>Ga0209603_1000407_pt1 | contig 52931 bp, 73 predicted proteins | sample COGITO_mtgs_1206_FD_184812 | JGI IMG/M metagenome (GOLD analysis project Ga0209603, IMG submission 184812) | Pelagic marine microbial communities from North Sea - COGITO_mtgs_120607 (SPAdes) (version 2) | ecosystem: Environmental > Aquatic > Marine > Epipelagic ...
GTTTTTTATCAGGCCTATATAAGACACCATGAAAAAGACAAGCGGCAAGGGCTGGCAAGCTGGCAAGGCGTGGCGGGTGTATTGTGTAACAATATCAAGGGGATAGGGGGTATTGTGAGTATTTGATAGGGCTGGGGATATGGCCTCAAATGATGCAAAGATAAGCCGCAAGCCCTTAGAATATGGGGATTTATGGGGATTCTGTGGATAAAATGCACTAAAGGGGTTTACATTCTGGAGAATCTCTGATATTCTGGCAGGTTTGGCTTTGACCCCCACCCAAAAAAATACACACACATCTATATATATAATATGGTAGTGACATAAATTGAGAATTTTAAAAAGGTATATCATACTTGGCAGAATCTGGCAGGGGGCTTGTCTATTTAGACCCCCCACCCTTTGTCTGGGAAAGACACACAGCAAAACACTCCAGATAAAATTTATAATTTTTACCAGGTTGTTCATAATATTAATTTTGGGGCGGGGCCTCCGAGGTGGTATGTAAATACAAGTTGTGTATAAAGTATGTCCAAGGTATAATACATAGAGTCGGAAGACATTAAAGCAGAGGCGGGGCCTGGGAGGTTATATATTGTACCTCCGAACTTTAAAGTAAAGATAGTTTAGCATGGAACTGCTACTGACACAATACCACTTAATGATATTAGCATATCACATATTGTTACAACTATGTAACATATCTAAAAGGATATAAATGATTACTGAAGAAACTTTAAACTCAACAGAAACTCTCATGTCTTTTGAGGCCACCCTTGACAAGTATATTAAGTTAAAGTCCAAGGAAGACCTGCTGACCTTTGTTAAGAAGACTGCACCTACACTGGTGACTGACTTCAAGATGGGCAGGCACATTGAGCTACTATGTGACAGGCTGCAGAAGGTAGCCGATGGGGAGCTAAAGAGACTTATGGTCTTTCTACCGCCTCGTAGTTCCAAGAGTTTAATTACCAGTAAAATCTTCCCAGCATGGTATATGGGCAGAGAACCCAACCACGAGATTATGTCTGTGTCCCACAGTGACCAGCTTGCCAGTGATTTTGGACGTAGCGTGAGGGACATTGTAAATACAGAAGCCTTTCAGAAAACATTCAAGGGTGTCCAGCTTAGAGCAGATGCCAAGGCTGCAGGCAAGTGGAAGACAAACCAGAATGGTTCTTACTATGCAGCTGGTGTCCGTTCACAGATTGCTGGACGTGGTGCGCACTTAGCCCTGCTGGATGATGTGATGTCTGAAGAAGATTCTTTCTCAGAGGCAGGCCGTAGGTATATCAAGGACTGGTGGCCATCGGGTCTACGTACACGTCTCATGCCGAATGGTGCCATTATTATTATCAACACGAGGTATCACTATGACGACCTGTGTGGTTGGCTATTAAAGCAAGAGTCAGACATCTCTGGTATCCCTTGGGAAGTAATTAGTATCCCTGCTTGGCTAGATGAAACATCAGCAGAGCTACTAGGGTTGCCTGAAGGTTCTTCATACTTCCCTGAGTGGAAGCCAGATGAGGTACTGCAGCTGGATGAGCGAGAGATTAGAGCAAGTAACGGGAGTAGATACTGGGATGCGCTATACATGCAGAACCCGTCACCAGACGAAGGCGGGATTATTAAAAAGAAATGGTTTCAGTGGTGGGAGTACGAAGACCCGCCGCACTGTGAGTTTGTTATCCAGACGTATGACACAGCCTTCTCTACTAAGAAGACGGCTGACTACAGTGTCATCCAGACCTGGGGCATCTTTCACCAAGCAGAGCGTGACGAGTATGGCGGTGAGTACACCATCGCAAACCTTATCCTTCTCGGAAATGTTAAGGAAAGGTTTGAATATCCCGACCTGCGCAGAACGGCACAATACTTATACCAGAAGCACCGCCCTGATGTTTGCATCATCGAGAAGAAAGCCTCTGGTCAGTCGCTGTTGCAGGACATGAGACTTGCTGGTCTGCCAGTGCTGGACTATCTGCCTGACAGGGACAAGGTGTCTCGTGTCTATGCTGCAACGCCTCTTATGGAATCGGGTCGTGTCTACATCCCGAAGGGTAAGGAGTGGGCGAAGGATTTATTTGACGAAGCACTAGCCTTTCCCAATGGCGCACACGATGACCAAGTCGATGCAATGACTATGGCCATCCACTACATGCGTGACTCTTGGCATGTGTCTCACGACGAAGACCCAAGCTGGGAAGACGATTATAATCCAAGAAGACAAAAGAGGGTTGGATACTGGCGTACTTAAGTGTATAATAGGCTCAACATGCTTATTAGCAAATTGTCAGGAATTAAATAAGGAGTAAATAAAATGGTTAAGCCTACTAAACCTTCAAAAAAACCTCTTTCATCAAAAAAGACTAAGGGAAGAAAAAGAACTACGGGTGAAAAAGTAAGTGACTTTATTGCCGATTCAACTATTCCTTTAGCATATACTATTGCCGCAGGAATGGACGACCCTAAACAAAAAGTAATAGATGTATATAAAAGAGGTAAGGAAGTTGCTGCCGATAGAAGAAAAAAACTTGACAAAGAAAGAGGAACTGTTTCAAGAAAGACTGGCGGCAGTGTAGCTAAGAAAAAACAATCAGGACACAACAGACTTTATTAAATAGGAAACAAAAGTAAATGGCAACTGAACGTAATCCATACGACCTATCAGACAAATCAAAAGAATCGGGCATTGATATGAACATCGAAGACATTACGTCTGCCGATGCCATTATCTCTGTTGACCCTGAAACTGGAGAGATTGAGGTAGACCTTGAAGGCACAGCAGGTGAAGTAGAAATAGAACTTACCCTTGGTGACAACGAGGGTTTCTTTGAAAACCTTGTAGATTTAATTGACGAGGATACGCTATCTGAAATTGGAAACACAGTGATTGATAAGTTCAATGCTGACAAAGACTCTCGCTCTGAGTGGGAATCAATGTTCGAGCGTGGCTTTGAACTTCTTGGTCTTAAGCTAGAAGATACAACGGAACCGTTTGAAGGTGCAGCCACTGCAGTACATCCACTGTTGATTGAGTCTGCTGTCAAGTTCCAAGCCAAAGCCTCTACCGAGTTGTTCCCCGCCAAAGGCCCAGTTAAGGCTCAGGTGTTAGGTGATGCAACCTTAGAGAAACAACAACAAGCAAACCGTGTACAAAACTTTATGAACTATCAGGTCACAACACAGATGCCTGAATACTATGACGAGTTTGAGCGTATGCTTTTCCACTTACCACTTATTGGTTCTGCGTTTAAAAAGGTTTATTATGATGCAAGTCTTGACCGTCCTGTTAGCGAGTTTGTGCCTATTGACCAGTTTTATGTTTCTTACTATGCGACTGACCTTCGTAGAGCAGACCGTTACACTCATGTTATATATCGCAGTCCTGTGGACTTGGCTAGGCAGATAGATGCTGGAATGTATGCAGACATAGAGCTGCCTACAGCTGGTATTCCTACACTATCAGGCATGGCCGAAAAGATGGACAGTGTTCTTGGCTTGTCTCCTGCTTCAGACAATGACCCACAGTATGTATTGCTTGAACAACATTGCTACTTAGAGATTGAAGAAGACAAGATGCACTCAGGTAAAGTTGCCTGCCCTTACATTGTAACAGTAGAAGAAACCACTGGTGCTGTATTGTCTATCCGCCGCAACTGGGAAGAAGGAGACGATAAGTATGTCAAGAAAATGCACTTCACGCACTACAGATATGTTCCTGGTTTTGGTTTTTACGGCTTGGGTCTTATTCACTTCCTTGGTAATCTTACTATGTCTGCTACTGCTGCAATGCGTAGCCTACTTGATGCTGGCCAGTTCGCTAACTTACCAGGGGGTTTCAAAGCTAAGGGCGTCCGTATGGTCGGAGATAACGACCCTATTGCGCCAGGGGAATTTAAAGAAGTAGAAGCAACAGGCATGGACTTGTCTAAGTCTATTATCCCGCTTCCGTTTAAGGAACCATCGCAGACTCTGTTCAACATGCTTACCTTTGTAACGCAGACAGGTCAGAAGTTTGCTGACAGCACCGAACAAGTAATCGCAGACAGCGGAGGCTATGGTCCCGTTGGAACAACCTTGGCATTGTTAGAAGCTTCAAGTAAGTTCTTCTCTTCAATTCATAAGAGACTACACAAGGCACAGGGAGACGAGTTTAAAATCTTGGCTCGTATTGACTACGAGTATCTGCCGCCTGAATATCCTTATGACCTTCCTGGAGTTTCCGAAAAGATTCTTAAGAAAGACTTTGATGGCCGTGTAGATATTGTACCAGTGTCTGACCCTAACATTCCTTCGAATGCTCAGCGCATGATGCTTATTCAAATGGTACAGAATATTGCTCAACAATCAGAGCCAGGTATGTTTGACATGGAAGCTATTAACCGTATGCTTCTAACAACAGCTAATGTCCCCGACATTGATACACTGATGCCTCGCAAAGACGAGGCACAACCTCAAGACCCAATGACTGATATCTTGGCTGTGTCTCAGAACAAACCAATTCAAGCCTTTATAGGTCAGAACCACGATGCACATATTTCGTTCAAGGGAGCTTTCTTACAAGACCCAGGCAATCAACAGAATCCATTCTTTAAGCAGATGGCTTCAGCCCTACAGGCTAACATTTCTGAGCATATGCTTCTGAAGTATAAAGGACAGATTGATGGCCTGTCTATGCAGGCGGCTCAGAATCCACAGATAGCTGCTCAACTTTCTCAGATGCCTAATCCAGAAGAAATGGCAAACGCACAGGCTGCCCAGCAAATCATGCAGACAAACATGCAGATGGCTCAGGGAGGTGGCATGTCTCCTGAACAACAGATGCTTCAGATTGAAACACAGAAGCTACAAGTTGAACAACAAAAAAATCAAACCCAAGCCGCTAAGGCTCAGGTGGATGCTTCACTTAAGCAACGTGACCTTGACCTGAAAGAGCAAAAGATTGTTATTGATGCTCAAGAGGCAGGGATGCAGTCTAACATGAAAGCATATCAAAAGGAAGAAGACCGTAATTCTAAAAGAGCTTTAAAGGCTATGGACGTTCTGGCTGACTTAATTAAAACACAAGAAGCCAACGGCATTAAAGAAGTACAGCTTACTACTGATATGTTGAAGGCTATTATGAAGAGTGAGCAAGGTAACTAATTTTGTTATACGAAGAATTAATTAAAGAACTTCAAAAAGAAATTGAAGGATTGAAAAATTCGCTTGCATATGGGACAGCTTCAGACTATCCTATGTATAAGGAGGTGGTAGGTAATATTGCAGGGATTGAGAAATCAATTGGTATTATTAAAGACTATCTAACTAAATACATAGAAGAGGACTAGACTAATGCAAGCAGCATCTAATGCTATTAAAAATGACGAGTGGATTACAAATGACGATGTGCCTGACCCAACACCATTACCAGAAGTGCCAGGATACACTGTACTTGTCCGCCCTATCTCTGTTAAAGAGAAGACAAAGGGAGGTATTATTCTTCCTGACTCAACCAAATCGGATATGGCTTATCTTACAACAGTTGGCCGTGTACTTAAGGTAGGAAGCGCCGCCTATCAAGACAGCAAGTTTGGCGACACTCCTTGGTGTAAAGAAGGAGACTACGTGTGTTATGGTAAACACGCTGGGAATAAATTTCTATACAAAGGTGTACAGCTGCTTCTTATTTTTGACGACGATGTCAAAATGGTAGTTGAAAGCCCAAAAGATTTAGACCCTACATTTAACCTATCAAATTAATTTAGCGTGTTGCTATTGTGACACGGTAGCTTATACTATATAATATACTACATCAGCGTTATTCGTCTAAGTTCGCTGAGGACGTTAAACAGGAGAAATACAAATGGCAGAGACTGAATGGTCTACTATTACACCTGAACAAGGTGAATCCCCCGATAAAATTGAAATTGAAATTGAAGGCGCAGAAGAAGAAGTTGTATCTGCTGCACCAGAAGTAGAAGTTGAGAAGCAGGAAGAACCTGCTCCAACTGCAGAAGTAGAAGCTGAAGAAGCTACCGCCTCCGAAGAAGTGGAAGAGGAAGCACCAGCCAAAGAAGCAGAAACATCAGGCGCACAGAAGCGTATCCGTCAGCTGGTAAAACAGAAGAAGGAACGTGAAGCTCAGATTGAAGAACTGCTCCAAGCTCAGAAAGACATGCAGGTTAAACTGCAGCAGCGTGAAGAAGAATACGGTACTCTTCTAAACACAAACGTAGAATCTAATGAGCGTCAAGTTGCCGAAAGAATTGAACTTGCTAAGAGTGCCTATAAAGAAGCACTGGACAGCGGGGAATCAGATAGAATTTTACAGGCGCAAGAATCACTTACTAATGCGCAGCAAGACAGCTACAATATTAAAACCTTTAAACAAGAGGCTGAATCTTTTAAGCCTGTTAACTTTGAGGAACAAGAGCAAGAGCTACCCGTTAATAAGGCTGCTGATAGAAAAGCACAGCATTGGGTAACAGAAAATGACTGGTTTAATAAAGACCGTGTCTTAACTGCTGCTGCTCTTGAGATTGATGCAGAGGTACAAAGTGAAGGCTTTGACCCTGCTGATGACGATTATTACGAGGAAATTAACCGCCGTATGGCAGATACTTTCCCTAACAAATTCGGAACAACTACAGAAGAAGTAGCTGCCGATAAACCACGTACGAAGCCCACGTCAACGGCTTCTCAAGTAGTAGCTGGAGCCTCGCACACTTCAGCATCCCCGTCTAACAAGAAAGTTAAACTCTCTCAAGAAGACGTACGACTCGCACAAAAGTGGGGAATTACACTTGAACAGTATGCCGCCGAAAAGCTGAAAGTAGAATCAGCTGGTGATGGTGAATATACAACAATTAACAGATAGCTGCGAAAGGATACATATACTTATGGCACGAAATACCACACGTGAATCCCAGTCTCGTGAACTGGAAACAAGAGAAACAGAAGACTACGAATATGTCGAACCGAACCTTTTAGATATTCCACAGTTTGTTAACAATAGATTTGACGAACAAGGAATGAAACTACGTTGGATACGCATCTCCCTTAAAGGTAAAGACGATTATACAAATGTTGGTAAGCGATTAGCTGAAGGCTGGGAGTTTGTTTCTCTCGACGAAGTACCTGAACTAGGCCACACCTCTATGGTTAGAGATGAAGGTCGTTACAGCGGTACTGTTTGCCGTGGGGACTTGGCTCTTGCCAAAATGCCCATCAAACGTGCAGAAGCACGGCAACGTCATTTTGAAGGGGCATCTGCCGAGATGGTGGACGCTGTTAACTCGCAACTTGAAAACGCAAGTGACAAAAAAATGCCTGTTCGAAACTCTAGTAAAACAAACGTAACCAGAGGACGTACACCCTCTTTTGATTAAGAACAAGGTGCTACAGAGTCTGGCTACATGATTCACAACTTAGGAGATTAATAAAATGACTACTAAACTAATTACTGGTATCACTCCTTCCCGTGTTCGTGGTAACTCGCCTCAGAGCAGTGGTGCAACTTCGTACCCAATCGCTTCTGGTGCTGGTGCAATGTATACAGGTACTCCTGTACGCTTGTCTGGCGGCTCACTAGTTCCACTCGTTACTTCGACTGAAATGCCTATTGGTACATTCCAAGGCTGCAGTTACGTAGCAGACGGGGAGCAATACTTTAAACCTTACTACTCTGGCGTATCGGCTTCCGATATTGTCGGTTTGGTAAACGACGACCCAAGTCAAACCTATATCATTAGCTCGGACACAACCGTTGCTGCTGGTATCGTTGGTAAAAACGTAGCAGCTTCGAACATTGCTGCTGGTTCTGCCTTTACTGGTCGTTCCACAATCACGGCTCTAACCACTGCAGGTAGTGTCGGAACTTCGGCTGCTGGCCTGTTCCGTGTTATCGGCGTTGTCGATGAGCCAGGTAACGCTGTTGGCGACCCATATACTCGTTTGGAAGTCCAAATGGGTGCTGTTAGCCAACAGAACTTCATTAACGTACTGGTAACAACACCAGTTACGGTAACCAACTAAGGGAGATAATTAGAAATGGCTATTAATAGAGGAAGTATTTCCAAAGAGCTGCTCCCAGGTCTGAACGCTGTATTTGGCGTTGAGTATGGAGAAGTATCCGATGAACACGCACCGTTGTTTGATGTTGAAAATTCAGACCGTGCATTTGAAGAAGAAGTTCTCTTCACAGGCTTCGGCTCGGCACCTGTAAAAGGTGAAGGCGCTGCTGTATCGTATGACGATGCCCAAGAAAGCTACACTGCTCGTTACACACACGAGACTGTTGCTCTTGGCTTTGCCATCACAGAAGAAGCAATGGAAGATAACTTGTATGATACGTTTGCTAAACTACGTGCCAAAGGTCTGGCCCGTGCAATGGCAAACACCAAACAAGTAAAAGCTGCTGATGTATTCAACAACGGCTTTAACGCTGCTTATGCAGGTGGTGACGGGGACGCATTGTTCTCGGCTTCGCACGCAACGATTGGCGATGGCGACCAAAGCAACTTGCTGGCCGCTGCTGACCTTTCGGAAGCATCGCTTGAGACTGCTTTGATTAGCATCTCGAAAATCAAAGATGACCGTGGTATCCTGATTGGTGCGCAAGCCGAAAGCCTGCACATTCCTTCGGACCTCGCATTCACTGCAGACCAGATTCTGAACTCTGCTTTGTCCACCACAATCGTTTCCGATTCGGGTGTAACAAATACGAATGACATCAACAGCATCCGTAACCAAGGACTTGTCCCTGGTGGGTTCTACGTGAACCGTCGCTTCACCGATACGAATGCTTTCTTCATCAAGACTGATTGCCCGAATGGTGCGAAAATGTTCGTACGTTCGCCGCTTCAGACTAAGATGGAACCAGACTTCGACACTGGTAACCTTCGCTTTAAAGCTCGTGAGCGTTATAGCTTTGGTTGGTCAGACTGGAGAGGTTTCTTCGGTAACGCTGGTGCCTAGTCACTAGTCTACTGATAGACTAAAAAATAGAAGGGCGTGGGAGTTGTATCCTGCGCCCTTTTTTAGTATAATAGGCACATCGAAGTTTATTATACAGGAGCAAATCATGTCGGCAAATCTTAGGGTAGCATATGTTACTTGTAATACTACACTGGTTAATACCGCTGTAGACACAGTTAGCGGTGTAGCGCTAAAAGGTACACGCATTAGAGGCGTCCATGCACAGGGTGTAGGTGAGTTTACTATCACTGGTACATCCGTAGATGCTTTTGGAAACTCAAATGGCGGTATTATTAAATTCACTAATACAACCAGTTCAGATGTAACAGAAGCTTACCTTACAGACACAGGCGTCCGTATGGGTGGTACTGTTATTGTGCAATGTCCTACAGCAGGTTCAACGGTAACAATTTATTATGGCTAATTACACATACCTTGTAAACGATATTATTGAAGCGTCTGAGAATGATGGCACTGAATTTATTGCCTATATTCCTAAGATGGTTAATCGTGTCGAAGATAGAATGATAAAAGCTCTAGATGACTACGGGCTTGTAACTGTTACGTCAGTTGCCCTTTCTGCAGGTAAAAATACATTTGAACTACCTACAGGAGCAAAGGTTATTAAGAATATTCACCTTAAAGACGCAGGCACTAAGATTGCTTTGCTTCAAAGAACAGACGAATTTATTAATGATTACTGGCCTGTAAGCGCCAGCACGGGAACGCCTAAGTATTATGCCAGAAAAACCAACAGTAAGATTCTTTTTGCTCCTACTGCAAGCGCTACTTATGGCGGCTCTATTGTATACACAGTTAAGCCGCCTGCTTTAACCAGCGCTAATCAAAATAACTATTTCTCAGACGAATGCTATGATGCTTTATTTTATGGCTGCATGGTTGAGGCCACAAACTTTATGAAAAACTTTTCTGTTACTCCTGTGTATCAAGAACAACATAAAAATGCAATGGACTTACTGAGAAACCAAGCTAGAAGAACACGCCGTGACGATATGGAAGATAACTCTTCCCCAGCAGGCGGCGACAACACATTAACTCCAGGAGGAAACTAAAAATGGCACCTACAGGTAATAAAATTAAAAAAATTGAGAAAAAACTAAAAGCTATTTATAAGGAGCTTAGTACTCCAGCTACAAAAGGACAGCGTCGAGGAACAACGCCAAGTAAAACACCTTTAAGTACTGCTTTTACAGGAAGCGGTAAGAACAGAAAGAATCTTCAAGCTGAGTTTGATAAACTTTCTGCTCAACTTAAAAAAGAAAAAGCTTCTTTTGGTAAAGACGCTAAAGTACAAAAGGCTTCGGACTCAGTGGCTGTTCCTAAAAGACGTTCTCCTACTGATATTATGCGCCAGACAGGAAGGCGCAAAGAAGTTCTTGCTGGCCCTAAAGTAAAGCCTACTGCTAAAAAGCCTGCTGCTGCTAAAAAGCCTGCTGCTGCTAAGAAGCCATCAGGCAACGGTTTTGCACAAGCCTTTAAAGAAGCACGTGCTAAGTTTGATGCTGGCACAGGTAACACTACCTTTAAATTTAATGGCTCTTCTTACTCCGTTGCTAAACCAGCAGAGCTTAAAAAAGCTGGCGGTACATATGGTAAAAAACTTAATGATATTCTTAAGTCTAAACAACGTAGAAGCGAGACAGATAAACAGGTAACTAACAAGCCAAAATCTAAATCTAAGTTTGCTGGAATGCCTAACGAAAAAATGCTTAACAGACTCGAAAGAGAAAAAACTGCCAAGAAGTCTTACGGTGGCGGCATGGATAAGAAAACTGTTAAGCGTGGCAAGGGCAGCAGTATAGCTGGTAAACCTAAAGGTGTAGGCTGTGCAACCCGTGGATATGGAAAGGCAATGAAGTAATGAAAAAAGTACCAAAGAATAATAAGGGTCTTTCCAAGCTTCCTACTGCTGTTCGTAATAGTATGGGATACTTTCAAGATGGTGGGCCTGTAACGGAAACTATTGGTGCTAGTTCATCAGGAGGAACCCGTGGTACAAAAGAACAAGGTATGAGAGCTTACGACTACCAACAAGAAATTAAAAAAGAACACGAAGAGCGTATGAAATATATTGAAGAACAGCTTTCAGATAACCGTGGTGGTAAAAGAAAGTAATGTCTGATGCTAAGTACACAAAGCCAGAACTCCGCAAACGAATTGTTGCTCGCATTAAAGCGGGTAGCAAGGGCGGGGCAGCAGGTCAGTGGTCGGCACGTAAAGCTCAGTTAGCTGCAGCTGCTTATAAGAAAGCAGGTGGTGGCTACAAGGGCGGTAAAGGAAAGAAACAAAAGTCATTAAGCAAATGGACAAAAGAAGAGTGGGGCACCGAGAGTGGTAAGCCAAGTACGCAGGGGGCGAAGGCCACAGGTGAAAGGTACTTACCAAAAAAGGCGAGGGCTAAACTCACAAAAGCAGAGTATGCGAAGACTACGGCAGCTAAAAGAAAAGGACGAGCAGAAGGAAAACAGTTCGTTAAGCAGCCTAAAGCTATAGCTAAGAAAACAGCTAAAGTAAGAAACGCTGCAAAAGGTGGTTCCATCTCAGGACATAATAGGTTATACTAAGACATGGCATTAACAGATTCAGAAAAAAATAAATTAAAGAAACTTGGCCTCAAGGGTTTAAACAAACCTAAGATGACGCCAAGCCATCCAAGCAAAAAGGCTGTAGTAGCCGTAAGGGGAGACAATGGAAAACTTAAAACAATTCGTTTCGGCGCTCAAGGAATGGGCCACAACTACAGCAAAGAAGCTCGTTCAAACTTTAAAGCAAGGCATGGAAAGAACATTGCTAGAGGCAAGACTTCAGCTGCTTACTGGGCTGACAAAGTCTTTTGGGGTGGTAAAGGTAAAAGTACTAAGCGTCCTCCTTCGAGTCAAAAACAGACTTTCGGTCTTGGTGGCAAGAACAGAAAGAAAACTTAAGGATGGCGATAAGTAGGTCTGCGGTCAGCCAACAGGTAAGCAAGCCTGGAAGAAAGGTAGGTGGTCGCAAAAGAAACTCTACTGGTTCTGCTAGTCCAAGAGGCACAGACCAGACAGCTGGCTTAAAGGCTGACCGCAAACAATCTGGTCATAACAGACTATACTAAAGGAGAACATGAATGGCAACGTCAGGTACATATACCTTTTCAATGGATATTGACGAAGTAATTGAAGAAGCACTGGAAATGATTGGAGGTGAGGCTACGCTTGGTAACGAGCCTAAGTCTGCTCGTCGTTCTATTAACCTGCTTCTACAAGACTGGCAGAACCGTGGCATTCAGTTGTGGACAATTGGAACCACTGCTGTTACGGTTACAACCAGTGTTACCTCCTATGTCTTGGGAGAAGAGAACATCGACGTTCTGGAAGCTGTGGTTAACCGTGACAACATCGACCTGCAGCTAGAACGCATCAGCATGGAAGAGTACCTTAAAGTCCCTCGTAAGGGGCAGACAGGGCGTCCTACACAGTTTGCTGTACGTAGAGAGCGGGACCAGTCTCGTGTCTTCCTATGGCCTGTACCAGAGAATAGCACAGATGCAATTAAGTTTGAAACTGTAAAGTATTTCCAAGATGTATCCAAGTCTTCTCAGACTGCTGACATCTCTCGTAGGTTCTATCCTTGCTTAACTGCAGGCACTGCCTACTTCATGTCAATGAAACGTCCAGGTGTAGATGCAGGCCGCATCCAGATGATTAAGGGTGAATATGAAGACAGATTACTAAGAGCGCAGGAAGAGGATAAAGAGCGTGCCAGCATGTACATTCTCCCTCGTCTGAGGTAGTAACATGGGTGCAACTAAAGCATTAGGTCTTTGCGATATCTGCGGCTTCAGATACGAACTTAAGACCCTGCAAAAAAATAGTTATGGGATGATGGTTTGCACAGCTGATTACGAAGGTAGGTTCGACCAGAAGAATCATCCACAAAATAGAATTGCTAGGGTAACGGAGGACTATGTTGTTAAAGACCCTAGACCACAGGTTCCGTCACTTGTTTCGGCAGTGCCTGTATCTTCTTGGCTTCCACCGTATCCAGGACCGTAACAAATGGCTAAAGGAAAACATGTACAAGCTGAGTGTGATATTTGTGGGTTTGCTTATCCACGTAGTAGGCTACGTAAGAACAGCTTTAATCTCTGGGTGTGTCCCTCTGACTGGGATGGAAGCTATGACAGAGTCAACCACGCACAGAACAAAGTCCCTGACATGCGAGACAGAAGTCAGTATGTAATGAATGCTAGGCCTGACCCTAATATTGACAGGGGGATTACTTGGGACAAAGCAACAGAGAGATATACCACAATATACCAGTGGGAGTTGGTAAACATAAGTTGGAATAACGTATAATGACTGATTTTACTGGTAAGCTAATTGCCAACACATATAAAGATATCCTTACAATTAACTCTAGCGCTACTAATGATGGGCTAGACAACACCCTTAGACGTGTGCAGGATGGGGAGGGTACTAACTCCTCACTAAAGCTTTCTGAAACATCTGCAGCATTTACAGGCAATGTAAGCGTTAACGGGAACCTAACTATTAATGGAGCCTTTCAACCACAGAATATACAGACTAGCGCTGTAAGGGCCACAACGGTAAGTGCAACTAATATTACAACTGATGTACTGACAGCTGGAACTCTTACCTTTCAAGATGTAAGCGTAAGTACATTACGTGCAGGCACAGTCAGCGCTACAACCATTAATGCAGGAAGCACTCTTACAGTAGATGGTGACAATGTTATTACTTCTGCAGTTGCTGTATCTACTGCTGCTATTCTTCGTGCGCAGATTGCAACAACTATTGCCAACACATCTGCAGCCCTTCAAGCTAATATTGATGTAGTATCTGTAGGATTATCCGCTACTAATACTCAAACACAAATTAACGCTACACAGATTAATACACTGTCAACATCCATTGCTGCAAATGCCTCAGCCATTACAGTTAATGAATCAGCTATTACATCTGTTAATACTAGAATTAATGCAGTATCTGTTCTTGCTGAGACTAAGGCTAGTGCAGCCACTTCTGCTACATTAGAAACAAGGATTGCAGGTGTAAGCTCTACAATGGCAACAAGCATTGGCAATCAAATGCCTAAAGCTGGTGGAACATTTACAGGTCCAGTAGTATTTGATGCCGATGGCTTTACAATTAATTCCAACGCATCAGCAGTGTTTAACGGACCAGCAACAATGAACTCCAATATTGCATTGGGTAATAGTAGTACTGATTTAATAACTGGCTCTGGCCGTTGGGCAACTAATATTATTCCTAATAATAGCACTTCAAGAGATTTAGGTACTGACAGCCTTAGATGGGACAATGCTTACATTAATACTTTTAGAGGCGGTATTAATGCTATAGCAACATCTGTTACAGACCTTATATATCCAAGTTCTTATGGTAATGCTCCAACAAATGTAGATTATGTAGGTACTGCTATAGCTACAAAAGCAAGTGTTGGTACGTCAGCTACACTAGAAACTAGAATTGCTGCTGTAAGCTCTACGATGGCTACGAGCATTGGTAACAGCAACTCTGCTATCACAGCACTTAGTGCAACGATGGCTACGAGCATTGGTAACAGCAACTCTGCTATCACAGCACTTAGTGCAACGATGGCTACGAGCATTGGTAACAGCAACTCTGCTATCACGGCACTTAGTGCAACGATGGCTACAAGCATTGCAACAAGACTTGCATTGGCTGGTGGGACAATGACAGGAAACCTTATCCTTAATGCTGACCCCAGCGCAAACTTACAAGCTGCAAGTAAACAATATGTAGATAATCTCACAGCCTCAAGTATTCACGTTCACGAAGCAGTAAGGGTAGAAACAAACACCACAAATTTAAATGCTACGTATAACAACGGGACTGCGGGTGTGGGGGCTACTCTTACTAATGCAGGAACTCAAGCAGCTTTGGTTGTAGACGGTGTAACAGTTAATACTAGTGACCGTGTTCTTGTTCTTGGCCAAACCAATCAAACACAAAATGGTGTTTATGTAGTTACCAACACAGGCTCTGGTTCTACCAACTGGATACTAACACGCTCAGATGATGCCGATACTTCTGGTGACGGTTCTTCTGACACCTTAGATGAAGGTTCTTATTTCTTTGTTCAAGAAGGTACCGTCGGTGCTGCTCACGCTTTTGTTTGTAATACACAGGGAACAATTGTATTTGGCACAACTAATATTACCTTTGCACAGTTTAGCGATTCTGTTGAGTATACCGCAGGTACGGGTATTAATGTTAATGCCAGCCGTGTAATCTCGACCTCTGGAGTTCCTACTAACGCAGAGCTTGCAGCAGTGTCTGCTACTATGGCAACAAGCATTGCTAATAGCAACTCAGCTATTATTGCTTTAAGCGCCACGCTTGAGTCTCGTATTGCAGGAGTGTCGGCTATTGTTCCTACTTCTTTAACCGAGCTAGGCATTACCGATGGTTCAAACGGGCAAGTTCTACAAACAGATGGCAACAGTGTGTTTACTTTTGTATCTGTAGCTGGAGGTGGCTCAGGTACGGTAACAAACATTAAAGCTGGTTCTAATATCTCTATGACTGAGGCAGGAACTACAGTTACTGAAACAACCACAAGTGCCACAATTGCTGTGACAGCCAGTCCTACATTCTCTAGTGCAGTAATTACTGGTGATTTAACTGTTGACACCAATACTCTGTATGTTGACAGCACGAATAATCGTGTCGGCATCGGCACGAGTTCGCCTGATGCGAGACTGTCCATAATAGACGGAACTTCTTCTGACCAATTACGGATGGGAAGCAGCACTTCTTATTATAAGATTGGGCGGAACACATCTACAGGTCTGTTGGAGTTTAACGGCATTCAAAGTGGGTTTAATGGCTATGTCTTTGGGGGTGCTAACGGAGAACGTATGCGCATTGACAGCGGCGGCAATGTGGGAATTGGCACGAATTCGCCAAGGGAAAGGTTAGATGTTGTCGGTGATGCAATTATTGAGGCAAGCTTTAACGGCACACAGTTTATACGAAATGTAGATGTTGCAAGTGCTGGTCTGGCAGGACACTATCTTGGCATTGGTGCTAAATATAATGGTAATCCTGTTACACCTATTGTCATTGCAGGTAGCGTAGATTCAGACGGCACTGCTAATGCTTTTGCTGTTCGCTTAGATGATTCTGAAAAAATGCGCATCGATAGCATCGGGAATGTCGGCATTGGCACGAGTTCACCTAGCAAACGCCTTGAATCCGCATCAACCAGTCTCTCCACTGTGAAAATCAATGGTTACACTGCAAATAGTGGCCTTCCGATGTATTCCTACAACGATAGTGGTGGGTGTGGGTGGGCTACTGGCGACGCCGATAGCGGAAGTCAAGGTTACGCAAACTTGATATATCTTAATGATATAGACAATTCATTTAATGTGTATTTGGGTCAGGCTGGGGCTTCAAATCAGAGAATGAAACTTGAGGCCGATGGCGACCTTCATGTCGATGGCAACGTAGTCGCATACTCCACCACTATTTCAGATAAACGTCTTAAGAAAGACATTGCACCGATTGACAATGCTTTGTGGAGAGTGTCACAGTTAAACGGCTGTACCTTTACCTATCTTAAGGATGACCGTAAGAGCGCAGGCTTAATTGCTCAAGACCTAGAAAAGGTATTGCCTTCAGCTGTCATTGAAGGCGGGGCTGTATTCCACGGAGAAGAAGGAGAAACTTACAAGACTGTGCAGTATGACCAAGTTATTGGTTTGCTGGTGGAGGCAGTTAAGGAGTTAACTGCTAAAGTCGAGGAGTTAGAAAATGCCTCTACCAAGTAGTGGACAAATAACACTAGATGAGATGCACGTAGAGGCAGGCGGCAGTACTACTACTCAAGGTGCTGTTAATGATGCAGATATACGTGCTTTAATTGGCGCTGCTTCTGGCGGTCCTAACCTAGCCTTTACAGATTGGTATGGTGCATCCGCTCGTGTAACAATTAACATTACAATCTCTAGCAATACAAATAACTACAACCTCTTTAACAGCAAGGGCGGTACGTACTCTGCTGGGAACACTACAATAAATGTAACGATTAACTCTGGTGTTACCGTAGGCTCTGTAACTACTTTTGGATACGCTTTTACCACTGGAACTGGATGGGCTACTGGCGATGTAATTAACATTATTAATAACGGTACAATTAAAGGCAAGGGTGGTAGCGGCGGCGCTGGAGCAGATATTACTTTTGGCGGGGCAAATAATAATACTCAAGGGGGTAACGGTGCTACAGGTGGTCCTGCGTTTAGAGGGCAGTTTGCCTGTACAGTTACCAATAACGGCTCTGTCTATGGCGGCGGTGGTGGCGGAGGCGGCGGTGGTGGTTTCTGGCTTGGTGGGGATGGCAAAATTACTTTTAACTCAGCTAATGCAGGCTCAGGTGGCGGCGGCGGGGCTGGCGTTAACGGAGGTTCTGGAGGTACTGGAGGTACAGCCTCTGGTGCTGGCGCAGTACAGGGGACTAACGGCAGCGCAGGAAGTTCAACTGCAGGAGGTTCAGGGGGAACAGGCGGTTATAATGGCGGTAACGGAGGAGGCCTAGGAGCAAATGGAGCAATAGGACAAAGTGCTAGCAATGCTGGTGGAACAGGCGGTACTCGTGGCGCCTATCAAGTAGGTGCAAGTCTTATTAATGGCGGTAGTGGCATAGGCGGAACTGTAGGCGGTAGAAGTTTATAGTTGACAAACAAACAATAAAGGATTATAATAGTAAAATGGATTATAAACTATACGTATCAGGATACATAGAAGAAACACAGCAATTGCTTATTTCTTTTTCAAGCGACGAAACTGCTAGAGAGGCTATTGATTATCAGTCACTGGCTTTTGATGTGGTTCCTTATGGAGATGTAACAGCACAAGAAGTTATAGATGCTATCTCTAAGGTAGCACCTACCGTTTGTGGTGATGTCGTAGTACAAGAAACATATACAGACGACAGTGAAAAGGCACAGGCGCTTAGAGACCTAGTAGGCCAAGAGTTTACCTATAAAGACTTTGAGATTGCAGGTGTTAGCGGACATCGTCAAGCATCTGAACAAGAAAGCTCGGAGTCTATTTAATGTCAGTTCCTTACGATTCAGATATAGAGTTTAGCACGTCTAAAGAATATGATGGAGTTTTTATATTCAACTCTGCATCTTTATCTTCTGGTGCGTATATGCAAAGAACTAGAAAGCTTGGTTTAGATGAGGCTGTCTATTCTAAATTAAAAGAACACAAGACTGCCAGGAATGTAAAAGAAGGTGCGGCCAACCACATGATTATGAAGGGGGCTGTAAAACAGATATATACTTGGGAAGACAGTGAAAACATTACACAGGACGACCTAACTACTTTTTGGAATCTAGCTAAATCAAAATCTATAGGTATTAATATGCAGCTTGTAGAGTCTGATGCCGTTGCAAGGCGTCTGGTTATTTCTGCGTCTTTTGAAAATACAAGCAATAGTTGGTTAGACTATCCGCTACCTTATGTTCTTGATTGCTCCACCTCTCGTATGGAAATAACAGCAGATAACACTGATTTAATATGTTATGTGTTTTCTAACAACGACCCTGAGCTATGGACAAAACAGCATTGTAATATAGCAAACGGAGAAACACTGACTATTACAAAAGAAGGAGATGACTATTGTTATGTTATCTTTGGCGAACAGGTAACAAAAGGCTCTGAAACACTAGAAGCACTAAAGCCTTATCGCTTAACCAGCAATAGTATTTCCGTTACAAATAATTCTAGAAACTCTTGTAAAGTATTTAGGGTATACAAATGAACTACATTGTAGATTACGGTAAAACAAAACATTACTTTATGGAAGCTCCTACAAGTTCTTTAGAGGGGAATCAAAGCAATGGAAGCCTTTCTATTATACACAATAATAATATACTAAGAGGCTCATATACAACTTGTGCTGATGATAAGGGGTATCTTGATTGGAAGTATAGCAGATTCGGCCCGTTGTTTAAAGCTGAAGGACTGTCGTATGGGTTTATTAAAAGCAGAAAGCACTATGCTTTTACCACTACAACATACGGTATAAGGTTTTTTAATCGTGAGATACACTTTGGAAAGTCCTATAACTTTGCAAAAACAAAGACAGGGAAGCGGTCTTATGGCCTTATGGTTTTTACTCTTAAGCTTCGGCCTTCTTTTTTATCTATTAAGATACCCTCTGTTCAAAAAGAATTAAACCTAGATGAAGATATTGTTGTAGACCCTCACTTGAAATAGGCCATATGTATTGCCTATAAAAGACTTTTGATGTATAATAAACCAATTGTAGTTTTAATAAAGGAAATAAAATGATGCAAGATGGGGACAAGGCTGCACTAGATATAGGTGCTTTAGGCGTAACAGCAGGAGCATTGTTTGAGGTACTTCCTAGTGTCACAGCCTTGGCCTCACTTATTTGGGTATGTATCAGAATCTACGAAACAGAAACGATACAGGGTTTATTAGGTAAACAGAAGGATTAAATAATGGCGTCTACATTTACAACTAGAACTAGATTAGAAAAACAAGGTGATGGCGAGAACGCTAATACCTGGGGGCTTAGGCTCAATCAAAATACAATTGACCTTGTAGATGATGCTGTAGCTGGATATGAAACAATCAGTGTTGACGCTGTAACATCTATTACCCTTACAGCTAATAACGGAACACCTGACCAAGCACGTAACTTGGCATTAAGATTTACTGGTGCGTTAGCTGCTCCCTGTACTGTAGTTGCTCCTAACGCAGAAAAAGTTTATTTTTTAAATAATGAAACCACGGGCAATCAACCTATAATTTTAAAAGCAGGCAGTACCTCTGAAACTATTTATCCTAGTGCACCTACATTAATTGCTACTGATGGAACAAACTCAATGAAGCTTTCTGGGTTTGCCCCAGGAACAAGAATCCCTTTTGAAAATAATGCTGCTCCTGTAGGCTGGACTGTTGTTACAGACTCAGCGCACAACAACGCAGCCCTTAGAATTGTTAATGCTGCCGTAAGCGGCGCCCAGACAGGCGGCTCGAATACATTTAACTCTGTGTTTAATACAGCTATTGTTGTTTCTGTTCAGGGAAATACAGGTCAAACCGCCTTATCAGGTGCTACTCAAAGTACAACTTTGTCAATTGGACAGATACCCGCACACAGTCACGATATTCCATCGCAGCCCCTGGGTGGCTCTATAAACGGCGTGACAACAAGGGGCGACACTGTGGGTAACGCAGGAATTTTAGATACAAGTAGTGTAGGCGGCAATCAAGGACACACTCATAGCCTTGCGGGAAGCTCCCCTCATGTGCATACAGTAAGCATTACAGATTCATTTAATTTAGATGTAAAATATGTTAACCTTATTGTATGCGAGAAAGATTAATTAATGGAATTAAAAGTTAAGAACGGTTGCCCAATAAATAACTTTGAACCGTGTAAGCAACTAGACTGTGCCTGGTTTACAAAACTAGCAGGTAAAAACCCACAGGGTGCAAAAGAAGTAGAGGAGTGGGGGTGTGCTATTACAATGCTCCCTCTTCTTATGGTAGCTCAAACAAATGCTACCAGACATACAGCAGGGGCTGTTGAAAGTTTTAGAAATGTAGTGTCAACACAACAAGAGGAACTGTTGGGTTTAGCCAAGGCAGGAGAAGTTGAAACAAAACTTATTAAATAATGGCATCAACAGATACAGAATTATTTTTAATAGACTTTGTACCTGGCTTTCACAGAGAGTCAACCCGTTATGCTGAGCAGGGTAAATGGTTTGATGGTAACCGTGTACGCTTTCGTGATAAGAAACCAGAAAACATAAGAGGATATAATAAGTTTACAGACGATACTGTAAGTGGTTTTGCTCGTGATTTACTTACGTGGTCAGACAACGATACTCGTAAGTATCAGGGCTATGGCACAAATACTCAACTATATGTTACAAAAAACGAAACTCAATACGATGTCACTCCAGCAACTACAGTTGTTTCTGTAGCCAATAACTTCTATACTACAAACGGGGAAACTGTTGTTAAAGTTAGCCTGACAAACAATAACGTAAGTGTTTCTGATAGGGTTGTTTTTACTGGTGTTAATGCTTTTCAAAGTACCAGCGTAAACGGAACAAAAGCTGTTGTTAGTGTGTCAGGTGCAAATGTTTTTTATGTTTCTGCTAATGCTACGGCTGTAGGTACGGCTTCAAATGTAGGCGGTACTGATGGTACCATTAGTATTTTATTAGCTAATCAAGAGTCTAATAACATTCAGGGGCTTGGTTATGGCGCTGGTGTTTACAATGCTGCTGCTGTGACCTCAGTAGGAGCAAGAGCTTGGAATCAGCCCGCTGAAGAGTCTGATATTATTTTCTTAGGAGCTATGTGGACTCTGGACAACTGGGGTGAAGACATGCTTGCTCTTCGTCGTGGTGAGAAAGTCAATTATTTTGAAACAGATGCCTCTGTTGTTCCTGTTCGAGCTTCTGTTGTGGACACATGCCCACTAGGAAACTATGTGCTTGTGTCTCCAAACGATAGGCACACTATTTTGTACGGCTCACAAGAGTTTGGTACCTCTGCAGCTGCGCCTATTAACCCAATGACAGTGCGCTGGGCTGACCAGAATAACTTCAGAGAGTGGACACCCTCTGCTGCTAATACATCTGGTGAGGTTTTGCTGACAGAAGGCTCCTCTCTTATGGGTGCTATACGTTCTCGTAATGCTATTAACCTTTGGACAGACCAAGCAATGTATACACAAACATTTGTAGGGCCTCCATTTATTTTTAACTTTACTCAGGTTGGCTCTAACTGTGGTCTTATTGGCACACATGCCTGTGTAGATGTAGACGGTGTTTCTTATTGGATGGGTGACAATAACTTCTATATGTATGATGGTCGTGTAAGAACAATGGACTGCACTATTCGTAGGTACTTGTTTAACGATTTCAATATGACACAAAAAGAAAAGGTTTACGCTGGTATCAACTCAGAGTTTAAAGAAATTATTTGGTTGTATCCTATGACTAGCTCTGAAGAGCCTAATGGTTATGTTATTTACAACTACGAAGAGGATACATGGGTATATGGCAAACTATTTGAAGAAGGAATTGTAACTGTTTTTCAAGATAGAAATACGTTTGGCAATACAATTACAATTGGGCGTGTCTCTGCAACAGATAATATGTATGTATACAACAACGAGCCTAATGGAATCTATACAGGCAACAACAAAAATCTTTCTTCTTTCTTAGAGTCTGCGCAATTTGAAATTAATAATGGTAATGAAATAATGTTTGTTGACAGAATTATTCCAGACTATACATTTACTAATGACGAAACCCTCCAGTTCTTTATAACAACTCGTGAGTATCCTAACTCTACAAAGAAAGAAAAAGGTCCCTATACTATAGGTGAGACGACTAATAAAATAAACTTGCGTGCCAGAGGCAGGGAGTCTTCTGTTAGGGTATCTGCTACAGGCAACGGTGGTTGGCGTTGGGGTTCTGTAAGGTTGTCTATGCAAACAGATGGTGACCGCTAATGGCTAATTATCCTAGATTTACTCTTAATGCCCAAGCAGAGGTAGACGAGTTTAAACGGACAATGATAGCGTGGGCTAACGAATTAACCCGTGAGTTAGACTCCGAAGATATTAAGTTGGCTGCTACACCCTCCACTAATATTTATACCGTGGTATCCACATCAGAAATTGGCAGACCTGCTAATGGAAATGTTGCATATTCAATAAGCGCCTCTAAGTTTAGGGGATATGTTGAGGGAACTGGCTGGGTTGATTTTAATTAATAGACTGGTATATAAGGGTACTTTATAGTATAATATGACAATGTACGAAGGACTTAGAAACTTATTGCAATTAAAAGGCCAGGGCATGGCAGAAGACATGTCTGGGTTTCAGCGTAAGTTTGACTTAAAGTCTTTGATTCCTATTATGGCACAGCAGGCAATGCCTCAACAACAAAGACAGGCTATGCAGCAACAACAACAACCCATGCCTACACCTCCCATGCCTTCTGCTCCTTCTTTTCAGTATGGTGGCGAATTAAAGATGGAAGAGGGTGGTATGCTTACAGGCGGTGACTTTGTTATTGATGCACACACTGTAGCGGCTATTGGTAATGGTTCCTCTCAAGCAGGCGGTGAAGTCTTAGACAACATGATGCCTAATGTAGAGAATCCAGATGAAAGCTTTAGAGGTCTTGTATCTGCAGAGACTGGTGATGGCATGTCTGATAACGTGTCATATGAAGTTGAGGGTGACGAACAGATTAATCAGGCTTTAATAAGTAAGGACGAATACATTGTAGACCGTGACCAAGTTATTGCTTTGGGCAATGGAGATGAGGACGCAGGCACTGCTAGATTAGAAGCACTAAGAGAAAAAATTAGACAACTAAAGTTTGGCACTAAAAAACAGCCAGAGGAAATTAACTCAACAGAAGTTATACAAACAGTATTAGAAGGAACTGAGTAGCTATGGGATTTTTTAGCGGTAAAACAAAACAGATTACTACTGGTGGTAATATAATTAGAGGGATTAAAGACGAGGGTACGGCTCTTCGTCCTCTTATTGACAGGGCAATTCAAGCTGGTGATGAACCTTATCAAGGTTTCGGTACTGACGCAAGAATCGCAGGCTTTACAGACCCACAGGTAGCAGGTCAAGAAGCGGCACTTGGTGTTGCTGGTCAAGGAATTGGTGGTCTACAGGGGATACAGCAGGGCATTGCAGGTTTACGCCAAACTGCAGCAGGAGCATATCAACCATTAACACAACAAGACATTGCTGCTCAACGCCAGTTGTTAGCTGGTTCTGAGGACGCTCAAAAGCTTGCCGCAGAACGTGCGTTTAAAGAAGGTCTTATGGATATAGGCGGAGCAGCTGCTGGAAGTGCTGGCGGTTATACTGGTACTCGTGCTGACCTACTAAGGGGAGATGCTCTTGGTACATATTCTATGGGTTTAGCTGGTATTGAAGGTGATTTGCAAAAACAGGCATATCAAGGAGCGCTAGACCAACGTGCCTTGGCTGCACAAGAAGCTAATCAGATGGCACAACTATATGGTCTGGAGGCAGGAGCAGAAGCTGATGTCTACGGCAGACAACTGGGACAAGCTCAGACTCAGATGGACGTTGGTGCTTTACAACAGGCACAAGAGCAAGCTCGTAGAGATTTTGATTATCAAGAGTTCCTTGAAGAACAAAACGACCCATTCCTTAAGGCTCAGAAAGCAACAGGTGCCGTTACAGATTTCTCAACTTTGTTTACACCACAACAGACCACACTTCAGAAAAAGAAGAGTGGCTTTGATAGGGCATTGGGTGTGGGTATGATGGTTGCTGGTGCAACTATGGGCCTTCCTCCTGCTGCTACTGCGTCTTTAATGGGTGCTGGCGCTGGCCAAGCTTCGTCGGCATATGGCGGAAGACTAAGAAAGTATGCTGCAGGCTCTACCGTAGGGGGTTCTCCTATGACAGTTAATAGTATCTTGGCATCTAAAACAAGTCAAAGGCCTCAGCAAGATTTTTTTGGTGGAATGAGTGAGTCTGAGTTTGATGCAATTGATGCTGATATAACACAGGCCGATGCAGATAATGCTGCAATGGATAGGGCAAACAAGTACAGTAATATAGCTAAGGCTTTTGGAGAAACTAAAGTAGCACCAGAGGGTTCTGGTTTGGGTCAACCAATGGGAGGTCCTACGACATCTCAGCAACAAGGTGCTGGTGATAGGCGTATTGAATATCGAAGAGGTATTGCTCGTGCTAATGGTGGCTCTATTGCTCTTGAAGAGGGTGGTATATTAAGCCGTGTGTTTGGAGGAGCAAAGAATATTGCTTCTAGTATTGGCAGTGGTATTGCTACTGGCGCATCTAATGCCTACCAAAACTTTCAGAATATGTCACCTGAAGATAAAATGAGATATGGCTTAGCTATTCTAGCAGAAGAAGATAAGGTGGGAGACTCTGGTGGTCAGGCTCTTGCTCGTGCTGTCTCTGGTGTTAAAGAAGAAAAACGTGCTGAAGACCTAGAAAAAGAAAAGTTAGAAGCTGCTAGAGCTAAAACTGCTGCCTCAGAACGTCTTTTAAGAGGAGGCACCACATCTGATTCTGTGCTTGAGAATGCTTTTAAAGATAAATTTACCTCTGCTCAGATTGCTTCTCCAGGATACGGAATTATACTGCAAAAAGCTAAACAATATGCAAGGGATAAAAGCATTGAAGCGGCGCAAAAAGGGCTAATTGCTAGAACAGCCGTTGAAAGAGACAACCTTGCACAGAATTTAATGATTGAATTTGCAGATAGGGCTTTGGCAGACCCTGCTTATATGAATATGCTAGTGGCAGGCGCCGCTGGTCAAAAATCTGGTGGCGTTAGTGGTCCTTCTTTGCCACCTTTCCCTCAAGGTCTTGTTGCTACTACAGCACCTATAGCATCTAGTCCTTTGGCGCCACCACCACCACCACCGTCATCGCCAATTGTAGTAAGCAACACTATGCAACAGGTAAAAGGCGCTAAAGTTAAAGCCTTACCTTAGACAGCACAGTATAACCCGTAGTAGTAAAGGCATAACATGGTATTAAGTATACGTTCAAAAACTTTTCAAGATGCTATTACAGATGTTGAAAGCAAAATTGACTCAGGGGAAATCACAACTCAACAAGACTTGCGTGGCTATTTAGAAACCAAAGAAATTGATTACGATGATTTTGTCGGGACAAATGAAGAGTTCGTATCTGCACAGCAAGCTGGTGAAGATGATTTTGTAGCTAGGACAAGTGTTCCTGGTCGTGTTGTGGGCCGTGCTTTGGGTGATACTTACGAGGGTTTAAAAGTTGCAGGTGAAATGATTGCCCCTGAGTTTATTGAAGATGCTTTTGGTAAGGCTGCTGAAGCTGTAGGAGAATACATTCCTGAAGATATTAAAGTAGCAGCAAGTGAAATGTTTGACCCGTATCACGGGGAAGGAACTGGTGCTGGTATTGAAGAAGTTGTTGGAACAATTGGCTCTTATATTGTCCCTGGAATGGCTGGAGTTAAAATTCTCAATGCTGCTGGCAAAGGAGCAAAAGCAGTAAGAGCGGCTTCTCCTGGAGCAAGGGCAGTCACAAATAAAATAGCTAAAAAAGTTGGACAAGAGGGACGCAAGAGAGCAAAGAAAGTTGTTGGTGTTGTTACTCCTGCTGTTGGTTTTGCTGGTGGGGCTACCGTTGTAGAGAAGCCAGAAGAAAATTTAGTTAACACAATGATTGAACAGTTTCCTGAGTCGGAGCAATACCTAAGCCGTTTAGCCATTGACCCTAATGATTCAGAAGCTAAACAGTATACTCAAGCTTTTATTAATAACTTAGGTCTGGAGGCAATCGCTACCCCTATAGCTCTAGGAGCTTTTGTAGCTGCTAAGGCTGCTGCTAAAGGTACAGGTAAAGTTATAGGTAAAGCTGTTCCTCAAAGTATAAAACAAAACTTTACAGCTAATCTAGGAACTGATGACATTACTGGTGGTCTTCTTGTTGAAAGAGGTCAGGCAACAGAAGCAGCAATGGTAAGAGCAACTGCCTTAGCAGACGAGCTAGAAAATGCCGTATCAAAAGAATATAAAAATAAAGCAACCAGCCCTGAATTAATTTCAAAAATGAATAAGGCTCTTGAGGGAGATGAAAAATCTTTTGCTGGTTTAAAGCCCAAGACACAAACGCTTTTAAAAGAAATGCGCACCAGTCTTGATGAGGTAGGTGCAGATGTTCTTAAGGGAGCTAAGGGTAAATTTTTTGGTAGTGTTAAAGCTAATTTACCAGGAGAAGAAAAAAAGCTAGGTACTTATGTTACAAAATCATATGACTTTTTTGATGACCCCCGCTACAAAAAAGATGTATTAAAAAAATACAGCGAGTTTCGACAGGGAAGGTCTTCTGCAGAAGATGCTCCTTTTGGAGATGCTATTGATGCGTTAAAAAAACAATATGATATTGATGATATAGAAGCAACTGATTACTTAGACAAACTGCTTGGGCATGGTGTATATGCAAAAGAAGGTGCTGATGAGGGGCTGCTTAGAGACATGGTTGGTAGCTTAGTTAACCGCAGTCAAGGCTCTTCAACAGCTAAAGTTGGTAAAGGTCGAACAGATGTTCCTGACGAAGTGAAAAACTTGCTGGGTGAAGTAAGCGACCCATTTAGAAACTACGTTAAAACCTTTACTAACCTTGCAAAGATTAATGCAGAGTCTAAGTTTATGGATGAAATAGCTGACCACCTTGTTAAAAACGGAATAGCTAAAACAGAAAAACCTGTTGATGGTCTTAACTACTATGGTTTAAAAGATTTAGCAAAGGACCGTCTTTCTGGTATAGTAGGTCAAGGTACTGCTAGAGAAGGAATCACTAACCCCTTAGAAAATCTTTATGTAACAAAAGAATATAGAGACGCACTGCAACAAGGCTATGATGCTGTAGATATTTCAAGTCCAGCTATGAAAACTTGGATGAAAGCCAAGGGTTTGTCTCAATCTGCTAAAACAGTCTATAGTCCTGTAACTCATGGACGCAACGTAATGGGTAACTTCTTTTTTCTAGGCGCCAACGGTATGCTAGGCCCTAAAGGAAGCTTAAAGGCTCTTAAAAGTATTACCTCTAATTTAAGGGGACTAAAAAATAAAGAGCTTAGGGATAAATATGCTAGATACGTAGAGCTAGGCATTGCTAATAGTGGTGTTAACTTAGGTGTTATGCGCAACAACTTACGTGCTTTTGATAAGGCTCCTGATAAGTGGCTTGCTAAATCTGGTAGAAGCGCTAAAGAGTTTACAAAAGATTCAGCTAAGGGCCTTGACAGAACCCTTAAAGATTTGTATCAAGCTGAAGATGATTTATTTAAAATCATGCACTTTGAAAAATCATTAGACCTTGTAAAAAAATCTAAGAAATATAGAGACCTTCCTATTGAGCAGCAAGAACGCATAGCAGCGCAGCGCACACGTGATTTAATGCCTAACTATAACCTTGTTCCAAAAGCTATTAAAGGTTTGCGTGGTTCTGTGGTTAGTGACTTTGTGTCCTTCCCTGCTGAGCTTATTCGTGTGTCTAAAAACCTTGCTAAATATTCAATGGATGACCTAGCTACTGGTGATGCAGCCTTTATGGGGTCAGCCGCCAAACGCTTAGGGGGTATGACTGCAATTGGTCTTGCTGGTGACATGGCTTCTGACTTCACTAAAAATATTCATGGCATTACAGCAGAGCAAGAATTTGAAATGGATAATGTCGATGCTCCTTGGCAGGCACGTACAGATAAACTATATCTAAGTGGTATTGAAAAAGATAAGAATGGTAAGTATGGAGTAGATGTTTTTAATCTAGGATATATTGACCCGTTTAGTTATGTTAAAACTTTTGCTAAAGCAGCGCATCAAGGTATTGCAAAAAACGAAGAGCTAACAGAAACCGAACTACAGAAGCTTGCCTTTGGTGCATTAACACAAGCTGTAAGCCCTTTTATTGCTCCTTCAATGTTAACAGAAGGCTTGATAAAGGGCTATGGTGTTGCTACTTCATCTGGTGATACGGCGCTAGATAAAACATTAGACGCTACTAAAGCTGTTGTAGGTGTGTTTACTCCTGGTTTTGGTGATTTTATTTACAAAAACAGGCAGTATGAAAAGAGTAAAGAAAAGTGGGATGAAGTTGGTGAGCTACCTAGAAAGAAAAGCGGGGCCACTTGGGCTGGTGGTGAAGTAGACATGCCTGCATTCTTTGGATTAAAGCGCTCACGTCAAGATTTGTCTAGTGGTCAATCATGGGCATTAAAGGATGGTCTTAAAAACGCAGCACAAGCTGGTAATGATTTAACTAGAGAGCTTAATACTAACTTTAATCTTACAGATGATGACAAACAAGACGTCTTAGATAAGTTTGTCAAAGCTCAAGATAAAAAAGTTGGTGCTTACAAAGAACTACACTCATTGGTTGATTCCTATAAAACTCTTTACGGCGATAATTTTGTAGATGCTTTTTATAGTGAAGTTAAAAATCTAAAGGGTGTAGATAAAAAGAATATTGATAATGTTATTAATAATGTTTACGAACCTTTTGTATTTAAACCAAGTAATAAGGTGTTGCAAGAGACCAGACCTGGTATTCCATATGCAGAATTTGTAGAGGTTAATAGGGCTTTACAAGGAAACTTAATTGAAGACCCTAAGAAAAAGGATGACTAATGAAACTAAGTAGAAACTTTTCACTAGGTGAGTTGACCAAGAGTCAAACAGCTTTGCGTATGGGTATTGATAATAATCCTACGCCAGAGGACTTGTATAACCTACACCTGTTGTGCGATAATATACTACAGCCAGTGCGTGAGCATTTTGGTAGAGCCGTAACCATCAGTAGTGGATACAGGTCAGAAGATTTATGTGTTGCCATTGGCAGCAGCAGGAAGAGTCAACATGCCAAGGGACAGGCAGCTGACTTTGAGATTTTTGGCGTGGACAATAAAGAGGTAGCCGAATGGATTCGGGATGTCTTGGACTTTGACCAGCTGATACTAGAGTTTTACAACGAGAACGACCCGTCTTCAGGTTGGGTGCATTGTAGTTATGCAGAAGATAACCGTGGGTCTGTCCTTAGATACGACGGCACAAACTATATAGAAGGATTAGAATAATGGGCGAGTATTCAAGTATAACAAGAACAGGTAAACATGAACCATTTGAGCTACACGTACAACGTGGTTATGTGCAGGAACATAAGAGTGTTTCTAAGTTTGGTTATGCTACATCGGTAAGCGGAACAGAGGTTGCTGTGTTTAATGGAGGCATTGAGTATGTCTACGCTACTAGCGCAGCGCCCATGAACGTATACGCTGGCTCTGGTACAAACACAACATCTAAGATTACAATCGAAGGCTTGGATGCAGACTACAACGAACTGTCTAACACCGTTACACTAAACGCCACAACTACTGTGGCCACCAGCGGCTCGTTTATTAGAGTTAATCGTATGTTTACAAGCAACGATGTGGAAGCTGCAGAGGATGTCTTTGTAAATAACTCTGCGGGAGAGGTTAATAGTCACATGTTGGCCAATGAGAACCAGTCTCTACAAGCTGTATATACTATACCTGCTGGCTACACTGGTTACCTTGACCAAGTTGCAGCTAACACCGCCACAGAAGTTGCAAATAAGTTTGTGCGAGTGCGCCTTAAAATAAGAGAGCCAGGTGGTGTCTTTAGAACACGAGCTAAGTTTACTATTGCTGGTGGTAGCTACGAAGAAATATTTAAGTATCCAATTGAGATTCCAGAGAAGTCGGACATTGAGATGACCGCTCAGTCTAGCTCTGGTGTTAACGAGGTAGCCGCTATCTTTAATCTATTGTTAATTGCAAACGAGTACACAGTATAATGTTAAATTTTTTAGGACCAATTACAAATCTTGCCAGTAAGTGGATGGAAGGCAAGCAAAAGAAATCAGAACTTAAAGGTAAGCTTGAAGAAGCTAAGATTAAGGGGCAGATTAAACGTGCCTCCAGTGATGCAGCGTGGGAGTCCAAGGCTATGGATGCTTCTTCTGATAGCTGGAAGGACGAGCTATGGACTTTGTTCTTTGTTGGCTTGTTGTGTGCTTGTTTCTACCCACCCGCACAACCATACATTGCAGACGGGTTTAGGTTCTTAAAGGAAGACTGCCCTGAGTGGTTATCTTGGGGCATCTTGGTAAGTATTGGCGCAAGCTTTGGTGTTAAATCTATTGGAGCCTTAAGGAAATGATATGTGGAAGGCATCACAAAAAAGTTTAGTATTTTTTACGTTGGTCATTTGGCCGACTTTTTTGTTTGCGCAAAATACACAAGAGGGTGACTTTAATACAAGCACTGTAAACTCAGACAGTACTGTTAGCAGTAACAACCCCAGCACCACAAATAATTATAACGGAGCGGGAGCAGCTTCAGATGTAACACCGCCCCCATCGGCCATTGCTCCAACGTATATGTCTAACGGACAAGACACTTGTTTGGCTGGCCGTAGTGCAGCAGTACAAGTAAACGTATTAGGTTTAGCTTTAGGTGGGTATAAGCAAGATATTGAATGCAATAGAAGACGTGATGCTAAGATATTAAAAGACCTTGGTATGAACATCGCAGCGGTGGCTTTAATGTGTCAAAAGAAAACCATTTGGATTTCTATGTTTGATTCAGGTACACCCTGTCCTCTTACTGTTAACGGCAAGCTTATTGTAGGCAGGTCAGCTTTCATGACAATGAAAAGAAACCCTGCTAAATTTATACCTGATTACGAAAAAAGAAAGAAGCATTACGATAGTGTTCTTAACATTGGAGGGGAAGAAACAGATGAGGAAAATACTGATAGCACTTTGTCTATTAGCGAGCGTTTCAGGACCAGCATTAGCAGAGACTGAGATTGATAGGCTTGTAGCGGCTAGTCGTTCTATTGCTAACAAGCTTCAACAAGGTAGATATGCAGTAGGAGGCTTAGCTTATTACGCCGTAAGGGGTAAGATAGCGCCCGATGGAACTACACTTCCTACTTTTATTACACCTGCAGATGTTGATGCGTACAATAACTCTGTTAATGAAGTGTCTAATCGTATTTATTACAACACTCAAATGATGCTAGAAAATCAATACGAAGAAACAATGATTCAATTAGAAACAACAGTAGATACATTTGTCGAGGCTGCTGCTACGCTGGCTGTTGTTACAGAGGTAGCAGAAAAAGCGGAGGATACAGACCAATCAAACACAGTGCAACAAGAAGAGCTACAGGATTACATTGTAGCTAATGACGTTTCCCTTAATCAACAGGATGTAAATGAATATAACAATGCACTGTCTGATATTGAAACTTATTCACAAAATGCGGCTGCTTTTCTAGCTGCCTCTAAGGATTTAACAATTACAGATTCAGTAGACAGTGGCGCACAAAGCTATAACTTAAACATGTCTAATGCCACTGCCACATATAACAAGGCAAACCAAAGTCTTTCATTTTCTTGGACATCGTCAAATTATACTCACGGATTTTATGGGTTTTTTGCTAATGATATGATAAGCCAACAAGAAATTTTAGGAATGGGTCAAACAATATACGAAGACCAGGAGTACAACTAATGTCATTAGAAGATACAGAGCTTAAAATTGGTGGTGTAAATCTAAAGGGAGTTTGGATTGCAATAGTAGTGTCTATTGCTACTACTATGGCTGGTGGCATCTGGGCTGTGGCTGAGTTCTATGGTCGTATCGAAGCTGTTGAAGAAGCAGTGTCTGGCAACGGTAAGGCTGCAGAAAAGCTAACAGTGTTGGGGGCAAACCTAGAAACAATTATGGAAAACCAAAAGCAATTACTTGACATGCGTGACAGGGTTTCTGAAGTGGAAAAGACTATGGCTGAGTCAGTATTAAAAGTTAACCAAGCCGCTGAAAAGGCGGGACAAGTTAGTAAGGTTCAACGTGAAATAGACGACCTGTGGCGTGGTATGGACGCCTTAGCTAATCCTCTTAACTAAGAGCTTCCTGCATCATCTCGTCAATCATTGTATCAAAGGTGTACTTAGGTTCCCATCCTAACACTTCACGTGCCTTGGTAGCATCGCCCAGTAGTAGCTCAACCTCTGCAGGCCGATAGAACTCTGGGTTAATCTTAACCACAGTGTTACCGTTCTCATCTACACCAATCTCGTCTGGGCCAGGTTCACCCTCCCAGCGTATACGCATGTCTACTGCACGGAAACACTTCTCTACAAGCTCTCTCACGGAGTGTAGCGCACCTGTAGCTAGTACATAGTCATCGCCCTGCGCCTGCTGGGTCATTAAATACATGCCATACACGTAATCTTTTGCATGTCCCCAGTCACGCTCTGCATCTAGGTTGCCTAGCTTAATGTGAGGCTGGTTACCCTTGGCAATATTAGCCACACCCTGTACAATCTTCTGCGTAACAAACTCTTTGCCCCGCCACGGAGACTCGTGGTTAAACAAGATGCCATTGGAAGCGTGTAATCCATAGCTCTCACGGTAGTTCTTAACCATCCAGTAAGCAAACTGCTTGGCTACCCCATAAGGAGAGCGTGGATAGAAGGGTGTGGTCTCTGATTGTGGTGTTTCTACGACCTTCCCATATAGCTCTGAGGTGGACGCTTGGTAGAATCTGGTATGACTTTCCATTCCTAGTGTACGAATGCACTCCAGCAGCCTTAATACCCCCATACCGTCTACATCAGACGTGTATTCTGGCATGTCAAAGGAGACACGCACGTGGGACTGAGCAGCTAGGTTGTATACCTCGTCAAATATATTTGTATCAAACAGCCGCATGATGCTGCCTGTGTCTGACAGGTCTCCGTAATGTAGGTGTAGGTTCTTGTTATCCACCAGATGTGCAATGCGTTGTGATGGTTCAGAAGAAGACCGCCGCTGTAGTGCATGTACTTCATACCCTTTGTTAAGTAGTAGCTCTGCTAGGTAGCCACCATCTTGTCCTGTAATGCCTGTAATGAAGGCAGACTTCTGTCCAAACTTGCTCATTTTCTTTCCTCTATTACGCCCAGTAAAATTGCAACAACAATAATCAAGACTCCAATTGCGTAGTTAGTCAGTGACATCTGTTTCTTCCTCTTCTTTTTCTTCGTACTCTTCTTCAGGCTCTTCTTGGTCTTCGTCGAAGTCTTCTGGAAAAGTAGCCATAAGAAGTTGATATACTTTTTCCTTACCGATGACTGTCATTGCTGAACAAATACGTGCCTCAAGACCTTCAAGGTCTTCTGGGTTATTCTCATCTGCGTTGTTACCACGAACACGTGACAATAGCTCCAGTGCTTTCAGAGCGGTAGCTCCGTTGCCATTAACTTTTGCAGCTTCGTATTGTTTTTCTAGCTCTGAGATAACATCTACGTCTGTATTGTATTCCGTCTCCAGCTCTTCGAGTCTTTCTTGGATGTCTGCTCTTTTTAAAAGCTCATAGCCTTGGTTGTATGCAGACTTTTCACTATACCCTGCCTCTTTAGCAGCAGCAGTTGCATTTCTTCCTATGACATAAGAGGCGCAGAATTTCTCGTGCTTCTCCTTAAGCATTCGTGTACTCCTCAAAGGTTACTACGTTGTTATTGTAGTATCCGCCCTTCCACACAGCCGCTGCCAGTGTATCTTCTCCGTAGAATGACAGGCTTAGTGTATAGTCTCTTCTCTCAAAGAGCTTCTCTAGGTCTTGGGCCAGTGCAAGAAGCTCGCCTGTAGTCCAGAACTTTTCTCCGCCAATCTCTACATTCATATAGCGTGGGTTACCCATCTCGTCCTTGTCGTCTTTCTTTACATCGCCCTCTGGAACAGAACAATCAAAACCAAAGAGGTGAATGTTCCTATATCCCAATAGCTCAAGCAGCCCTAGCGTGCGTGTGGCTGATGCTGTGCCACCACTTACCAAAGAAGAACCAGGTTTAATACCCAACTTAGGGTCCACAACAAACTTGTCTTCAATGCTTTCATCTCTTAGCGCATCTGTAAAGGCGTGAAAGCCCTTGACATTGTTCGTACGCTCTAGGATGTAATCAACTACGCCCTCATCTGTCATGCTGGCAATATAAAAGGTTGTGTCCTTGTTCATATCCTTAAACAAGTCCTTACGCTTTACACCATGTGTGCTGATGCCGTCGATAGAACGTGGGTCAAGAATCATACAAGCATCAGGTGTAATCCCTTCTTCCAACAAGCGTGGATAGGAGTGCTTGACACACCAGATTTTTGCATTGTATTTCTTTTGTGTTTTCCTAACCTTATCAAAGTCAATCGTGCCGCCAGAGACAATCATAACGTGGTCATCTGTTGTCTTGTATTGCTTAACCCAATCCCAGTCATCTATCTTGGCAATGTTTTCGGTCACACTTTTCTTAATGTGTTCGCTTGGCATTGAGTCTTTAGGCTTAACAATAATAGGAACACGCAACAACTCTGGGGGTATTTTCTTGTAGCCTTCTTTAATACAAACAGCAAGGTGAACAATACCACCAAAAGCAGTACCGTCTTCAGAAGGCAAGATGTGTTTTGTTTTACTGTCAATAGCAGAAAAAGTTTTAATAATACCTGTGTGTTCTTCTGGTAATTTTTTGTCTTTTTGTGTTGAATAATAGTCGTCGAAGACAACAATAGGACAGTCCTTAACAAAGCTGTAATCACTAGCCACCGTATCTAAAGAGTGGCCGCCATCAATAAAAACAAAGTCCACATCGTCATAGCGCAGACCCTTCATTGTTTCTTTTGTATCTCCTGCATACAGTTTAAAGGTAAACGTCTTTCCCGCTGCGGCTGAACGCTCTTTAAATTGTTCTAGCCTTTCTGTTACAGCTGTCAACGCATTGTGTCCCTTTACATTCAACTCAACTGCATCAGTCTCTTCAGTAGCCTGTTCAAACAAATCAAACCCACGATAGTGTACTGTGTCTACGCTTTCAAAGGCAGTCAACGCCATCTCGATTGCACGACCACCATTCCATGTGCCAGTTTCCACAATGGTAAAGGTGTCAATGTCTTCTGAATAATGACGAACCAATGCTGCTAGTTTCTTATATCGCTGAGGCCCTTGCTTGGAGTTTGCTGGCGTGTCCTTTGATAGCTCAGGATTAGCTGAGGCTTCAAACTTACGCTTGCCTTTGTTATGTGTAAAGTAATCGTCAAGCATACACTGGTCAAACACAGAGAACCCACGCACACCCTCTGATAGGTTGCGTGCTTTCATTCCATGAGCCTCATAAATCTTAAGCAGGCGGGTGAATACAAAAGCATCTGTCCACTCACGATACGCAAACACTTCGTCTGTGTCATACGCACCACGCAGGTCAACCAGCAATGAGCAGGCATTGTGCATACTTAGATTAAAGCCAATGAAGCCTGTCTCGCTATAGTCAATATCAATACGACCAAGGTGTACAATGTCAACCTCTGGAATTAGAAGCTTAGCTGCATCTTCTGCCTTAAACATTTTCTTTGTAAGCGTATCGGCATCAAGCCATACCATCCAGTCTTTGCTGTCTGCATCAAGAAGCTCAAAGAACAGGTCACTCATTGCATACACCTTGTGACAGAAGCGAACAGCATCCATACGATAGTTATAAGGTGCTTCACCGAAGCGTCCGTTCTTATCGCTATTGCGTGTAATAAAATCAGTACGTGCCTGAATGTTCTCTAGGTGACGGTACTCAATAAAGTCTGCTTGTGGTAGGCCATCTGATTTACCATCATAGCCTTCAAGATAAACATGTAGCTTGAAGTCCGTTGGCTTCCATTTATTGGCAACAGAGTCAAGCATCTTAAGGCCATAGACCCCTTCGTGTTGTTTGTGAAAGCTCGTTACAAAATTATACATTACATGTTCTCCAGAATAAGTTGTGTTGTTATTTCTTGTTCAGCCTCTAGCCACTCCTCAACATAGACTTCTTCAACGGGGCGGCTAGGCTTCCACTTGTTAAACCAAGGACCGCCTGTAGTAAAGTGTACGTTCTTAGCTTCAAGCTGCGGGTCGCTCTGCCCATCAAGCCAGTTCCATTCGGGGTGGATAGGCCCAATCTCGTCGTCGTCTAGCCAGCCAAACGAATGGAGCCACCCACCAGCTCTAAGGTTTACATCGTCTACTGTAAGCTTTAGATTTGATGGGTGACTGCAATCGAATAACATAAAGCTAGACCAGTTCTTTCTGTAGTAGCTTGTCTGTGCTACGCCGTCCATCTTTACCTTGCTGTTTGGTTCATAAGGCTTGTGCTGTACGCACTGTACTGCATACTGTGTGTTCTTCCCGTACACCTTAAAGATGCCTGCAATGTCTGCACGTACAAACATGTCGGCATCCATAAACAAGGCTAGACCATCGTACTGATTTAATGCAGGTACGAGGAAGCGGGTGAAGGTGAAGTCTGTGCTGAAGGGTCTACCATCGAAGGCGTCATAGCGTTGATGCGGTTCGTGCGGGTAGACAACAGAAGCCCTGCGATACATACCATTGCGGCGTAGTGCAGGTTCCATCAAGGGAATGATGTCGTACTCTTTGTTATATTTTTTAATTGAATGTGCCAGAACCTCTACGGCTCGATGGTCACGTCCATCATATCCAATGTAAATTACTGGTCGTTTGTTCATTGTGTCTCCATATAAGTAATGGTGGTGAGCCAAGGGATTGAGAGAGAAAGGAGGTTCAGCCCACCACCATGTATATTATAATAAATTACACAACAAATGTCAAGGATTATTTATGCCACATACCCTTGAGTCTTTTCTTGGCTGCAAGGTTGGCTTGCTTCTTGTCTTCGTGGGACATGACCGACCAGTTCTCAATGTCACGTCCTGTTCTGCCGCAGTGTATGCAAGTGTCGTGTGTGTTAGACAACTCGCAGCTTTCTACTTTGGCTTCTGCGCTGGCCTTACAGGGGCTACTCATAATATATAATGCTCCAACTGTGTGTAACCACCTATGTGCTTACCGTTAACTTTAATCTGCGGTACTGTTTTCTCGTCAGGGAACAGCTCTTTAAATTCTTTAGCCGTAACCTCTGTGCCGATGCCGTAGTAACCGTAGGGAATCTTTCGAACCCTACAGAATACTACGGCGTCTCTACAATACTTGCAGCCTTTCTGCCCGTATATCTCTACCCTCATGTCAGGTCAACAACCTCGCAACCATCCGAACTACAGGCCAATGTTTGTGCGCCTGATGTGTTGTCTTCCATCTCGTACTCAGAGAGCTTAGCCCAATCAATCTTCTTGGGCATCTTAGCAGCAGCTTCCTTGTAGGTAGCCTTGTCACAGTCCTGATAGGGAGCTTGTGCATAGGTGTGGTCGCTGTGTGGCAGAAAGGATACACCAGAGCAGATGTCAAAGTTATCGAACACCCAAGCACCTACGTTCATCCACTCCTCGTCTCGCACCGTAATGGTAACGGATGGCTTATGCTCACACCACTCCAATGCGTAGGTCTTCCATAGCTCCAGCTGCTCGATGGCAGTCATGTCGTTACGTGTTACCGCATTGTCAGGTGACTTGGTCGGGAAGCTAAACACCGTGGTGCTGTCAGGCTTCATAACACAAGGCTCAGCTGGGATGCCTGCGTCTGTAAGGAACTGTGTTAGCGGGTCTTTGTTATCACCCCGTACAGTTCGGATATAATATTCGCTATGACGTGCATGAATGCCAGAAGCGCTATCAACAAGCTGCGACACAGTACCTGAAGGCTTAACACAAGTGATGGCCGCAGATGCACTAATTCCAAACTGCTCAGCATAATCCCTGTTTGTTTGTACAGCAGTGTCACGAAGCTTGTTAAGTACTTTCTTAGATGGGTTGCTAGTAATTTCATTGTCCATAATACCTGTCAGGCTTACACCCAACAGCCTTTCTTCTTCTGTGTTCTTACGCCAGATAGGACGAAGATACGGCATATCTGTAAACGTAGATTGAATTGTTCCAAGTATAGAGGCAAGACGTACTTTGTTTGCCAGTGTTTTCTCAGTGTCGGTTGGCCGCACCACAACCTCAGTCAGGTTGCAGAACTGATAAGGCCGCAGGATAATCTCACTGCACGGGTTAGTCCCCCACTCCTTGCCTGTTTCACGGCGACCATTGCGCTTGACGTGTTCGTCTGCAGCGATTCGGCTAAAGATACCACGCTCACCAGACTTGGACTCGACCAAGGACAACCACTCACGCATGAATGTTTCCATATCAGGCTTGTCGGTGTAGGCTACAGAGTTATTAGCCAAGGCACGTTGCCCTTCGTTTTCCCACCATTGACCAGACTTAGCGTGACGCATACGGTCATCCGACAGGTTAGACAAACTAATCATAGCGGAGCGGCGTACACCACCTACTACAACTACCTCGCCAATCTTACACATGATGTCGTGGCACTCAACGCTGTTAAGCTTACGCCCTGCTGCGCCTTTGAACTTGGCTACAACAAAGTTGAACAGGTCGTTCAGGGGGTCAGGCCCAGAGGCACGGCCACCAAATGTCTTGAGGCGTTCACCTGCTGCACGAATCTTGGACAAGTCCCACTTAGGCACGTCCCCTGTGTACAGGCCGCTGACTACTTTGCGTAGTGCCTTAGCCCAGCCTTCCTTGCTGTCTTGCACAACGATAAGGTCTTCGCTATCTCTGATGTCTTCTGGTACTACAGGGAGCTTGCTGATGGCCTGACGCTCAACAGAGAAGCCTACACCTGTACCACACAGCAAGATAAACATGGCCTCGTCAAAGGCACGAGGGTGGTCAACAGGCAGGTAACTACAGTTGTATACACATGTGTTGTCACGCTCAGCAGCTGGGCCTGCAGTCATCAAGGCTCGCATAGAAGGCATGACCTCTAGGTTAAGGATGGCATCCTCAAGCTCGTTAAGCGTCTTGCCCTCTAGGTCTGATGGACGTACGATGTTGTCAATGAAACGGCCTACGGTTTCACCCCAGGTTTCCCTGCGTCCCTCGTCATCTAGCCAACGGGCATATCGTGACGTTGCAATGAATGTCTGGTAGTCCGATGGTAGGTAATTAGTCAATGTATTTTGGTTCGTCATTTGTGCGAAGCTCCTCTCCTGTTAGCTCTTTCCAGCTGTATTTAAAATCATATCGTGCAGCCTCTTGGCTTATTAAGTCTGCAATGTATCTCGTCTCTGCTTGCGATGTCTTGTCCAGCCTCTGGTTAACGACACGAGAGAAGGCGTACAGTGAGCCAGACCAGTACCATTCTGTGTACATGTTCTGTGGCAGCACCATACGTGCCATCTCTGGGGCAATGCCCACACTTAGCATACGTTCATACTCTGCAATGGCAGAGCGTGTGTATGAGCCAATGTGATAGTCTATAGTTTCATCTGAGCTACCCTGCTTCACGTTGTCTGCCTTAGTCCGCCACGCCTTTGGTGTGAAGAACTTGGGTGTAGCGTCCACATAGCGGCGGCTGACTTCATTCCAAGCCAAGCCCACTTGGTGTTTCACTAGCTGTCGTGCGACAAAGAGGGGAGCCTCAATACGAAACTGTAAGAAGCAGTGTGAGAACGGCGACCAGTGCTTGTGTTTAGCTAGGTACTTGATAAGACGTTGGTCTTCTTGGGACAAGTCCTGATGGTTTCCGTTCTGTACTCGTTGTGATTCCTTGTTAAAAGAAACACGGGCAGCGTTGACAACTGTCAGGTCGCTACCCATATGGTCAATTAATTTTACTTGCATAGTCGAAGACTCCAATTATACTACATAGTTTCTAGTGAGGCAATGAGCTTATTCAAATACCATTGCGCTTTTTTCAAATCTTCCACAGGCTTGCCCTTGTAGTTGTAACGCCACATGTATTTCATTGCGTTACCCTTGCAGTAGCCTTGGAACTCCTCGTCAGACATGCTTGCCTCAATAGCGTCAATTGCTTCAACGCCCTTGCTGTTGTAGTGTGACGGGCTGTTTACTGGGTCGTCTGGTACCTGTGTGTAACCAAACTTAGTGTCCAAGGATTGCGTTAATTCTTTTTCTGACATAGTCAATCTCTCCTGTTTGCAAAACTTTGTAAGCAAAGTCTCTCATATAATCGGCGTCTACTCCTGCATTGATACACACCTCTTCAAAGTCCTGTGCTGTTGTACCTACTGATGCGAAGAACCAAGCCGATGCTCTGTCCCTGTCTATTCTTGCAGTGGCTGGCTCACCTTCGTAAGCTGGCTTAGCTGCATCGAGTAACGCTTGAAGAATAACACACAAGAACAATGTACGTTCTGGTGAGGATTCGTCTGGGCGAAACTCGTCCAAGTGAATTGTTATCTTACTACCTTGCATCCTGTTTGTCAAGCCACGATTGCGGAATGCCCTCTTTTAATTTGCAGTACATGTAACCGTGCTTGTCACACCAATCTGCATAGGTCATCTTGCCGCCCTTGTATAACTTGCGGGTAGGATTATCAAAGACAAATCGGATGTCAAGGTCAGGGTGCTGCGACTTAACGAACAGGTGTTTCTTCCTGTCCTCAATCATAAAGCGTCCCTTCACCTCAAGGATAACTCCGTTGGGCAAGAAGAAGTCTGGGATGTAGTTCTTATCCTCACGCCATTCATAGGCCAGCTTCTCTTGCTCATACACAAACTTAATCTTTTGCTTGTGTAGCTGCTGTGCAGCCTCATACTCAGAGTTTGATTTGTATTCGTGGTCGTACTTCTTTCTTTTGAATCTCATTACACCTGTACTTCCTCAACGTCTGGGGTCTTTGCCACAGTTGCGAGGTAACGTACTCCGTTAGAATATTTGAATGCTCTCAGACCCTGGCCACCATTGGCATCAGCCCAGCATTTCTTTTTAAATGAGCAGAAGACACAGCCAATAGCAAGCTTACGATTGCCTGACTTGCCATCTGCTATGGTATCATAACAACGAGCAGGCGCTGCGTCCTTAGTCACCATGTCCTTCAGATAACTTACTCGTGAGGGTGCATCAATCATTTCCATGTCATGTACTGGTAAGATGCAAAGCTCACTGCTGTTCTTGTCGATTGCAAAGAAGGCTGCTTCTTTACGATTGTTCTTCGTGGCATAGGCACTAATCTGTGCAATGTAACCGAAGGGGTCGTCGTCTGTAAGCCGTGCCTCTTTAAACTTCTTGAATGCGAATGAGGAAGCAGACTTAATATCCACAAGCACATCGTCAATCACGCAGTCTTGGTGGCCTAGTACGCCCTCTACCATTACCTCGTCCTGTGCTTCTGTTACTGTGTGGCCTGCTGCCTTGGTAAGACAAATCAGGAGAGCCTCAAGGACATGTCCCATAAGGAACTTAATCTTAGTCTGCCCATTGATTGACTCTCCCTCTTCGCCTTGTACTCCGTACCAAATCTGACGGTCTGGCTTACCGATTGAAGACAAGCGTAGGTTTGATGCACCTTTACGCTGACCTTCACGGAGTATGGTTTCGACTGCCTCTCGCACAAGGCCGCCGACTTCTTCTAATGCCTCTGCAACGTGAGGCAGTGTGACATCGACACCCTGTTCGAGCGTCTCGTAGATGTCTGGAATCAGTGTGTCTAATGTCTTTGTCATGTGTTACTCCTTAAGTTTTGTTAGTAGTTCGGCCTGTAGTTCCGCATACTTTCTAAATGAGCGCAGCTCGAAGTAGGTAAACGCAACAAAGACTGAGATTAATATAAAGTGTAGTGTGAGTAGTGTGTCTGTTAGTTCTTCAATCATTAACTATCCTTAAGTTATCTAGCGACGAGGGGATTCTTTTACATCGACCCCTCGATTCTAAAGCAATGTTAGCTTTGTTTTTTAATAACTCTACCTTTACGGTAGCCAGTTGGAATTGTATCATAGCGCATAATTCTTAAGCTGTCAACCCCATTTGTTATCCACATAGTGCCGTACATTGAGTTGCCGCTTCCTGCTTGGTGCTTAGAGTTGGCTTTTCCTATCAGCTTCTTAGAACACTCCTTGTGTTTTCTTCCCTTCCATATTCCGTCAGGAAATTTGTTTTTAATAGCTTCTTTTCCTTTCAGGGAAATCTTTACAAAGTGTTCTTTTGGAAAACTCTTTCCAACTTTACTGGCTGCTTTTGCTTGGCTGAGCTTAGATTTTTCAGGCCAGTCTTCGTATCTTGCCCTTAGACTGTTCTCGTTAATATAATCCCAACCGCCCAGTCCACCTTCATGTAAGTTGTATGGTGGGTTTAATTCTGCTATTAATTCTTTTTCCTTCTCAAACATTTCTTGGGGTGAGGGGAAGACAAAAAGAATATCTTTAATAAAGTTGTCTTCCCCATACTTTGTAACAGCACGTTTTATAACTGTACCAGACCCCATATAGTTATCCTGTGGGTTCTTTGTTTTGTGACAACCAATATAAAATTTACCGTTTTGTTTATTGGTTATTTTGTAGACAGTGTATAACATGTTGTTACCCCCTGATGCGAACGCAGCAGGATTTGAACCTGCGACCTACAGCTTAGAAGGCTGTTGCTCTATCCAGCTGAGCTATGCGTCCTACTTTTTCTTTGCTGCCTTACGAATACGTTGTACCTTGTGGGCAATATATTCTTCTTCGTCCGCAAAGAAGTTATGCAGACCCTTGAAGAAGCGTAGCTGTACAGCCTTGAGGAAGCGTCCTCGTGGCATAGCCCAGCCAAGTACAAGCCCTGCAAGGCCAGCATATACGACAACTAATAGTGGTGCAATTTCCATAATAATCTCCTGATAAAGGTGATGGAGTCCCCGTCCCGTATCCATCTTCAGCTGCCAAATATCTGAGTGCAGCCCCCGTGCTTACTCCTTTTACTTAGAAAGGAATCTCGTCGCTTGCCATGTCCTGAATAGGAGCAGCAGCAGTTTCGATTACGTCAAAGTCTTCAGCACCGCCACCAGCATATGCAACAAGGTTAACTACTTGAACCTTCTTGAGTAGTGGGGATACACCAGACTTGCCATTCATCTCCCAAGCAAACGGTGTATACATTACGTTACATACACTGCCGTTGCCTACAAGCTGTTCGAATGGTTGCTTCTGTGCATCCATAACTTCAGGTGCTTCGTTGGTTGAGCCATCACGGCGGGTTGTTTTCTGACGAATGTGTACAAAGTCTCCACGCTCGTCGCCTTTATTCTTGATAGTAAGTCCATCTGCTTCGATGGCTTTGCGGTTGTTGTCATCCACAAGCAAGTCCAAACCCCACTCTGGTTCGTACGTTGTGTTCGGCTGTTGAATAGATGCCCAATAAACTTTACCTGATACTACTGTCATAATTTAATTCTCCGTTTTGGATTCCGTTTGGCTTCCGTTTCGCTAAGCATTATTGCCGTTGCGATGATTGTATAATGCCACACCCTGAATAGAATGTCAACATTTATTTTCACTTTAGTGGGTGTCAGACCAAGATAAGCCAGTCTTATACTCACAATCTAGGGGGCAATTAACCTTGAGGGATTCCTCTGTAAGCTTCATTGCCTCCTTAGTAATAGCACCGAAGGCTTCTTCCTGTCCCTTACGTACCTCGAATTGGTATTCGTCATGTACACTTGCAACAAGGTTGAAGTCCAGCTTTGCTTTAGTGGCTAGGATAATAATAAACTTAAGCCATTCCTTACATACAATTGCACCAGCACCTTGCAATAGCAGGTTGAGTGCAGCATGTTTGTTTCGTATGGTAAGGACACGACCATCCAAGCCAATGAGATAACCTCTGCCAGACAACTTGTCTACCTTAGAGCGTAGTGCTTTCAAGGCAGGCATGTTGTTTAAGAAGTTATCAATCAGACGCTGACCATCCTTGGCTGTGCCATTGACGACCTGTCCAATCTTACCAGCACCAGCACCATACAAGAAGGCATAGATAAATGTCTTTGCGTTGTCCCTTGTAGGTAGCCCTGCTGCTGTTTGGTTAGCGGTATGAACATCACCCTCTACAACTTCCTTGGTGTAGGCTTCGTCGTTCATGTAGTGTGCTAACATCCGTAGCTCAAGTCCTGATGCGTCAGTACCCAGCAGTGTGTAGTCGTCACTAGATACTTTCCACAATGCCCTGCACTCCTTACCATAGGGTGAGTAGACAGCAGGAACCTGTGCCATGTTGGGTGACGAGTGAGACATACGACCAGTGATTGTACCCAGCGTCATAACCCTGCCGTGTACCCTGTCGTTCTCGTCTGCTACAGCAATCCAAGATTTAATCTGGGACACACGCTTCTCAAGCGTAAGGTATGTAGCAATCAACTGAGCTTGGGGGATGTCGATTTTCTCAAGAATCTCTTCACCGACAATCGGCTGTCCCTTCTCAGTAAACTTCTTAGGCTTCCAACCCAAGTTCATAAGGCGTTGTGCAATCTGTTGGCGTGAGCCTGGGTTGAACACAGTAACCTTATCCTTTAATCTTTTACCTGTCTTCTCAGATACTCTAATCTCTGTAATAGGTTTAAAGACTTCGTGAAGTTCTTCTCTAAGTTTGTGAGACTTATCTGATAGCTTTGCAACTAGCAGGCTTGCCTCCTTCACGTCAAGTGTGAAGCCGTTCTGTTCTTGCTTGTCAACCACTGCACGAATCTGATGCTCAAGCTTAATGCTACGAGCAGAGAAGCCCTTGAGTGTAGGGACAAGAGCCTTATACACCTTAGCTGTTAGGTCTACATCCCTGATGCAATACTTAAGCATCTCGTCTGTGTAACCTGAGAAGTCGTGGAAGTCTATCTTCCCGAAGCCAAGTGTCTTACCCCAAGCGTCAAGTGAATGACCACCGTCTCGCACTGGGCTGGCAAGCTGCGACATGATAAGTGTGTCACGTATCTTAGCCAGTGGTATCTCCACACCAAGCAATCTCTTGAGGACAGGGGCATCAAAGGACACTCCGTTGTGCATGATAACAATGTCTGCACTCTCAATAAGATTCTTGGCGTGGTGAACATGGTCTGGTTTGTAAGTGTAGATGCGGTCTTCGTCGATGTCCTTAGCTACAATACAATAAATAGTAGTAGCATCTAGGCTGTCTGTTTCAATGTCTACTACTAATCTTTTCATACTTCAATTAACTCCGCTTCTTGATAAGGTACGTGGAAGAACTGTTCACCCTGTAGGATGCGTCCACCTTGTGCTTCTTTAACTACTGACTTAGATGCTGTGTCACCACTGATACGCCACGCTGCTTTCATGTCAGGTCGTATGATGTAGAAGTGTAAGACACCCTTGTCTGCTACTGCATTAATAAGTTTATGTTTGCGGTAAGGTATTCGTATCTCTTTCCAATTAGGATTCCAATCACCTTTCCATCCATACTTTATCTCCGCCTCGTTGAAGAACTTATTATAATCCAACTCGCTTTTGATGTCAACAGAAAAATCTTCTGTCGTGTCTAAAATTGTATGGCCTTGTGTGGATAAGTAATCAACCACCCATTGCTTGGCCTTGTTGTCTGAGCGTTCATATCTCTCTCGTGAGAAGGGAATGTTTACGCTGCCTACGATTGGTTTAAGTTGTTCCATTTTCTATTTCCTCCAGATACTTAAGTGCTTTTGAAAGGCTTTCTTTGGTGTCTCCAAGCGCCCCCAATCCTGTGTTACATGTGGTACACAATATACCTCGAACATCACCTGAGTCATGGCAGTGGTCAACACATGCTTTCTTTACAACCTCAGAGTGTTTATCGCTAGGTAGCTTTAGCTTTACCTCACATATCTTACACCTTTCTTTCTGCCTCTTGAACATAGTGAGGATGGTGTAGTAGCTAACTCCATATGTTTTTTGGTAGTACTTATCAAGTTTAATTTTCCTAGTACAGTCACCACACATCGGCCACCCTCGCTTTGTGAGGTTCCATGTTTCTTTAGTGCATCTACTACATTTCCTCATTTTTATATACCTAACTAAATGTCTGTGTAACTCTTGAAGCTGCCTGTAATACATATCACAGGTAATCCCCCACGTCTACTGTGCCAAAGTCTTCCTTGTTAGGGTCGTCAATCTCTGTCATGCGGCCAGTGTCACGGTCATACAACAGGTAGGCACCGACGCCAGTCTCACCAGCATAGCGGTTCTTAAGGACACGCACTGTGGTTGTGTTGGCCACGATGGGGTCGGTAGCCTGCTGGTCACGCTCCATTGCAATCACAGCGTCACTGATTTGTGCAATACTGTGTGAGCCACGGAGCATAGACAGGCTAATCTCCTTGCCCTCTTCCTGACCCTTGTCACCAGAGGCACGGCGTAAGTGGGAGACAAGCAGGACACAGCACTGCGTCTCTTCTACAAGAGAGCGTAGGTTGGTCATCATCTTGTCAATGTTGCGCCGCTCGTCGTCACCCTCAAGACCTGACACCAAGATGGATAGGTGGTCAAGGATAATAAACTTACAGTCAAGAGCCTTAATCATGTAACGAATACGAGCAAGTATCTCGTCCGTCTGGATGGAACCGAAGTGGTCGAATGCAAACACACGGCCTGTGCCTACAGTGGCTTCCTCGTATGCTTTTAGTTTCTCATGTGGCACAGTCTCACGAACCTCTTGAATGTATAGACGCTTGCTTGCCTCTACCGACATAAGGTGGAAGATAGTCTGCTTGACGTTCTCCTCAAGGCTGACGATGCCGATGTTGTGCTTGGAGTTGTTGAGCAGGTGATGCTCTAGCTCTCGCATGATGCTTGACTTACCAGCACCAGTGCCAGCAGTGAAGGTGATAAGCTCACCAGTCCGCATCCCATACAGCATCTCGTTCAAGCCTTCGTAAGGGTAAGGCACACTCTCCTTGTCATCTGTTTCATACAGCCCCTCAAAGTTCTTGAGGCTTACGATACCTGCTGGAGTGTGTGGCTGTGCATCCCACCAACGCTGCATGAACTCTTCGGTCTTGCCGTGCTTGAGATACTCATTGGCATCCTTAGCCCGTAGCTTGACAATCTTACACTTGTTAGGCTCGAACAACTGAGCCACTGAAGCAGCCGCTTTTGCGCCGTGTTCGTCGTTGTCAAAGCATAGCACGATGTTCTCGAACTTGTTGAGCCACTCGAACTGTGCCTTGCAATCCTTGAGTGCAGACTGTGCGCCGTTACGAACAGACACGGCAGGCCACTTGCTACCCATCATCTGATAGGCAGACAAGGCATCAAGCTCACCCTCACAGATGGTAATGAACTTACCAGCCCGACCAAACAACTGCTGGCCGAACAAGGTGGCATGGGGCATGACGCCCTCCGCATTGAATTGCTTGTTAGCAACGTGCCGCACCTTGTTGGCAACGTGATTGCCGTTGATGTCGTAGTATGGGTAGATGTGCTTGCCGTCTGTTTGTGTAACGCCGTAGGTCTTTGCAGCTTCTAGGCTGATGCTGCGGTCAGGGATGGCAGAGAACTGACCCTGGGACAGGGTAGCAGTGGCCTGTGCTGTGGGTAGGTTTACAACTGTGTTTTGCATTGGTGTGTGTCCTTCTTGGTTGGGTGATGGTGTAAACTTCTCGCAGACAAAGCAGTAGGCGTGGCCATCGTCGTAGTGGACGTTGCCATCGGATGAGCCACAAGACCCACACTCACCTCTGCTTGTTGCCTGTGCCTCATTTGTTGGCGGCATAATATACTCCGAACTCCTTGCCCTCGTCATAGATGAAGAGCTTGTTGTTTACTGTCTCAGTCGTGAAGCCCATGCCCTTAGCCAATAAGGCACGAAAGCGGAGGAACTCGTCCCTGTCTTGGACGTTCTCCATGAACGCAGCGCCACACCCTTGTGTTTTATACATCATTCGATACATTTGAAACCTCTTTGATTGCTTCTGTGATTGTTATCTTGCGGTCAGAATTATTCTGCATTGTGATTGCCTTGCGGCGGATTGCTTTTTTCTTTTGCTTGTCTGTCTTAGTCATTATAAACCTCGTCTGTTTCTTTATCTAGTTTCGTTCCATCGCCATCGTAATACCACGACCTGTCGGCAGGGTCAAGCTCTATGCCTACATGAAACCTACCCAGTGCCTTCTTAAGCGTGGCAGCTTTCTTTGTATACCACTCTGGTGTTCGGCGTTTCTCTTGCTTCATACGGCGGACATTATCTCTGTGCCGTTTAATGCGCTTGTCGTCCATTGTATATCACTCCTTGTGTAGGAAGGCAAGTATTAAAGTTGAACCGCCTTCGTTTTGTTTACGCTTGTCATAGACATAGTCGTAACCCATCTTCATTTTCATACGCTCAAGCCATTGCTCTGCGTCCTCGTCGTAGACAAACAGCCTACCAAAGAACCCGTCCATCTTCTTGAGCTTACGAAGAGACATCTGTTTCATTCGTCATGCTCCTGCTCAGAAAGACCAAAGGCAAAGCTCACGCTGTCTGAGTGCAGGTCGTTTGCCTCTTCTCGTGCCATCTTCTTTGCTTCCTTCTGACTGTATCCTTCGTCAAGATACTGGTGATACAAGTCTCTAAAGAGTTGCTTCTTATCTTGTTCCCATAGGTTGCTCATATCATGTCCTAACTATATAGAAGCACTAATAATGCTACAAGTGCTATAATAAAATATGTAAGTCGCTTCTCTTGTTTGTTCATCTTAATCCCACCTATAAAAAATGTGGTTGTCAATCGTTGCTACCTTGGTAAAGGTATGCGCCCAGCTTGGCATCACGTAGTCTGCATGATAGTGTGTTGCTCCGTCAGCGAATGAATGTGTCCATCCGTTGAGAACCATTGCGGCAATCTCTTGTGAGCGGATGAACGCTTTTTCATTGCGTGGTTCGTCAGAGATGCCATCACAATACCAACTGAACTGGCACCTGTTCTTGGCTGGCTTGCTCTCCCAGTGTATGCCCTGTGTAATCACAGCACACACATCGTCAGGGAAGCGGTCATCTTCTACACGATTAAGCACAACCTGTGCCACAGCAAGTTGCCCCATTGTGCTTTCGTTTCGTGCTTCGTGATAGACATTCATTGCCATACACATAAGCGGTGTTGCTAATAGCTCAATCATTTCTAATACCCGTCGTTCCAGATTTGCTCACGTTCCCACTCCTTGCCAAGGCGGTCATAGTCCTTGGCTCGAATGTGCTTTGCCTTGCTCGACTCCTTGAAGCCACGGCTATTTGTCTTTGTTTCCCAGATACTTAGGGCGTTATCCTCATACCAAGGCTTGAACATTTTCGTGTGTTTATTCGGCATCTTCTGCGTTTCCTTTTCTTGTGTAGCTTCCCTTGCCCTTCTTGGGCTGGATTATTTGTGGTTGAAACTGCCCTGCTTCCAGAGCCTTTGCGTTACTGTTGCGGCGGCGCTTCGTCTGGTTCGCCCTCGTCCTCTTGCTTGCTCTGGTCATTGTTCACCACTAATTGCAGGTTGGGTTGGTGGATAACAGCTTCCTTTTGGGTCATGTCAACCACGTTGATTGTGTAAGGGTCGAACTCTACGTCAAGGACATACTCGTCCTCTGTTAAGTCTCGCACCATCACATACTCAAGCCAGTCAAGTGGCATTGCTTCTTCGCCAATCAAAGGCCACCAAGGTTGTGTGCCTACGTCTTCTAGGTCTGTGTCAATTACAAATGTTACTTCATAGCGAGCCATCTCTAGCTCCTTTCGTTAAATGCTTTAATAAAATATTCTTTCAGCCAATTCTTAAACTCAGGCCGCTTGTCAAGGAAGTCAATGGTCTGTCGGTGGGACAACTGATTGCCCATTAGCCAACGTCTCAGTGCTTCGTGTTTCTTTTCCTTGTCATCCGTCATGCCGTGCTTTCATAAAGTTATAGACATTGATGGTTGTGTTTAGCCAGACACCTATCAGGATGCCCACCTCAATATACGATATTGTTACAGGGATGTCAAACATTATTTAACCCCCAGTGCATATAGAAGTTCTTCGTCAGTCAGGGTGTCAGTGTCGTCAGACATGAATGCTTCCATCATATCGTAATCGGTCAAGGGCATTGCGAAGAACCCAGCTTCGGGTGCTGGCAGCGAGGCGTCTCTCCAAGTTACCATGTCCTTTATCTGCTCAAGGCTAGACATGCAGTCGATGCTTTCGCCCTCTATAACTGACACAACTATGTCGTCAGTGCCAAGGATAAGGCCACGCCCTGCCAATGGCTGAGAGCAACCCTTGATGTTGAAGAACACTTGGTTCTCCACATACAATCCTTCGTCATCTACATACAAGGTGTCTTGACCTACGCCTTCAAGGTATACTGAGGTGAACAATTCACATCCAAGTAGTGTGTAGATGTCCTTGTAGTCTCCTGAATAGTCAACGATTTCAATGGTTTGTTTTGGTGTATCAATTAGTATGGCTTTCATGTCATGTTCCTATATGGTTGCTGTTAGTCGGTCAATGTTATTCACTGCATCTTCTGCGAGCCATTCAATCATGTCCCACACAACTTCGGGCAGGTCATTCTCGTATTGTTCGCAGACATGGAATGCTATATACTCTAGCACTTGCTTGTCGTTCATGTTGATGTAATCCATAGGCAACTCGTTGGTCAGGAAGTGACCGCTTGCCCATCGGACGGCGTTAGTGGTAGGTAATAGTCGTGTCATCTGTAGTCTCCATTACTTCGTAAATCTTAAAGTCACCGCTTGCAGGTTCTTCTTGCCACTCACCAGTGTGAGCCAGGAACTCAGCAAAGCTATGCTCGTCCATGTCTAGCGGTATATCTACCTCGTCGAACTCTACAAACATGTCAATAGACATCGTGGCTATGCCTCTATACTTTTTAGCCATTGGCTAACTCCTTCAATTCTTCTTGGTCATTTTCCTGCTGGTATTCTTCCCAGTCAGGCACAACATATGGGAAGGCATCAAGCACATTCTCTGGGATGTATTCCTCTGGGTGTTGGTCTGTTAGAGTTTCCCAAGTGTTGTCAATGGATGCCTCGCCATCACCTACGGCGTGACCAATGAAGCAAGCCCCGCCTTCTTCGTAATACAGGTCAAAGGTGAAGCCGTGCTTTCGCATAGCTGTTTCCAGTGCCGCTACTGGCGGTGACCAAGCTGTCGTAAATGAGACAGTCAGGGTGTCGCCATCAAGCGAGGCATGGTATACATCAAAGATGTCCCACTTGGTTCCCCAGTTTTGGACGCACCAGTCATAATCCCACTGGTAGTTTGTTTCTTCTGGGAAAGGCACGAGCATAGACAAGAAGTCTACCTCGTAGCTATCGGCCTGTTTCAATTCGTTCATCAGGCTTTGCAATAGTCCTGCGCTGTCTGATTTGATAGTCAATTCGTTGTTACAATAGTTAGGCATTGGTGTTCTCCTTTGCTGCCTTCAAAATATAATTGCCAGTATAACTGACATAACTATTATTGTCAATAGCGTGGCGGGGTTTAACATCAGGAGCATCAAGCCTTGCATGATTGCTTCCCACATAGTCATGGCGAGAAACACAAGAAACAAGATGCCCAGAATGGTGGCGATGATTGTAAACATTAGTCTTCGTCTCCTTGTCCCCACCAGCCACAGGCATAGAGGGCGTTTCGTGCTTCGTTTTGTGCCGCCATAATGTCTTGGCCAGTGGTGGGGTATTTCTTATAATCGTAGTCATAAGCTGCAAGGTGCAGGTCACACAGCGTCTCTGCTGAGACAAGCACCATCTGTTTTTCATTCGTCTTTGTCATCTTCTACCTCTTCTACTTCTGCTTCAACTTCTATTGAGTGTATCATAGGCGGCTCGCTACTGTCAATAGAAACATCATCGCCGCTATTGAAGGAAATACTATCCAAAGCACGTTCGATGTAGTCACTTGCCCCGTTCTCAAGGGTTTCTTGCATATCGTCGAGAAAGTTTTCTTCGTCGTCCGCCTCGCCTTCCAAGACACCTTGCCCAGCTAAATCATACATAGGTATTTCGTATGAAATCTCTACAGTTGCTGTGGCATAGCCACGAACAACACCATCTACTATTTCAAACTTAGTCACGGGCAAACTCCTTCCACATTCCATTAATTTTAGACCGCCAAGAGCCTTGGACATACTGCGACTCGCATAAGTCTAGGGCAATGTCCCTAACCTTCCAGACTGGTAAGCCTGTGGCGGCATGTATCTTCTCATACATTAGGTCGGTCATCTTTAGCTCGTAGTCGTCGCCATAGTAAACCTCCATGCCCTTCTGGCAGAAGCCATCATAGTCTGTAAGCACGACCATGGCATTAAAGACTTGGGTTTTATTTTCGGCTATGGCTTCTTCTTCAGCAAAGCTGGGTTCATATTCGATTGTATCTGGGTAACTCATTATCGATTGTCCTTCGTGTAGATATATTCTTTGGCAAGCAATAGCAAATCTGCTACCTCATGTCCATTCAAAAGGCGGATGACATCGTCATCATAGTCCTCGCCCACCCAGCTTGTTGCCCAATACATACAAGGGACAAATCCCTTTGGGACACCATCCCGTCTGTAGACAAGTGCCACTTCTACAAGGTGGCGAGGTGCCATCTCTTGTGAGA
>Ga0209603_1000408_pt1 | contig 52758 bp, 46 predicted proteins | sample COGITO_mtgs_1206_FD_184812 | JGI IMG/M metagenome (GOLD analysis project Ga0209603, IMG submission 184812) | Pelagic marine microbial communities from North Sea - COGITO_mtgs_120607 (SPAdes) (version 2) | ecosystem: Environmental > Aquatic > Marine > Epipelagic ...
ACAAATTGAAACCAATGCAGTGGCCCAAATTAGTCATATCGCCCAAAGCTTACAAACGCCAAAACCGCAGTTTTTTAATCAACCTGACCTGACTAAATTGCCTGCAATTTTGGTCACTGAAAACGGACATTGGGACATTATTAGGGGTCAAAATAGTCAGGGCAAATGGGTTTGTGAATCATTTAATCAAGAACAGAGCCTATGGAATGAATCAGTCTTAACAAATTTACAGGGCCATTGCCTCGTTAAAATAAATCTGACAGAACCTTATGTAGCAAGTAAAAGCCCGGTCTTTAGGTTGATTAAAAATGAAGTGTTGAGTCAAAAGCGTCTTCTTTTAGAGGCCTTGTTGGCATCGGTCACTATTAATATTGTGGCTTTGGCAAGCGCCTTTTACACCATGCAGGTTTATGACCGAGTGGTGCCCACCGCAGCAAGTCAAACCTTATTGGTATTAACCATTGGGGTGGGTGTTGCCGTACTTTATGAATGGGGTGCCAAACATCTGCGGGCTCGGCTATTTGATCGACTAGTGGATGCGGTTGATCAGCGTTTAGCACGCACTGTGTATTTGCGATTTTTATCAGTGCGTATGGATCAACTGCCCCAAAGCGTGGGCAGTTTGGCGGCCCAAATGAAAGGCTATGAAACGGTTCGCAGTTTTTTGACCAGTGTCACCAGCCAGGTACTTATTGATGCCCCATTTTCAATCCTTTACGTTTTATTAATGTACTTTATTGCTGGTAATCTCGCTTTGATACCCGCCACATTTTTTCTGTTGAGTATTATTATTGGGAGTTATTTTCGTAAGCGTATCGAGGATCTGTCAGCCCACGTTAACCATGCTGTGAATTACAAAACAGGCCTTTTAGTCGAGTCAGTAGAGGGTGCAGAGACGATTAAGTCTGGTCAGGGGGGCTGGCGCATGTTGTCGCGCTGGATGAATACCACAGATGCAGCACGTCACTACGAACTGAATATCAAACACATTGGTGAACGTTCTCAACATATGATTGCGTCTTTTCAGCAATGCTCTTATGTGGGGCTTGTGGCTTCGGGAGCACTGATGGTGAGCTCTGGTGATCTGACCATGGGTAGTTTGATTGCATGCTCAATTTTATCAGGTCGTATTTTGGCCCCCGTGGCAGGTATTCCTAACACCTTGCAACAATGGGCACACACCAAGGCCGCTATTAAATCACTGGATGCCATATGGAAGCTTAAAGATGACCACGAAGGCGTGGATCACCCAATCGTGCCGGAGCGCATTGTAGGTCATTACCGATTTGAAAATGTCACCAGTGTTTATGGACAAAAAAGAGCGTTAGCCATACCTAACCTCAGCATTAATGCAGGTGAAAAAGTGGGTATATTGGGACCAGTAGGATCAGGTAAAACCACCTTTCTACGCTTATTATCGGGCATGTACAAACCACAAGATGGTCGTGTCATGCTGGACGACCTGAACCTGTCGCATATTTCGAAACCAATGTTAGCTGAGAGTGTGGGATATTTACAGCAAGATGGACGCTTGTTTGCGGGCAGTATTCGCGAAAACCTAACCTTAGGCTTATTAGACCCTGGTGATGATGCGGTTTTACAAGCCGCCAAACGCACCGGTTTGTATCAATCTGTGATAGCAACTCATACAGAAGGTTTTCAGCAGATGATTCATGAGGGTGGCCAAGGTCTATCTGGAGGTCAACGTCAATTGGTTAATTTGACCCGGGTTTTCTTGCGTCATCCGAAGATTTGGCTACTGGACGAACCGACCGCAGCCATGGACTCTGGCACTGAAGTTCAGGTCATTGGAGCCTTTAAAGAAACCCTAAAACAACAGGATACTTTGGTGCTTGTGACTCACAAAGCCGATTTATTGCAACTGGTGGATCGCATCATTGTGGTGGCTAATAATCAAATTGTGATGGATGGAGAAAAACAACAAGTGCTAGATCGATTGCAAAAACCCCAAGTTGAAACCGTAGGAGCACCGTCATGAGTGATACTGCGATTAAAGATGATAAACAACTTAGTCCAGCCTTGCCATCCACCGCCAGTGGTGAGTCTCAAATGCCTGATTTTGGTTGGCAGCAACGTAATCAAGTCGCATCTAATGTGTACAGTAATGACATAGCGATGGCTGGTGGGGCAACCCCTAAGTCAGGCTTATCAGCAGTTTATTTACTGTTTAGTGGTTTGATTGTTTTTATCCTATGGGCTAGTTTTTTTGAACTAGACCAAGCCGTTAGGGCCCAAGGAAATATTATTCCCAGCGCTCGAACTCAAATTATTCAGGTGGCAGATGGGGGCGTGTTGCAAGCTCTCATGGTGCAAGAAGGGGATCAAGTGGTGTTTGGTCAAGAACTGGCAGTGATGGAAGATTATGGCGCAAAGGCTACTTTTGAAGAAGCCAGAGCAAAGGTTAAAACACTCCTTGCTGGGCTACTTCGGAGCAAAGCTCAGGGCCAAGGTGAAGAGCCAGTGTTTACGCAATTATTGCCTGAGTTTGCACACTTAGTAAAGGTACAAAAGGAGCTTTTTGAACAGCAAAGAAAATCTTTAAATGATCAGGTCAATGCCATAAAACAAAGCCTTTTGATCGCTCAGGAAGAATTCATTATGAATTCGGCCTTAGCCGAAACTGGCGACATTAGCCGCTTAGATGTAATGCGCAGTCAACGAGAAGTGCATGAACTAGAAGGGCAAATTAGTAAGCTGACAAATGATCATTTTATGGAGGCTCGAAAAGAAGCCAGCGAATTTGAAAGTCAGCTAGCTATGGCTAAATATAAGCAGGCAGAACGCAGCAATGTGCTCAACCATACGGTGCTCACTGCCCCTGTGGACGGTGTGGTGAAGTATTTGAAAGTGAATACCTTAGGTGGGGTGCTAAAAGCGGGTGATGAACTCATGCAAATTTCCCCTACCAACGGTAACTTGTTAATTGAGGTCAAACTCAAGCCAATGGATGTTGGACAAGTAGCGCTAGGATTACCTGTTACGGTTAAATTAGATGCCTTTGATTACGCTATTTATGGCAGTTTAGATGGCGTATTAACTTACGTCAGTTCCGATACCTTAACGGAGCAAGTTGGTGGGCAAGCCCAAACCTACTATCGTGCCCAAGTGAGCTTAATGGAAGACGTTCTCCAAAATAATAACAAGATCAATGCCCAAGACCTTAAACAAGGTATGACGGCGTCTATTGACATTAAAACAGGCAAGCGCTCAGTCCTACAGTTCATTGCTAAGCCCATTGTTAGGGCCTTCTCTGGGGCATTATTAGAAAAGTAATAACACTTGTCCCTTTGAATATACTAGGGTGGATTATGTTCACGGCAAATGAGCGTGGCATCTTTAGACGAGAGACGTTCTTGGGTGAGGCCACACAAAAGACCATTGGAGGTTAGTTTGGTGTGGTGACGACAACTGTGACACTGGCCGAAGGTTTTCAACTGGTTAGCCAATTGTAACTTATTCAGCAACAGCTCGAGGCCAGCGTTTAATTGGTCAAGCTTTTGCTGACCCACCAATTTAGCTCCCGATTGCAGCAGCCTAGATTCTAATATTTCCTGACTCAGTTTTATGCCTTTGGATGTGGCCGATAAATGCACAACGCGTTTATCCTTTTGGTCCATGGTCTTGGCAATGAAACCTTTCCTGACAAGGACATTTAAAGTTTGTGACACAGTGCCCTTAGTTTGCCCCAGGAACTCTGTGACGGCCATGGGCGTATCTGAATAGCGATTACACTGCATTAAATATTGCAGGGCGTCAAACTGCACAGGCTGCAAACCGTGTAGTGAGAGCTTAGTGCGGTTTTCTTGGCGCATTAGGCTGGACAGCCTGTCTAGGTATTGCTGAGTTATATAGGTATTCATAAAATATATAATATCGACTCAATACCTTGTTGACAAGACCTTATTAGTGTTTTATAGTTATTATAGTATCGACTCGATACTATAATTCTGACTAGGAGATAGATCATGAAAAATAATTATTCACTATTGGTGTTGGCAGTCACTGCAAGCTTTGTGAGTTCGGTTTGTTTGTCTGGGGGATCCCATGACGGGGGTATTCAGGCGCCAAAAAATGACAGTAATGGGAGTTCTGGTTTATCAGCATTCGACATTACTCATGCCAAGGTAACAACAGAAAATAAAATAGCGACTTTTCACATGGCCGTGGCAACTGATGCGGGCACTATAAAACCCACCTCAATGGGGCAACTGGCTGGTAGTGATGTTTATTCTTACGTTTGGCCCACAAGCTTGGACAGTGCAAGTGTTGGCTTTGAGGCCAATGCCGGTATTCTTGCCTTAGCGGTTACATCACATCCAGATTTTGATGATACCCCTTTATATGATGAAAATCAGGATGGTGATACCACTAACGATGGAGGTCTCTGGCATAGTCATTGGGTGGTGTTGCAGCCCAATGAGACTTGTGGGCCGGGGGCCCTTGGTGTTGTGGATATTCCAGCAGATACCCAACCTAAGTTGCCAAAAACATGGCCTGGGTTGCCTATTCTTATTGATAGCCCAGGCTGGAGTCCTACATTTAATTCAGAAACTGTAGAAGTACAAGTTGCCTTTGACAACATAGTGAGCGTAGAGGCGGCTTCTTATGACGGGGTCACTGCTGCACTGCGGGTCAACGAAAGTGTGCATGCGCCTTTGTTGTGTGTGGTGGATGTCATGGATGTGGCATCAGGTGATTTAAGTCTGCCTGGAAAAGTAAATCAATAGGGACGCATGACAGGGACGTCACGTTAGTTTTAGTTGTTAAAATGAGGGTTTAAAAATGAACAAATTGAATCGTTATCCCATGGCTCCAGAATTTGAAACTAGCACTTGGATCAATACTCCTAAAGCTTTAACATTAGCTCAATTAAAAGGTAAAGTAGTGGTGTTACATGCTTTTCAGATGCTCTGCCCAGGATGTGTTTCCCATGGCTTGCCTCAAGCCAAGGCGATCCATGAAATGTTTTCCAATGATGATGTACAAGTTATTGGTTTGCACACTGTATTTGAGCACCATGGGGTCATGACAGTGGAGGCGCTGCAGGCTTTTGTGAGTGAATACCGTTTGTCTTTTCCCATTGCCGTGGACTTACCTGATGCTGTTGGGCCTATACCTAAAACCATGGGGAAATACAGCATGCAAGGTACTCCTACCTTGATCATTATTGACCGGCAAGGTGCTATTAGGCTTAACCATTTTGGCAGTTTACATGATATGCAAGTGGGTAAAATTATTGGCAGTTTGCTATCTGAAGTCGCGTCGCAGGCCCTAGTTGAGCCAACCTCCACTACTGCGCTAGCGGCTGAGGGTCTGACATGTGACGATGATGGCTGTCGCATTTAAAATTTACTAGTGCCTGCTTCATTGGCAGTCTTGGGAAGGTTTCTTGTGTTGGTTTAATAAACCACCACAAGAAACCTCACCGTTAATGCTTATGCTTTTGAGAGCCATTTAGTTTTCTAGGTATTCAGGCATCTAACCATCTGGGTTAATCTGTGTCAGTTAGGTAACAGCTTGTTGTTTTAAAAACTGAGGTTGATTCCAACTTTCTGTGGACATAATGTCCACTAAGGCTTCAACACAATCCCATAGGTCTACATACCTGAGATACAAGGGAGTGAAACCAAAACGGAGATTATTGGGGGCTCTAAAATCCCCCACAATATTACGTGCGATTAAAGCTTGCATGATGGCGTAGCCTTGGGGATGGGTCAAGGACACTTGACTGCCGCGTTGTTCAGGATTGGTGGGTGAACCTAATTCAAACCAAGGGCAGCGTTGTTGGATTAGTTCAATAAACAGTTGACCCATATGTTGTGACTTACGCCTTACTTGTGCCAAATCTGCTGTCAACATCAGATCTAGAGCCACTTCTAAGGCTGCATTACCCAGCACGGCTGGAGTGCCACACATGGCTTGCTCAATGCCCGTTGCGCCTTGGTAATCGTCCACAAAATCAAAGGGTTTAACATGACCTAACCAGCCTGTGAGGGGCTGCTCAAACTGGCTTAAATGGCGTTGGGCTACATAAACAAAGGCAGGGGCACCTGGCCCCCCATTCAGGTATTTATAGGTACAACCAACAGCTAGGTCAGCATTAATCTGATCTAGTTCAATCGGCATGGCACCCACAGAGTGGGAGAGGTCCCACATCATTAAGGCACCTTGAGCTTGTGTTATTTGAGTCACACTTGCCATATCCCACATCGAGCCCGTCTTAAAGTGCACATGGGTTAAGAGCACTAGTGCAGTGTCTTCATCAACGGCTTGTAAGACTTCATCTCTCGGTAGAGCAATGACCTCAATATGATCGCCGAGTAATTTGGCTAAGCCTTGCAATAAATAAAGGTCAGTGGCAAAGTTTCCCGTCTCAGTAATTAATTTGCTCCGATCTGGCCGCATTTTTATGGCGGCGGCAGCAAGTTTAAAAATATTAACAGAAGTGGTGTCACAAACTATGGTTTGGCCCACATCTGCACCGATCAATCGGCCCACTTTATGGCCTAATTGTGTTGGTTTTTGCATCCAATGATGGCTGTTCCAGCTCCGAATTAAATCGACTCCCCACTGGTGTCTTATGACCTGACTCACATGGTCAGCAGTGGCTTTTGGTAACACGCCAAGAGAATTCCCATCGAGGTAAATAAGCCCTTCTTCAAGGCTGAATTTATCTCGCATCGGGGCTAGGGAGTCATTTTGGTCTAATAGTTCAAACTGGCTTCGGTCTAGTTTAGGTAGGCTCAACTGGGTCATATTGAATCTCATGGTAGGGGTCTCTCACTTTAATCAGGTGATTAACACGGGTGTTTTAAATACTCAGTAAATGGCAGCACTAAAGGCTTGTGCGTACCGACCAAAGCTCAGGAAAAAACTGCAGGGATAAGGCCTTTTGGAGATAATCCACTCCAGAAGTGCCTCCAGTGCCATGTTTGTGTCCAATAATGCGTTCAACAGTTTTTACGTGGTTAAAGCGCCACTGTTGAAAGTGATATTCTAAGTCTACCAGCTTTTCTGCAAGCTCATACAAATCCCAAAAGGTGTCGGTGTCTTGGTAAACCTTCTGCCATGCAGTTTGAACCTGTTTGTTGGATAGGTAAGGTTGGCTCCAGTCTCTTTGGGTTTGCTCAAGTGCAATATCAAAACCACGTTTTTGCAGTAATTGAAGGCAGACGTCATAAAGGCTGGGGGCATTAAGTACCTTGGTTAAATGTTGGTAATTTTTTGGATGATGACGGTGAGCCTCAATGAGTGCCGAATTTTTATTACCTAATAAAAACTCAAGCTCTCGGTATTGAAAGGACTGAAAACCTGAACTTTGCCCTAAGCTATCTCTAAAACTAGCATAGTCGGCGGGCGTCATAGTGACTAATACTTCCCATGCATTAACCATTTGCTGTTGGATACGCGCCACGCGGGTAAGCATTTTAAAAGCTGGGCGTAGGTCATCTTGAGCAATTAATCGGGCGGCCCCATGGGCTTCATGCAAACATAACTTCATCCACAGTTCTGAGGCTTGATGAATAACGATAAATAACATTTCATCATGGGCCTCACTAAGGGGGTTTTGTTGCTCTAAAAGACTTTCTAAACCAAGATATTGACCGTAACTAATATCCTGTTGCCAATGAATATTTTCATCACTAATGTCAATGGTGTTGGAGGCATAAGGACACTGATAGGTCATGATTATTCCTAAAGTATTTTTTTATAGTTTAGGGTGTGTATTTGTTGAAGTAAATGTCATAATTTGGGGGTTAAGTATGAATTAAATGCATAAAATGCATAAAAAAGGTGGGAGATAGCGATTAAATTGAGTATTAGGCAGTTACAAATGATTCGGGCTTTAGAGGTTGCAGGCAGTGTGTCTGCTGCTGCCATAGCCCTGCAGGTGAGCCAGTCAGCTCTAAGTCATCGCATACGTGAGGCAGAACGATTACTAGACACCCCGTTATACAGCCGTCAAAATAAAAAACTAGTGGCCACCCCTGCAGGCTTGAGAGTTCAATTTGCCGCTCGAAGGGTATTAGCAGAATTAGAACGTGCTGAACACGATGTTGCGCACATGAGTGGCGGGGTAACCACCACGGTGCGTTTAGGTTTGGAAGCGTATGCCTCACATCATTGGTTGCCTGAGTTGTATCAACAGTTAGCCATTAAATGTGCCCACATTGGCCTTGAGGTCACGGCTGACGTGGGTTTGCATCCAGAGTCTGCATTGCGTCAACAAAGCATCGATATAGCTTTGATATCAGGACTACCGCCAGCCAAGGATTTTAACTGTATGCACTTGGGTGAAGATTCGTTATTAGCCTTAATGGCCAGTGATCATCCTTTAGCAAAGAACGCCAGCGTGTTCCCAGAAATGTTCGCAGACTTTCCCTATGTGGCTTACCATACCAACCCAGAACAAGGGCGTGAATATGATTTAGTGTTTCGGCGTCATCATGTTTTGCCTAGCAATGTCATTAGTGCAGGTGTCACAGAAGCGGTGTTAACCATTGTCGGACAAAGTCAGGGTCTCACCATACTTCCTGCATGGACCGCCTTATCTCAAGGTCCAAAATATGGCTTAATCACACGGCCCATCGGTGATGGTGCATTAACCACTCAGTGGTATCTTGCTGGCTTACACCAAGTCGCTAACAGAGAAGCCATTTTAGAGGTGATGCAGACAATACAAAATATAACTCGCTTTAACGACTAACTAGCTGCACCTGCCCTTTAATTTAGGTAAAATAATGTTTCGATTGATCCTAGAAACCACCTCATATGTCTGCTTTTTATAACGTTCTTGCGAGCAATGATGATTTGCCTATTGTTACAGATTTACCTGTACACAGCGGAAAAGTCCGCAGTGTGTATTGGCTCAGTAATAAGCACAGCAAGCGTTTAATCGCCAGCAAAGGCTATAATGTGGCTGCCGATGCTCCTTTAGCAGTCATGGTTATTAGTGATCGTATCTCCGCTTTTGATTGCATTTGGCATGGAGAAGATGGATTGCGGGGCGTGCCAGGTAAAGGTGCTGCACTTAATGCTGTGGCTAACTATTGGTTTGCGCGTTTTCGTGAAGCTGGTTTGGCAGATAGTCACATTGTAGACACACCCCACCCATTGGTTTGGATAGTACAAAAGGCAAGACCTGTAATGGTAGAAGCCATTGCCCGTCAGTATATTACGGGGTCTATGTGGCGTGCTTATAAAGCAGGGGAACGGACGTTCTGCGGTATGCAACTGCCAGAGGGTTTGCAGCAAGATCAGTGTTTACCCGAATTATTAATAACTCCCTCGACTAAAGGCATTTTAAAAGGCATCCCTAATGTGGCAGAGGCAGATGATGTTAATATTGCCCGGGCAGATCTAGAAGCGAATTATCGTGCCTTTAACTTTTCAACGCCTGCTGATATTAACCGTTATGAGAACTTGCTACGTGATGGCTTCTCGGTCATTAGCCAAGACTTAGCGGCTCATGATCAAGTGCTGGTTGATACCAAATTTGAATTTGGCTACGTCAAGGATGCCAAGGGTAACGATAAATTGATCTACATGGATGAGGTGGGCACACCTGATTCATCGCGTATTTGGGATGGTACAGCTCTTAGGTCTGGCAAGGTAGTGGAAAATTCTAAAGAGGGTTTTAGGCAGTTTTTGCTTAACTATTTTGATGATGCTGACATTTTGCTTAACAAAAACCGCATGTCAGAGCGCAGCGCGTTAGCCAAGGACAATGCATTACCTTTGCAAGCGATGCAAGACATCTCAGATACTTATATTGGTATTGCAGAGAAGATTATAGGCCACCCACTGAACGTCAGTCAGCAGCCTAAGCAAGAGATTATAGACGTCTTAGATCAAGACTATGGGCTTATCCGTTAGGCCAGAACCCAAGTTACAAAGCTCCTGGCAGCGGCACCAGTTTAGTTAGCCCATTAGATGTTGTAGACCATTCAATATGGCTTTGCTTTCTTGACTCAATGGCATCACTGGTAAGCGAGATTCCTCATTACACAAGCCTAATAGGGAAGCCGCGTATTTTACGCCTGCTGGACTTGGTTCATTGAACATGGCTGCATGCAGAGGAGTGAGTTCGTCATGAATGCGTTTGGCTTCCTTGAAGTCACCCTTTAAGCAGGCCGTCTGCATGGCAGAACATCGGCTCGGTGCAACGTTAGCTGTGACGGAAATACAGCCATTGCCTCCCACTGCATTGTAAGCCACGGACGCTAAATCGTCTCCTGAAAGGTAAGAAAAGTCACTACCAAGTGCCAGTCGTTCCAAACTTATCCGCGCAATATCACCCGTAGCATCCTTTACGCCCACTACATTTTTAAGTGCCGCAAGCTTGGCCATAGTTTTTGGTTCGATATCAACAATGGCGCGGGGTGGAATGTTGTAAATTATCATCGGAATTTCAACCCCTTGAGCAATATACTCGAAGTGAGCATAAAGCCCATCTTGATTTGGGCGATTATAATAACCTGCAACACATAATACGGCATCGGCACCCAATTCTTTGGCATGACGAGCATAAGCTAATGCTTCAACTGGGTTGTTTGAGCCAGCTCCTGCGATCACGGGTACGCGGCCATTGTTTTCTTCAACAACGATTTCCACCACCCGTTTGTGTTCCTTTTCAGACAAGGTGGGTGATTCACCTGTGGTGCCCACAGGCACTAAACCATGAGTGCCATTATCTAGCTGCCAGTTAACCATGCGACGCAGGGCGGTCTCATCTAACTTGCCATTAATAAAAGGGGTAACTAAAGCGACGTATGAACCACTAAACATTGAACTGACTCCTAAGACTATAGGTGAGTGATTTTAAACCTATGTCGGTGTATCAACAAGTCTGCAGTTAGGCTTATTTTGTAACGGCTATACATTAATGGAAAAAGGTGAGACCATCTTGTTAACAATCTACCAATTAAGGTCAGATTGGTTAGTTTAAATAATAATAATTAGAGATCTAAGCATCTCAATAAGAGAGTAAATAATATGACAAAAGCAAATCCCTCCGTCTACAGTGATGCAAATCAAACCCCCCCCATGAGTGAAGCATTGCCATTGGGGCTGCAACATGTGCTTGCGATGTTTGCGTCTAATGTCACACCTGCAGTTATTGTTGCTGGTGCAGCTGGTTTGGCCTTTGGTGGTGCCCAACAGGTTTACTTAATTCAGATGGCAATGTTATTTGCCGGTCTTGCAACGCTGTTTCAAACCATAGGGTTTGGCCCGGTTGGAGCTCGGTTGCCCATTATGCAAGGCACAAGTTTTGCCTTTGTTGGTGTGCTCGCTGGAATTGCAGCAACGCAGGGTCTTGGGGTTGCTTTAACCTCGTGCATTATTGCAGGTGCTATACACTTTGCTCTGGGCGCAGTCATCGTCAATATTCGCAGTTGGTTCCCTCCCTTAGTAACAGGATTGGTTATTTTGGCCATTGGTCTTTATCTTATTCCTGTGGGCATTAAATACGCTGCTGGTGGCGCCGCTGACTTTCAAATGAATGCAGACAGCTTTGGATCTTTAAAGCATTGGTCTGTTGCTTTGACGGTTATCATAGTGGCTTTGGTGGTCAAATTTAGAACCAATGGCATACTCTCCAATGCGGCCATTTTAATTGGTCTAATTGCGGGTTATGTATTGGCCTATATCCTTGGCATGGTATCGTTTGGCGCAGTTACAAAGGCCAGTTGGATTACGGGTCTGCAGGTTATGCCCTACGGCTTTGAATTTAACTTAGGCGCGGTCATCGGTGTCACTTTGGTGTCGATCGTATCAGCAGTTGAAACGGTAGGAGATGCTTCAGCAACCACAAAAGCAGGCGCGGGCCGTGAAGCAACAGATGACGAAATTTCTGGTGCCACTTATGCAGATGGTTTAGGTACCGCTGTAGCTGGTGTGTTTGGTGGTTTGCCAAATACGTCATTTAGTCAGAATGTGGGTATTGTTGGTATGACAGGTGTCATGAGCCGTCATGTGGTGACCATTGCTGGTGTCATTATGCTCGTGTGTGGCCTACTACCTAAAGTGGGTGCAACCATCGCTTCAATGCCTCTGCCTGTGTTAGGTGGTGGCGTGATTGTGATGTTTGGCATGGTTGCAGCGGCAGGGCTCAATGTTCTGTCAGAGGTGCAAATGAGCCGTCGCAACATGATTATTATCGCCATATCACTCACAGTGGGTCTGGGTCTCAATTTGGTACCATCTGCTGTGCAGTATTTGCCAGGTATCTGGAAAACGCTGGCCACATCAGCGGTTGCACCTACGGCATTTTTGGCCATTGTATTGAACCAACTTTTGCCTGACGACGCCTGATCTGAGTCCATAGACTAACATAGCACCTCACATTATTCTTGAGGTGCTATGAACGGCAAGTTCGGCCTGAGGTATGGTTGTATTCTAGTGACAGACAGAGTAAGTCCTAATCTAATGTGTTTGAAATCTTTGATTGAAACTGAAAAATAGCGTTGGTGAAACGAGTAGATTATATTAAGGGTAGCTTGGGTTGCCTTTTTTTAATCTAAGCAATGGCACGTATTTATGGTGTAAAGGATGCACCAACTATTGATGAGGCCATTGTCGAGGCTATTATTTACGATGTGATGCAACAACATCTTGGGCCTGGCACACATTTAAGTGAAAAGTCAGTTTGTGATCGGTTTGGTGTGAGTAGAATGAACGTCAAAAGGGCGTTACTGACGTTATCAAATATAGAAGTGGTAGAATTTCAGGCAAACAAAGGTGCGCGTATCCGCCAGCCTAATTTGCAACAAGCAATGACCTTATTTGAAACCCGCAGGGCCATTGAACCCATTATTATTAAAAATGTTGTGGCTCAGAGAAGTGACGCTGATATGGTCACTCTTGATGCCCATGCAGTGCTCGAAGCGCCAGCTTTTAGTAACAATGACCGTCAACAATTGATTCGCTTGTCGGGAGAGTTCCACTGACTTATTGTTAGTATTTAAAACAATCACTTGTTAACTGGATTTATGCAAATTTTAATTACGGGTATGTATGGCCAGCACAGTTTTTCAAACTGACCACCTAGTGAGCATCGAAATTTGATACAAGCAATAAAAAATTGGGATGAGCACCTAGCACTAAATTTAATGATGGCGCATTTAGCGCAAATTAAAGTCGATCTAGCACTGAGTTCCACTTAACCTCAATAATACATAAACGACACCGATGCGCGTTTGGCTAGCGTAGTCTAATGAGTACAGGTATTATTCAAAGACGTTAGCTTAGGTGATACACATGCAACTTGAATACACTTATATGCAATCTGCCGTGGGCCAGTTATTGCTTGCTGGAGAGGGAGAGGTATTGCACTACCTAAGCTTCCCAACGGGAAAAATGCCTCTCTCACCGGCTTCCGATTGGATCTATAATCGACTCGCATTTAAGCCCATTCGAAGACAGATAGAGGCTTATTTTGCAGGAGAGTGCAAGCGCTTTGATATAGCCATAGCACCCTTTGGTACTGAGTTTCAAATGCAAGTCTTAAGTGCCTTGCAACAGATTCCCTATGGGCAAACCCGAAGCTATAAAGACATAGCAAGAGTCATAGACCGCCCTAAAGCTACACGAGCAGTGGGAGCTGCTAATGGACGCAACCCCATCCCATTGATCATTCCATGCCATCGGGTCATAGGAGCCAACGGCAGACTAACAGGCTTTGCTGGCGGCGAAGATACTAAGGCTTTTCTTTTACGCTTGGAAGGCTCCATCAAATAACCCAAAAGAAATGCACTGCCTATTTTAGTGCTAACCTAACTTTCCCCTTAACCTGTCTCTAGCCTTATCACATCGCTTGCCCTTAGCTAGGCTCCAAATACTTGCTGTGTGATGACTAATATTAGTGGCATATTAATCTCATATTAGTGAGTTTTATTAATAACCGATGGTTCTGTAATTCTGTGGTGTTGGTAGTATGTATATACACCACCCAAAGTAATGGAGCTACCAATTAGCTGCCAAAGAGTGAGAGACTCCCCCAAAATAAGATAACCAAAGGTGAGGGTGAAAAGGGGTTGAAGTAGCACAAAGCCAGCGACACGACTCATGCCATGGCGATGAATGAGTCCATACCACAGGCTATATGACAAGATGGATGAACACAACACCACATACACTAAGCATAGGATTATGCTGATCGTAAATTGGGGCAGTATGGGGGTAGAGTCGGCTCGCACTAGGTAAGCGACAAAGCACAAAGGTGCAGTAATAATAGCAATCCAGAACTGAATAGAAAGAACGGATAATTGTTTAAGTTTACGAATTTGAATGTTACCAACAGCCCACATAAAGGTGCTTAATATCACAAGAAACACGCCCCATTGAAGATCGTTTTGGCCTAACAATAAAGTGGGTAATATGGCGCCTATGGTGGCTATAACGATGGCCCACGTTTGCACAGGTGTAATGCGTTCGTTAAGAAATAAGTAACTTAATAGAGTTGAAAAAGGCGCCCCTAACAGAAAACAAACGCTTGCGATGACTCCAGGAACGATAGAAATTCCCACCGCTAATACATAAAAGTGACCAAGGCCCATAACTAGAGCAATGGGTAGCAAAAGTTTTAACTGGGCAGTAGAAATTTTGACAAAGGGCACTAGTACCATGGTGAGTAGTAAAAACCGAGCGGCGGTGAACAAAAGAGGATCCATGTCATTGAGGGCAATTTTCATGACTACAATATTAAAACCCCATATTGCAGCAACCAGACTGGCGCCTAAAGCAGGTTTTGCTAACCAATCGATTTGTTTCATGCCCGTGTCCATGGGAAATATTTAGTCTCTATTATGCCTGATTACTATGCTGTAGAGATACTTTTGGGATTTCTCTCAGGGACATCTGCTTGCTTTAGAGAAACAAAAAAGCCTCACTGGAGTGAGGCTTTTTCGAACAACTCAAAGGCTTTAAACCTGAAGCTTTTACGTTGTTATGACCAGGGGAATGGACTGCTTGAAATAGGGTGTAATTTACCTTGCTCGTATCGGGTTAAGCGGAATGGCTCAAGTAATCGGTGACTTTGGCCAGTCGCAATTTCATTAGCCACTAATTTACCCACTCCAAGCATTTTATAACCATGATTCGAATCAGCTATAAAGTACGCATTGGAATGGAAAACATCAAATATTGGGAAAGAGTCAGGCGTGAAGCAACCGATACCACCACTAGGCTCGTCCTTAAACTTGGGCATGGTTCCCTCAAAACGCTTTTGACAATGGGCCAAAGCAGAAACCCACATGCGAGCAAATTCTGGGCCAACCACAAACTCAGGAGAATCTGGGCCGTAGGGGTCAACGGCGACTTCGTCTGGGTTGGTCTTCACTGGGAAGGGCGCAGCACCGCCTTGAACCCCACCAAAGTGGAAGTCGGGCTTATAGTAGATACCCCACATTTCGTCAGTAACCAAGCTACCATCTTCGCTCGAATACAAAGGAGCATTAGAGTCTACATGGATCACGGGTGGCATGTTACCGTTGTTGTCCACCTGCAACTTAGGGTCTACACCTAAAGTGCCTTCTTGAAGAGACCAGTAAATCCACATGGGGATATCAGTATGGATGACGTCATCAGCTCCTTTCACACTCACAGTTTTTGGAAGTTCTAACATTTCCCACAAACTCTTAGCCCATGGGCCCGCACCAATGACTACATATTCACAAGCCACTTTACCTTGGTCAGTTTCAACGTGAGTCACACAGCCTTCGTTGCGAGTGAAACCAGTCACCGTGACGCCACTGATAATGCGAATATTTTCGCTCTCAACTTTGGACGCCAAACCATACATTGCTTTCGTATTATTGGCATAACCGCCTTTGTCTTCGTGTAATACAGAAGTAATGCCCTGCGCACGCCAGTCGTGAAAGATTCCTTTCATGTATTTAGTACAGTCAGCTTCGCCTTCAATAAAAGTAGAAGGGTAATCGATGGCTTTTTGCTGTTCGTAAATTGTGGCTACATCGGCATGCATTGATTCTGGACTAATTTGCATGTAACCCACGGGATGATAAGAATAAGTTTCCATATCAGATTCCCAGACTTCTACTGAATGGGCCATCAATTCTCGCATTGCGGGTTGGAAATAATTATTTCGTACCACTCCACACGCGATGCCTGTCGCTCCAGCAGCAATACCATTTTTATCAAGAATAATAATATCCCGACCGTCACCTTTACCATTTGCCTTGAGTTCTAGAGCAAGGTGATAAGCTGTACTTAAACCATGGATACCTGCGCCTACAATGACGTAGGGAGAAGAAGAAGGAAAGGCCATAAGAATTCCTGTTTAGTTATGTTTATTAATCTCTTATGAATCATAATGCGCTTTCAGTTCTAAATAAAAACCACTTAAGACGACTTTTAATGAGACAAAACCGACAATAAAGGCTATTCTAACCAAAATTTAGTGATAAGCCTTTAGTTTTCATCGGATCTACTATGCAACGATTTGGATTTTTGTTAATACCTGGTTTTTCAATGCTGTCATTAGCCGCGGCAGTTGAACCTTTGCGCATGGCGAATGCGCAGGCGGAGGAAGAACTTTTTCAATGGGACTTTTTAAGTTGGGGCAACACATCGGTCAATGCTAGTAATAATATGGTTACTGCACCGACCATTGATGTGGATCAAGTTAAAATGCTTGATGTCTTATTAGTGGTTGCTGGCATAAATGTAGCCACTTATGGTGATGATGTTTTTTTTGCCTGGTTACGACAAGCCTCCCGTCAAGTTGATTTGCTGGGCTCTACATCGACAGGCGCTTTGTTGTTAGCCAAAGCAAAGCTTCTGCGCCATAAAACGTGCACCATTCACTGGGAATATGTGGACAGCTTTCGAGAGCAGTTTCCTGATGTATGGATGAGTGGTGAATTGTATGAATTTGATGGCAGCCTATTTACCTGTTCTGGCGGTTCTGCAGGTTTGGATATGATGTTGCAAATTATTGCAGACCAACATGGTTATGAACTTGCACTATTAGTTGCAGAGCAATATATGCACCCACACATAAGACCCCCTCACCAAGACCAGCGGATGCGATTGCAATCGCGTTTAAACATCAATAACCCACGCCTGATTAAAGCCCTTGATATCATGCGTCAAAACCTAGAAGCACCCCTGACCTGTCAAGAATTGGCAGACGCTTCTAATATGTCTGCGCGACAGATGGAACGCTTGTTTAAACAGTACTTGCATCAAAGCCCTGGTCAGTATTATTTGCATTTGAGGTTAGAAAAAACCCAGCAACTATTACGCCAATCGAGCTTGTCGGTATTGCAGGTTGCCACAGCGTGTGGCTTTAGCTCTACGTCCTACTTAGCGCGTTGCTATCAAAAAAAGTATGCCTGTTCTCCCCGCCAAGAAAGGGCGCGCAATAGTAATCGTTAAAACCTCTTTTTGTGCTGTGTTATGGGGCATTTCTAACTAGTTTTAAGGCCATGAAAGCCGTATAATTATCATCGTCAAATCCGCCTAACTTTTGATTTTAACTGTTTAATTTATTTCATAGGAGTTCCATTGCTCATGTTTGAGTCGCTGCGCGCTGTGCCTGCTGATCCGATCCTTAATTTGTCGATTCTTTACCGCCAAGATACAAACCCTAACAAAGTTGATTTAGGGGTTGGTATGTATAAAGATGAGGCGGGTCATACGGCGATCATGGAAGCGGTATCGCGAGCCCAAGAACTTATTTTAGTAGAAGAAGATACCAAAGCCTATGTGAGTATGGCGGGCTCAAAACGGTATTGTGATTTATTAGCCCAAACGACTCTAGGTGCTGATCACACAGTGTTAACCAACAATCGTTTTGCGGTAGCACAAACGCCAGGTGGCAGCGGGGCTTTGCGAGTATTGGCTGAGTTCATCAATGCAGCTAAACCAGGCGCTACGGTTTGGGCAGGCAACCCGACGTGGGCCAACCATAGTCCAATTATGCAAAGCGCAGGACTTGAAATTAAACAGTACCCTTATTACGACAAGGATACAAAAGCGGTCGATTTTGCTGGTATGTTGGCCACACTAAAAGCCGAAACGAAAGCCGGTGATGTGGTTTTGCTGCATGCTTGTTGTCACAACCCTTCAGGTGCTGACTTAAACTTAGAACAATGGCAGGCTACAGCAGACGTAATCAAAGCAAAAGGTCTGCTGCCATATGTGGATATTGCGTATCAAGGTCTGGGTGAAGGTATGGATGAAGACGCAGCAGGGCTGCGCTTAATGGCTAATACTGTGCCCGAAATGGTTATTGCTAGTTCTTGTTCTAAGAATTTTGGGTTGTACAGGGAACGCACAGGAACGGCCATCATTATTTCCACTACTGAAGCGCAGGCCCATCTAGCCCAGAGCCAAATGAACGGTCTTATTCGGGCCAACTATTCAATGCCACCCTCCCACGGTGCGCTAGTGGTGGAAACAATTTTAGCTGATCCAAAACTCAAGCAAATGTGGCGTGATGAGTTAAAAACCATGCGAAAAAGAATTAAACACCTGCGTAGTCAGTTAGTTGATGCCATTAAAGCAGAGGGAGTGGAACAAGACTTTAGCTTTATCGAACGTCAACACGGTATGTTTTCCTTTTTGGGTATTAATGCAGCCCAAGTTGATCAACTAGTTAACGAGCACAGCGTGTATTTAGTAGGGTCAAGCCGTATTAACCTCGCGGGTCTTAACCAGCGCAATATTGCCTATGTGGCTAAAGCGATTGCAGCAGTTCTGTAGCATTACAATTTAGCCTGTCTCGTTTGACGAAGTTGTAATAACCTTTGGTACTGGTACTGGTACTGGTATTGATTTTGCATTCACAGCAATCTGGAAAGTCGCATAAGGAAAGTCCTGTAAAGAAAGTCCCGTAAAGAAAGTCCCGTAAAGAAAGTCCCGTAAAGAAAGTCCCGTGAAGAAAGTTCGATAATAAAAGTCGCATCCATATGGGGCAGGTTGTCATATGGACTCCGGTAACCATGGAACATTTCCAGTTATGAGCCAATCTTATGAAACATTTGGTAAACCCCAAAGTAAAGGTATTTTATTTGCTCACGCTAACGGTTTTCCACCCAATACCTACACTGAATTATTGACTTATTTGGGTCAAGAGCACCGAATTTTAGCGCCTCATTTACGGCCATTGTGGCAAGACCTGAAAGAATTCCAAAGCCATGCGATCAATCGTGCGGTGTGGCCAATGATGGCGCATGATCTCAATGACTTTATAGAACAGCATCACTTGTCACCAGTGGTCTGCGTAGGCCATTCTATGGGGGCCAACGTGAGTATCTTGGCGGCCCAACTCAAACCTCATTTATACCGCCAGTTAATTCTGATAGAACCTGTTTTTTTACGTCAAACGATTGCGCACCTTCTTCGGTTTAGTCCTCAGGTGTTAATTAATAAAGCTCCCATTGTTGCAAAAGCTTTAGGACGCCCTGATCGTTGGGATAATACTCAACAAGCATTTGATTTTCACCGTTCCAAACGTGTATTTACTAGATTAAGCGATAATGTTTTGTGGCACTATATCAAGGCTGCTGTCATACCCGATGGAGATTCAGTCGTGCTCTTGTACAGTAAATACTGGGAAGCTTTAATGTATGGCAGTGTGCCTAATATTTGGCCTTACTTAAAGCGCAGTCAAGTACCCATATCGGTATTACGAGGGGAGTTTTCAGATACAGTAGATAAGCGCGCATGGCAACGTTGGCTGGGGCTAAGTCCTGTTGCTGGAATGCCTGAGCACAAACGTGCTGTTAACTTTTTAGATGCTGGGCATCTATTACCCCTAGAGCAAGCTAAACAAGTCGCAAGTCATATTAAACAGTGTATGCTTTAATGATCAAATTGACCCTAAGCTAAAGGATTCTGCATGGCAGGAGTAAGTTTACTGGCACTATTGGATGACATTGCCACTTTGTTAGACGACGTTGCGGTACTTTCTAAGGTAGCTGCTAAAAATACTGCAGGCCTGCTTGCAGATGACCTAGCAGTTAATGCGCAACAGGTTTCTGGGGTGAGGCCTGAACGTGAATTGCCCGTTGTGTGGGCAGTAACTAAAGGATCATTCTTGAATAAGCTGATACTGGTGCCTGCGGCCTTACTGATGAGTTTGTATGCGCCTTGGCTAATGACACCTGTGTTAATGCTAGGAGGTACTTATTTGTGTTTTGAAGGGGCTGAAAAAATACATAGATGGTTCCTTCGCAAACCCACTGCCTCTTCACCACAATCACGCTTACAGCACCTTAGTTTGTCTAAGGATGATTTATTACACTTAGAAAAAGACAAAATTAGAGGTGCAATTCGCACAGATTTTATTCTTTCAGCAGAAATTGTAGTCATTATTTTAGATTCAGTTTCGCACACTAGTTTTACTAACCAAGTGGTTGTGGTTGCGAGTTTAGCCATATTTTTTACGTTTGCTGTGTATGGCCTTGTGGCTGCAATTATTAAGATGGATGATTTAGGCCTTTACTTAGTAGCAGCAGAAAAAGTGGGAAACAAAGGACCGATGAGTGGCTTTCTAGGCCGCAGTTTAGTTAACGCAGCAGCGCCACTGATGCGTACCTTATCTGTGCTAGGAACGATTGCTATGTTTCTGGTTGGCGGTGGTATTTTGGTTCATGGTTGGCCTTGGCTATATCAGTGGCTTGAACAGTTAAGCAGTCTCTGGTCGATACTGGCTGAAATGGGCGTAGGTGTGATAACTGGCAGTGCAGTGCTGGGCTTAATTATGTTGCTAAGAAAATTGCGCGCTCCAAGCTAAAGAGCGCTTTTAAGGCTCTAGCTTGTTGTTCAACACCCTCGGTACAAACTACCATTGCAGCGGCAAAGTAGGCCTCTAAAAGGGCATATATCGCTTTATCTACTGGGCCATAATGGTTGATATATGACTGCCTAAAACTCCTATGCCAGTTGATATCTGTGTAGGCTTTCATGTCCAGATGCTGCCAATCAATAGTAAAATCAAGCTGTTTCTCTTTATGACCTTCTATGCCGGTAACTTGTACATGCCCCCGACGCATGGCGGGTAATTCTCCCGTACTATAAGATTCATATTTGGCTAAATCAAATAGGGGGTGACCAGCGCTGATACCAGCGACAGAGACGGGATCAATTAGCACCAGTTGTGTGGGCCATTGCGTTAGTGAAGAGAACTTTGGTAGTAATATGTTTTCTAAAAATAAATCCCCATGGAGTCTGACCTGAGGTTGATTTTTAATGACCTGTAATAGTTTAGTTTGCTCTGTAAGACGCTTAATGTTGTCAGTGAATGCATCACAATGTTGGCCATTGATGGTCAGAGGGTGGGCTAATATATCTTTTAAATTAGCCAACGTGGCTATGGTTTGAGCTGCTTTTTTTAAGGTATCTAAAATGTTATCAGACAGGGTGAAGGTGGCATTAGCGGGGGTGTGTAACTGCCCAAACACGCGTTTGCCTAGATGCGCTTGAAATTGGTCTGCTTGCTGCTGATTAAATAATCTTGCTCTTGCCAGTTGGCCTAAGTCCACACATTCTTTTTGATAGGCCATATCATATCCTGGGGCAGGTTCTTCCCAAGATGCAATGAGTCGAGGAAATAAGTCCAGCAAATGAGGCTCTAAATCCTGCAAATATTGGGCTTCAGCTCGAAGATTATCCATCCCCCAAGGGCCAGCGGATTGGTGTCCCTTTGATTGCTTGCGCACTCGTTGAGAGCCATCTGCCATGCGAATAATTTCTGTGCGATCCCAGTAACCATCTCTTAAAAGAGCGTCTACTGCAGCAAGATGTGGACGTGTGCTTGTAGCCATGGTTGATCTCAGTGATTGATTTCAATGGTTGAACTGTAACTCACTTAAATTTTTATAAAGCGGTGAACTTATGATTAAGTCGGCATGCTTGCCCTGAGCCTCCAATTTTCCCTCATTAAAGACCAAAATGCGATCAGCATGCATAATGGTGGCTAATCGATGGGCAATAATGAGAGTAGTGCGGCCTTGCATCAAAGTCTGGAGTGCTGCTTGGACCTGATGTTCGCTGTTTGCGTCTAAAGCGCTGGTGGCCTCATCCAATAGTAATATAGAAGGGTTCTTGAGCATTGCGCGAGCAATGGCAATACGCTGCCTCTGCCCACCCGACAAACGAACCCCTTGTTCGCCTAAATAGCTATTGTATGACTCTGGCAAGCGCTCTATAAAATCACTCGCATAAGCTTTTTGAGCGGCTTGCTTCACTTGTTCATGAGTCGCAGTAGGATCACCATAACGTATATTATGAGCAACGTCTGCACTGAACAACGTGGGTTGCTGCGGTACTAGACCTAAATGGTTGCGTAAATCTTGTGGCTTAAATTGTTTGATATTATGACTGGCCACCTTAATTGTGCCATTCTTGGGGTCGTAGAAGCGTTGTAATAACTCAAATAGGGTGCTCTTGCCGGCCCCAGAAGGTCCGACGATAGCCACAGTTTCACCTGCGGCCACGTTAAATGAGATATTGTCTAAGGCGATTTCGTCAGGTCTTGACGGGTAGCTGAAACTCACTTTTTCAAAGCTCAAGGCTAAGGCTCCAGCATTTAATTGATGAGGGTTTTTAGGGGCCTGAATATCTGCTTCTTCAGCGAGCAATTCGAGTAATCGTTCAGTTGCACCTGCAGCCCGTTGCAGCTCTCCATAAACTTCAGAAATGGTGGCTACTGCCATGGCGACCATGAGTGCATAAAAAACAAAGGCAGCCAGTTCACCAGAACTGATATGGCCATTGGCAACGTCTTGGGCACCGACCCAGATCATACTTGAAAGGCCTGTAAATACTAATATCATGGCCACTACGATTAAAATTGAGCGCTGTAAAATACGTTTTTTGGCAACATTAAAGGCTTTTTCTACTTCTTGGCCAAAGGCCTTGGTTTCTTCTTTCTCACGAGTAAAACTTTGAACAACCTTTATGTTTTGTACAATTTCGCCTGCATAAGTGCCAATGTCAGCCACTCTGTCTTGGCTTAACCGAGATAACTTGCGCACCCTTCTGCCGTAAAGCATCATCGGAAAGATGACCAATGGCACGCTGGCCAATACAATTAGGGCTAATTTAGGATTAGTAATAAGCATCATCACTAATCCACCCGCAAAAGTTAGGACATTGCGCAGGGCCATAGAAATGGAAGAACCGATAATCGACTGCAGTAACGTTGTATCAGTGGTGAGTCGGGCATTAATCTCACCACTTCGGTTCATCTCAAAATAATAGGGATCTAAGGTTAATAAATGGTTAAACACTGCCAAACGTACATCGTTGCTGACCCGTTCCCCTAACCAAGACACCAAATAAAAGCGCGTAAAAGAGCCCATGGCCATGAGTAAAGTAATCACTGCCAAAACTAGCATTGCGTGGTTTAACTGGCTGGGATCTGCAGAGTCGAAGCCTTGGTCTATGAGCAAACGAATGCCTTGCCCCAGAGCAAGAGAGACGGCAGCTGTGATAATCAGGGCTAAGGCAGCGCCTATGACCCTACTTTTGTAAGGTGCAATAAAAGGCAACAATCTAAACAATAGGCGCAAGTCTTGCTTGTTGTTTGGTGTTTGAGACGTTTGATCAGAAGCCATGGTGTGCTCAAAATATTGCGTAAAGCTTGTATGTGTGGGCAGACTTGTAATTTACAATTGGGTGACGTCATTAGTTAACTGCGAACATTCAAGGTGCTGGGTTAATAAGACAAGCTTGTTAGCCTAAAAGCTAACATCTTAAAAGCTAACATCTTAAAAGCTAGCATATGGATATTAACATCAATTTAAATAGCTCATCTTGATGAGTAAGCAGGTCTATAAAAATAGCTTGTCTGCAATTCATTCTCTAAATCATCCTCATTTTCCTCTTGCTGGCATATTAAGCCCAAGCTTGTATAGGCTATACTTGCCTATCGTCATCTTTAGCTATTGAGTATTAATGAACATTTCTTTATGGAGTATAAGTCGTTTGCAAAATCGCGTTGGTTTGCTTCAGCTTATGACTTTCGCCATGCCATTTAGTTTTGGAGTGTGGATGGCTTTATTCAACAATTTCGCCATAGAACAAGGTGGCTTGAATGGTGCCCACATTGGGGTATTGCAATCTTGGCGGGAAGTGCCTGGCTTTTTAGCGTTTGGTGTGGTTTTTCTACTTATTGTGATCGCTGAGCAGCGCTTAGCAATATTGTCACTAGCCATGTTGGGTGCAGGCACAGCTCTAACAGGATGGTTGCCTAATTTTAATGGACTTCTGATTACCACCATGCTCATGTCAGTTGGCTTTCATTATTACGAAACGGTTAAACAATCACTCGCTTTACAGTGGTTTAGTAAGGCAGAAGCCCCTGTTCAGTTGGGGCGTTTGATATCCATTGGTGCGGCATCTTCTTTAATTGCGTATGGATGGGTATGGGCAGCGTTGCAAGTGTTTGAGCTGCCTGTGGCATGGGTTTATACCTTTGGTGGGGGAGTCACTGTTATTATTGCACTGGCTGCTTTTTTAATGTTTCCACATTATGAATCTAAAGTCACACAAACTAAAAAGTTAGTCCTACGCAAACGTTATCGCCTTTACTATGCTTTGGTGTTTATGGGTGGTGGACGGCGTCAAATTTTTGTGGTGTTTGCAGCGCTGATGATGGTGGAACGTTTTGGTTTTGGCGCTGACGAGGTGGCGCTCATGTTCCTAGTCAATGGCCTTTTAAGTATGTGGCTGGCCCCTAAAATAGGTGGACTAGTCGCTAGATGGGGCGAGCGAAAGGCACTGACCCTAGAGTATATGGGCTTAATTTTAGTATTTCTGGCCTACAGTGTGGTTGAGTGGGCTGCTTTAGCCGTGGTTTTGTATCTGCTAGATCATGTTTTATTTGCTATGGCGATTGCCCAAAAAACCTACTTCCAAAAAATTGCAGACCCTGCTGATATGGCCTCCACTGCTGGCGTTGCTTTTACTATTAATCACATTGCAGCGGTTGTGCTCCCAGCGCTTATGGGACTTTTGTGGTTAGTATCTCCGCCATTAGTATTTATAGTGGGCGCTATGATGGCTGTTATTTCCTTACTATTAGCGCGTTGGGTACCCACTCATCCAGCCAGTGGCGTCGAATGGCAGAATCCTTTAACTACAAACTCTAACTAAACAGACAACAACTCATATTATGTAAGTGAACAGGCATTGTGACTAATGCAACTGTATAGATGAAAAGATTATTCTACGCATCTTTTGTCACTAGACGTTCACGTGACGTAACCAGTCACTTAGAACCCTCATTGAACGGTTATACCCATCCTTAGAGCGCTATCTTTGATCTTTTACTCACCGTTTAAGAAGTCCAGTGGGCGCTGATGTTGCTAAATAAAGGGTCATTAATATTAAGTTTTTTTAAGTGTGATGAGGTGTTTGTAAAATAATCCATGTTGCTGCCTCTGCCACCAGAGGCTTGACCTATCATGCTGGCACATTTAGCGTCTTCAAAGTCAACGTATTGTTCATGCTTTTGATCTGCCACAAACGTAATAGCATTAATAATGCCAGAGTGAGTGGTGACTTGGCACATGCGAGGTCGATAAAATAAAGTCACCATTTCCCTAAGCCACAAATTTTTAAAATCTTCTTGCTTTGATTCCTGCGCAACCCGCAAGGCCAGTCCTTCACAATGACCGCCATTGCGCAAAGATAAAACTAAGCCAGGACGTTCTTGAGTACCACGATGAACCGTAGATAATGAATTGAAACCCCGTTGCAAGTCGAGTACTGTGCCTTGCTGGACTTCTTCGATCTTCATTTCAGGATTCCACATTAATGAACCATAGGCAAAAATCCATAACTCTTCAGGCAACGGACATTTTTGTAAATAACTATCAAGGGCGTGAAGAATTTGTGCTTCTGGGTAGGCTGGCATAATTCGTCCTGTAAAGAAAAAAATTGCATCAAAACAATGCAGTTTTTACACTGTCATAAGAAAGACCTGTTGCCAAGCCTTGATAGTATTATTATGTGGGTTTAAATCAGTTTAGAACAGTGTTCCTGAGCGCTAAAATGCTGCTGCTTTTAATGAGCAGAAACTGGAACCATTTTAAAATTCACACTCTAAAGGCACTGTCATTCCAGTTTTGGTGCGACTCATGACGACTGAAGTTCGAAAACGTTTTACGTTGCTATCTTCAAAAAATAAGCGATGAGTTAGTCGTTCGAAGTCTTCAACATCTTTGCCTAACACGACCAAAGCAAAATCAGCCTCGCCGGTGATGTAATAGCATTGCTGTACTTGAGGCTCTGCCGTTACTTTCTTACGAAAAATATCCAGTTGGTGAGACTTCTCTTGCTCCATCTCAACGAAAATCAGAAACGTCATATTGTATCCTGTCGCTTCTTGGGATATTAGAGCAGTTTCTTGTTCTATAATGCCTGCTGAACGAAAATGTTTTATGCGCCTTTGAACAGTGGCAACAGAAAGACCCGTCTCAGAGGCAATAGACTCGAGTTTTTCACGGGAATTTTTTTGTAATAAATGTAGTATTTTTCGGTCGCTCTGATCCAAACTTTTCATCTGACTCTCTGCTGTTGAACTTTCACTAAATAGCCTGCGGGCAAAAATTTAATGCTCTATTTTGTTTAAGTAAAGCACGCTTGAGGCAATAAATGTACTATTTTCATCTAATTTAATTGCGAAATTCATTCTTTTTTATCGTTATTTTTAATATAAATTATAATAAATTCAATTATTTATGAATGCATTGATCTAATTCCCTCACAGTTAAGCACAGAACTGGTAAATATACTCATTCATTAGCTTTATTTGATCAATAAAAGCCATAAAATGCTGATAACATGTTTTTAAGAGTTATTTACCGCGAAGTAAGGTTGGCAAAATTCCACGCTTTAACCGGAATTAAAACAAATTATCGATCCAACAAGTTTACTTTTAAGCCCAACAATGGGCGACTGTTGATGCACTAAAAATGGACAATTGAAAAATATCGATTTTATTTGCACCATTAGGTGGCGATTTAAATTGAGTTAATAAGTCAATATTTGATGTAACTATTTAATTTTATTTAATATTTTTATCTTGGCATGATAATAGCTAAGGTAGGTTGTCAAATAAAAAATACCAAATACAAAAAAACCTAGAGGTATGGGTCTGAACCTTTAGATATTGAGAAAGTTTTTATGGAAAAGATTATAGAGTTTCAAAATGTTTCAAAGTCCTTTGGTGATTTAGAGGTACTGAAAAACCTTGATTTGCATGTCCACAAAGGGGAAAAACTCGCTTTAATCGGTCCAAGTGGCTCTGGAAAAACAACGATCCTTAGGATTTTGATGACTCTGGAAACCATTGACACAGGGCATGTGGTGATTGATGGAGATTATTTATGGCATCAGCGCTTAGGTAATGACTTAGTTCCTGCAAGTGAAAAACACCTCCACTATATGCGCACCAATGTGGGCATGGTATTCCAGCAATTCAACCTATTTCCTCATCTTGATGCGATCACAAACATAGTGGAGCCACAGATCCTCGTAAAAGGCAAAGATCGAGTGGATGCAACAGTCAAAGCCCAAAAGTTATTGGCTTTAGTGGGACTAGAAGAAAAAGCCCAACATTATCCCCATGAACTGTCGGGAGGACAACAACAACGCGTTGCTATCGCCCGAGCCCTCGCCTTGGAACCAAAAATCATGCTGTTTGATGAAGTCACCTCGGCCCTCGACCCCGAGCTTGTGGATGAAGTCTTAAATGTTTTGAGAGTGCTGGCTGCAGACACGGACACGACGATGCTGACAGTGACTCACGAAATGAATTTTGCTAAAGACTTCGCTGACCGAGTGTTATTTTTTGATAAGGGACAGATTGTCGAATCGGGCCAACCAAAAGACATTTTCACGGCGCCTAAAGAACTGAGAACGCGAGATTTCTTGAAAAAGTTCATAACAGAAATCGCATAGACTAAACAGATTACCAAGGAAAAGTGATAGTCACTTTTTTTACCAACAATAATGATCAAAGAGGAAGTCAAATGATTAGAATTAATCTAGAAAAATGTTCGCGTGCGATTGCGCTAACAGCGCTTACTGCAGGCTTATCCATGGGGGCTGTGTCTACTACGGTTTCGGCAGGTACGCTGGACGATCTTCGTGAGCAGGGCTATGCTACCGTGGCGGTGGCTAATGAACCACCTTACAGCGATGTTAAAGGAGACGGTTACGTCACTGGTGCTGCACCAGATGTAGCTCGGGCTGTAATGAAAAAGTTGGGCGTGCCTGAGCTGAAGGCCATCGTTGTTGGCTATGGTGCAATGATACCTGCGTTGATGGCTCGCCGAGTTGATATGGCTACTTCAGGCCTTTACATCAAACCAAAGCGTTGTGAGTCAATCATTTATTCAGAGCCTGATCTTTGTGGAGCAGAGGCTTTTGCTGTGAAAAAGGGCAATCCATTTAACATTCTGACGTATGAGGATATCGGTAATAACAAAAATGTGACCATGACCACTTGTGCTGGATGTGCTGAGGAAGCTTATGCCTATGAACGTGGCGTGTCCAAAGACCAGATGAAAATTATGGCTGACCCAATGAGTGGGATTAAGATGCTGCAGCAGGGTCGAGTTGACGTATTCGCATTGTCTGGACTGGGTACAGCTGATTTGTTGAAAAAAACCAACGATCCTGGCCTAGAAATTGTTATGCCAGTTAAAGGTGTACCAATGGGTTGTGCTGGTGCTGCATTTAACAGCGATGATGATGATTTCCGTGATGCGTATGACAAAGCTCTTGCAGAATTGAAGTCGAGTGGTGAGTTTGCCAAAATTGTTGAACCCTATGGGTTCTCAGCTGCTGCAACATTAGCTGTCAAGCGTGACGATTTTTGCCCTGGCAACTAATCACAATTTATTATTTTTTAAGATCCAAACTGGATGTAGCTCCTAAAGTAGGAGCTACATCCGAAGGTTGTTTTATATGGAAACAGTTTTTAAATACTTTCAAGATTCTTGGTCTTGGAGTCTTGAATATTATCCGATCCTAATTCAAGGAACGATCACGACCATTGAGCTGACCTTAGCAAGTGCATTACTTGCTTTAATTATCTCATTCGTTGTTGGATTGTCGAGGTTTTCTCGATTGCGACTTGTCAGGGTAATAGCTGTTATCTATTTGGAATTTTTCCGTGGCACTTCTGCCATTGTGCAAATGTTTTTTATGTTCTATGTGCTGCCCTTGTTGGGGATAACATTCCCTCCACTCGTTGCTGGCATTTTAGCTTGTGGTCTTAATTTAGGCAGTTATGGGTCAGAGGTGGTTCGAAGTGCTCTATTGTCGGTAGGTCGGGGACAGCACGAAGCGGCGCTGGCTCTCAATTATAGTAGCTATCAGCGCTTTAGATACGTGCTTATACCTCAAGCTATACCCGTGATGATACCCACGTTTGGAAACCTACTGATAGAATTACTGAAGCTAACAGCCGTGGCCTCGTTGATAACTATTTCAGACCTAACCTTTATGGCCCAGATTATTCGGTCACAAACAGCCTTAACTCTCGAACCATTTTTTGTCATCCTCGTGATGTATTTTATTATATCTTCTGTACTGGTTTGGTTCACTAAGGTTGCTGAGCGAAAATTCGCAAAAGGCCGAGACACGATTTCAGGAGAGGGGGTCTAAAATATGGATTGGAGTTGGGAAGTCGTTTTAGAAGTTCTACCATCGATGTGGTTAGGACTGATTGTTACGGTGCAAGCTGCTTTAGTAGGCGCTTTATTAGCCTATGTTTTGGGATTGTTACTCGCACTTTTAAAAATGTCTAAAAACTGGATTGTTGCTAAAACTTCCTATTGGATCTCAGAGTGTGTTCGCCGGACTCCTTTGCTAGTCCAATTGTACTTTCTATTTTATGTACTTCCAGACTTGGGTATCTTTTTATCTCCGTTCGCTGCTGGAGTCATTGGTTTGGGTATTCATTTCAGTACCTATACCTCTGAAGTATATAGGGCTGGTATTGAAAATGTTCCAAAGGGTCAGTGGGAAGCTTCCCGGGCTTTAAACTACAATGCCTATCAAACGATGAGATTTGTTATTTTGCCACAGGCCATTCCACCAATGATTCCGCCTCTAGCAAACTACCTAATTACAATGTTTAAAGAAACGCCACTTCTATCCGCTATAACAGTTGTTGAGTTATTTGGTGCAGCAAACATCTTTTCGAACACCACTTACAAGTTTTTAGAACCAATGACACTAGTTGGTCTATTTTTTCTTCTCACATCAGTCCCAGCAGCCTATGCAGCCATGAGGTTAGAACAGAGATTTAAGCCAAAAAATACGGGTGCCAGTTAATTCATTCCCCTATTAAGTGATTAGCATTGAATCATTTAAAACATTTTAAATTATAATAAAAGGTTTCCCAGCATGATTAATAACTTTAATTTAATATGACAAAAGGGACGTTAACTTCTACCCATTGGGGTACCTACCGGGTTGAGAGTGAAAATGGTGTTCCTTCGGCACTGCACCCTTTTGAAGAAGATCCTAACCCGTCTCCCATAGGCGATTCAATGCTTGAGACTCTATCTGGTCCTTGCCGAATAGATGGGCCTATGGTGCGACGAGGATTCTTGGAACATGGTGCGTTGAGTGATCGATCAACCCGCGGTGCTGATGAATTTGTGCAAGTAAGTTGGGATCAAGCGTTAGATATAGTCGCATCTGAGTTGAATAGAGTGCGAGACACATTTGGTAATACTGCAATTTATGGTGGTTCTTACGGCTGGGCGAGCGCCGGGCGGTTTCATCACGCCCAAAGCCAGCTCAAAAGGTTCATGAACTTGTTTGGGGGTTGTACGGTCTCAAAAAATACCTACAGCTATGCCTCAGCAGAAGTCATTATGCCGCATGTGGTTGGCCATATGAGCGAACTATTGCTTGAACACACATCTTGGCGGTCTATTAAGGAAAGTGGTGCCTTAGTAGTTGCCTTTGGTGGCATGGCTCCCAGAAATGGTCAGGTCAATGCGGGTGGGACGGGTCGTCACAGTCAAGCGATAGAGATGCTTGAGGCAAAAAATGCAGGTGTAGAATTTGTCAATATTAGTCCTGACCGATCTGACATGGCACCAGAACTGCACTCACAATGGATTTCGATTAATCCTAATACTGATGTGGCTCTGATGCTTGGGCTAGCGCACACTCTAGTTAAAAATAATTGGCATGATACTGATTTCATAGATCAGTATTGCATTGGTTTTGAACAATTTCTGCCCTATTTAAATGGTGAGGTGGATGGGCAGCCCAAGGATGCGAATTGGGCCTCAAAAATTACGGGTATCCCCGTGAACACGATTACCACGCTAGCTCGACGTATGAGCCAAATGTCTACTTTAGTGAATAACAGTTGGTCTTTGACTCGCCAACAAAATGCTGAACACATTTACTGGATGCTAATTGTGTTAACGGCTCTTTTGGGTGGTATTGGAAAGCCTGGATCAGGCTTTGGTTTAGGTTTGGGAGCCGTTGCTGGGGTGGGTAGTCACCGTTCAAAGGCTCCGTGGGCTGCTTTTCCAGCAGGTAAGAACCCAATAGACAGTTATATACCCGTGGCTAGAGTCGCAGATATGCTTGCACAGCCAGGAGGTACTTATCAATATGATGGTAAGACGCGAACTTACCCAGACATTCGTTTAGCTTACTGGGTGGGGGGCAATCCTTTTCATCACCACCAAGATCTTAATCGCTTGCGTAAGGTTTGGGAAAAGCTTGAAACTGTGATTGTCCATGAACCCTTTTGGACCCCACTGGCACGTCATGCTGATATCGTTTTACCAGCAACGGTAGCCCTAGAGCGCAATGATTTGGGTGCCTCCCCAAGAGACGATTATTTAATAGCCATGCGACAAGCGGCTAAGCCCCATGGACTGTCCTGGAACGATCATAATATTTTTGCGACACTGGCTGAACGGTTGCATGCGGCTGCGTCGAGCAATGATAACTTTGCTACCGCCTTTACTGAGGGCAAAGACGAAGAACAATGGCTGCAAGATATCTACCAAAGAAGTGTGACTCGTATTAGTGGCAATGGTTTTGAAATGCCTCATTATGAAAACTTTGTAGAACAGGGCTTTCTCAAGTTAACAGAGCCTCAAAAGCCACGGGTTATGCTACAAAAATTTCGAGAAGACCCTTTAAAATATCCATTGAAAACACCTTCTGGACGCATTGAAATATTTAGTGAGGTGATCGCCAGTTTTGGTTTAACTGACTTTCCTGGATATCCTCAATGGTGCGCCCCTACCGAATGGCTGGGTGCAGAAGCTGTGAAGGAACATCCATTACATTTGATTACCCACCAACCATCTCGGCGTTGCCATAGCCAATTAGATCATGGTTCCCACAGTCGGGCGGGTAAAATCAGTGACCGTGAGCCTTGTCGAATCAATCCCGAGGATGCTGCGAAGCGGGGTATTAAGGATGGAAGTATGGTGCGGATATTTAACCAGAGAGGGTCCTGCGTCAGTGCGGCTCAGTTGGATGCAGGCGTGCGTGAAAATGTGCTGATGATGGCAACTGGCGCATGGTATGACCCTGATTGGAATGGAGACAAAAATTGTTGTAAGCATGGCAATCCAAATACCCTAACCAAAGATCTACCCACTTCTGAAGTAGCTCAGGGGCCTGGAGCATTAACATGCCTAGTCGAGGTGGAGCTATTTGTGGGTGTAGCACCTGGCGTAACCGCTTTTGTGCCACCTATAATTAACTCCTTGTAATGTCAAAGCACCAAAAGTTAGACATGGTTTTTTGTGTCACGGTTCTGCATTATAGTGATAAATTTACTCATTAGTGGTTCATATTTGATTAATTTAAATCTCTTACTTTTGCTAGACTTATCATTCAAGAGGGGCATTAATCAATAGTCTTGGATGGCTTATGAGCCAACACAGGCTGCCAATATATATAGAGAATTTTTATTATTATTGTTGGATTTAAACTTGAATCAGGGAGTAATTGATAAGGTTGATAAGGCTAATAATATTTAAATGGGGAGTGGAAAAAGTGCATTGCAGGTGGCGTCTAAAATCCGGTTGGATAGACTTTTGGCCTATATATAAAAGCGCTAGCATATGACAAAATACTCAACCCATTTTTAGCCTAAAAACTGTTATGTCCTTAACCCTAAGTCCCACTTATTTACGACTCGTGCCATTAATATTTGTGTGGGTTTGGAGCACTGGGTTTTTGGTGGCTAAATTTGGTAAAACCAATGCGGAACCTTTTACCCTTTTGAGTTATCGGTTTGCCTTGGTGTTGTTGGCACTGTGGTTAATTATTAAAGTTGTGGGTTGTCGCTGGCCCACCAACTGGCGTTTGGTAGTGCATTGCATGGTGGTAGGCCTGCTTTTGCATGGGCTCTATTTAGGTGGCATTTTCCAAGCCATTTCATTGGGCATGCCGGCGGGTCTGAGTGCGATGGTGATTGGTCTGCAACCTTTGACTATGGCGTTGTTTGCAGGGCTGATGCTGGGCGAGTCTGTGTCTAAAAGACAATGGCTAGGCTTGGTGATGGGTTTAATTGGACTTTACTTAGTTTTAGCGGAGCAGTTTGCCCTTGATGCGACCACTATGTTTGACGGTTTTTCTGGCTGGGCTGTGGTGCTTGTCGTTGCCGCACTGATGGGTATTTCTATAGGTACGTTATATCAAAAGAAATATTGCCATGAAGTAGAGTTGTTGAATTCTATTTGGCTGCAATATGCCGCGGCGTTAGTGTTGACATTGCTCGTTGCATTTAATTTTGAAACACGGGTGGTTAACTGGCAATGGCCGTTTATTGTCAGCTTAGCTTGGCAGGTTTTAGCACTATCAATTGGAGCAGTTTTATTGCTCATGATCATGATACGTCAAGGAGCTGCCACAAAAGTAGGTAGTTTCTTTTATTTAGTGCCACCGACTGTCGCTTTGCAGGCGTGGTTTTTATTTGGTGAAGCAATAGGTCTGCAAGGCCTGGTGGGTATTACCTTAATTGCTGCTGGAGTCGCACAGGCGATGTGGCCGAGTCGCAATTAATTATTCGATAGCATATATTTTGGAGTTGTTTACATGACATCATCAACTGCGACTTTTCCAGGTCGGATCGATTACTTTCATAATACAAAAGCTGATGCAAAGCGTGCCTATGGAACCAAGCGCCAAGAGATGCTGAGTGTGTCTAAAGGCAAGCAGGCTTTAGACACAATTTCCAGTTGGCCCAAGTATCAAGTGACTGACTTGCACGAACTCAGGGACATGGCTGAACAGGCCAACGTAGGCCAAATTTATTATAAAGACGAAAGTAAACGATTTGATTTGAAGAGCTTTAAAGCCCTAGGCGGTGCTTATGCGGTCACACGGTTCCTCCAACAACACTTAGAAGAGCTTACTGGCGAACAACCGACTATGGCACAGTTGCTATCGGGTCAATATAAAGAACAATTAAAAGACGTTGTGGTCAGTTGTGCTACGGATGGCAACCACGGTCGTTCAGTCGCTTGGGGCTCACAAATGTTCGGTTGCCAATGTATTATTTACATTCATCGGGATGTGTCTGCTGGCCGCCAAACTGCCATGGAAGCTTATGCGGCCAAAGTGATTCGGATTACGGGAAATTATGATGAGTCTGTGCGTCAAGCAGCTGTTGATGCAGCACTTCATGGGCGGGTGATTATTTCAGACACCAGCTACGAGGGTTATACAGAAGTGCCGGCCAATGTGGCCTTGGGTTACACGGTAATGTTGTCTGAAACTGTCGAACAACTCAATGGTGTCATTCCAACCCATGTTTTTATTCAAGCTGGGGTAGGTGGTTTAGCCGCAGCGGTCTGTGGTTATTTTTGGGACTTATGGGCAGAGCAAAGGCCTCGCTTTGTGGTTGTAGAACCAGAAGCCGCAAATTGTTTACAAGAAAGTGCTAAAGCTGGCAAGCTGCAAGCGGTAGAAGGGGACTTAGACACATTAATGGCTGGCCTTGCTTGTGGTGAGGTGTCTCATATTGCGTGGCACATACTTGACCAAGGCGCTGATGATTTTGTTACCCTAAGTGAAGATGCAGTAGCACCCTGTATGCAGGCCTTGGAACAGCATAGCCCAAGCATCGAAGCGGGTGAGTCTGCTGTGGCAGGTTTGGCTGCATGCTTAATAGGGGCACAAAACACCCAGTGGCGAGCTGATTTAGGCCTTAACGAGCACAGTAAGGTATTGGTACTAGGTACCGAAGGTGCGACAGACCCTGAACTGTATCAACAATTGGTATTTGGTGGGTAAAATACGGCTTAGCAGATCGAGGTAAATAGTATGACTCAATATACATTAACCGAAGCTCCTCAGCGGCAGTTTCTGCTTACAGAGTTTGAGCAGCGTTTGGCACGAGCGCAAACCATGATGAGAGCACTTAAATTAGATGCTGTGCTGCTGACCACTGAAACTAATGTGCGGTATTTTTCAGGTTACTTTACTCAATTTTGGCAAAGTCCAACCCGACCTTGGTTTTTAATTCTGCCTTTGACAGGCAAACCGATTGCAGTCATTCCTACTATTGGGGTGGTGGGCATGAGTAATACTTGGGTAGAAGACATCCGAGCTTGGCCCTCGCCATTTCCAGAAGATGACGGCGTCAGTTTGCTCAGCCAAACCTTAGCTGAATTACCCAAACGATTTGGCCGCTTAGGCATGACCTTAGGCCGCGAAACTCACCTGCGGATGCCGCAGCAACAAGTACAGTCTCTATATGCTTCAAACCACTTCGACTTGGTTGATGTGAGCCGTGAAGTATTGCATTTGCGCAGCCTTAAATCGGCTGCAGAAATTAATCGGGTGGCACACATATGTGGTGTCACTTCTAATGCCTTTGCTGAATTACCAAACTTTGCAAGAATTGGGATGACTGAACGTGAGGTGGTGGCAGCATTTAGAATGGAGTTGTTACGTCAAGGGGCTGATCATTCACCGTTTATTGTCTCTTCTTCGGGGCCCGATGGTTACGACGATATTATTATGGGTCCGACAGATAGACTGATCGAATCAGGGGATGTATTAATCATTGATACAGGGACTGTATGGCAAGGGTATTTTTGTGATTTTGATCGTAACTGGTGCTTTGGTGACTGCTCAGATGAAACAAAATCGGCCTATAGGACTGTCTACCAAGCTACTAATGCTGGTTTTGAAGCAGCTAAACCAGGTAATACTACGAGTGATTTGTACAGAGCAATGTGGCCCATCATGCACGCAGGTGGGGCTTTAGGCAATGATGTGGGACGCTTAGGTCATGGACTGGGTTCTGACCTGACAGAATGGCCATCTAACACAGCAACGGATGATACTGTGCTAGAAGTGGGCATGATTATGACGCTTGAACCAGGCATGTCCTATTTAAATAAGAGTGGTCAGGTAAAGCAAATGGTGCACGAAGAAAATATTGTTATTACCGAAGAGGGCGCCCAATGGTTATCGATTAGGGCGGCCGCAGAACTGCCATTATTAGGTTAACCCTTTAATCTTTAATAGCGCCTCGATCCATGGTTTGGCCAAGGCATTAGTGGGCGCATTTTTTTATTTGCGTTATGGTGGCGATACTGCTCAATTAGAGCCAAATTTTGTGAGCAAAAAAGAAGGCATTACTAGATGAGTGAATGCCCTTGGTGATGCCATTCAAAGTTTTACTTGCCCCTAGGTGACTATTTAACCAGTAGTGCTTTTTAGACGGGCAGGGTACTATAGAGGTTGGATCAACAAGTAGTTTTAAATATCGACAGCGAGGAAGCAAAATGCAAGTAGTAGGACATTTTATTAACGGTGCAATGGTTGCCGATACTCAACGGGTGCAGGACGTTTTTAACCCAGCCACGGGTTTAGTTGAACGCCAAGTTGCTTTAGCTAGCAAAGCCACGGTTGAAGACGCAATTATTGCCGCAGAAGCAGCTTTTCCTGCGTGGCGTAACACGCCACCCATTAAACGTGCCCGCGTAATGTTCCGCTTTAAGCAACTTTTGGAAGATAACGCTGATAAAATTTGTGCAGCGCTTACCAATGAACACGGTAAAGTACTAGATGATGCCCACGGAGAACTCATTCGTGGTATCGAAGTTGTGGAGTACGCCTGCGGAGCGCCTAACTTATTGAAGGGTGAACACAGTAAAAATGTAGGTCCAGATATTGATAGTTGGTCAGAATTTCAACCCTTGGGTGTGGTTGCTGGTATTACCCCGTTTAATTTCCCAGCCATGGTGCCAATGTGGATGTTCCCCATGGCCATAGCGTGTGGTAACACGTTCATTCTAAAGCCATCTGAGCGGGACCCCAGTGTAGGCATATTGATCGGTCAATTGTTTAAAGAAGCAGGCTTGCCTGATGGTGTGTTCAATGTGGTCAACGGTGATAAAGTTGCAGTGGACACCATACTTGAAGACACGCGTATACAAGCTGTTAGTTTTGTTGGTTCTACCCCCATTGCTGAATATATTTATGCCACTGGTACCGCCAATGGCAAACGCGTACAGGCCTTAGGGGGTGCTAAAAACCATGCCATAATTATGCCTGATGCTGACATGGATAATGCAGTAAACGCGCTCATGGGCGCTGCCTATGGCTCATGTGGTGAACGTTGCATGGCGATCTCTGTGGCTGTTTGTGTGGGTGATGCAGCGGCTGACGAACTAGTTGCCAAGCTTAAACCCCAAGTAGAAGGTTTAAAAGTTGGCAATGGTACTGATGTGAGCAACGAAATGGGTCCATTGATTACTGCTGCAGCCCAAGAGCGGGTGCGCAGTTTAGTAGGCAAAGGCGTTGAGCAAGGTGCTGAACTTGTTGTTGATGGCCGTAAATTGGTTGTTGAGGGCCACGAAAATGGATTCTTCGTAGGAGGGTGTTTATTTGATAAGGTCACCAAAGATATGGTGGTCTATCAAGAAGAAATTTTTGGTCCTGTATTATGTGTCGTACGCGTTGATACTATGCAAGAGGCTATGAAACTGATTGACGATCATGAGTTTGGTAATGGCACTTGCCTCTTCACTCGTGATGGTGAAGCAGCGCGCTATTTCTCTGATAATATCAAAGTGGGTATGGTGGGTATTAACGTACCTCTGCCAGTGCCAGTGGCCTACCATAGCTTTGGTGGTTGGAAACGTTCTCTGTTTGGTGATCTAGGGGCTCATGGTCCTGATGCCATTCGTTTTTATACCCGTCGGAAGACCGTAACCCAGCGCTGGCCCTCAAGTGGTGTGCGTGATGGTAAGCAGTTTGCGTTTCCTTCTTAATCTAAGGCATTAAGAAATATTAAAAAAGCCCAGCATTTGTTGGGCTTTTTTGTGACTAAAGTGTACTAAACAGGTTTTATTGTGAGTCATGCCTTAAATTTTGTGTGACTTTACTTTAACATCACAATCTCATCCATATTACGAGCAGGCGGTTTCAGTCATGGGTTTATTATCGAGTATTAAAGAATTTTTGTTTCAGCCTTCTGAGGGAGGTGGGGACGCTAAGGGCGCCAAAACGAGTCAACACCATCAACATAACGAATTTAGTATTGAAACACAGCCTCTCAAAGAGGGTGGTAGTTTTCGGGTACAAGGATGGATTCGTAAAGACGGCAAAGAACATCATTTTATTCGGGCTGACCAGTCTCATAGTATCGAAGGTGGACACGAATTAAGTTTGTTCAAGGCTAAACAGTGCATTGATCAGATGGGAGATACACTGTTTAAATGATAGAGCTCATGCCCCCCAAATAGGGGCGTTGAATTACTTCTGTGCCCTTTTTTTGGCTAGCACGGAGGTTGTGAACAATCTAATGGGTGTTTAGTTGCTGCAATGAATCCCTTGATTGTGTTTTTTTACTTAAAACGTCCGCTTAAAGAGGTTAGTCTTTGGCGTCACCCAGAACGCTTGCGAGTACGACAATAGTGTCACCAATTTCTGTCAGAGGTGTGTGTCTTCGGCCCAGTACAATGCCATCCATTGCTGCATAGTAATGGCAAGCAGCCGTGCCTGTACGTTTGTGGTTATGAATGCTGGCTATTAAATCACCCTGCCTAACTTGCTCGCCAAGAGCCACCTTAAGCTCTAATACGCCTTGATCATGACTCACGTGATAACAGGACTCATTTTGCATATCCAATAATTGAGTGACTTGGGGTAATTCAGGTTCACCCGCAATAATCCCCGTATATTTGAGAAAGTTTTGTACTCCACGATCAGCAATCTCCATAGTAGCTGGCGTTGTTGTACCCCCCCCTCTAAGTTCTGTTGTAACAAAGACTTTTCCTTGGTTTTCAACTGCTGTGTCGTAGAGTTGGGCTGGGTCCATTTCCACCATTAATACCGTATAAGGGGCTCCGAATAATAAGGCACCTGTCATACAGGCCTGTGCTTGTGTTTTGTTGTGTAAACGATGGGCCGCAGCAAAAGGAATGATGTCTAAAGTTTTTCCACCTGAATGAATATCTAAAGCGTAATCACACATGGGCACCAATACGCGGCTAAAATAGTCTGCAATTCGTTCAGTTAAGGTGCCATATGGATGCCCAGGAAAAGCCCGATTCATATTACCAGCATCAATAGGAGAGGTCCGGCTGCCCGCTTCAAAAGCAGGTTGATTCATCATCGGTACAATAATCACTCTACCTTGAACCTCTGTCACATCAAGGCAGTTGGCTAATTTTAGAAGGCTGGTAGGGCCCTCGTACTCATCCCCGTGATTACCCCCTGTGAGCAATGCAGTAGGTCCATGGCCATTTTTTATTTGGCAAATCGGAATCATAACACTGCCCCAGGCCGAGCGATCACTGGAATAAGGCAACTGTAAGAATCCGTGCTGCACACCATCAGACTCAAAGTCGATGGTGGCGCTCATACTAGTGTTAGGCAATGGTTCAGAACCCATAAGACTCCCTATTATTTTATAAAGGTTTCCCGACTGACACAGGCTAGTAATTCACAGCCAGTGTCTGTGATCAGCACTGACTCTGTAGTCTCCATACCCCAGGTGTCCATCCACAAGCCCGGCATAAAATGAAAGGTCATCCCTGATTCTAATACAGTATCATCGCTGGGTCGCAGACTATAGGTGCGTTCGCCCCAATCGGGTGGATAGCTTAAGCCAATAGGGTAACCGCATCGAGCATCGCCTCGATCGAAACCATGTTGTGACAAGGTTTGCTTTAAACTAGCGGCAATATCGCCACAAAGTGCACCCGGTTTGGCAATGGCTAAACCATTTTCTAGACCCTCCAATACCGCGGCTTCAGCCTTCATATAGGCAGCATCTGGGGTACCTAAGTATATGGTTCTAGACAGGGGGCAATGGTAGCGTTTATAACAGCCTGCAATTTCAAAAAAAGTAGCCTCGCCTGCTTTCATGGGGCGCGCGTTCCACGTTAAATGAGGCGCAGAAGCATCAACTCCTGACGGCAGTATGGGCACGATGGCGGGATAATCTCCAGCTAAACCATCGACACCGCTGATACCTGCATGATAAATTTCTGCTGCCAATAAGTGTTTGGGTAAACCGACAGTAATTTTTTCACGTATTGCGTGGTGCATTTTACTCACGATACGCCCTGCAATACGCATGTATTCAATTTCTTGAGGTGATTTTACCTTACGACACCAATTGACCAAACCTGTGATATCCAGTAGTTTTGCTTGTGGTAAACCCTTGACCAAAGCGGCATGAGACCGAGCACTATAATAATAGTTGTCCATTTCCACCCCGATGACACCAGAAGCCCACCCTCTTTCAGGCAATATATTGGTGCTGAGGTAATCCATGGCATGGTGAGGTGGGTTCATGACGTAGTGATCGTCGAAGCTGCAGATGTTCGTTTCATCCATGTATACGGTGCGTCTTGCACCGTTGGCGTCAATACCGCGCCCATACCAAATGGGATCACCCACAGGACCAACAATGACACACTGTGGCGTATAAAATGACCAACCATCGTAACCAGTGAGCCAAGAGATATTGGATGGGTCATGGCTCAATAAGGTATCAATGCCCTGCGCAGCCATACTTTGACGCACTGTTGCTAAACGTTGGGCATATTCTTCACGACTAAAACTTAATTCTATACCCTGCATCTAACATCTCCATTAAATTAGTAAAATCGACTTTACTTAAACCCAATATGCCTTTGGAAAAGTTGTTTAGGCTTGTAATAGTTGATCACTAATAGGCCATAAGAGTTTATTTATCACCTAGCCAGTTACGCTTAATTCGAGTGTGGGTTTACCCGTGGCAATGGCACTAATTTTAGCTTCTACAAATAATTCACCATCAAGCTCCGACGTTATGTGTTTATGATCATGCCGGATACGAATATCGACGTCAGCCGCCCCCGCAGACTTAGCCAAATCATAGGCCTGTTGTTTAACGATCGCTTCGGCTTGGCTTAGGGCGACATCTAAATCATGACAATCAAAAGGCGCTGCGCCGTGGAAAATACGGAAAACACCCTCAGTGGGTTGTGTGATCACTATTTCAGAGCGCTGCACTACACTGCCCATTACAGCACCCACAGCATTTGCTACATGGCCATATTTAGGCAATATGAGATCGACATCAAGGCTCTCTGCCACTTGTGGATAATAGGTGGTAGCAGGTGCTCCTACGGCAACTATTGGGTGGCTTTTGCCAAAGGTAATGCCAAATAAGGCATTATCATCATCTTTATTGCCATTTTTAAGGATCAGCTTGCTCATTAATGCGGCCAAATTACGAGAACGGGCTTCATTCAGAAGGTTTTCCTGGTGCAAGCCAGCTTCCAGCAAGGTTTGACAAATGGCGTCGTTCATCAAGGTGAAAACCCTGTGGGCAGGTTCCTCAGAGTTGCCTTTTTCCCAACTGCCTAAACCATAAAGAACGCGCATTTGGCGGGCCCAGATTTGTGCTGCAAGTTTGGCGCCTGCAATGCTCCAATGGTTACTTTGACCCAAAACATGGGCCGCATCAGATGGCGTAAAACCAGAATAAATGGCCATGCCCTTGCGCTCTAAGCGAGCCATCGCTTTAGCCAGTTCTTGGTCTTTAAAAACTAAAGTTTCCATTTCTACAGGGCCATGCTCTAGCATTTCCCAAGCTTGGTTTTCAATCGGTGTGAGCTGGTTGATGAGGGCTTGATTGTGCTCTAAGCGGGTCACAAATCGGTTATGTCTTGCCGTAGGTGTGTCGTCCAAATGAGCCTGCATGCGCTCTAATACTTGAGGGTGCTGTTGCGCTAATAAACTCATGGGGACCACACGCCTTGGGCCTAGGGCGATACTACCGCCATAAAACCGAACTTCACTATCGCCCCCTAAACCTATGGAATACACTTTAACGGTCTCTACCATGGGTTGCCAATCACCCACACGGGCTCCTTCGTTGGCGAGTTCTGGTTGGCCATCTGTGACAATAGCAATGTCTGTGGTGGTGCCACCCATGTCTGCAATAATAGCGTTGCGACTACCAGAGAGTGCGCAGGCGCCAATCACACTGGCAGCAGGGCCAGACAATATAGTCGTTACTGGGTGCACAAGGGCTGTTTCGGCGTTAACAATGGAACCATCCCCTTTGACAATCATCAAGGGGGCTTGAATGTTGAGTTGCTGTAAGATGTTTTGTACTGCTTGGATTAAATCTTGAATAAACGGGATCATACGAGCATTTAATGAAGCGGTGAGGGCTCGCCTTGGTGCACCAAGACTGGTGGCTAGTTCATGACCACAAGTGACAGGCATTTGAGTGAGTTCTGTGACTAAATTCTGTAATTGAATTTCATGGCTAGGGTTGCGGACACCAAACTGAGCGGAAACAGAAAAGGCTGAGACCTTGTCTTTGTGAGCTAATATTGCAGCAGTGGCACTTGCAACATCCAATGGCGCGACCTGCCGGCCAGAGGCATCATGACCTCCTGCTAAGCGGATAATTAAGTTGTCATCTATGATTTCACCCAGACCACTCTTAGTGACTTGCGTTTCACTAAGGCCCACTACGAGTGCACACACCGGTGCACCATTGCCTTCCACTACAGCATTAGTTGTGAGGGTAGTCGACAAAGAGACCATTTCAATATCAGCTAATAATTCATGAGCGACTTTGCCAATAGATTCGCCAATCCCGATAGCTAAGTTGTGACGTGTGGTGAGGCTTTTTACAGCCACTAGTACTTGGTTTTGCTCGTTGATAATGACAGCATCTGTATAGGTGCCACCTGTGTCGATGCCAAGGCGAAGGGACATTAGTTAAAGTCTCGTAAAAGCTAAATTGTTGGCGGCATTTTGCCCTGTGTAAAATACTAACGCAAGCCTATTTGAGGTGCCCTGAATGAAGCGGCATCACTGGGTTTAAATGCGCCACTTTTGTGTGCCCAAGGAAGTTGGTTTTTAGGCTTGTTTTACAACTCAGTATGGCCTTTAATGGCATTTGATTTTTAAAAAAGCGGGAGCTTTGAATGAGTACAGTTGCATTTATTGGTTTGGGCGTAATGGGTTATCCGATGGCAGGACATCTAGCCGCCCAAGGACATCAGGTTTGTGTTTATAACCGCACTAGGACAAAAGCTGAATCTTGGCGGAGTGAACATGAAGGGCAGTGCGCTAATTTACCAGCAGAAGCGGCTCAAGGGGCTGATTTTGTATTTATCTGTGTGGGCAATGATGAGGATTTACGCAGCGTTGTGTTTGGAGAACAGGGTGTTTTAGCGGCTATGGCGGCAGGTTCAGTTTTGATAGATCACACTACTGCTTCTGCTCAAGTGGCACGTGAGGTTGCGGTCATTGCTGCTCAACAAGGGGTGGGTTTCGTTGATGCTCCAGTTTCAGGTGGTCAAGCTGGAGCAGAGAATGGCGCCTTAGCCATTATGTGCGGTGGCAGTGACGAAGACTATCTTAAAGCCGAGCCCATTATGCAGGCCTATGCAAAAAGCACTACCCATTTGGGCGCTGTGGGTAATGGCCAACTCACTAAAATGGTAAATCAAATTTGTATTGCTGGTTTAGTTCAGGGGCTAGCGGAGGGCGTGGCATTTGCTATTAATGCGGGCCTAGATGCTAAGCAAGCACTGGCAGCAATTGGGGGTGGTGCAGCAGGCTCATGGCAAATGCAAAATCGTGGCCAAACAATGGTAGATGATGAGTTTGAATTTGGCTTTGCTGTAGACTGGATGCGCAAGGACTTAGCCATTTGCTTAGCAGAGGCCAAGACCAATGGGTCTGAGTTACCTGTAGCTAAAATGGTTGATGAGTTCTATGAGCAAGTGCAGGCTCATGGTGGCCAGCGCTGGGATACGTCTAGCTTGCTACGCAGATTACCAAGAAAAGATAAGCTTTAATGCGTATTTTTTCTTGCAGTGAGAGATAGTAAGCACCCTTTCTATGAGAGAGTGCTGATAGTGTTTATGACAGAGTGCTGATAGTGTTGCGATGGCGTGCCTAAGAAAGGTATCGGCAGTATAGGAAATAAGTTTCTTTAAAGGGCGCATTGGTGGACGATACTGTCTGTTATTGGAGCATTCAACGTGCGACATTGAAGACGCATCGGGGGACACAAGCCAACCTACACAGAGGTTGCAGAGGGCCTTTAGTAAACGCTTTTTTCTATCATTGTGAACACGATAATCCATTGTATTTAATAAATAAAATGTTAAATATATAATAATATTTCCTGATCTTAGGAAATATTACTCATGCCGACCTCAATTTCGCTTGGATAAACACTACTGCTGGGCGATTGACCTTGTTTCCTTAACCTCGCTATAGTGGCTCTAGTTCAAGTTAAGCCCCGAAGCTTCCCCATATAAATAGTAAGGTAATGTCATGAGTCATACAAACCATCAACCCGTCAAAACCCGTTTGCAACGCAGTGAATTAGCAGTGCCAGGTTCTAACCCAAGCATGATCGAAAAGGCTGCAGATAGTGCAGCAGATTATGTCTTTCTAGACTTAGAGGACGCGGTTGCACCATTAGATAAAATTGCGGCTCGCAAAAATATTATTGAAGCACTGAATGACATCGATTGGAAAGCAAAAGGCAAAACCATCTGTATTCGTATTAACGGTTTAGATACCCATTACATGTATCGTGATGTGGTGGAAATCGTAGAGCAAGCAGGCCAGCACTTAGACACCATTTTAGTGCCAAAGGTTGGCGTGCCAGCAGACTTGTACATGGTGGAAGCCATGTGTAACCAAATCGAACAGGCGCAGGGGTTTAGCCATAAAATTGGCTTAGAAGCACTTATTGAAACGGCCCTAGGCATGGCCAATGTAGAGGCCATTGCGCAAGCAAGTCCACGTTTGGAAGCCATGCATTTTGGCGTAGCAGACTATGCTGCCAGTAATCGTGCCCGCACAGTGGTCATTGGTGGTTTAAATCCAGACTACCCTGGGGACCAATGGCATGCCGCTTTGTCAAGAATGACTGTTGCATGTCGTGCCTATGGTTTAAGAGCCATCGATGGGCCCTTTGGTGACTTTAGTGATCCAGACTCATATATCTTGGCTGCAAAACGCGCTGCCGCTTTAGGTTTAGAAGGTAAATGGGCCATTCATCCATCGCAAATTGCTTTAGCTAATGAGGTATTCTCTCCACCACCGGCGGAATTGAATCGTGCTAAGGGTATTCTTGACGCCCTCGCTGAAGCCCAAGCCAAAGGTCAGGGTGCCGCACAGTTGGATGGTAAAATGATTGATGCTGCTTCTGCTCGTATGGCAGAAAATGTGGTTAATGTGGCTAACATCATTGCTGCCAAAGGCTCGTAATTGTAGTACCTTTAGATCAAAGTAATGGTTAAGTTTTTATTAGACAAAGCTTTTAAAGATAATGACGTGCATGGGCCCATGGATGTCATTATTATTTAAGGCGTATGGCTAGAAGCCATCAGCTTAGGCTATGCTTGGTCTACTCTTTAAGGATGTCATGCAGGACAAAGGTGTGTTTTCTGTTTTTCGATCTATATTTTCTTTATTATTGAGCTATGGCTTTTTGCTGTTGGCTAATGGTCTTTTTAATTCCCTCTTAGGATTGCGTGCCACCCTTGAAGGGGTTAACACAAGTTGGCTCGGATTCATCATGGCCAGCTATTTTTTAGGCCTTTTATTGGGTGGTTTGTTCGCTGTGCGTATTATTACCAGAGTGGGCCATATTCGGGCTTTTGCAGTGTTTGCATCGCTGATGTCTACGACGGCTTTATTACATCCATTATTTTTAGAGGTGAGCCAGTGGATGCTTTTACGTTTCATTTCTGGGTTTTGTATGGCTGGATTAATCATCGTGACAGAGAGTTGGCTCAATGAAGCGACACCCAGTCATCAAAGAGGGGGAGTGCTATCTAGTTATATGATGGTAAATTATATGGCTGCAGGCTGTGGTCAATTCTTACTGAATCTGGGAGACGTGGGTCAATTTCAACTGTTTAGTTTAGCATCTATTATTTTTTCCTTAGCCCTAATTCCCGTCCTATTAACCAAACAATCTGCGCCCATTATTACCACCAGCAGCAAACTCTCTTTTGGACTCTTGTCTCAAGTCGGTCCGTTAGCCATTTTGGGAGTATTTGTGGCAGGAGCTAGTAATGCCAGTGTGCATGCTTTTGCGCCAGTTTATGCCCTCGAAGTGTTTGGTGATGCTAACTTAATCCCTCAATTTACAGCCACCTTGTTAATTAGTGGTTTGGTACTGCAATGGCCCTTAGGGCGGTTATCAGACAAAGTTGGCCGAGGATGGTTAATGATGTTTGTGCCCCTTTGTATCTCTGTGTCGGCTCTGGGTGTCTTGTGGGCTACCTTTTATGGAGAAGAGTTTATTTGGTTTGCTGTGGCTTGTTATGGAGCTTTTTTGTTTACTCTTTATTCTCTAGCAGTGGCCCTCATTAATGATATTGTTGGCCCTGAGCTGCGAGTCAAAATTGCGGGAGCGATTCTTATTGTCTACGGTTTAGGTGCTATTAGTGGGCCTATTATAGTTGGGCCGCTCATTGATCTAATGGGTGTACAAGCCTTATTCATAGTCAGTGCAGTCACCAGCGCTTTACTGGCTGCTTTGGCGGTCTATCGACGTGTTTATCAAGCTATTTTTGTCAAGCCGGTGCAGCCTTTTGTAGCGGAACCATCGAATCAGTATAGCTCTAAAGAGCTTTATCTAGCGGCTCATCAACAGGTTGATGAGCAGCCCACGTTAAGCCCAAACGAGGATATGACTAAACCTTAATGCTTAGGTGTCGATAAGTGAGGGGCAGACAATTGGAATAGGGCAACGTATGTCCCTCGACGAACTCAATAAATTACTTCCTTCGGAGCAAACATCCGATGCCGACGAGGCGTGGGTGTCCACCGATCGTTGGCTTACCTATCATGGCAGTATTCAAGGCCAAAACTTTTTTAGTAATGTGATTAATGAATCCTTTACAAGTGTCACAACTTCAACAGAAGAGGGTAAAGATCTGAGTTTTTCCCAAAGCCAAAGGGTTAAGCAGGCCCAGCATGATTACGAAATTTTGCAGCCTTAAAAAGGGCCTGCATTGTTCCTTTGGTTTGCTATTGTTTGGGTGGCGCTTCACCGCCGTAAATTAACCACTGATGAGATAGCCAATAATAGTTTTTTTGTCCCCATATGGGGGCGGTACAGTTGTACCGATTACGTCCATTGCTCAAAACTTTTTCGGCTTGCACGGTAAACTTCATTTTGGTTGGCCAGCGAGGTGCGTGCCTATCCCCTGTAATAAAACAAGACAGTTGCTGCCTAACTCCCAACTTTTGGGCTTGGGTTAGTTCCACCTCCAACAAAGGTTGGCCTCGCTCTGCCCGATCCAAACGAATGACAGGGTTTTTAAACGCAGTGTAATTAGCTGGAAACGGTTGAGAGGCAAGTTTAGTTTTAAGGCTTTTTAATTGACTGTAGGCTCCAGCAGCAGGAAACCTTGGTAAGGCTTGAAAATCAGAAAATTGTGCCACCCCACCTGACTGTTGGCCAAAGGCAATATAGCCTTTATCTTTTAGGGCCAGCTTTAGGCGGTTGTTATATTCGCCAAAAGGATAGGCCAGCCATTTTGGGACAGGCCCAAGCTCTGCAGTTAAGCGTTGTTGAGCGTAGTCAATGTTGGCTAATGCCGCAGTTAGCCAAGCTTTATCGTAGTTGGGTTTGCGCACCAGATAATCATGATCTCGAGTGTGGTTAGCTAAGGTGCCCCCATGTTGCTTAAGCTCCCGAAGCATATCCCAAGTCATTGTGTGGCGTTGATTTTGATCTACAGGGTCAGTGTTCACAAACACTGTAAAAGGATAATTATATTGTTTCAATAAGGGAAAGCCTTGAATATAAATATCACGCCAGGCATCGTCAAAGGTAATTACAATGGCTTTGTCTGGCAGCGAAACGCCTTGCTGGACTGAATCTAGGGCCTGGCCTAGATCGATGACCGTGTAGTTATTTTGTTTCAAATACTCTAAATGCTCTTCAAACTCTTGTGCAGACAAAGAGGTAGAGCGGGGCATAGTCGAGCTCACATGATGATAAAGCAAAATATTAAAGCTATCAGCAGCAAAACTGGTCAAAGGCCAGATAAGCCCCCAGCATAAGAATGAGACAAAACAGATGATGTGCTTGCACATGATGCTATTTATCCGGGAACAGATCGCTACACAATTCGCCCCCAAAGCCCCAGTCGGACTTTGGCACATCTCGGATCATAACTTGCACCGCGCTTGGGTTTCCACCCGTAATGTCACACATGGTTTGAGTGAGTCCAGCAACAATTTGACGTTTTTGTTCGACCGAACGGCCTTCAAATAATTCGACTGTAATTAGGGGCATAGGGATTTCCAAAGGATAAATAAGGGTCGTTCTAACCTTCATTTTATATCCTCGTTAAAGTCCTATGCAAGGTAAAAAACTTCAGCTAAAGTAGCCCCTTTAAAACACGCTCAAATGATCTATGAAAAATTATAAAAAGAATCCGCTTATGGGTATGGGCTTGATGACGCTGGCTATGGTGTTAGTGCCGATTCTGGATTTATTTGCCAAACTTTTGACGCTCAATTACGCCGTACTAGAAATCACATGGGCTCGGTTTGTATTTCACGGACTATGGTTATTACCTTTGTTAGCTTGGAAGGGTATTGTTTGGTGGCGTATGCCACCCCAACCTTGGTTACAAATCAGTCGCAGTTTGATACTTACCGTTACGACGGTGGCTTTCTTTTTTGCCATCAAAGACAACCCAATTCCAACGGCATTAACGCTGTTATTTATTTCCCCTTTAGTAGTGGCCGTAGTCGCACCACTATGGCTTGGTGAGTCTTTTGATGCATTAAGAGGCCTTGCTGTAGTCTTTGGATTTGTGGGGGTTTTAATTGTGTTGCGACCCACGGCAGACAGTTTTTCACCCTCCATATTATGGGGCGTGTTATCTGGAGTGACTTATGCCTTCTATATTATGATTACGCGCAAACTGAGCGCCTCTGTGCCCCCGTTATTAACGTTATTTTATACGGCCATAGGGGGTGTTTTGGTGTTGACTCCAATCTTGCTATTGAGCAATGTATGGAAAATGCCAGATTTAACGGGTTGGGTGATGATGGCCAGTATGGGATTATTTGCAGCCATTGGGCACTTTTTTATTATCATGGCGTGCGAATACGCGACGGCTTCGCAGTTGAGCCCGTTTAATTATTTTGAAATTGTAGCAGCGACGGCAATTAGTTACTTTGCATTTGATTTTTTCCCAGACCTTTATGTTTGGGTGGGAGTCGCTATTATTTGTATCAGTGGTGCCTATGTGTCCTATCGTGAGTTACAGTTGAGTAAAAGAGCCCATGCGATTCAAGATGGTCGCTTAGATATACTATGAGCAGGATAAAGGATCAGTCTATGAGGCATTGGGTTAACAGCGCTCTAAGTGCAATAGAAGCCGATTATCAACGCTCAGCAGATACGCATTTAATAAAACTAGAACTGCCTAACTTTGAGGGTATCAATGTCTACCTTAAAGACGAAAGTACACATCCAACGGGCAGTTTAAAACATCGACTGGCTCGTTCTTTATTTTTATACGCCTTATGCAATGGAAAAATTGACGCTAACACCACAGTCGTGGAAGCATCGTCGGGCAGCACTGCTGTATCAGAAGCCTATTTCGCAAAGTTGATCGGTGTCACGTTTATTGCTGTGATGCCCAAATCTACTTCGGCCCAAAAAATAGCTCAAATTGAGGGCTTTGGTGGCCATTGCCATTTTGTTGATAATGCCACTCAAATGCATGCCGTGGCCTTAAAGATCGCCCAAGATTCGCCGGGCTATTTCATGGATCAATTTATGTATGCAGAAAGGGCAACAGATTGGCGTGGCAACAACAATATTGCAGAAAGTATTTTTAGACAGATGTCTCATGAGCCACATCCGATTCCTCATACGGTGGTTATGAGTGCCGGTACAGGAGGCACATCAGCCACTCTTGGACGCTATATCCGTTACCTAGGGTATGACACAGATTTAGTGGTGGTTGATCCCGAAAATTCAGCATTTTATCCCAGTTACATGAATCAAGACCCCAGTTTTGTCACCGGCATTAGTAGCCGTATTGAAGGCATTGGCAGACCTCAGGTAGAAGCGTCATTTATGCCTGATGTGATTGACAGTATGATTCAGGTGCCTGATTTAGCCAGTATTGCAGCCATGCTTTGGTTAGAACAGCAGACGGGGCGCAAAGCCGGGCCTTCAACAGGGACTAATTTATGGGGTGCGATGGAAGTGGCGCAAAACATGAGAACTCAAGGCCTTAAAGGCTCCATAGTTACTCTTTTGTGTGACAGTGGAGATCGTTATTTAAACACATACCACAGTGCAAGTTGGGTTGCCAAGCACATAGGCGACCCTAAAATTTATCAGCACAAACTGGAAGAGATTTTTCAATAATACCCATGGACGCTGGACTTTTTGGTATTGCCTGAAATACAGTCCAAAATGCCCCTAGTACTGCTGCTTCGCTAAAATTTTAAGTGTGCTACTAGTAATTAATTATTGCAGTTCAGTTTAGTTTAGTCTAATCGACTAGTCTAGGGTCGGTTCAATGTCTTCTAAATCGTAGGGCGTGGCCTGATAGACGCAATAGTTGAGCCAGTTACTAAAGAACAAGTAACCATGACTGCGCCACGATGCCTTAGGCTTGGCGCTGGCATCATCATTGGGAAAATAATTGATGGGTAACATGGGGTTTAGACCGGCGGCTCGGTCCCTGTGGTATTCATCGCCCAGAGTATTAGCACCGTATTCTGGGTGGCCAGTAATATAAACTTGGCGACGATCCTTACTGGTCATAATATAAGCCCCAGAGGCGTCTGACTGGGCTAAGACGATGAGGTCAGTATTTGCCAAAATGTAATCTACTTGAAAATCTGCAGTACGCGACTGAGGCGCCAAAAATTGATCATCAAAGCCACGAGTCAGGGCGTCATGTCCAAAGTTCACGGTTTGCTGATAGACCCCAGAGAGTTTTTGTGCCCGAGTTTGTTTGGGTAAATTGTACAAAGACTTTAAGCCTGCTTGGGCCGCCCAACACAAAAACAATGTCGACGTTACGTGGGTTCGAGACCATTGAATAATTTCGTCTACTTGCGGCCAATAAAGCACGTCTTCAAAAGCGACTAATCCAAGAGGGGCGCCAGTAATAATGAGGCCATCATAATTATGATCTTTAATTTGCTCAAAATTACGGTAAAAGCTATTTAAATGTTCTGCGGGCGTATTTTTGCTAGAACGGTTGTCCACCCTTAATAACTCTATGTCTACCTGTAAAGAAGAATTAGACAATAAGCGCATAATTTGATTTTCAGTTTCAATTTTTTTAGGCATCAAGTTAAGGATGATGACTTTTAGCGGACGAATGTCTTGGTTGAGTGCCCGAGTTTCAGTCATCACAAACACGTTTTCTTTTTGCAGCACGCTGGTGGCAGGCAAGGCATCTGGAATACGAATCGGCATGAGAAACTCTCTACAATAATAATGGGCTTAATGAGCAGTGCCGTAAGTGTAGCAGAAAAGAAGAGACTTACTGAAGAGTCTGTCACTTCAAATATTAATTAGAAAATCTTAAAAAATTAGCCCTAACGCTCAATTAATGCGCGCTAATGGTGCAATTAAGGTTTGAACTCTGCCGTTAGAAAACGATATACTCAATTATCGCTGCGGCCATTTGGCCCTGAGAGGCTAGGTATAATTCAATACCTAAACCAAACTTAGATTGCTAGGTTAGCCAAAGTTTAAGCACCCCTTAAACGATGACTGGTCTGTATCACGATACTAAATATAAAATTCCCAGAGGAATAGGTTAATGCAAAACATATTTAAAAAGACACTTCTTGCTGCAGCAACTGCAACTTTGTTGGCAGGCACTGCCTATGCAGGAGGTCACGAAGAAAAAGTGGGTGTAATTCTAGGGTTTACTGGCCCAATTGAATCGTTGACGCCAACCATGGCTGACAGTGCAGAGTTGGCTTTCTCTGAAGCATCGAATTCGGGACTGTTATTGGATGGCAAGGTTTTGGTCGCGGTGCGTGCTGACTCCACTTGTGTCGACTCCGCTGCTGCTACGGCTGCCGCCGAGCGTTTGGTCAACTCTGACAACGTGGTTGCCATTATGGGCGCTGACTGTTCTGGCGTGACTGGCGCTATTGCCAAGAACGTAGGTGCTCCAAATGGTGTAGCTATGGTTTCTCCTTCAGCCACTTCTCCTGGTCTAAGTGCCATCGAAG
>Ga0209603_1000410_pt1 | contig 52616 bp, 62 predicted proteins | sample COGITO_mtgs_1206_FD_184812 | JGI IMG/M metagenome (GOLD analysis project Ga0209603, IMG submission 184812) | Pelagic marine microbial communities from North Sea - COGITO_mtgs_120607 (SPAdes) (version 2) | ecosystem: Environmental > Aquatic > Marine > Epipelagic ...
CCAGCGTATTCGGGTCGGTCGTCGCCGCCTGCGAGGATGAGCGTCGGCGTTGCAATGTCAGCCACCCGATCCATGACCACGGAGTCGTCCTGCAGGTTCAGCGCAGCGACGCGCTCGGGGAGACCGAAACGGTGCGCATTCCTCTGCGAGCGCTCGTTCCAGGCCTCACGCTTCTTTGGATCACGAAATCCGGGGCCGGTGTTGAGAATGACGATGCCGCGGGTGCTGGCGGGCCGGGTCGCAGCATGAGCGAGCGCAAGGTACCCGCCGAGCGAATGACCGACCAGCACGGCGCGACCCTCGACCGATGCGAGCACCTCATCGAGGTCTGCGAGCGCTGCGTCGCGAGTGAACACGTCGGCGTCATCAGGGCAGGGGGAGTCCCCGTGGCCCGGAAGGTCGATGGCGATGATGGTGAAGCGGTCAGCGATGCGTTCGGCGACGGCATCCCAGGTGTGTGCGGTCTTCCCGAGCCCGTGGAGTAAGACGATGGCCGGGCCGGACCCACTCTGGACGGTATTGAGCTGCACGCTTGGCGACCGTACCGAGACTGAAGTGCCCAATGACACCGCAACCTGAACTCATCCGGGCAGCGGATGCACCGATACTCGGCGGATGAGTTTCGACCAGCGCAGTAGAGCTGACGCACCGACGATCGTGGATCGTCTCCGCAATCGCGCTTGGTCGCGCGCCGGCGCCGTAGCGGTGGTGATGGCGACCGGGCCGACGCGTCGAGTGCTGGCGCTGTCGACGCGAGTCGCAATGCTCGTCATCGGGTCGCTGCTGATCGCTGCATCGGTTGCGGTCACGCTGTGGACCGAACTCGGACCCGGACCGCTCGACGTTTTGATCGGCGCAGTCCACAACCTCACCGGTTTGCCGATCTCGGTCGCGGTATGGGCGACTGTGGGTTCATTAATTGCGGTGGCGTGGATGCTCGGACGTCGTCCAGGCTTCGGGACAATCATTTCGCCGTTCCTCATTGGCCCGATGTTGCAGGCTGTGTACGGCGTGCTCGCTGCGTTCGATGCGCCCGAATCAATCGTGGTTTGCATAGGGCTGCAGCTGTGCGCAATTTTCGGGATCGGTTTTGGTGCCGGGATTCTCATAGTCTCAGGCCTCGGCGCAGGTTCCGGTGAGCTATTCGCCAGTGCGGCATCAGACCGCACCGGCCACCCCGAGTCGCGGGTCCGCCCAGCGATCGAGCTGTCGTGGGTCGTCCTTGGCGTCGTGCTCGGCGGCCCAGCCGGGCTAGGCACCGTGATGGTGGCCGCGTTTATCGCTCCCGCCGTCGAATGTGGCTACCGGATCATCGATGGGCTCGCCGTCCGCTCTCGCCGCACGATGGTCACGACTCGCGGTGCGATCATCAGTCGCGAGCTCACCCACTCCGCTCGCTGATATTTGCTAGCTCCCGGCACCAACCACCGTTTCAGCTGGCTTATGTTGCCGGGAGTTCAGCGTGGCCGCTGGTAGCGCGGTCGTCCCCGACAACGACGAAACGACCGAAACACCGAGAAACCAAAGGTCATAAGGGACGGTAACGAAAGTGCCGTTGAATTGCGCCAGACCGTGGCGAGCACCTCAGCCGGAGTCGGATCGCGATCAAGTGGTCCATCAACCCGGTGATCTCGAGACGCGCACCGATCAGGCCAACTGGTCGCTTCGCGCCCCACGTTGCTGATTTCGACTCGTTGACGTACCAGCGAGGCGCAGTCTTCCAGCCGCTGTTTCTCGGCATCGAACAGCGACTGGTTTTGAGTCAGCGTTTAGTCGGGGCGTTGAGGAAATTGATGTGATTGCCCAGCTCCAGAACGTCGGCTTTGCTGCGAAGCAACGTCTCGACTTTCGCGTCGGAGGCGAATCTGTTCACGGTCACGGTGGGGACAGCTATGTCGCCGCTATCGATGGCAGTTGCGCGTGGCGTCAGGGTTCGATGAGGTTGGGACTGATGAAGGTGTCGAGGGCACCGAGCAACGTTTCGAGCACGGCTTTGTCGCCCGCGTCGATGGTGATCGTGCCGTCATCGATCCGGTCGTTGAGGTGTTCCGGATAAGTGATCACGTCAACCACCACAGCCCGGTCCAAGGTCACTGCGACGTCGGCGTCGGTGGAGTTAGCGTCATGGTGAATCGTGGCGTTCTCGACCGTCAAGCGATGGGTGAGCGACTCCGCGTCTCCATTTAAGTCGGTGATCGTGAACGCGACCGACAGCGAATCGAGTGAGCACTTCGCCGGGTCGAGGCGAGAGCCCATCATGTCGATGATCTGTTCGCCGGTCATTCCTCTCGACAGCCCGGGCGGTCCGCCGCGGCCGAGCTGAATCGTGCCGTTGCGTAGCTCGAACGCTCCCATTAAATATGCGTTACGCCAGGTGCTCGATTCGGCCTGGTAGCCGAGCTGCTCCATTGCGTCGGCTGAGAGCGAGCGAGCTTCGCGGTGCTTGGGATCTGCGAAGATCAGGTGCTTTAGAACCTCGACCGTCCAACGGTAGTCACCCTCGTCGAATGCGGTCTTCGCACCGCGCATGACACCGTCGGGGCCGCCCATCATTTCGACATATCGGATGCCAGCGTCGACGGGAGGGTGCGGTTGGAGGTTCGCAGGGTTGCCGTCGTACCAGCCGAGATAGCGGCTATAGACCGACCGGACGTTGTGTGAAACCGTGCCGTAGTAGCCCTGCACGTGTGACTGCGTCGAAAAGCAGTGAGGCAGGTCCGTCAGTTCAGCAGCGATCTCGTCGGGAGTGAGGCCGTGGTTCGCCAACCGGAGTGTCTGGTCGTGCATCCAGCGGTAGACGTCGCGTTGGAGTTTCAAGAAGCCCTCGACGTCATTGGCACCGAAGCGCGGCCAGTGGTGGCTGGCGAACATCGTGTCTGTGTGGGGCCCCCACATCCGCATCGCTTCGTGGATGTACTTGCTCCATGCGAGCGAGTCGCGTACCTGCGCGCCGCGAATTGGGTACAGGTTGTGCAGCGTGTGCGTGCAGTTTTCCGCCATGCACAGCAGTCGCTTATCGGGAAAGAAGAAATTCATCTCCGACGGCGCTTCGGCGTCGGGCGTGTTCTGGAACACGATCCGCACCCCGTCGACGTCGAGTTCGGTACCAGTCTCGGTGATCAACTCGGTCGGCGCGATCAGTCCCGACGTGCCGAGCGGAACTGTCTTGCCGAGACCGGCGTCGACCTGGCCCATCGCTCCGAACGGGAGGAGCGGTCCGAACTGATACATCGACCGCCGACCCATGATTGGACCCGCCAACACGTTCTCTCCCACCGCCTCGTGCATGAATCCTTCGGGGGCGATTACGCGAACGTCGCCATTCTGAACGGCCTCTCGAGTTGTCACGCCGAGCATCCCGCCGAAATGGTCGAGATGGCTGTGGGTGTAGATCACTGCGCTCACTGGGCGTTGACCCAGGTGTTCGTTTGCGAGTGCTAGGCAGGCGGCGGCGCACTCCTCGGCGGTCAACGGATCGATGATCAGCCACCCACTGTCGGCTTCGATGAAGGTGATGTTGCTGATGTCGTAGCCGCGGGCCTGCCAGACACCCTCGGCGACCTGAAAGAGGCCGTGGATTGCGTTGAGTTTTCCCTGTCGCCACAGCCCGGGGTGAACGGTGTTCGGCGCGGCATCGTCGGTGCGGAGGAAGTCGTGGTTGGCTGTATCCCACACCGGCCAGCCGTTCTTTTCGATGCGGCCGGTCGGGTGTTGAGCGATGAGTCCGTGGGCTGCTGCGGCGAAGTCGACTCCGTCGTCGAAATCGATGACAGCTGCAGAGTTGCGTTCGCGGGTGAATGTCGAGGCGGGTTTAGGTGCGGTGTGATCGGTGTCAGCCATGGTCCAAGTTGAGCAGATAAGTCGACGATGTCACGACAGCGGACGGCACGGTCGTTTTCGCGCGGGCGATGAATAACGAATGATTTGCCGCCCGACAAACGAGCAAGATGCTCCGTGGCCCCGCCCCGAGGCGATTCGACGTTGTCGTGGTCCTCGCGGCGTCCGGTGTGTGCCGGAATGATCGGCACGGTTGGCAGGTGTAAGACGCCGACGGCATCCTGCCGCGTATTTTAGGCCACAAATCGGTGGGAACGGTCGCCGCGCTCGGTGATGACGTCGCGCTTCGGGCACGTCGACACATGGTTGACTGCCGATGTCAGGGCGCCAAGACGTAGAACCCGTCGATTTCGGTCAGCAGCGGTGACCTGGGACGCATGGGCAGATCGTGGCCGAGGTTGACGGTGCGTACCTCGCCTATCCATTGGGCGTGCTGATACTCGTGGTTGACTACTGCGACGAGCAACGTTCGCGCAATGACGTCTAGCTGCGCTGGGGCGACCACGTCGCGGCTGGCGATGTTTCCGATCCTAAATCGTAAGCGATCGGCGACGGCGTCGCGATACCTGCTGAGTCGATCAAGTCCGGGCAGGTCACCGCGATTCGTTTCGGCCGTCGCCCCATCCATGAGTGAGTCAAGGCCGGGGTCGGGGCTCGGCTCGGCCGCTGTCAGGTTGCGAACCATAAAATGAGCGACTGCAGCTTGGTGCCCGAGGTGCCATCCAATCGCGCTCGATCGTTCGTGTGGCCGCCACTTCACCTCGCTTTCGCTGAGGTCGTGCCACAGCGATGCCGTGTAGCCGAGTGCCCGTTCGTACTCGGCGAGCAGTAGGTCGATTGAGGTGCCAGGGGTGTTGGCGCTCGGAAGTGAGGTGGCATCTGGAGCGGGGGGAGGTGTCATCGGGTCTCCGAATATCGCCGGGGGATCGGCGTGGTGCGGATCGACTCAGCGGTGCGTTCTGCGTCGGCAAGTGCGTCCTCGATATGTCCTGGGGTGATTGAGGACATCTCGGTCAAAATCCAGTGGAGGCAATCCCCGAGCGTCGAACGGCTGAATTGGGGGTCACCATATGTCGAGTAGCCGGTGAGGTCGGCCGTTGCCAGACCGGAGACGCAGGCACCTACGACGATGACGTCACACTCCATGAGTGGAGCCTACGAGGTGAGGAACTCCGCACTGGCGCAGCCACTGGGTGCACCGATTGGTCCTCGACGTTTGCAGCTATCCAACACTGGCGGGTTGCTGCATGTGAAACTTACTCTCGTATGGACGTTTACCCGCCCACGTTGACCCTCGCCGCAGGGAGCAGACTCAGTGCCGGCCTACGCAAGGTTGGCTCGTCAGCGCCGGACCGTCGGACGACGTGGGCCGCACCTGATCCCTCGACGTTGATATCCGACCCGCGGATCGCACCCACGGCGAACGCTGTGATCTGCGCAGTGCATGCTCGGTGGCCGGCTCCTATTGCGTCGATGCGTGTTGACCTGGTGCCGCCAGCGGCGCGTGTCGCAGGTGCAGAGACTAGTGCCGGTGAGCCGTTCCAGCCGGTCGAGACGGTTGCTCTCGCAGCTCCGCAGCGGAGTGCGGTCTTTGATCCTCCTGTGGTGGCCCGGCCGTTTCCGCCACCCACGGTCGAACAGTCGGCCGAATGGCTCGCTGTGGCTGCCGCAACGGACCGCAGTGGCGTGACCCGTCGACTTGCATTCGGCCTGGTCGCTGCTGCCGGAGCGGCGTGCGCAATCGTCGCCACCGCAATTTCACTGCTCTGACACCATCCGGTGAGGGAAGCGGTCGCACGCCCGATCGGTAGCGACGCCGGTCTGCGATGATGCGCTGGTGAAGATCTGTCCTCTGTTCGTCAGCGCTGCGCTCGTGATCGTCGGCTGTTCCGGGAGCGGCGCCACTTCCGACGCCGTAACGTCGACACCACCGGCAACTGACTTGGTACCGGCAGATTCGACTCCTGAGTTCGAACCGGATTCGGGCGAGCCGTCCGTAAGTGTGCCCTCCGCCCCCAATGCGCCCACCACGACCGGCTCACCGGCCAGCGACGGGTTCGTGATTAACGGTCCGGCCCGGGTCCGCCCCGCGTGCGACTCGCTCACGCCGGGCGTCTCGGAGTTAACGCTTGAAGCCGGAGGTGCGGTGCACGACGTTCGGATCTTCGTGCCGACCAAGGTCGTGTCCGACCCGGCGCCGGTGGTGTTGAATTGGCACGGTCTCAGCTCTGACGGCGCTCAGCAGGCGGCGTTCAGTGGCTACGAGAGGTTGGCCGAGCAAGAGGGCTTTATCACTGTGCATCCGACGGGCGTTGGCCTCGGCTCGGATGGGCCCAACTTTTGGGAGGTGACCGGATTTGAGGTTCCCCAGGTTTACGACGATCCCAAGCGAGACGACCTCGCATTTGCCGACTCGTTGATCGACATGATCGTTGCCGACTGGTGCGCAGACCCTGACCGGGTGTACTCAACCGGCATGTCGAACGGGGGATATTTCACGGCCGAGTTGTTGTGTCGCCGAGCCGACCGCATTGCGGCGGCGGTCTCGGTCGCAGGGACCACTCACCCGGAGAACTGCGCACCCTCCCGAGCGGTGCCATATCTCGCGTTTCACGGGACCGATGACACCGTGGTGCCATATTTGGGCACCGGCGAGTCGATCCTCATTGAAGAGGCTGACCCTGACGGATTTTTCGGGCAGGTGATGCCCGACGAGTTCGCCGAGTTCGCTGCTGATGCGGGATGCGCCCCCAACCCTGTCAGGACCGAAGAGACGCCAGAGGTCGTCAGTTACGTGTACAGCGGCTGTGCCGAGGACGTGCCGATGACGTTCTACGAGGTCGTCGGCGGCGGCCACACGTGGCCCGACTCGCCGTTGGCCGACCAGATAACCGGCACAGTGTTGGGGTTCGTCACCGACGACATAAGCGCGACTGTCGACGGGTGGGCGTTCATGTCGCAGTTTTCACTCTGATTGCGACGCTCCCGCTTCCAGATGGGCGGTGAGGCCTACGCTCGGGTGAATGGCGAAGATCCTCATTCTGAACGGGCCGAATTTGAACCTGCTCGGAACCCGTGAGCCCGCGGTCTACGGCGCCGACACGCTCGACAACATCGTCGAGGAGTTGCGGTCGCTTGCGGCCGTCCGGGGATACGAGATCGACGCAGTGCAGTCCAACGTCGAAGGTGAGTTAGTCGATGCGCTCCATGCTGCTCGCACGACCATCTCCGGTGTTGTTTTTAACCCCGGGGCCTACACCCACACGTCGATCGCGCTCCGAGACGCGATCTCGGCGATCGAGTTACCGGTCGTCGAGACCCATCTCTCGAACGTGCACGCCCGCGAGGATTTCCGGCACACGTCGATGTTGACCGCCGTGTGCCTTGGTGTAGTCGGCGGGTTCGGTCGATCGAGCTATCGCCTTGCACTCGACGCATTGATCACTCACCTCGAGGGGTGACTGTCGGGATCAGGATGCAGCGGAAGCGATGGGCGTATGCCACGGATGGCGCTATGCATCTCCGACCTGATCTGCTGCCACCTGGAACTCCTCGAGTCGGCGACTGCGGTAGCCACTGATGTGCAGCGGGAATTGTGCAGGGCGCGGTCGAGGTCGCCTCGGCCTTGTCTCAGTTTCTACGACACAACGCAAACGACCCCCGGTGTCGGGTCGGTAGTGCCGATCACGGCCAAGCGGCCCGCAGTGCTCGGCTCGTAGTCGCAGGCGAGCCACCACGAACGCACGTCGATTGCCGTCAAGTCGACGGTGCCGTTGGTCACGGCATGAACCGAGTCGCAGTGCGCCCCGGTGAACTGCACATCGCCGAAGAACAGTCCCTCCTCGAGCATGTCTCGAATGAAGTAGCCAAGGCTCCGATACCTCGATTGTGGGTCGGTGCCATCGGCGGCTACCCAAGCGCCGGAAAAGCGCATGATGTCGGCTCGTGTCGAGCCTGGATTGATCCCAGCAGCGCCGATGGGGCGACGCAGGTCGTCGTTGGGGCACACGATCACCGAGTAGCAACTCCCCCGGTGTTGACGGAGGGAGTTCCGGCGGCGGGTCCTACACGATTGTGCCGATGACCTCGGTTTCGCCCGGTCCGTCTCGGATGGGGTTATATGAGCGCACCTACACAAGCAACATCGAGGAGTCGGTCCAGGGTGAGATGAGGTCGTCGCGCCGGGTGAGAGTGTCGGAGCGTCGATCCCAACTTGCTGTGCGGCCCTGGCAATGTGCACATAGAGTTCGCCTGCTGCGTCGGCGACCCTCGGCCAGTCGTACATCGGTAGCCCGGCGAGAACCGGGTGTTCAATGGTGCCGTGGCTGGGTGCGTGGATTCGCCCTGGCGATCTTGGTGTTCCCAACAACTACGCGCAGAGATGCGCTTAAGCGACAGTCTGATGTGCGAGAGTTCACAACGACAAACACTGTGGAACAATGTTGTGATGGCAACGGATTCTGTGAGTCGACGCACGTTCGGCACCGGTCGCGATGGCGACCACCCCGATCGAGACGACGAGTGGGCGGCGTTGCGACAGCGCTTCCTTAAGCCGCCTGAGTCGCGCCCCGCATCGTCTGCGCGCGGCCAACACCATCAGGCGCTGATCTCCTCTGACGTGGAGCGCACGATTGACTTCTACCAAGGGCTGCTTGAGTTCCCGTTGACCGAGCTCTTTCAGAATCGTGACTACGTAGGGTCGACGCACTTTTTCTTCGACATTGGCAACGGTAACGCCCTTGCGTTTTTTGACTTCCCGGGTCTCGCTCTCGAGGACTACACCGAGGTACTAGGTGGGCACCATCATCTTGCAATTTCGGTCACCCGTCAGAACTGGGAGCGTTTGAGAGGCAAGCTCGACGACGCTGGTGTCGAGACGTTCGAGCTCGGCGACACATCGCTCTACTTCGCCGGCCCGGACGGTGAACGGCTGGAATTAATTTCCGACGATCTCGGGAATATGTACGGAATGAAGGTGCTCTGACCTTCAAGGCCGGCCGGCGTGGGCAACTTCGATGCGGGTTGAGTGGATTGCTCCCGTCGCCGTACCTGCGGCCACGTCGGGGCTTGCGTCCTCGCATGTGATGACGAACAGCGTCCGGCCGTCGTCGCCGCCGAGCATGCAGGCATACGTATTGTTCGGGGTCCCCATGCGAATCGTCGAGGGGTCGTGGATATCGCCGGATCCGATCACTCGAACAATCTGCCTGCCGGCAGCATCGGAGTACCAGATGCCTTCCTCCTCGTCGAGCGTGCAGCCGTCTGGAGCGGTACCGCGAACGGTGGCCCAGATTCGGGGCTCGGTCAACGATCCGTCGTGGTCGATGGTGAACGCGGTGTACTGGCCGCCGAATGTCTCGCCGACGATCAACGTGCGATTACTGGGGGTGATGACCGCGCCGTTGGGGAACAGCAGCGGATGTGTGCTCGAAGTAACGTTGCCGTCGGGACGGACGATAACCAGTGTGGTCGGCTCGACCCCCTCGCCGCCTTCGAGGTCGAAGCCGAAATTGCCGACATAGGCGGTGCCGTCTTCGGCAACGACCATGTCGTTGCAGTGTCCGCCAGTGACCGCCGAGAGGTCGGCGTGTTCGACGACAGTCCCGTCGGCTTCGCACCGCATAACCTTGCGGTCCAGCATCGAGACAAACAGCAGGCGACCGTCCGGTAGCCAACCAAGCCCTGATGGTCGGCCATCATGTTGGAGCTCGACATGACGAGTGCCGGTGCCGTCTGGGTGAATCTCGACCGACGAGATCGTGCGCTGGTAGAAGTCGCTGAACCACAGGCGGCCGTCATGCCAACGCGGTCCTTCACCGAAGTCGATCCCGTCGATTACAAGAGTCCAGTCAGCGTGCATCTGTGTCGAGGAATCCATTTGACGAATCTACTGTGGATCAGGGTTGGTGGAAGAAGGTCGGCAGGTCGGGATCGAGATGGACGTGGGCGGAGACGTCGCCTGCAGACCACATCGCGTTAGTCTGCAGAATGGAGGGCCCGCTGATTGATTCGGCGCAGATAGCGGTGATGGTGTCCGATTGATCGGGTCCCCAGATGCGGCAGAACAACGATGATTTGCAGGCAGAGCCGAATCTGTTTATGACGTCGGAGTTCTCGGCGAGTGGGTACAGGCGAGGTCCGTTGCGGCCGATCAACATCTCGTCAGCGGAAACCAACGCCGCCACGTAGCGGTCGGTGGCCCGCTGCCATCTGAGGATGTGACGCTCGAGCACCTTGCTCAGGTCACCGTCGGTCGACTACGTCACTGCGCCGCAGAGCCTCGTGCAGTTCATGCAGTGAGCCACCGTGCAATCGCCTCGCCGATGTCGTCGGGGCTGTCCTCCTGGACGAAGTGCAGTCCGACGACGCATCGTTCGATCTGGTTTGGCCAGCCTCGACAAAATTCCCGCTGCTTCCCGACGAGGATCGAACCTGGGTCGGCATCGATGAACAGTTTCGGTATCTCGTTGGTGTTCATCCAGTCGGCATACGCCTGCACGATCTCGACGGTTTCGGCGGGACTTCCGTCGATTGGAATCTGGCGGGGCCAGGTCAACGTTGGGCGCCGCCCTTCGCCCACGTCGGCGAAGGGGGCCCGGTAGACCGCCATTTCGTCGGCGGTGAGACCGCTGATGATTGCGTTAGGAAGAATCGCCTCGACGAACAGGTTCTTCTCCAGGCACAGCTCCTCACCAGCGTCGGAGCGCATGCCCTGGAAGATTCCGCGTGCATTCGGTGGCCACTCGTCCCAGGAGGGAATCGGTTGAACGATCGCCTCCATATAAGCAATCCCCGCAACGCGCGACTCGTGGCGGCGAGCCCAATCGAAGCCGAGCGCAGATCCCCAGTCGTGGACAACGAGCACTACCTCGTCGCCGATCTCGAGTTGATTGAGCAGTTCGTCGAGCCACGCCCGATGCTCCATGAAGGTGTAGCTGTCGGGGCCCGCATCATCAAGTTTGTCCGAGTCTCCCTGTCCGATTAGGTCGGGTGCCACGACGCGACCCAGGCTCGACACGTGGGGGATGATGTTGCGCCACAGGTACGACGACGTCGGGTTGCCGTGAAGGAATAGCAGTGTCCTGCTCTGACCGTCGAGTAGCCCGGAGTCGAAATAGGCCATCGATTTCGACTGGCCGTCGACCGTGAGAGCAACAGATTTTTTTTGTAGCGGTGCGGTGGTCCCCATGGGCGCAGCCTGCCACGTCGCAGCCCGGCGCCGTTTAGTCGGCGCCTCGGTGGGCTCCGGTGGAGGCAAGCCCGTTCTGAACTCGTAAGAACAAGCCTCGGCTGGGATCCGGTCGCAACTGTGGCCGACGTCAGTTGTTGGCGCGGCGGACTCGCACCGATTTGTTTCGGATCTTTGCGCCGTCCATGCTGCGCAGCACTTTGCCAGCGTGCTTCTCCGGCACTTGCACAAAGGCTGACTTGTCGTTGATCTTGATTGCGCCGATTTCGCTGCCGCGCATGTTTGCCTCGTTGGCGATCGCGCCGACGAGGTCGCCAGGGCGAAGACCGGCTGATCGCCCGAGATTGAACTGCAAGCTCACGAAGCCCGCTTCGACGTGGTGTGAACCATCTGGATTTCGGACGGCCCGGTTTTCGTGGCCGTCGCGCCGGGGACGGTCGCCGCGCGAACCCCGTTCGTCCCGCTGGCCGCGATGGCCCTTGCGGTCGAGGCGTTCGCGGCCTTTCTCCGGTCGGCTCTGAATCTCGGGGATCTCCTCCTCGGTGCCTGTGCGGCCTGCGGCCTCGTGTGCCAATCGGACTGCAGCGACGGCAACCTCAACCGGGTCATGTTCAACGGTGAGCCGTTCCACGATGGTGCGGTACAGGTTGGCTGATTCGGGTTCGCCTATTTTTGCTTCGACTTCTGCTCCGGTCTTTTCCATCCGTCGCATGGTCAGGTCAGCAACCGTCGGGACCCGTTCGATCGTAATGTTCTGCTTCGTGTAGCGGCCGATGTTGTTGATTTTGCGATGGTCCTTCGGGCCGCCGAGTGTGATGGCGATTCCCTCACGTCCGGCGCGACCGACACGCCCGATGCGGTGTGTGTAGGCCTCGGTCGTCTGCGGGATGTCGTAGTTGACGACATGGCTGAGGTGATCGACGTCGATGCCGCGGGCAGCCACGTCGGTGGCGATCAAAAGTGTGGCGACGCCGCTCTTGAGTCGTCCCATGGCTTTGTCGCGTTGATCCTGACTCATCCCGCCGTGGAGCGCCTCGGCCCGATAACCGCGACCATTCATTACGTCGGTGAGCTCGTCGACGTCGCCGCGGGTCCGGCAGAATACAATCGCTGCTTCGGGACTCTCCATGTCGAGAATTCGCCCGAGCGCCGACGCCCGGTGCGAGCGGTGTGTGAGATAGGCGCGCTGCGTCACCTTCGGTGTCGTGCCTTCGGTGTCGGTCGCCCGTTTGATGCTGATTCGCACCGGATCGCTCAGCTGGCGGGTGGCGATCGAGTCAATCCTGTTTGGCATCGTCGCAGAGAAGAGAATGGTCTGACGTTCCGGTGGAGCCGCATCGAGGATCGCCTCGAGATCTTCCGCGAAACCCATGTCGAGCATCTCGTCAGCTTCGTCGAGTACAACCATGCCGCAGTTGGAGAGGTCGAGTGAGCTGCGCTTGAGGTGGTCAAGCACCCGTCCGGGCGTGCCTATCACGATGTCGACGCCAGAGTTGAGCAGGCTGAACTGTGGGCCGATGTTGGTTCCCCCGAATAGTGCTGCCATTCGCACCTTGCCCTGGGCGCCGTACTCCTTCATCGCCTCGGCGACCTGGTTGGCCAGTTCGCGGGTTGGCACGAGCACGAGACCGAATGGGAGCTTTGACCGCTTGGCGCCGGCCACGCGGTCAAGCATGGGTAAAGCGAATGCTGCGGTTTTACCGGTGCCGGTTGCGGCTTGACCAAGCAGGTCGAACCCGTCGAGTAACGGTGGGATGGATTCTGCCTGGATCGGGGTTGGGATGACGTAGCCGAGTTCGGTGACCGCAGCGAGCAGATCGTCGGACAGTCCGAGGTCGGCAAACGTCACGGGTCCGTCGTCATCATCCTCGTCGTCCAAGTCGGCATCGGGTTCGTGGGCCGATTTGTCGCCGGCACTGGTGTCACTATCGGCGAGTTCACTGTCGGCATGTTCACCATTTACGCCGTTCTCGTCACCGAGGTCACCGTCACCGAGGTCGTCAATTTCGGTCATCAGTGAGCGGCTTTCGTAGGCAGCAAGCATCTCGTCGATCGGATCGGCTGGCGCGCCCGTGGGGGCGGGCAAGTCGGTGCGGGTCGCAACGTCGGGCACTTCAGCAGTGAGGGGAACCGGGTTGTCGGGCACTGCGTTGCCGGGCTCGGGCATGGAGGGGTGGTCGGACGGAGTGCTCTCTGACATGGCTTCGATCCCTTTGGAGCACAGTCGCTCCGTTTTGCGCCCCGTGGTTTCGAAGCCCTCTCAGACTACGGGGCAGAACACCTCAATGTCGCGGACTGACCCGTCTCTGCAGGTGTCACGCGCTCAGGCATCGGCCATCGTGGCGACGAGTGGCGCGTACTCGTCAAGCTTGGCCATGACTTCGTCGCGTGGACCCTGCGGAAGACCCAGCACGGCGCGCGAGATCCCGCTCTTGGCCATCGCAGTGAGCGTCTCCTCCGAGGGGGCCGCCCCAAATACGCCACGTTCGACTGTCTCAGGGTCACGTCCGATCGCTTCACATGCTTCGACGATCACTTGCCACTTCTCGAGTGGATGGCGCCCGCCGATCGGCATCCACCCGTCACAGAACTCGGCGATGTGCCCGGCGGTCTTCGGGCCGGCATTGCCACCCAGGATGACGGGAGGGCCGCCGTCCTGCGTCGGCTTGGGCCATGACCATGATGATGAGAACTGAACGTGGTCGCCCTCGAACGACGCCTCGTCCTCGGTCCATAACCGCTTCATCGCCAGTACATTTTCGCGAAGCATGTCGCGGCGCTTTGTGTACACCGTGCCGTGGTGTGCCATTTCTTCCTTGTTCCAGCCGTAGCCGACGCCGAACAAGAATCGGCCGTTCGAGATGCGGTCGAGGCTGGCGACTTCCTTGGCAGTGTGGATCGGATCGCGTTGAGCAACGAGACAGATGCCAGTTGCGAGCTTGATCTCGGTCGTCACAGCTGCACAGGCGGCCAGCGACACGAATGGGTCATGCGTTCGCCAGTAGAACTCGGGCAGTGGTGGGGCGCCTTCGTTGCCACCCCATGGCGTTACCCGACTGGTCGGGATGTGTGAATGCTCAGGGAACCAGAGTGATTCGAAGCCGCGGGTTTCGGCTTCGCGGGCGAGTTCGACTGGGTCGATCGTCTGGTCGGTAGGGAAGAGGAGTACGCCTAGGTCCATTGTTCGACCGTACCCGGGTGATTTCATTCGGCGTCTACTCTGCTGAGTTACATGCCGGCGCTGCCGTTTGTGGCCGCAACGACCGACGCAATGATGAACCAGGGCGGTGAAGCAGTGGACGCGGCTGCGTTTGAATGGTCGACGGGAGTCAGGGGAGTGAGGGGTGCGGCCGCATTGACGTGGCGAAGTCAGTCGCGGAAGTTTTGGAACTGCAGCGGGATCCCGATGTCTTCGGATTTGAGGAGCGCGATGACGTTCTGAAGTGCGTCGCGCTTCTTGGCCTGCACCCGTATCGAGTCACCTTGGACCTGGCTGCTCACACCTTTGGGACCCTTTTCTTTGATCGTGCGATTGATCAGCTTGGACTTCTCTTGGGAGATCCCGACCGCAATGGTCATCACCTGACGGACGGTGTTCTGGCTTGCTTCTTGGACGTCGCCGTACTCGACGCCGCGAAGCGACACACCGCGCTTGACGAGCTTTTCCTCGACGACGATGCGCAATGCGTTCAGGCGATCCTCGCTTGCGGTGTGCATCGTGATCGTCAGCTCGCTGAGATCGATCGAGGAGTCGGTGTTCTTGAAGTCGTATCGGTTGGCGATCTCGCGCTGTGCCTGATCGATCGCGTTCTTGACTTCCTGCTCGTCCACTTCGGAGACGACGTCGAAACTTGCCATGTTTGCAACGGTAGCGGAGGGGACGCCATGGGTTGCGTGCCGGATCATGGACGGTACGCTCTGCCCTCCAGCCCGACCGGCGACCGCGATGCTCGAGTCGTACGTCTGTCGAGCAGGAACCAGAGGGTCGGTGTCCGAGCGGCCAAAGGAAGCAGATTGTAACTCTGCCGGCGTATGCCTTCGTAGGTTCAAATCCTACTCGGCCCACAATTAGGGGGCGGTTGCAAGACGGAGTTGTCCGTTTAGCGAGACGCTTTTAGATCGGGAGCCCGTCAGCTCAGCTGGCGGGCTCCCGTCGTTTCGGCTCACAGCCCACCGATGTCTCACGCAACTGATGCGACCTGCGAAGCCGCCCCACAGGTGGACAGCTCAACGGTGGCCATTTTTGGCCCGTCTTACTTTTACGGTCACGCCCTGTGGCCACCCGGGTGGGTGGCGCTTTGGGCGCTGTGAGGTCGCGGCGTTCCGATTTTTGGTCCCGGGATGAATTTTGCGGTGCGCCGACGGCACCCAGCCGGCCGCAAAGCGGCGCACCCAGCCGCGGGCAGACGTCGCCACGATCCACTGTTCGGTGACCGCTGTCAGGCATCAGACACAGCACCAGCCGCCGGGTTACAGCACCAAGCATTGGATTACAGCACCAAGCGTTGGATTGTTGTCGCAGGCGGCAGAGACGAAAGACAGCGCGCCACCTCTGGAGTCGACTTGGCCCGCCTGATAGAGGTGCCCCGGGCCGCCCGACCTCGACGTGCGGGCGGCGCATTTAGCGGCTTAGCGTTGCGCCGTGACCGAGGGGCGTTAGAGCCGGCCTGTGCTGAAGGTTCGAAGGGGATTTGACCGGCTCTCCGCTCTTGTGCGCCGGCTCAGCCGTTGCTCTCGGATTCCGTTCGGTCAGCCCACCGACCGAAGCTCAACATCGCGTAGAGGAACACGCCGGTGCCGACGATGCCTGAGACGGCGGTGCCGGCGATGAAGAGGGCGGTCTCGTTCACTTTGGGGTTCCCCGGTGGGCAAGGACGAATGCGCCGAGGGCCAGGATCGATGGGACCCAGATGCCGACGTAAATGCCGTTAAGGCGACCGTCCATGTCGTCGGCTTGAAAGTAGATCGCCACACTAAGGATGAAACTGGCGAAGGCTGCGAGAAGGAAGCTGCCCTTCAGAATGTGTTCAGGTTGCATTAAGCCATCTTCCCACTACCGCCTGGTGTTGACCTCACTCTGCGGGTTTGAGAGGGCGATTGGAAGGCAGTCTGATACGCGCTCTCGATCAGTGTCGCAGTCCGACTCGTCAACGTTGAGCTGCGCAGGCAACCCTGGACTTGTAGTGTTGGAAGCAGCTCGGGGGTGCTGATGTCGGTACGACGAATCGATCCGAAGCCACCGCTTCATCCCCTCGCGATTGACGCCGGGAGTGATGACTTCTTGCGGGGCGATCCACTTGACGGCAAGCGGTACTACTCCCGGGAGTTCATGCAGCGCGAGTGGGACGATATGTGGACGAAGGTCTGGCACATCGCTGGCCGAGTGACGCAACTCCGGGAAGCTGGCGACTACATCGTGCACGACTTCATGCACGAGTCGGTCATTGTGGTCATGCATGAGGACGGCTCGTTGCGCGCTTTCTACAACGTCTGCGGTCACCGTGGCCAACGGCTCGCCTGGGGCGACGGGCATCAGCCGTCGTTCACGTGTCCGTATCACGGCTGGGTCTGGGGCACGGATGGCGAGCTACGGCAGGTTCCCGATCCCGATGATTTCCCCCAGGGCAACCCATGTGGGAAGGTTCGGTTGGTTGAGCTCCCCGTCGACACGTGGGCCGGTTTCATCTGGTACTCAATGGACCCCGGCGCGCCGACGCTGGCCGAGTTCCTGCATCCGTGGCCAGAGCTCTATCGAAATCATGCCACCGAAGACATGGTGCGGGTCGTGTGGCTGCAGGTGGATCTCGAGACGAACTGGAAATTCGCACCGGACAACTTCAGCGAGTCGTATCACGTCCGAACGGCTCATCCACAGGTGCCCGCGGTCATCGACCAGGATCATTACAACTGCCGCAACGAGGTGTACCCGAGCGGACACAACCGCATCATGCAACTCGTGCGCCCATCGCTGCGCGACCGGATCCCTGATGGGCAGCCGCATCCCTTCGACGCCCAACTCCGGCAGTGGAATATCGACCCCGACCGATACCCCGATTACGAGACAAAGGTGGAACAGGGGTGGCGCGATCTCGCTGAAGCGAAGGTTCGTCTCGGACCATCGCAGGGTCATCCGCACTACGCGCAACTCACCGAGCAGGATTTCCTGTACAGCCCACACGACCAACTCTTTCCGAATGTGTCCGTCGACATCCGTCCCGATGCAGTTTCGCTGTTCCGGACCGAACCTCATCCGACCGATCCTCAGAGGTGCACGTTTGACCTCTGGTGTCTGTCGGTACCCGTTGTGGGGGCCGACACCGTGCGCACGATTGCCGGGCGCCGACCGCTTACCGAGGCCGCCTTTGAGCACCGGGTGTTCGATCAGGGCCGCGGCTTGCCCGAACTGGCGGGCACCGTCATCTTTCAGGACATGCAACTGGCCGAGGGGCAGCAGCGGGGGCAAAGGTCACGTGGATATCAGGAGCCGTATCTTGCGGGCCAGGAAACTCGTGTGCGGGCGTGGCATGAGACGCTCAACGACTACCTCGAAGGTCGCCGCTGATCAAGGGTGCTGCGGCCAGCGGCCCCGCCGTGCGCTCCTGGCTGCGCACTTTTGGGGCGCCGAAAGGTGGTCTTCGAGTGGCGCGCGACTGGCTCGATCAGAGCATCAATTGGAGCGTCGCGACGTCGAGCCACCGGCGGAACTTTCGCCCAACTTCCTTTTCGATGCCGACCAACTCGAATCCGCAGGCGCGATGGAGGGCAATGGACGCCTCACTGCTGGTCTCGACTCGTGCGATCATTGAATGAAAGCCGCTGTCACGGGCGTCGGTGATTAGGCGATCCATTAGTTTTCGCCCGATCCCATGACCTGTGTGGGATCGGGCCACGTAGATCGAACTCTCTACGGTGGGGCTATAGGCGGGCCGGTCCTTGAAAGGTGACAGCGAGGCGAACCCAACCACCAGTCCATCGTTGGCTGAGACGTGGTCATCGACCTCTGCAACGATCGCCGCAAATGCTCCCGACCGGGCAGCAATCCACGTCTGCTGGTCGGTGAGCGAACGCGGGACCATGTCGAGAGTTGTGGTGAAGTTCTCGACCTCGTTGTTGTAGACCGTGCGCATCGCCTCGGCGTCGCTGCGTGTTGCAACGCGAATGTTGACCGTCGGGTGCGGCGGGGAAGGCTCCGGCATCGCCGCTGACGCTACCGCCAAGGTGCGGACCGGTCGGGGAACGAGGCTGCGGATCACCCGTGAATCGGCGCTGTCTCGCGGGTGGGAGTCGACTGCGGGCCGATACACTCTCGGGTTGGCCGCAACGCTGATGCGGTCCCGAAGGTTGCCCCAGATCCGATATTCGGATCTGGTTGCGGCGGTCGGAAGCACATAGTTAGTAACGGCTCGACCGGATGTTCACATCCGCTCGTGACGCCCTCTTAGCTCAGTCGGTAGAGCACAGCCATGGTAAGGCTGGTGTCGTGAGTTCGATTCTCACAGAGGGCTCGACCAAGTGGTCGGGGTCACCCGGCGACGAGCCAAGTCATCTCGCAAGAGGTCATAGCCACATGGCGGCGTAGCTCAGTTGGTCAGAGCATCCGGCTCATAATCGGAAGGTCGTCGGTTCAAGTCCGACCGCCGCTACCACATCATCACAACCCCGAAGATCGGGACCACCTCAGGAGTAGAGGAAGCAACAATGAGTAAAGAGAAGTTCGAGCGGAACAAGCCGCACGTGAACATTGGCACCATGGGTCATATTGATCATGGTAAGACCACTCTGACGGCTGCGATCTCGAAGACGCTGTCGGATCGTGGTTTGGCGGATTTCACTGATTTTGAGGGCATTGATAAGGCGCCTGAGGAAAAGGCTCGTGGGATTACGATTTCGATCAGCCATATCGAGTACGAGACCGAGAATCGGCATTACGCGCATATTGATATGCCGGGTCATGCTGACTACATCAAGAACATGATCACGGGTGCTGCCCAGGTTGATGGTGCGATTTTGGTGGTGGCTGCCACTGATGGTCCGATGCCGCAGACGCGTGAGCATGTGTTGCTGGCTCGTCAGGTTGGTGTTCCGTACATTGTTGTTGCGTTGAACAAGTCGGACATGGTTGATGACGAAGAGTTGTTGGAGCTTGTTGAGCTTGAGGTTCGTGAGTTGTTGAGCGAGTACGAGTTCCCGGGCGATGATGCTCCGGTGGTGCAGGTGTCGGCGTTGAAGGCGCTTGAGGGTGATGCTGATGCTCAGGAGAAGATCATGGAGCTGATGGCGGCTGCTGATGAGTTCATTCCGAAGCCGGAGCGTGATTTGGATAAGCCGTTCTTGATGCCGATTGAGGATGTGTTCACGATCACGGGTCGTGGCACGGTGGTGACCGGCAAGGTTGAGCAGGGCATTGTGCATACGGGCGATGAGATTGAGATCGTTGGTTTGCGTGACACGCAGAAGACGACGTGTACGGGTGTTGAGATGTTCCGTAAGTTGCTTGATGAGGGTCAGGCTGGGGACAACATTGGTGCGTTGTTGCGTGGTACGGATAAGGAGGACGTGGAGCGCGGTCAGGTGCTGTGTAAGCCGGGTTCGATTACGCCGCACACGAATTTTGAGGGTCAGGTGTACGTGTTGAACAAGGACGAGGGTGGTCGTCACAAGCCGTTCTTCAACAATTATCGTCCGCAGTTCTTTTTCCGTACGACTGATGTGACGGGGACGATTGAGTTGCCGTCGGGTACGGAGATGGTGATGCCTGGTGACAATGTCGAGATGACGGTTGAGTTGGGTAAGCCGATTGCGATGGATGAGGGTCTGCGGTTCGCGATCCGTGAGGGCGGTCGTACTGTTGGTGCTGGCCGCGTCACCAAGATCATCAAGTAACCCCTGATACGAACAGAAAGATCTGAACTATGGCTCAAAGCATTCGTATCCGCCTCAAGGCGTTCGACCACGAGATCATTGACCAGTCGACGAAGAAGATTGTCGAGACGGTCACCAGGACTGACGCCACTGTGCGCGGTCCGATCCCACTCCCAACTGACAAGCACCGGTACACGGTCATCCGTGGCCCGCACGTCGACAAGGACAGCCGGGAGCACTTCGAGATGCGCATCCACAAGCGTCTCATCGACATCGTGAACCCGAACAACAAGACGATCGACTCCCTCCAGCGCATTGAGCTGCCGGCGGGTGTCGACATCGAAATCAAGATCCAGAGCTGACGACGCTTGGGGCACGCCCCATCTGGTGTTATCTATCGGGCGGGCCTTCGGGCTCGCCCGTTGCGCGTCCAGGCCGCCATGGCTTTCGCCGTTATCCCGGCTGCTGTCGCCCTCCCTGCCGGTTTCGAATGTCCTGCTACTGGTTGTGATCCGTTTGGTATTTCCTTCAGAGCACCTGCAGCACTATCCAATGGGCCTCGCTGCTTGGAGGTGAACGAGCGTTGAACACGACGGCACGCGGTGACGCCGGGGTCGCAGTCAGGTAGAAACAAGGTATGGCCACGTTGCCTCCACCTCCTCCGGGGCAAACCCCGGTGACCTTCGCACCGCCGCAACGCCGATCGCGTCTGCGCCTCGGCACACTCCTACTAGCTGTCGGCATCGTTGCCTGGCTCGGCGGGCTCGGGGGAGCGGTGCTCGGAAATCAGGTTGCCGACTGGTGGAACAGCCCACCCGGCCGTGCGTCCGACCAGCCGATCGACGTGGCTGCGCCCCGCCCGGGCTTCGAGAACCGACTCGACGTCGCTCGGGTCGCCGAATACGTTGCCCCCTCGACGGTCACTGTTTCGGCCGATATCGGCGGCGGTGTGTCGCTCGGAACCGGTGTAATCATCTCCGACGACGGCGAAATCCTTACCAACGCCCACGTTGTCGACGGCGCCGATGAGGTGCGGGTGAGGTTGATGGGAGAGTTCGAGCCACGTCAGGTGACCGTGCTCGCTGAAGATGCGGGCAACGATCTTGCATTGCTTCGGATGTCTGGTGAGGGTTTCGAGGCGGCGACGTTCGCCGACCCTGACAGTATCCGCCTCGGCGACGACGTCATGGCGATCGGGTTTGCCCTCGGCCTCGATGGTGAACCCTCGGTGACGCTCGGCATCGTGTCGGCGCTCGACCGCAGCGTCGGTCAAGGCGACGTGTACCTGGACGGGTTGATTCAAACTGACGCCGCCATCTCGTCGGGCAATTCTGGCGGCCCGCTCGTCAATGCAGCCGGCGAAGTCGTCGGCATCAACACCGCCGTTGCCCGCGATACGGCCGTCTTCACCGCAACGAACGTCGGGTTTGCGATCTCGGCAGGTGAGGCGCTCCCAATCATTGAGTCGCTGCGGGCTCAGTCGGCCGGCGAAATTCGCGAAGAAGCGTTCCTCGGTGTCGGCTTGGAAGACCGTCGCGATGGAGGCCAGGGCGTGATCGTCACCAACGTCGAACCAGGCACGCCTGCCGATGAGATTGGTGTGGCCCTCGGCGACCTGATCGTCTCGATTGACGGCTCGGTCACCGACGGGTCGTCCGCCCTCATCGCAGCGATTCGTGACAAACAACCGGGCGACACGGTCACTGTTGCGATTGTGCGTGAGACCGAATCACTCGAGTTCGACGTCATTCTGACGGCCCGTCCCGGCTAGGACAAAGCACACAACTCGTCAATGTCGACAGCCCAACGGTCGGCTTGACGCCTCGGTTATGCCCAACCCGACGTACGGTCGGGAGATGAGCGACACACCCACCTCGGACTCGCTACTGGGAGCCAGCCGACCGTTTGGCCTCGGATACTGGCCGCTACCCATTGATGATCCTGGGGTCGCCGTGCGCCGCGAAGCGGTGCGACTCGTGTCGGACGACGGGGCCCTCGTGCGCGGGATTCTCTGGACCCCGCCCGTCGGCACTCCGTGGAAGACAGCCGTCATTCTGTCCCACCCGCGAGGCGATTTCAGTGTGCACTATGCCTGCCCACTTCTTGCTGCCGCCGGCTACGCGGTTCTTGGGTTCGGGACTCGGTACATGAACAACGACACCGACTGTCTGCACGAGTCGTGCATCCTTGATGTACAGACAGCCCACGACGAGATGGTGCGGCGTGGTGCTGAGGCCGTCGTCCTGCTCGGAAACTCGGGAGGCGGGTCGCTGATGGCGATGGCTAACGCCGCATCGGACATCGGTGACGGGTGGGTTGGTATCGCGGCGCATCCGGGCGAAGGCGTGTTCATGCTGCAGGTCATCGACCCGTCGGTCGCTGCTGAGGACGACCCGTTCTCGACCGTACCCGAACTTGACATGTACCACCCGGACAACGGATGGCGACCGTGGCCCGAACCGTGTTCGTACGACCCGGCCTGGATCAAAACGTATCGGGCGGCGCAGCGTGCTCGTGTTGCTCGCATCGACGCCATCGCACAGGCGTCGATCGCCGACTCGACCGCAGCCGCACCGTTCTTGCAGGTAATCGACAAGTCGACTGATTTGATCGGCTATCGCGAGGCCAGGCGTCGCGCCGTCTTCACGAAGTACCTGACGATCTACCGAACGCTCGCCGACCCGGCATACCTTGACCTGTCGATTGATCCCGACGACCGGGCGATGGGGTCGTTGTTCGCGTTTCCGGATCCGTTCGACGCCAACTATGGCCGTGGTGGACTGGCCCGAACCATGACGGCGCGTGGGTGGCTGAGCACGTGGTCGGGCCTGTCGAGCGGCGCGAAGCTTGCCGACACTATGCCGCATGTGACGGTGCCGACGCTATTGATCCACCCCACCGCCGACACGGAAATCCGCGTTTGGCAGGCGCAGGAGATCGTCGGTGCCGCCGGCGCCGACGACGTCACCTACATCGAGATGAAAGGAGCGCTGCACTACCTCGAAGGTGACCGCCCCGAAGCGATGCAACATGTCGTCGACTGGCTCGCCAAACGCTTTCCCTGAGAGGTCTCCGGAACGACCTCGATTGTTCGAGTAGCAGTAGTTGCCGAAGTAGGACAGCGTCCCCGTTGACGTGGCCCGGCCAATGAAGTGAACGAGACCACGACGGAATTTCTGTTTGAGAAACACCGCGGTGGGGAACACCGACGGGGCCATGCAGCCATGCGTCGCAGTGAGTATCGAGAGGAAGTAGATGGATGTGTCGTGTCGGCGAGCAGATGCGAGTCGCCGAGTGTGAATTACCCAGATCTTGGCGTCTTCGATGCCGGTGGGTGACGTGGTGGAGGCGCTGGCCCCGGCTGAATATTCTTGCTCGTAGCCTTGCGCTGATGACCGTTCCGCCTGCGAGCACCAACGGAGATTTGAGGGTGGACGAGGTCGACAATGGGTACCGGCCACTCAGCGGTTGGTTGGCGGTCGCCCTAGTCACGGGTACGTCAGCAGCGGTGCTCGTCCTCGAGATTCTGGCTGGACGAATTCTTGCGCCCTACGTGGGTGTCAGCCTGGAAACGTTCACCGGGATCATCGGCACGATTCTCGCCGGCATCGCCGTCGGCGCCTGGCTCGGTGGCGTTGCAGCGGATCACGTCAATCCTCGGCGGTTGCTTCCCCTTCTGCTTGTGCTCGGCGGCGCGCTTGCAATTGCAACCATTCCCATTGTGCGGATTCTCGGTGAGGGATCCGGAAACGGTGGGGGGATCAGGATTCTCGTCCTGACGGCGTTTGGTTTCCTGCCTTCGGCGACAGTTTTGAGCGCAGTGCCCCCGGCCGTCATCAAGCTCCAACTGCGCGACATTGCCTCGACGGGAACGACGGTCGGACGGTTGTCGGCGTGGAGCACTGCAGGCGCGCTGTTTGGAACGTTCTTCACCGGGTTCGTGCTGGTGTCGGCAGCGGCAGTGACCACGTTGATCGTGGCCGTCGGACTTGTCCTCATCGCATCAGGGACGGCGATGTGGGTTGCGACTCGGACTGTCTCGGCTGGCGAGATGCTCGGCATTGGCGGTCTCGCCGCGGTCTCGCTGGTGGGCGCAGTAGGGGTTGATTCGCCATGTGAGACCCAAACCGCCTACTACTGCCTCTCTGTGCTTGAGGACCCGGACCTCAAGTCGGGGCGAACGCTCGTGCTCGATGACCTCCGCCACAGCTACGTTGACCTTGACGATCCGACGCGACTTGAGTTTTGGTACGTCCGCCGAATCGTCGATGCCATCGAGGCCCACGCAACGAGCCCGGGGGTGCCGCTCGACGCCGTCTATCTCGGTGGAGGTGCATTCACAGTCCCGCGCTACGTGCGTGCGACTCGACCTGGAAGCATCCAGACGATTCTTGAGATCGACGGTGATCTCGTCGACGTCGTCGAGGAACGGCTCGACTTTGATCGCCAAGACGATGTCGAGATTGTCGTTGGGGACGGTCGCCTTGCTGTCGACGAGTTAGACGACGACTCAGCATCCCTGGTCGTCGGCGATGCCTTCGGGAGTCGAGCGGTTCCATTTCACCTGGCAACCAAGGAGTTCCTCGCCGACGTGGAACGGGTGCTGCGACCCACCGGAATTTACGTTGCGAATATCATCGATGGCCCTGCCGAGAAGTTTCTTCGAGCTGAGGTGGCAACGGTCGCCGAGGTGTTTAACCACGTCGCCGTGATCCGCGGGCCGGGAATCGTGAGCGGTCGCAACGGTAATTCTGTCGTGATTGCGAGCCAGTCACCTTTAAACGAAAGGTCACTCGCACAAAGACTGGGTCGTGACGTGAGGCTGGGCGGCGCTACGAGCGACGATCCCGATCGGGTTGTCGGCGAGGTGCTCGTCGGCGATGACCTGGCTCAGTATCTCGACGGTGCTGACATCCTCACCGATGACTTCGCACCCGTCGACCAATTAATCGGCGGTTGACCGGTCAGGCTAGATGCGTATCGAGCGCAGCCAGAACCTCGCCGGGCTTCGCTTGACGGCCGTGGTCGGCCTTTGACCACACCAGCGATCCATCAACCACGACATCAAAGACGCCTCGGGTTCCGGTGACCAAAGTCAATGATTCAACTGTGTGCTGATGGGCCGTCAGAAGCTCCTGAGCCACGCGCACGGCGTGGGCGGAATAGTCTCAAGGAACGCAGTAGGTGATGGAAATGCTCACGCGCACAGCCTACGGCTGCGCACCTGTGGCGTGGCTTATCAGATGTTGCGTGAAATGCGTGTGGTTGACGTGTTGCAAGCCCGACTCGCGCTCCGTAGCATTGCGAGGCCGTGATCGGGAGGCATCCCGATCACCAAAACACAACGCAACTGACGTCCGGCCAGGCCTCCCGCATCGATTGGGAATGGCACCAGTCGGCACAACCGAGTTTCTCAGCTCCGCATGCACGCTCTCTTTCGTGCTGCGGAGCTTTTACGTGGAGAGCCCCCGGAACGCCGGCGGCTTGGACAACGAGAAGGACCGCCTCATGGCTCAACAAGCGATCGTCGGCGAGAAAGTCGGCATGACACAGAAGTGGGTTGACGACAAAGTCGTCCCCGTCACTGTCGTCAAGGTCGACCCGATGCGCATCGTTCAGATCAAGACAACCGAGCGCGATGGCTACACGGCCATCCAGGTCACCTACGGCACTAAGCAAGCAAAGAAGCTGAACCAGCCCGAGGCCGGTCACTTTGCGAAGGCCGGCGTCGAGCCCGGAAAGCGGCTCGTCGAGCTGCGTCTCGACTCTGTCGATGGGCTCGAGGTCGGCCAGGAGCTGACCGTCGAACAAATTGCGGCCGGCACTAAGGTCGACGTCACCGGCACGAGTCGGGGCAAGGGATTCGCCGGTGTCATGAAGCGGCACAACTTCGGTGGCGCCCCCGCATCGCACGGCGCGCACAAGAACCACCGCAAGCCCGGTGCTATCGGCCAGTGCGCCTTCCCAGCCCGTGTCTTCAAGGGCATGAAGATGGCTGGCCACATGGGCCATGAGCAGGTCACCACGCAAAACCTTGAAGTCGTCGAGTCCGACGCCGAGCGCAACATTCTGCTCATTAAGGGTGCCGTCCCTGGACCTGCCGGCGGTGTCGTCACAATCCGCAACGCTGTCAAGCTCGTTGGAAAGGGCGCTTGAGCATGGCCGACAACACATCACAGCTCACGCTGAAAAACACGGCGGGCAAGGATGCCGGCAAGGTTGACCTTGATGCGGCGGTGTTCGGTCTTGAACCGAACGTCCCGGTTATGCACCAAGTCGTGACCGCTCAACTCGCAGCCCGACGTGCAGGCACGCAGAGCACGAAGACCCGCTCTGAGGTCCGTGGTGGCGGTGCAAAGCCGTACCGCCAGAAAGGCACCGGCAACGCCCGTCAGGGGTCGATCCGGGCGCCGCACTTCACCGGTGGCGGTATCGCGCTCGGCCCGAAGCCCCGCAAGTATGACCAGAAGACACCGAAGAAGATGGTCAAGCTGGCTACTCGCTCGGCGCTTTCAGACCGTGCGAACGACGGAAAGATCGTCGTGGTCGATTCCTGGGACTTCGACGCTCCAAAGACCAAGTCGGCAAAGCAGGCGCTTGACGCCCTCGATGTCGCCGGCAGCGTTCTAGTCGTCGTGGCCCATGACGACACCAATGCCATGCTGAGCTTCCGCAACCTGCCGAATGTGCAGGTCATCGATGCCGGCGAACTCAACGCCTATGACGTCTTGTGCAGTGACTGGGTCGTGTTCACCAAGGCGTCGCTGCCGTCGTCTGAGGCCACTAACGAAGAGGCTCCAGTCTCCTCGAAGAACGCCGCAACCGTGGACGACACCCCAGCCGAGGGCGCTGCGTCAACAGAGAGTGAAGATTCCTGATGAAAGATCCTCGTGACATCATCATTGCGCCGATTGTCTCGGAGAAGAGCTACGAGCTCATCGAGTCCGGCGTCTACACGTTCCAAGTTCACACCTCGGCCAGCAAGCCCGAGATCCGAGACGCAGTGGAATCGATCTGGGGCGTTGAAGTCTCCAAGGTCAACACTCTGAATCGTCCCGGCAAGAAGAAGCGCACCCGTGGGACGAACCGTGTCGGTACCAAGCCCGCCACGAAGCGTGCCATCGTCACCCTGGCAGCGGGCGAAATCCCGCTGTTCGAGAACTGAGCCGGGAGAACTGAATCATGGCTATCCGTTCACGCAAACCTACGAGCCCAGGTCGTCGTTTCCAGACGAGCTCCGACTTCAGCGAGGTCACGAAAACCACGCCGGAGAAATCGCTGCTAGCGAAGAAGTCGAAAACCGGCGGTCGCAATGCATACGGTCGCAAAACCAGCCGTCACCGCGGTGGCGGCCATAAGCAGCAGTACCGGATCATCGACTTCCGCCGCAATAAGGACGACGTTGTCGCCAAGGTTGCCGCAATTGAGTACGACCCGAACCGCACCTGCCGTATTGCTCTTCTCCACTACCTCGATGGGGAGAAGGCATATATTCTCGCCCCAAGGAATCTGAACGTTGGTGATCGCATCACCTCTGGACAGGGTTCCGACATTAAGCCTGGCAACGCCATGCCGCTCCGCTACATGCCGGTTGGCACCACCGTGCACAACGTCGAACTGCGCCCTGGTGGCGGCGGTAAGATCGGGCGCTCTGCCGGCATGTCGGTTCGCCTCGTTGCGAAGGAAGGCGACTACGCCACGCTCCGTATGCCCTCGACCGAAATGCGTCGAGTGCTGCTCGATTGTCGTGCAACCGTCGGCGAAGTTGGCAACTCCGAGCACGAACTCATCAAGATCGGCAAGGCCGGCCGTAACCGCTGGAAAGGCAGGCGCCCGCAGACCCGTGGTGTGGCAATGAACCCGGTTGACCACCCGCTCGGCGGTGGCGAAGGCCGGACATCTGGTGGCCGACCGGCCGTGTCCCCATGGGGCAAGCCCGAAAGCCGCACCCGCAATAAGAAGAAGAGCTCACAGCAGCTCATCATCCGCCGTCGTCGTACCGGAAAGGGCGGACGTCGCTGAGGCGACGGACGCAGTAGAGGAAATCACTCATGGCACGTAGCCTCAAGAAGGGCCCCTTCGTTGATGAGCATCTGCTCAAGAAGATTGACGCCCAGAACTCCGCAGGCGAGCGCAAGGTCATCAAGACCTGGTCGCGTCGCAGCACCATAATCCCCGACATGGTGGGTCATACGCTCGCCGTGCACGACGGCCGCAAGCACGTCCCGGTCTACGTGACCGAGTCAATGGTCGGTCACAAGCTCGGAGAATTTAGCCCGTCGCGGACCTTTAAGTTCCACGCCGGTATGGAACGGAACGCGAGGCGCTGATGACCGGCCCCAAGCTCAACGAGAAGTCGTACGTCGCAGGCGAACGTTCCGGAACGAAGTCGACCGCCAAGTATGTGCGCAGCTCGGCCTCCAAGGCCCGTGCTGTACTCGACTTGATCCGCGGTCTCGATGTTGTCGCCGCAGACGAGGTGCTCCAGTTTACGGACCGCCACATCGCCCATGATGTGCGCAAAGTCCTGGCCTCAGCCGTCGCGAACGCCGTGAATAACGACAGTCAAGACGCCGAAGAGTTGGTCGTTATTGCGTGCTTCGCCGACGAGGGCCCGACACTTCGACGCTTTCGGCCGCGTGCCCGTGGCCGTGCAAGCCGCATTAACAAGCGCACCTGCCACATCACCGTGATCGTCGCCCGAATGAGCGATGATCGGCTTTCGATCGTGCAGGCACGACGTGAGCGCCAGGGTGGCAGCGGCGCTAGCGGTCGTCCGCAGTCGTCGGCGTCGAGCCGTCGAGCACGCGTCGAGCGCAGCCGCCAGGAAGCTGCCGACGAGGAGTCGAACATCGACGAGGTAAACGACTCTTCTGAGACCGCAGCCGAGAACGACGACACGCTGGAGTCCGGAGAGGTCGTCACCGGCGGGTGGGCCGGCTCCGCCGAACCGCTCAACGACGGCGAGATGCCCGGTGGCTACGAGATTAAGGGCAATGCGCAGTCGATGCTCTTCCACGAGCCTGGCTCGCGGTACTACGAGGCCACTAAGGCCGAAGTCTGGTTCGACTCCGTCGAATCCGCCGAAGCAGCCGGCTTCTCGAAGCCCGGTGCCAGCAAAGAACAAGCGGCAGATGCCGACAACACCGACGACGCGGCCGCTGACGAGGCGGAGGAGAGCTGATGGGTCAGAAGATCAATCCGTACGGGTTCCGACTGGGAATCACCACCGACTGGAAGTCGAGGTGGTTCTCCGAGCGCGACTACAAGCAGTACCTCACTGAGGACTGGCAGATCAGGGACCAGATCATGGAGCTCCTCGAGACGGCGGCGATCAGTCGCATCGAGATTGAGCGAACCCGTGACAAGCTCCGCGTAGACGTCCACACCGCTCGCCCGGGCATTGTGATCGGTCGCCGCGGCGCTCAAGCCGATGAGCTTCGCAAGATGATCACCGAGATCACCGGTAACCAAAAGATCCAGCTGAACATCGTCGAGATTAAGGCCCCCGAGCTCGACGCCGCGCTCATTGCGCAGGGCGTCGCCGACCAGCTAATCAACCGCATTGCATTCCGTCGTGCCATGAAGCGTGCAGTGCAGAACGCCCAGCGCGCCGGTGCCCTCGGCATCAAGGTGCAGTGCTCTGGCCGTCTTGGCGGCGCCGAGATGAGCCGCACTGAGTGGTACCGCGAAGGCCGAGTGCCCTTACACACGCTACGCGCCGACATCGACTACGGAATGCGCGAGGCCAAGACCACGGCCGGTCGTGTGGGCGTCAAGGTCTGGTTGTACAAAGGAGACATCACCCCGTACAAGAAGGCCAACGACGACAAGATCCAGCGCGAAGCAGCGATGGCGGTCGGCGAGACCTCCGGCCAAACTGCGGCAGCCGGGCCGCGCAAGGTTGTATCGTCGGGTCGCCCAGACGCTTCGACCGAGGCTCTGGCCGGCGAGACACAGCCTCTCGTTCTCGAGGCCGATCCGGAACTCGAGCAGTTGCTCACCGAAGAGGCATCGATTGATGTCCCCGTCGATGTGGCACCTGTGGCAGAAGAAGCGCCGGTCGGCGACGCACCATCGGTCGAGCCCGACGGAAAGGAGGGCTGACGTAATGTTGATGCCCCGAAAGGTCGCACACCGCAAGCACCACCGCGGCCGCACACGCGGTCTCACTAAGGGCGGATCAGGACTCAGCTTTGGCGAGTACGGCATCCAGGCGCTCGAGCCGGGTTGGCTGACCGCCCGTCAGATCGAGGCTGCTCGTATCGCCATGACCCGAGCTATTAAACGTGGCGGCAAGGTCTGGATCAATGTGTTCCCGGATAAGCCTGTCACCAAGAAGCCCGCTGAGACCCGCATGGGCTCAGGCAAGGGCAACCCTGAGTTTTGGGTCGCCGTGGTCAAGCCCGGACGGACGCTCTTCGAGCTGTCGTTTCCCGACGAAGAAACGGCGCGGATCGCTCTCAACAAGGCAATCCAGAAGCTGCCAATCAAATGTCGCATCATCACGCGTGAGGAGATCGTCTGATGGCCGGCAAGAAGAGCGACCTGGCCGAACTGTCGATGGGTGAACTCGTCGACGAGTTGAAGGCAACTAAGCAGGAGGCGCTGAACCTGCGCTTCCGTAACGCAACCGGCCAGCTGGAGAACACCGCCGAAATCGGCAAGGTTCGCAAGCAGATCGCCCGGATCAACACACTCATCCGCAGCAAAGAGATTGCTGCCGCCGAGGCAGGACAGTGATGGCAGAAGAAACCGAAACCCCCGCACGGGCTGCGCGTAAGGTGCGCGAAGGCACCGTCGTGTCCAACAAGATGGACAAGACTGCAGTCGTCGCCGTTGTGTCGCGCGCTCCGCACGCTCGCTACAACAAGATGGTGTTGCGAACGACGAAGCTGCACGCTCACGACGAAGAAAACGACGTGAACATCGGTGACAAGGTCCGGGTCATGGAGACCCGCCCCATGAGCAAGAACAAGCGCTGGCGCATCGTTGAAGTTCTGGAGCGTGCCAAGTGATCCAGCAAGAATCCCGCCTGCGTGTTGCAGATAACAGCGGGGCCAAAGAGGTGCTCTGCATCAAGGTGCTCGGTGGCACCCGCCGTCGTTACGCCTCAATCGGTGATGTCTTCGTCGCCACGGTCAAGGACGCAATGCCCGGCGCCGCCGTCAAAAAGGGCGAAGTCGTCAAGTGCGTCGTCGTCCGCACCAAGAAAGAGAAGCGCCGTCCCGACGGCAGCTACATCCGTTTCGACGAGAACGCTGCCGTTCTCATCAAGGACGACATGACCCCGCGTGGCACTCGAATCTTCGGCCCGGTCGGACGCGAACTACGCGACCGCAAGTTCATGCGCATTGTCTCGCTAGCACCGGAGGTGTTGTGATGAAACTTAAAAAGGGCGACACCGTCGAGGTGATAACGGGGAAGGACAGGGGCAAGCAGGGCGAGATCGAACACGTCTACCCGAAGTCCAACAAGCTCATCGTGCAGGGGGTCAACACTGCAGCGAAGCACTCCAAGCCGAGCCGCGCTAACGAGCAGGGCGGCATCATCGACAAGGACATGCCGATTGACGCCAGCAACGTCATGCTGGTCCACAAGGGCAACAAGGTTCGCGTCGGCTACAAGATCAATGCCGATGGCGCCAAGGTTCGCATCGCCCGCCCGTCCGGAGAAGAGATCTGATGGCTGATAGCACAACAGACGTGGCGGAAGTTCCCCGTCTCAAGACGAAGTACAACGAGCAGGTTGCGGCGAAGCTGAAAGAAGAGCTTGGCATCGACAACGTGATGCAGATCCCGAAGCTTGACAAGATCGTCATCAACATGGGGATGGGTCGCGCTGCGAGCCAGCCGTCGTTGATGGACGCAGCGATCGACGACCTCACCGTGATCGCTGGCCAGAAGCCGATCGTGACGAAAGCGTCCAAGTCGATCGCCAACTTCAAGCTCCGTGAGGGCCAGGCCATTGGGGCAAAGGTCACGTTGCGCGGCGACCGCATGTGGGAATTCCTCGACCGGCTCGTGTCGGTTGCGATCCCCCGTATCCGCGACTTTCGTGGGCTGCCTGCACACTCCTGGGACGGGCAGGGCAACTACACCTTCGGGCTAAACGAGCAGTCAATGTTCGCCGAGATCGACCCAGACAAGATCGATCACCCTCGTGGCATGGACATCACCATCGTCACCACCGCAACGAGCAACGAAGGCGGTTACGCCCTGCTCGATGCATTCGGGTTCCCCTTCAAGAAGGGCGAGGATGCGGCCAACGCGCCGCGCAAGAAGCGTCGCAAGCGTCCGATGTACGGCAAGAAGAGCAAGTGAACAGGGCCTGAGAAGAGACTGACATGGCAAAGAAAGCACTCATCAACAAGGCCAACAAGAAGCCGAAGTTCAAGGTCCGCGCCTACACGCGGTGCCGACGCTGCGGCCGCCCTCGTTCCGTTTACCGCAAGTTCGGACTGTGCAGGGTCTGCCTCCGTGAGCTCGCTCACGCCGGTGAGATCCCCGGTTTGACGAAGAGCTCGTGGTGAGCCGGAAAGGAATCACAAAATCATGCTGACTGATCCAATCGCCGACATGCTGACCCGGGTTCGAAATGCGAACACTGCGATGCATGACGAAGTGCGTATGCCCTCTTCGAAGCAGAAGGTCGCACTCGCCGACGTTCTCCAAGCGGAGGGTTACATATCCGGATTCGCCACCGCCGACGCGCCCAAGGGCCCTGGCAAGGTGCTGACCATCCAGATGAAGTACTCCGAAGATCGTGATCGCACGATCAGCGGAATCCGCCGCATCTCGACCCCCGGTCTGCGCGTGTACCGCCAGGCCAACGCGATTCCTCGCGTTCTTGGTGGTCTCGGTGTGGCCGTCCTGTCCACCTCGAACGGCCTCATGACCGACCGCGAAGCGCGTAAGCGCAAGGTGGGCGGCGAGGTCCTCTGCTACGTCTGGTGAGCAGGAAGTAGGAACGACATGTCCCGTATTGGAAATTCACCTATCACCGTTCCGGCCGGCGTCGACGTCAAGCTGACACCAGGACACATCTCGGTCAAGGGCCCCAAGGGCTCCCTTGAGCGCGTGATTCCCGGCAACGCCGGTATCGCAATCGAGCAGGACGGCGACACGATCACCGTCACGCGACCGAACGAAGAGAACAAGACCAAGGCGCTCCACGGCCTGACTCGCAGTCTGGTCAATAACATGGTGATCGGCGTAACGGAGGGTTTCCGTAAGGAACTCGAGATTCACGGCGTCGGCTACCGCGCTGAGCAGCAGGGCCCAAACAAGCTCCGCATGAACCTCGGCTATAGCCACACCATCGACGTTCAGGCCCCCGAGGGCATTGTCTTCGAAGTGCCGCAGCAGACCTCGGTCATCGTGACCGGAATCGACAACGAAATCGTCGGGCAAGTTGCCGCAAACATTCGAAGCCTCCGGAAGCCCGAGCCCTACAAGGGCAAGGGAGTCCGCTACGCCGGCGAGCGCATCATCCGCAAGGCCGGCAAAGCCGGAAAGAAGTAATCATGAGCAAAGTCGCAGCAGCCCGCCGCAACGGCCGGATTCGTCGTCACCGACGTGTCCGCAAGAAGATCCACGGAACCGCCGCCCGGCCTCGCCTTGCGGTGTTCCGTTCGAACAAGCACTTGTCGGTGCAAGTGATCGACGACGACCTGGGTACCACCCTCGCCGCCGCCTCGACCACCGAAGCCGACGTCCGTGCGGCAGGATCGACCGCATCGGTCGCCGCCGCCACCAAGGTCGGGGAGCTCGTAGCCGAGCGTTCCAAGGCCGCCGGTATCACCACGGTCGTGTTCGACCGCGGTGGATTCGCCTACCACGGTCGTATCGCTGCCGTGGCGTCTGCTGCACGTGACGCAGGACTGGAGTTCTGATGGGTTTCGGAGGAAACAACCAGGGTGGCCGTGGCGGCCGTGACGGTGGGCGTGAACGCGCTCCCGATCCGGACGGCCTGCGCGAATCGCGCGTCATCACCATCAACCGCGTGGCCAAAGTCGTTAAGGGCGGTCGCCGGTTTTCCTTCACCGCACTGGTCGTGATCGGTGATGGCAATGGTCGAGTTGGTCTCGGCTACGGCAAGGCGAAGGAGGTGCCCTTGGCCATTCAGAAGGGCACCGAAGAAGCTCGTCGCAACCTGTTCACCGTTCCCATGGCCGGTGGCACTGTCATCCATGAGGTCCTCGGACGTACCGGCGGCGGTCGTGTGATGATCAAGCCTGCAGCATCGGGTACCGGTGTCATCGCCGGTGGCGCTGCTCGCGTCATCCTCGAAGAGGCTGGAGTCCACGATGTGCTCTGCAAGTCGCTTGGGTCGGCCAACCACATCAATGTTGCCCGCGCCACCATCCAGGGTCTGAAGCAGCTACAGCGTCCCGACGATGTTGCGACGCGTCGCGGCCTGCGGCCCGACGAGTTCGTCCCGAAGGGTCTGCTCAACGCCTACGCCGAAAGCAACAAGGACCGGTTCAAAGCCCCGACGGCTGGCTCGTCGGGCGGTGCATCGGATGCTAATGAGGATGGGTCCGCCGAGGTGACCACTGCTGCCGGAACAGGAGACAGCTGATGGCTGACATCACCGTCACTCAGACCCGGTCGGCGATCGGAACCAAACCGAAGCACCGCGGCACGCTGCGCGCACTCGGCCTTGGCAAGATCGGCCAGACCAACACGCTGCCCGACCGCCCGGAGATCCGCGGCATGATCGCGCGCGTGCCCCACCTCATCGACGTGAGCGAGGACAACTGATATGAAGGTCCATGACCTTAAGCCTGCAGAGGGCTCAACCAAGAAGGCCAAGCGCGTCGGTCGAGGTACCGGCGGCAAGGGCGGTAAGACCGCCGGTCGAGGCACCAAGGGACAGCGCGCCCGCAACACAGTTGCACGCGGTTTCGAAGGCGGACAGATGCCGCTCAAGCAGCGTGTGCCGAAGCTCAAGGGCTTCAATAACCCGTTCCGCGTTGAGTACCAGGCGGTCAACCTGCACGCCCTCAACGATCTGGTCGAAAAAGTCGGTCCCGACATCACGCCGGAGATGCTCGTCGTGCACGGACTAGTGCGCAAGGGCGCCTTCGTCAAGATTCTTGCTCGTGGTGAGATTTCGGCGAAGGTCAACATCAGTGCACACGGTGCGTCTAAGGCGGCGGTCGCGGCGATCGAGGCTGCTGGCGGCTCGGTTACCATGATCACATTGCCGTTCAATGAAGAAGGCAAGGCCGGTCGCCCAGCTTCCCAGGGCAACCAATTTATGAACCGATAGTTCGGCACGACGCGTCTCGCTCCGCTTGGTACCTTGCGGGCTTACAGCGTCGTGATTCCGCAGCAATATGAACATGCGAAGGCCCGCGCCGTTGGTGCGGGCCTTCGCATGTTCATGTGACACCAGTTGCTAGGGACGATCTTCCATCTCTTCCTTGAGGAGCACGAGAGGGGAGTGATGACCGACGACAGCCTCGGGGGATGGTGCGAAACAACCAAGTCTCTGCTCGGTGGCGATTCGCGCAATGACGTTTCGAAGCTCAACTAGCTGATCCTGCATTACCCTTGGCGATGAACGGGTTCCCTGACGGGTGCACCTGCCACCGACGCCCCAAATGGGGCTTTCTTGTCGCTTGGTTGCATGATTGTCTTGAGCTAGCGGTCGCTCGGGAAGGGCGCATGCTGGCTGATAGCCTCGCCGCTGGTCTGCGCTGACGCGCTCGTTCTCCTTGACCCTGTCTGAAAGTCATCAATGCTCTCCAACCTGCTGAACGTCTTCAAAATCAGCGACCTTCGAAACAAACTCCTGTTTGTTGTCTTGATGGTGGCCGTATACCGTCTGGGCGTGGCCATCCGGGTCCCCGGAGTCGACCCGATCGCGATTGAGCAGCTCCGGGCCTCTGCCGACCAGCAAGGGGCGCTGGGCTTCCTGAATCTTTTCTCCGGCGGCGCCTTTGAATCGTTCTCGATCTTTGCGCTGGGCATCATGCCCTACATCACCGCGAGCATCATCATGCAGGTCTTGGGTGTCGTCATCCCCAAGCTCGAGCAACTTCAGCAGGAGGGCGCCGTCGGACAGCGCAAGATCACGCAGTACACGCGGTACGTGACAATCGGACTGGCCACGCTGCAGGCGACCGGCCTCGTCTTCATCTTCGGGACCGGACAGGGGCAGGCATTCTTTACCTCCGGTCCACCGACGAACGTGCCCCTGCTATCCGGTGGCATCTGGCCGCGGGGGTACCTGATCATCCCGACGCTCGTCGCCGGGACTGCCGTTCTGATGTGGCTCGGTGAACTGATCTCCCAACGCGGTATCGGTAACGGCATGTCGATGATCATCTTTGCGTCCGTGGTTGCCTCACTGCCCGGCGGTTTCTGGGGAATCCTCCAGCTCAACAAGGAGTTTTGGTTCGTCGCCATGATTCTGCTCACGGTCGGCATCGTGGTGGCCGTCGTGTTTGTCGAACTTGGCCAGCGGCGAATACCGGTGCAGTTTGCCAAACGTGTGGTCGGCCGCCGGATGATGGGCGGTCAGAACACATACATCCCCCTCAAGGTGAATCAGTCCGGCGTGATCCCGATCATCTTCGCGAGTTCGATCCTGTTGCTTCCGGTGATCTTCTCCAACGTGCTCGGTGGTGCTGATCCCGACAGCTGGCGCTCGGGCGTGCAGAGCTGGATCACCGAGTACATCGTTAATCCGTCCAACCTCGTCTACATCACCATTTTCGCACTGCTGATCGTGGCATTCGCCTATTTTTACAACTCGATTGCGTTCGACCCGGTTCGCCAGGCTGATCAGCTCCGCAAGCAGGGCGGGTTCATCCCGGGAGTGCGCCCCGGACCGCAGACGGAGAAGTACCTCGCCAAAGCCGTTAACCGCATCACGTTGCCTGGTGCTGTCTTCATCGCTGTCATTGCGGTCCTGCCGTACTTGCTACTCCTGGCGGCGGGCATCAATACCTTCGGGTTCGCCGGCACGAGCGTTCTGATCTCTGTCGGCGTGGCGCTTGAATTAATGCGTCAGATCGACAGCCAGCTGACGTTGCGCAATTATGAGGGCTTCCTCAAGTAGGCCGCAGCCCATGATCCCGGGCGCCCGCCTCATCATCCTCGGGCGACAGGGTGCCGGAAAGGGGACGCAGTGCGTGCGCCTCAGCCGCCACTTCGTCGTGCCGCACATCTCCACTGGAGACATGCTGCGGTCAGCGGTGCGCGAGGGTACCCCGCTCGGTATCGAGGCGAAGAAGGTCATGGATGCCGGCGGCCTGGTGTCTGACGACATCATGATCGGGATCGTCCGTAATCGGTTGAAGGCTGCCGACGCAGACACGCGCGGCTACATCCTCGACGGGTTCCCGCGCACGATCGAGCAGGCGGACGCGCTCGACGAGATCACCTTTGAAATCGGGAAGCCGATCGATGTTGTCCTCGATCTCGACGTTCCTCGCGAGATCGTTCTGGAGCGGATCTCCTCGCGTCGTGTCTGTCGGGACTGCGGCACCAACTACACGGCGAGTGGCAACGACCCAAGCCCCTGGATCTGTGATGTGTGTGGTGGTGACGTCATGCAACGCGACGATGACACACCCGATTCGGTCAACCGTCGTCTCGACATTTACGAAGAGCAGACCTTTCCGCTAATTCGTCACTACGGCGATCAGAACCAACTCTCAGTGGTCAACGGGATCGGACACCCCGACGCAGTGTTTGAGCGGCTCGTGCAGGCCGTCGAGCAAAGTCGCGTGTGAGTAGACGGTGACTGGATCTAGCGCGTTGCCCGAAACAGGCCCAACAATGGCCACTCTTGTCTTCGACGGCTATTGAGGCTTCTGTACCCGTTCGGCCAGGTGGCTCGACAAGTTGGACCGCAGGCAGCGCGTCGATGTCGTCGCAGCACAGGCGCACGGCATCTGGGAACGGACTGGTTTGAGTCAAGCTCAGACTGACCAAGCGGTGTGGACCGTTGCAGGCGACTCCGCAGCGGGAGGGCCGCGAGGTATCGCACTGATGCTCGCTGTCGCCTGGAACTCCAGGATTCCGTTGTGGCCATTTCGACTTCCTGGCGTTTCATGGTTACTTGACCAGATCTACGGATGGTTTGCGGCGAATAGGCATCGCCTGCCAGGAGAGACCCCTTGGTGCGTCGCTCATCCTGGTGAGTGCGTTGCGTCAACGTCGCACGAGCCGAGGTGACGATTCGCTCGGTCCGTCCGCTGGGAGGAAGAGATGTGCCGTCCGTCATACTCGCAGGGGTGGAGGCACAACACAATGAGGCACCACGACGACGTGGCCGGCCACCTGACACGAAGTCGTCCGAGACGCGCGAGGCGATCTTGAGCGGTGCCCGCAATCTTTTCGGTGAGCGCGGCTACGGCTCGGTGACGAACAAGGACTTGGCCGCTGCGGCGGGGGTGACCACCGGAGCTCTCTACCACTACGTGGAGTCAAAGCTTGACCTCTATATCGAGGTCCACCGCGATATGCAGGGTCGCATTTACGGCCGCTTCCAGGAGGCGGAATTGTCGCAGGAGACCTTCATCGGCAAGCTCGAGGCGGTGCTTAACGCGGCACACGATATGAACCGCGAGGATCCGTCGTTGACCAAATTTGTCGGGGCGGTGCGCGCCGACACCCGTCGACACCCCGAAATCGGCGAATCCCTCGGCGCAGCTATGACGGATCGCGAGCGGTTTTTCCTGGGAATCGTCGAAGCGGGAATCGCGTCCGGTGAGGTGCGTCGTCAGGATGCTGCACTGCTCCAGGAATTCATTCGGCTGATCCTCGTTGGCCTCACTGACGGAGCGAGCCATTCGCTTCAGCGGCAGCGCTGCGCCATCGACAGCGTGATGGCGGTCGTACGGGGTGACCTGGTTCGTCCCGTACCGAAGTCGAGTTTGCCGGCGCAGCACGCGTGACTCACGTCGCTGGGGATTTCGCGCGTGGAGTCGCGCCGATCGACCGTTAGCATCGTTTTTCGGTCTGTTCGCAGACCGGGTCGAGTTATGCCGTTCGATCCCAATCCGCCAAAACAGTGAAAACCGAACTCATCGCTAGCAGCAGAGGCCTCTGTCGAGGCGGTGAGCACGATCAGGTGAGGAGAATCCCCTGCCCAAGCCAAAGGAAGATGCGATTGTACTCGAGGGTAAAATCCTCGAATCGCTGCCGAATGCCATGTTCAAGGTCGAACTCGACAATGGACACGAGGTACTCGCGCACATTTCCGGAAAGATGCGGATGCACTACATCCGTATCCTTCCAGGCGACAAGGTCCAGGTGGAACTAACTCCGTACGATCTCACCCGAGGTCGCATCACCTATCGGTACAAGTGAGCCGGCCCGAGAGACCGTCTCCGAAATTCGAACAACGCACGATCCGAACGAACGAGTAGAGAAGCAACCATGAAAGTACGTCCCAGCGTCAAGCCGATGTGTGACAACTGCAAGGTGATACGTCGCCATCGTCGAATCATGGTCATCTGCACAAACCCCCGCCACAAGCAGCGGCAGGGTTGAGCCCAGGAACAGCCCAGGAAGTAGCAAGGTAGACAAGCAACATGGCACGTATCGCCGGCGTCGACATCCCCCGCGAGAAGCGGTTGGAGGTCTCTCTCACCTACATCTTCGGGATCGGTCTCACGACGTCTCGGACCATCTGTCAGTCCCTAGAACTTGACCCCAACACGAAGGTGTCGAATCTGACTGAGGACGAAGTCAACAAGATCCGCGGCTACGTCGATCAGAACCTCACCATCGAAGGCGACCTACGCCGCAACGTGCAGGGCGACATTAAGCGCAAGATTGAGATCGGTTGCCTGCAGGGCGTCCGTCACCGCAAGGGTCTTCCCGTCCGCGGGCAGCGCACACACACCAACGCCCGCACCCGCAAGGGACCGAAGCGCACCGTCGCCAACAAGAAGAAGGCCGTCCGGAAGTAATCCGGGAGAAAGATCGACATGGCAAAGCAGACCCCAACCCGCCGTCCGCGTAAGCGCGACCGGAAGAACGTCACAACCGGTGTGATCCACATCAAGTCCTCGTTCAACAACACGATCGTTTCGATCACCGACCCGCAGGGCAACGTGATCGCCTGGGCGAGTTCTGGTGTCGCCGGATACAAGGGGAGCCGCAAAAGCACCCCCTTTGCCGCGCAGTTGGCGGCCGAGAAGGCCGCGCGCGCCGCTCAAGAGCACGGCTTGCGCCGCGCTGAAGTGCAGGTCAAGGGTCCCGGCTCCGGCCGTGACGCCGCCGTTCGCAGCATCCAGCAGACCGGTATCGAAGTTGTGTCGATCAAGGATGTCACCCCTGTTCCCCACAATGGTTGCCGGCCACCCAAGCGCCGGCGCGGCTGAGAAAGGACGCTGAGTCATGGCTCGTTACACCGGACCCAAACTGCGCATCTCGCGCCGTCTGTCAACCAATATCTTCGAGAATGAGAAGGGTCGCAAGATCCTTGAGCGCCGTCCGTTCCCCCCAGGAGCGCACGGTCGCACCCGTCGCCGTAACGCCGGCTCCGAGTACCTCGCCCAACTGCAGGAGAAGCAGAAGGCAAAGTACATCTATGGTGTCCTCGAGCGTCAGTTCAAGAAGACCTACAACGAAGCGGTGCGCCTCGATGGGCCCTCCGGTGAGAACCTGCTGCGGCTGCTCGAGCAGCGTCTCGACAACGTCGTCTATCGCGCCGGCTGGGCGTCGACCCGTCCCCAGGCTCGCCAGTTCGTGAACCACGGACTAATCAACGTGAATGGCAAGCGCCTCGACATAGCGAGTTACACCGCCCGAAAGGGTGACGTCGTGTCGCTGTCGCCGAAGGCTGCAAAGATGATCGTTATCCAACACAACATTGACACCCTTGACCGCTCACTCGTTGGCTGGCTCGAACAGGGCGATGGCGGCAAGGAAGTCACGGTGCGGAGCCTCCCCGAGCGCGACCACATCGACATCCCGGTACGCGAATCGCTTATCGTCGAGCTCTACTCCAAGTAGCGCTTGACGGCGGCGCCATGCCGCTGTTTATCCCGCCCTCGTTCAACCCCCTCGAATACTGTCTCGAATACGTCCCGAATACCCGGAAAGGTCCTGGCACAAATGCTCGTCATGCAGCGCCCCACCATCGAATCCATCGGTGAGGAATCGAACAACCGCCAGCAGTTTGCGGTCGGACCACTCGAGCCCGGCTTCGGCCATACGCTCGGCAACTCACTGCGCCGCACGCTTCTGTCGTCGATTCCCGGTGCTGCGGTAACCGTCGTTCGCTTCGACGAGTCGCTTCACGAGTTCGACACGATCGCGGGCGTGACCGAAGATGTCACCGACATCATCTTGAACCTGAAAGACATTGTCGTCACCTCGACGAGTGACGAGGCCGTCACTGCTCGCATTGACGTGCGGGGAGCGGCCGACGTCACAGCGGCCGACATTGAGTGCTCCTCAGACGTTGAGGTACTCAATGGTGACCTCCACATAGCAACGCTCAACACGAGGGGCCGACTTGCGGTCGATCTGACTATTGAGCAGGGTCGGGGCTATTTGTCGAGCAAGCGCGAAGACGACACTCGCACCATCGGAATGATCCCGATCGACGCGATCTTCAGCCCGATCCGTCGTGTGTCGTTCGAGGTCGAGCCGACCCGGGTCGAGCAGTCCACGAACTACGATCGCCTGGTCATCGAGATCGAGACTGACGGGTCGATTGCGCCCGCCGAAGCACTGGCATCGGCCGGCGCCACACTTCAGGCGCTCACTGAACTCGTTGCCTCGATGTCCGATGAACCGCAGGGCCTCGAGCTTGGCGAAATCGTGGATGTCGCCGTCAGCTCCCCCGACCTCGACCTGCCGATCGAAGACCTCGACCTGTCGGAGCGTCCGAACAATTGCCTCAAGCGGGCTCAGGTCAACACGGTGGGAGAATTGCTCACCAAGACCGAAGATGACCTGCTCAACATCACCAACTTCGGCCAGAAGAGCCTCGATGAAGTGAAGGCCAAGCTCGATGAGCGCGGCCTGACGCTGCGCGGCTGAGCCGCCGGACTAAGAAGGACACGAATCATGCCTACCCCACGCCGCTCCCGCCGTTTCGGTTCGTCGGCTTCGCACCAGAAGCTAATGATGGCCAACCTCACCGCGTCGCTGTTTGCAGCTGAAGGCATCTCAACCTCCGAGGCGAAGGCCAAGCACCTCCGCCCGATCGCCGAGAAGTTAATCACGAAGGCGAAGAAGGCGCAGGAGGAGGGCCCGATGCAGGTCCACCGGATCCGTCAGATCCAGAGCCAGCTCGGGGACCGTGAGATGACGTACAAGCTCGTCCATGACATCGCCCCGCGCTACATGGATCGCAATGGTGGCTACACCCGCATCCTGAAGCTCGGCACGCGCCACGGCGACAACGCCGAGATGGCACGCATCGAACTCGTCTGACCCGAGCGGCCGGTCCGCCGATGCGGGTGAGTGGCACATCTCGCTTCGCTCGTCTGCCCGGAGTGGCCTCAGCTCGTTGTGTGTGGTGAGACTTAGCTGCCATGACGACACGATCCGAACCCACGCGCAATGTTGCGCTGGTGGTCTCCTATGACGGGACCGACTTCCACGGCTTTGCGGAGTCGCCTCCCGTTGCCACGGTGATGGCCTTGCTCCGTGGAACGCTCGAACAGATCCTGCAGAGCGATCTTGCATTGACAGCGGCCGGCCGGACCGACGCAGGCGTGCACGGATGGGGTCAGGTCGTGACAGGCCGAATCCCGGCGTCTACTGATCTGGTGCGGCTTGAGCGTTCTGTCAACCGGATGTGCGCGCCTATGGTCGCAATCCGTTCGGCCGAATGGGTCGACGATGATTTCGATGCTCGTTTCTCGGCGACATCGCGGACGTATCGCTACGCCGTGTGGAACCACCCGCAGCCGAATCCGTTGTTGGCGCGCACTTGTTGGCACGTACCCGAACAGCTCGATGTCGATGCGATGAATGCCGCCGCTGCTCACTTCGTCGGTCAGCACGACTTCGCGAGTTACTGTCGGCGCCCGAAGGTGGCCGAGGGGCAATCCGACAAGTCGCTTGTAAGAATCCTGCAACGCGCCGAGTGGTTACGAGTCGATCAGGAGCCCTCGGGCTCGCTGCTGCGTTTCGAGATCGCCGCCACCAGCTTCTGTCATCAGATGGTACGCAGCATTGTCGGCACGCTCGTCGACGTCGGACGTGGTCGCCGGAAGGCGGCGTCGATTCCGGTAACGCTGGCCGCGCTCGATCGGTCGGCCGCAGGGCCAGTGGCGCCCCCGACTGGCCTCGTGCTTTGGAATGTCGGCTACGACGGCGTCCGTTGGGACGCCTGAACGTAGCGTGGTGGAGCGCACGCGAGGCGACCCGGGTTCGATGTTGGAAGATCGATCGTTTGGCAGCGGGTGTCTGCCGGGTCAGACGTTGGTATCGGCGTCAGCCGAATGACAGGGGATACGTCCATCCGTGGAAGGCCGTGCACCCGGACATGGTCAAGCGGTCGCGCTAGTACGGCTATCCGACCCCGTGCGCCACACAGCCGATCTGCGGGCCCTTACTGGCCCTGGGTATTGCCGTGTTTGAGTGCGTGGCAGCCGGGTCAATGTCGAGGGCGGCCACAGTTTTGCGGTCAATGTTGACGGAATCTAAACGACTTTGGCCGTTTAGATTCGGTCATGTCCAGCACGTTTATGCAGGAGATGGTGCATTCGGACCGCGTTGGGTCCGATCTTCGTAGATTCTGACGATACGTGCCGGGTTGGTGGCAGCCGGGGCCCGCCGTAGCATTGCGGGGTTCCCTGGAGCGGGTGTTCAACTGATGACCCATCCTCGGATGCTGCGGGTCGGCTTGTGTCGGACGCAGTCGAATCCACTGGTTGAGATCGACCACAGAGAGAGGCCCCGAAATGACGACCTACAGTCCGAAACAGAGCGAAATTCAGGCGCAGCGCGAATGGCACGTCGTTGATGCAGAGGGCCTCGTCCTCGGGCGGATGTGCACCGAAGTCGCCCGAGTGCTCAAGGGCAAGCACAAGCCGATCTACGCCCCGCATATCGACACCGGTGACCATGTGATCGTGATCAATGCCGACAAGATCGTGATGACCTCGGGCAAAGCCGAGCGCACGATGAAGTACCGCCACTCGGGATACCCCGGTGGGATTAAGTCCGAGTCGTACGCCAAGCTCCATGCCCGTAAGCCTGCCGAGGCCGTGCGCCAGTCGATTCGCGGAATGCTTCCCAAGGGCCCGCTTGGCCGCCAACAGCTGACGAAGCTGAAGGTGTACGCCGGCGGCGAACACCCACATGGCTCGCAGTCGCCGAAGCCGATGGCCATCGACCATGCGAAGGCCCGCTGAGCGGTCCGCTGACTTTACGACTGACGACAACGAGAGAACGAGAATTACATGACTGCACCGCTCACCCAGACCACCGGCCGCCGCAAGCGTGCCGTCGCCCGCGCTTCCTTGCGCCCCGGCACCGGCCAGTTCACGATCAACGGCAAGACCCTGGAGGCCTACTTCCCGACCGACGCGTCGCAGATGGTCGTCGCGGAGCCGATGAACGTGACCGAGACCCGTGAGGCGTACGACGTGAACGCGACCATCCACGGCGGAGGTGCCAGCGGTCAGGCCGGCGCACTGCGCATGGCGATCGCACGCTCGCTCGTGGAACTTGACCCTGAGTCGCGGCACATCCTGAAGACCTCCGGCCTTCTTACGCGTGACCCGCGAAAGAAGGAGAGCAAGAAGTACGGCCTCAAGAAGGCTCGCAAGGCACCTCAGTTCACGAAGCGCTGAGCCTGCTGTTGCGATGAAGTTCGGCACCGATGGTGTTCGCGGCGTCGCACACGAGGAACTGACAACTGAGTTCGCCGTCCGTCTCGCACGGGCGGCGGCTTGCGTTCTGGGGGCAGATGGCGCCCGAACCGTGGTGATCGGCGGCGATACACGCGAGTCGACTCCGGCATTTGACGTCGCCCTCACCGAAGGATTCAACGCCGAGGGGATCGACGTGGTCCGTCTCGGTGTCGTGCCCACGCCGCTAGTTGCGTTCGAGGCCCAGCGCTCTGACGCAATGGGAGCGATGGTTTCGGCGTCGCACAATCCGTATCAGGACAACGGCATCAAGCTGTTTGCGCCCGGCGGGACCAAGCTCACCGACGACGTCGAGGCCCGGATCGAGGCGGAACTCGCTGCGCTCGACAATCCCAGGCGTCGTAGTCCGGTGGGGTCTTTACGCACAACGGAACCGGCCGTCGTAGCAGTCAACGGAAGCTCCGGCTACGTCGATCACGTGTTGAAGGTCCTTGAAGGCCGCGACCTCAACGGCCTCAAGGTTGTCCTCGATGCGGCCAATGGTGCGGCATCCGCAGTGGCTCCCGCTGCGCTGCGCCGGGCCGGTGCCGAGGTAATCGTCGTCGCCGACGCGCCCGATGGTCGCAACATCAACGACAGATGTGGTGCGACCTACCCCCAGTTCGTCGCAACGGAGGTTGTGGCGCATGGGGCGGACATCGGTATCGCGCTCGACGGTGACGCGGATCGGTTGATTGCCGTCGACCATCAGGGCAATATCGTCGACGGCGACCACGTCATAGCGATCTGTGCGCTCGATCTTCGCAGTCGAGGTTTGCTTGCGCACAACACGGTCGTGGTGACGGTGATGACCAACCTCGGTTTCAAACTGGCGATGGAGAAAGCCGGCATCCATGTTGTGGTGACCGGCGTCGGCGATCGTTACGTACTTGAGGCGCTTGCGGCGGGGCCCTACTCGCTCGGCGGGGAGCAGAGCGGCCACGTTATCTTTTCTGACCATGCGACAACCGGTGACGGGCTGCTCACAGCGCTTGCGTTGCTCGATGTCGTGCAACGGGCGGGGCGCCCGCTGGCAGAAATCGCTGCGGAGACGATGATGTCGCTCCCGCAGGTGCTCGTTAACTTGCGGATTGCCACCCGTGTCTCGGATGTAGCCGAGCTAATGGCCGACGATGTAGCTCGCGCCGAATCCGAGCTCGGAGCGTCGGGGCGCGTGCTGCTGCGGGCGAGCGGGACCGAACCGCTGATCCGCGTGATGGTTGAGGCGCCGACTGCTGAACGCGCGCAGGCGAGTGCCGATGCGCTCGCCGAAATCGCCCGCCAACGCTTCGGCTGAGGGCGGCTCGTTCAAAGCGGCGATCGGGCCGCTCCTCGGTGCGGTCTTGGGCCTGGTGGCCGGACCGTCCTTCGGTAAAATCTCCCTCGTAGTGATTTCTGAGTCGATCATCAGCGGAGAATCAATACTCCGCTGGGCTTGCTTGCCGTGTTCGCAGTCATCGCCACCATGGTTGAATTGCTCGCAGCACCCGTTCCGCTCGTCGTAACGCACGCGGCGCGGCCGCCGCATGATGAACACGCGACTCTCGCCGACGTCGTTGCGCGTTCTCGAACGGAACCGATCGGTAACCTGGCGCGGTATGTGCGGCATCATCGGCGTTCTCAGTCGACCTCCTACTCGGCCGACACCGCGCACCGAAAATCTGTTGGGCGGGCTTGACGCCGCAATCGAGTCGATCCCAGACGTTGCTGCGGTCGCAGCAGCGAGCCGCGAGGTCGACACAGCCCTGCACGGTCTTCCCGGCGTATTTGCTCTGAGCGATCAGCCGGAACTCGTTGCGGCGCTCTCGTCCCGTCTGAATCGACTCGACCGGTTCCGTTCCGAGCGAGAAGCTGAACTCGACGTCAACGCAGGCGGGTTGTCCGCCGATGCACTCGAGACCGCGAACGCCGAATTATTCGAGCTCGCCGACGTCCTGTGGGCGATCCGCAACGACCGGTTTCGCACTGCTCGCGAAGTTGAGGCGCTCGCCGGCCGCAACGCGAGCGCTGGGGCACTGGCTGCGTATCTGGTGGCCCAACAGGCATTCTCGGCAATCGATCGCCTCGAAGTTCGCGGCCGGGACTCGGCGGGCATTCATCTTTACGTCTGGGATCACGACATCGACTCCGACACGCTCTCGGCATTGATTGCCGAGCGGGGCAACGACCTCCTCTTTGAGAACGGATCAGTCGTGGCCACACAGGGCGCCGACGGTCTTCCGGTCCTATCGTTCGCGTACAAGCAGGCTGCCGAGATCGGCGAACTCGGCGACAACACAGCAGCCCTGCGATCGACGCTTGCCGCCGATGCCCTATTTCGGCGAGCGGTGTCATCGCCACAGGCCCGCACCGCCCTAATTGGACACACGCGCTGGGCGAGTGTCGGCATCATCAGCGAGCCGAACACCCACCCACTCAATTCCCAAGAGTTGGAGCGTGGCGGAAAGGCGCAGGCTGAGGCCCCGTACGTCGTGGCAGCCCTGAACGGAGACGTCGACAACCACGGCGATCTCCGTGCCGAATACGACCTTGGGATCGCCGGCCCGATCACGACCGACGCGAAGGTGATTCCGACCATCACCTCCCGTCACCTCGCCGCCGGCGTCGAGACCGTCGAAGCCTTTCGGCGGACCGTGTCGATGTTCGAAGGTTCCGTCGCAATCGGCGCGATGGCAGCGGCATCCCCATCGACCTTGCTGCTCGCGCTCCGTGGAAGCGGGCAGGGCCTGTACGTCGGCCTCGCCGACGACTGCTACATCGTCGCCAGCGAACCGTATGGCGTGGTCGAAGAGACGGCCACATACGTTCGGATGGACGGAGAAGATGGCGGTGAGATCATCGCTATCGACGCCGATGTTGCTGGTGAACTCGACGGAATCCGCCGCTACGCCTACGACGGGACATCAACTCCGGTCGAACCAGGTGATGTTGTCACAGCAGAAGTCACGACTCGCGATATCGACCGCGGTGATGCGCCACACTTTCTGCTGAAGGAGATCTCGGAGTCGCCGACGAGTTTCGCGAAGACGCTGCGCGGCAAGATCGCAACTGCGACTGATGGGTCATTGTCAGCGGTCGTCGGCGAGATGGCATTGCCCCCCGAGGTCGCAGCGAAGCTTGCCGACGGCACGATCAACCGCGTCCGGGTGATTGGCCAGGGGACTGCGGCGGTGGCCGGGCAGAGCACTGCGGCGATCCTCGACGAGTTGCTCGAGTCTGCATTGGACGTCGATGCGATTACGGCAACCGAGTTGTCCGGGTTTCACCTCCGACTTGACATGAGCGACACGCTGGCCATCGCGGTCAGTCAGTCGGGGACCACGACCGACACGAACCGCACGGTTGATCTGATCCGGTCCCGCGGTGGGCATGTGATCAGCATCGTCAACCGGCGAGGTTCGGACCTCACCGACAAGGCCGACGGGGTGATGTACACCTCCGACGGACGCGACGTCGAGATGAGTGTCGCATCGACCAAGGCGTTCTACGCGCAGGTCGCGGCCGGGGCTCTCCTGTCGTGTGCGATCGCTGAAGCAACCGGTCGAGGTGACGCTCGCCGACGTACCCAGCTCCTCACCTCGCTGCGCTCACTTCCAGACGCGATGCGTGCAACCCTCGAGCGGCGCGAATCAATCGCAGATGCGGCGCGCCGTTTCGCCCCGTTCAAGCGGTACTGGGCGGTTGTCGGCAACGGGCCGAACAAAGTGGCCGCCGAAGAGGTCCGGATCAAGCTCAGCGAGCTCTGCTACAAATCGATGGCCTGTGACTCCACGGAGGATAAGAAACACATTGATCTTTCGTCCGAGCCGCTAATTCTCGTCTGCGCCGCCGGCCTTGAAGGGTCGACCGCCGACGACGTGGCGAAGGAGGTCGCGATCTTTAAGGCGCACAAGGCGACACCGATCGTTTTCGCCACCGAGGGAGAGACGCGCTTCGACGCCGACGCCGTGATAGAGGTTCCCAAGGTCGATCCGACGCTCGGCTTCGTGTTGTCCGCCATGGCGGGGCATCTCTTCGGCTACGAGGCGGCTCTCGCCATCGACGCATCTGCTCACCCGCTGCGCGGCGTCCGTGAGCGAGTTGAGGAACTGGTAGGCGATCAGCTGTCCGGCGACGATGCCCTTGCGCGCCTGCGTCACGATCTTGTTCCGAATGCCGACCGCTTCCATGATGGGATTCGGAGCGGACTCTACGACGGGCACCTCGAGGCATCGACCGCCGTGCGGCTCTCCCAAATGCTCGGTCACGTGCTGTCCGACCAACCCGTTTCTTCCTACCAGCGCGTGTCAGGAAGGGTTGCGACGCCGTCGTCATTGATTGACGACCTCGTCGGGGCGCTCACCACGGCGATCGACGAGTTGACACGGCCGGTCGACACGATCAAGCACCAGGCGAAAACCGTGACGGTAGGAATCTCACGCAGCGATGAAGGGGTCATCGATTGTCCTCTTGTCCAAGCCCTGCTATCAGCTGGCGCTGGTCGCGACGTCCTGAGCTATCGGACGCTCAAGGTTCTTGCCGACCTTGACCCGTCGGTGGCCGCAGTTCGCGGCTTCACGAGATATGACATCGATTCCGATCGCAACACCGTTGCGATCATCGACCGCGGCGGGATTTCCCGGGACCTGCAAAGCCGTGTCGAGGGGGTTGCACCGTTGCTTGGCACCAAGCACCGGGTTGCGTCCGAACGTGATGTGCTCGTCGGTCGAGGTCGCAGCGACGGCCGAACAGTGATCTTTGTCCCGGAGGTCAAGGGCGGCGAGACGACCGGGTTAACACTGTTGCACGTGAAGTTCCACGACACTCGCCCGGCTGCGGTGATGCGTGGTGTGCTGCAGGGCTACGACCGCCGCTACGACCGCCTCGTCGACACCGTCTACGAAACCGAGGGTTCGTTCGACGAAGCGCTGCTCGGCGAGATCGCCGTCGAGCAACTGCTCGTCGGGCCGGTCGTCGAGACCGCCGAACTCTGGAGGCGTTGAACGGTGGCGATTGTCGGGATCGGAATCGATCTGGTCGACATCGAACGGTTCCGAACGTCACTCGAACGGACACCGTCGATGCGGACCCGCCTGTTCACCGAGGTCGAACTGGCCTACGTGGCACCCAAGACCGACCCGGTGCCGTCGCTTGCGGCGCGATTTGCGGCACGGGAAGCGGTGATGAAGTCGCTCGGGCTTGGCCTCGGAGCATTCGGCTTTCACGAAGTCTGGGTGGATCGGGCAGCATCAGGCGAACCGTCATTGGCGATCACTGGTCGAGCATTGGACCTCGCTGCCGAAGCCGGCGTAGAGAGGTGGCACCTCAGCCTCACGCACTCAGCGTCGACTGCTGGTGCTTACGTCATCGCAGAGTGACGCTACGGCGTATCGAACGTGGCAATTGGTCTGGCTTGGATCACGCTGCGATCATGGAAACCATGATCGACGAGTACACCGAAGCCTGGAACGAACTGACCGCTCCAGGAGGCCCGTTCGCGATGACCGAGATTGAGGTGCGTGGCGTCCCGATGCGAGTGTTCGACTCTGCGCCACCGTCGATGCGTTTCGTGTGGGAGATGGCGTCGGGACACGGCGATGCGGACTACGTCGTGTTCGAAGATGAGCGCTTCACCTACGCCCAGTCCGACGCGATCATCAAAGCGCTGGCGCAACATCTCGTCGACGACCTCGGCGTGCGCCACGGCGACCGCGTTGCGATCTCGATGCGAAACTTTCCCGAGTGGGTGTTCTCGTACTGGGCGATCGTGTCGATCGGAGCCGCCTGCGTCGGAATGAACGCCTGGTGGACGACCGATGAGATGAAGTACGGGCTGTCCGACTCTCGACCAAAGGTGCTCATCTGTGACACCGAGCGCGTCGACCGGGTCACGCCGATCCTTGACGAACTTCGACATGGTGACGAAGGTACGCCGTTGCACGTCATCACGGTGCGCCACGACGGTGAACTCCCCGCGGATGCTGCTCGTTGGGAGGACATGATCGACCCCAGCACTGCACCAGCGACCTTTCCCGAAGTTGACCTTGACCCTGACGACGATGCATGCATCTTCTACACCTCCGGGACCACGGGGTTCCCAAAGGGTGCCCAACTCACCCACCGCGGTTCGGTCCACAACTTGTTGGACCTCGCGTTCATGGCAGCGGTGTCGGCCGCAGCGGCGAAAAAGGTGGGCGCCGCCGCCGGTACACCCGATCTGAGCGACGACGAGCAGTCGGCCGGCAGCACACAAAGCGTATTCATGGCACCGACACCGCTGTTCCACGTGACCGCTAACAACTGCCTGCTTCATCCAGCGACCATCTCCGGTGCGCGGATTGTCTTCATGCACAAATGGGATGCCGGGCGAGCACTCGAGTTGATTGAACGAGAGGGCGTCACCAACTTCTCGGGAGTCCCCACGATGAGTCGCGAGATGCTGATGCACCCCGACTGGTCCACGCGCGACACCTCGACCGTCCTCGGCATGGGCGGCGGCGGCGCGCCATTACAACCCGACCTCGTCGACAAGATCGACAAGTCGTTGACGAAAGGTGCGCCGAGTACGGGGTACGGCCTCACCGAAACTCATGGCATCGTGACGGCTAACTCCGGGTCGATGTACACAGCGAAGCCGTCGTCGTGTGGTCGTGTCGTTCCCGTCCTCGACTCCAAGCTCATCAATGATGCCGGCGAGGAAGTCACCGAGCCAGGAGAACGGGGGGAACTGTGCGTGCGCGGCTCTGTTGTAATCAAGGGCTATCTCAATCGTGCCGAAGCGACCGCCGACGCGATTCGTGATGGCTGGTTCCGCACCGGCGACATTGCGACGATCGACGACGACGGGTTCGTCTTCATCGTCGATCGCGCCAAGGACATGGTGCTGCGCGGCGGCGAGAACGTCTACTGCTCCGAGGTCGAAGCGGTAATCTACGAGCATCCCGATGTCGCAGAAGCAGCAGCGTTTGGCGTCCCCGATGATCGTCTCGGCGAAGTCGTGGGTGTTGCGATCGTCCGGTCGCCTGGTTCAACGCTCGATGACGCCGGGCTCACGGAATTCCTCACAGGCAGGCTCTCGAAGTTCAAGATCCCCGAGCGGATCTGGTTCATGGACGATGCTTTGCCGCGGAATGCGAACGGAAAGTTTCTGAAGCGTGAGTTGCGCGACACCTTGATTGGCTGACGGGGCGATCAGAGAGGGTGGCGTGACTCAGCCTCCGACACTCTGGCAGACTCGACCCATGATCCCGGTGGTGACGCCCGACGAGATGCGGGCGATCGATGTTGCGGCACCGGAGCCAGTCGACGAACTCATCCGCCGGGCAGGGGCTGCGGTGGCGCGGGAAGCAATCGACATTCTCGGCGGAACCTACGGCCGCGTGGTCAATGTCATCGCAGGCCAGGGCAATAACGGTTCCGATGGTCGGGACGCAGCAGAACGACTGGCGGCGCGTGGTCTTGGAGTGCGTGTGTTTGACGCGATGGCGTGTCCGCCGGAGTTGCCCGCTGCCGACCTCGTAATCGATGCGGCCTACGGCACGGGGTATCGGCCCGACCCCGACCGACCGTGGCAGGCGCCGGGTATCGGCTCGGCTGCTGTGCTCGCTGTCGATGTCCCAAGCGGCATCGACGCGCTTACCGGGATTTGCCGAAGCGGCGTGCTGCGCGCTGACCGCACGATTTCGTTCCAGGCGCTGAAGCCCGGGTTGCTCTTCGGTCGCGGCGCCACGATGGCTGGCGACGTCGTGATCGCCGACATCGGGCTCGACATCGGCTCCATCAACTGCCACCTCGTCGAACAGCATGATGTCGAGCGTTGGTGGCCAGCTCGTTCGATCGATGCACACAAATGGCATGCCGCAGTGAAGGTGATCGCTGGGAGCCCCGGCATGCCCGGCGCTGCCG
>Ga0209603_1000411_pt1 | contig 52589 bp, 53 predicted proteins | sample COGITO_mtgs_1206_FD_184812 | JGI IMG/M metagenome (GOLD analysis project Ga0209603, IMG submission 184812) | Pelagic marine microbial communities from North Sea - COGITO_mtgs_120607 (SPAdes) (version 2) | ecosystem: Environmental > Aquatic > Marine > Epipelagic ...
ATTTTCACTGATTACTTGCATATCATAAAATTCTTCGCTAACTTCACTATATGAAGGTTAAAGTATCCTCACTCAAACACCATCCCAAGAACAAGGAAATCTATTCCCTATCCTCTATTGAGGAACTGATGGAAAGTATTTCAGAAGTTGGATTATTACAAGTTTTAATTATAGACCAATACAATCAAATCATCAGTGGAAATAGAAGATTTGAATCTATTAAAAGATTGAAATGGGAAGAAGTTGAGGTTGAGGTGAAAGAAGTTAAAGATGGAGAAGAAGAATTACTCCTTATCCACTTCAATAAACAGAGAATAAAGAGTTTTAAGGAACTTATTAATGAATACCTAACACTTGATGGGTATTACAGAAAAGGACAAGGAAGAAGAACGGATTTAACTTCTGTTAAATCTAACAGAAGTTCTTCAAGAGATATGGTTTCAAAAGAAATGGGTATCTCTTCATCTCAATTACAGAGATTGATTTTTATTCACAAACATCACCCTGACCATATAGAACTTTTAGATAAAGGGATTCTTACTGTAAACCAATCTTATCTTCAAATCCAACGAGAACTTAAAGAGAAAGAAAGTAGAGAAAACAAACCCAACAATAAATCAAAGACAACTAAGAACTCATCATGGAGATTTTATCAGAAATCATCCCATGATATGAGTGAGTTAAAAGATGGTGAAATTCAAACCATTTTTACCTCTCCTCCCTATTGGAATAAACGAAAGTATTCTGAGGAAGAAGGATTAGGTAATGAGAAAACCTCTGAAGAGTTTGTATTAAATCTATCAGAACATCTTATAGATTGTAAAAGAGTATTAAAGTATAGAGGAAGTTTCTTTTTAAACCTTGGGGATACTTTCTATAATGGAAACCTTCAAAATGTTCCTCATAGAGTAATCCTTAAACTTCAAGAACAAGGATGGATACTTAGAAACACTATTATCTGGTCAAAGACCAATCCCAAACCCTCCTCATCAAAATCAAATCTTACTCCCTCTTATGAATTCATTTTTCATCTTACTAAATCAATGGAGTATGATTACTACCCAACACTAACCAAACTCTCAGATAAAACTAAACCCTCACTTCCACCTCGACACAGAAGTGTAAATGGAGAATACTCTAATTCTATTTCACCCTACCTACCCAACATCAAAGGAAAGAACATGGGAGATTATTGGAATGAGGATATCGTAAGAACTTCAGTAGCAAATCAAAAGTTAGATATCGAAGGAGAACACCCAGCTCCTTTTCCTGAGGAAATCATCACTCTACCTATTCTTCAAACTTCCAAAGAGTTTGAATTGGTATTAGACCCGTTCATGGGAAGTGGAACTACTGGAAGAGTTTGTGATAAGTTAGGGAGGAGTTTTGTGGGATATGATTTGAAGGGGTATTAATAACAAAAAACGATACATTATAACGGTATAACGGTTTATCCATTTCCGTCGATCCCCCTGTTATTCAGGGTTGCAAAACATAATCTATTTGTGAATTAAATAATGAAGTATCATTATTTAAAATTCTAATATTTATCGAAATAACGATTTCCTACATAACTTCTTGGAACACCACTGCGGATATAAATTCTATCTTTAGAAAATCGACCATACCAAGTACCCCCGACATCCCACCTTATTTTAAAATCTGTTTTTTTATTCTTGTTACTCCAAGACCATTTCCCTGTAGAACTACTTCTATCAAACATGTAAATCGAAGCAGAACCTCCTGAATATATATTTAATACATTATTTGGAGTTCTTGACCCATAAGGGTAATTTACATATTTATTATCTACAAATTTTCTTTCAATTTGATTTAATTTCTTCTTTCTTCTTTCTTCGGCTAATCTTTTTCTATTCTTTTCTAACCTTATCTTTGAATCAGGAATTTTACTGTTGAAAAAATTTGAATTGTCATTTAAAATCTGAATTTCTTTTTCGTTTAATCCGATTTTTGGATCATTAAAATCATAATAATCATTAACAATTTTGTCATTTGATTTAAAATTGTTTATGAAACTTTCTAACCCTATAACTATCTCGTCTTTTTTTATATCATCAGTTGTCAAAAGATATAAAGATTTGGAATTCACAAGAAGATTACTCAATGATAATGAATGATGTGGATACTCATCAAGAATGGATTTAAGGTTTTTATTTAAATTTTCTAAATCAAAATTATTTAAACCTCTCATTGCTTCAGAAAATTTTAGAAAAGGATCCTCTGGGAACTTTTTAAGTCCAGAAACTAGTAAGGAATCATTTTCAAAAAAATAAGATAAATAGAAATAAACATAAGGTTGTTCTTTATTTATTGAATCATTAAGAATTTTAAAATACGAGGACTCAGCATCATCAAGATTGGTTCCTTTGAGATTTTGTAAATTAATACTATGTTCTTTGATGTTGTTGAGGGGTATTTCAGTAATAAACGAGATACTTGAATCACATGAAACAAAAAAAGAAAAGAGAACTAATGAACTTAAAAACTTATAATTTTTCATAATTAAATTAATATTTTAATCAAAATTAAAGGATATCATTAATTATGCTATTATATTGCATTGTTTTGCAATTATATTTTTATATATCATTACTCCTTAACCCGTTTCTACAAAGAGATATAGATACTACTACATTAAAATCGTTCTCAATTAAAGGGGAATCATACTACTTCGGAAGCTTCAATGAAGTATATCAAAAGGATAATGATGTTCTTGTTCAAATTGATGAATCAATAGACTCTAGGGTTTCAATCAATGCTTACTTATTTAAAGAGAACGATACTGTATTTAAATTTGGTGGTTACGGATTCTGGTCTAATCGAAATTTTATGTACTATTTTGATTTAGAAACTAAAGAATGGGAATACTACAAAACAAAACAAAAAAAACTAATAGAAGGAAGTTCTAAAGGATACAAAAATCAAAAGGGAGGCAAAATAATATTCTACGGGGGTACAACAGTTGATTTAAATAACAGAATTAATCAGACCTCTTCAATCGAAATTATTGAATTCGACTATAAACAAAAAGAATTAATCAGAATGGGAAACTTAGATTTCCCAATAAGATCTAAAAACCTATTTTATCAAGGAGATGAATCTACCATTTTCTATGATACCGAATTTCTTTATAGGGTTAATCCATTTGATAATACAGTTGAGGTTTATAAAAAACCTAAAGTCATATCGTTTATAAAAGATGTGGAATTTGATAGTGAAAATGATTTTTATATCATCACAAAAACATTAGCGAAGACTGATGAAACAGTCGAGATTCAATTAGATGGTAATTTTTTAGAAACCCCATTAAAAACATTTAAACTCTATCTAACATCACAAAAAAACTTTCTATGGGTAATATTATTACTTGTTTTCCTTATTCTAATTTATTTGACAAAACAGAAACGTAAAAAATCAAAACTATGTTTCAAAGGTCTTAATCTGTTTGTATATGGTGAACAGTATGAATTTGAATCCAATGATGTTCGTATTATCCAGTCTCTAATAAAATCCAATGAAATGTATTTTAACGATGTGATGGAAATGTATTCCAATCCTGAATTATCCTATGGACACAATACCCGTATCACAAACGAAAAGTTAGACCGTTTATCTATTCGTTTAAAATCAATTTTTAAACTAGAAAACTCACCAATAAATAAGATTAAATCCCAACGGGATAGGAGACAAAAGTTAGTTGTTTTAACAAAAGAGTTTATTAATCTCAACTTTACATTTGAATAATTGTTTAAAGGGGAGAAAAACCAACCCCGATATAAAACCCCTACCGATTAGGGTTTAGGGGAAAAGTGTTTTCTCAGTTATAAGAAACCTCCTCTTTGAAAAAACTTCTGTTAAATCTAACAGAAGTTAATTTAATATATGACACCTTCATGGGTAGTGGAACTACAGGGAGGGTTTGTCATCAATTGGGGAGGAGTTTTGTGGGGTATGATTTGAAGAAGTTTGTTTAATTTTCATATAACCACTCTACTTGACATGGAGAAAGAACCTTGTCCCATAAACCAAGATCATCAATAGAACCTATAAATCCACTAATGTTTTGTGACCATTCACTACCAATTGATATTTGTCCACCAGGACATATACTTAAATTACCTTCAACAACTTCACTACTAAATAATGAACCATTAATATATATAGATTGATTGTTACTAGAATCATGAGTAATGACAAGATGTGTCCAATTATTAATTAGTGGAGTATTCGAAGTCTCAATGAACTTATTCCATCCTTGTCCTTCATCACAGGTGTTATTTTTATATCCGACTTGTACTTCTCCATTTCCATTTAAACTATCATTTAATCCTAACCAAAATGTTTCACTACTGGCTTGAGAGTAAGTTCCTTTCTTTAAAATGGTATTCCATGGAACAGACACACCAAGTGAAGATGGTTTTACCCAAACAGAAACGCTCAATTCAATCGTTTCTAAAGAACTATTTTCATCTACTATTAGATAATTTTGTCCATTTAAGAGTAGTGATGAATTATTTATGTTATTTCGATTTGATGAAAATGAAGTACCATAATTAGTAACCGTATTACCATAAGTACTTTGATCATTTAGATTATTATCAAATGTCAACCATAATTTAGATTCATTAATTAAAGAACTAGAACCAGAACAAAGAGAAAAATATCGTTCAATAACTTCAAAAGGGTCACAAACACAGATAAGAGAACTAACTCCTACTTCTGAATAATCCAATTGGTATTTGTAATGTTTACAACTCTGAATTAATCCAAGATCATCAGTGTAAATGTCTCCATTAGTATCTATTACACTAATCGATGATGAGGTTGTTCCTGATAATACGTATCCATAGTTATAACCATCTTTTATATTCATCGATAAACTTAAATCTTCATGTGTTAAGGTAACATTTGAAGTATAATCATCATTAACAGTAACTAATGCATAATCAGTATTTACATTTAAAGTTAGATCAACCGAGGGTTCATTTATCGTAATTACGGATGTTGATTGACCGGATACTGATAATGTATTAGAAATGGGAGAAGGATTATTCCTTGGTGAAATTTCCCAGTTATACTCTCCGTAAGGTAAGGTAACACGTTGGGTATTATCATTTGGATTGAATGTTAAACTTTCACTATATCCTGGGGGGACAGATGTGAAGTTAACCGTTATTTCATTATCATAAACATGGACAAAATCAGAATCTTCAAGTTGAAGAGATTTAGAGGATGAGTTATCTAGTTGTAAACTGAATTCTCTTATTAAGTCCAGAGAAAGTGTTATCTGACCATCATTTAACATGGGGTCAGATGTAGTTTCTTTGGAACAAGAAAACAAACAAAATAACACGAATGAATAAATTATATTTTTCATCTAATAATAGTTTGTTCAAATCTATTGTTTGTTTATATTGATTTTGAATCAAATTAGTAATATTGTATATGCATACAACAACATCAACCATATTTATTTCACTGTTTTCATTATTATTTATTACTCAAAAAAAAATAATGATTGTTGATAATGAAATTATTCAGATTGACTCAGTAGGAACGATAAATAATCTCTCATTTAAATATGAAAACGAGTTTGATCCTGAAAAATTTAAAAGATTTGAATTAAATGAAAAAATAGTTTTCTTGAATGAATCCAGTGGAATTGTATATGAATTGAAAAATGACTCAATTGTTAGAATTGACAACTCATATAATGACAACATACACAATTTATCATTAGACTTTGTTCATCGTGACACTTTGTTTCGATTCGGAGGATATGGTTACTTTAACAACAATAAAAACTTAATATTCTATGATGATAAATTGGGTGAATGGGATATTATTAACTACAAAAACTCAGATTTAATTAAACCCTTTAATTATGTTGGAATTCATTTTATTCGAGATAATAAACTTCATGTATTTGGATATTATATTATTAAATATGAAAACAATAAGTCTGAGATGGTTAATAAAGGATTTGTTTTTGATTTGAATAAAAGAGAAATTACTAAAACCTTTGATCTAAAAGATTCTTTTGAACATCCAAGATCATATTTTGATCTAAATCAAGACTATGTTCTAATAATTAACAAACAAAGGAAAGGTTTTATCCTAAATAAAGAAACGTTGGATTTTTATTCTTACAAGTTAAGTGTGATAGAAAACTCAGCAATTTTCAATTCAGATTCTTCAATAATAGAAAATAAATTATATTTTGAAACGAAAGACAGTAGAATGAATCCTATTGTAACATCAATAAATATAGACTCTTTAATTGATAACATGAAAAAAGAAGGGGACTTCATCAAATCTAATTGGGACTATCCATTTTATGTTTTAATGATATTGTCAGGTTTGGTTTTTGTTTTTATTATTAAAAAAATATTTTTCAATAAAAAATCTATTTCTTTAAATGAAAAAACACTGAATTATGGGAGAATTAAAATAGAATTAAATGATAAAATGGTTGATGTCTTATACCTTTTATTAAATCATAAAAAAGTCTCAAACAGTCAATTATTAGATGTTTTTTACGTGAAAAATCAAAACAGAATTCACATAAATAGAGAGAAAAACAACTGTATTGACCGAATAAACTTGATGTTTGAATTAAAAACTAACAAACAATTAATTCAAAAAGAAAAGTCTTTATTAGATAATAGAATGATTGATTATTACTTAAACAAAGATTTACTTTAATGTTTTCCATAGGGAGAAAAAAACTAACCCCGATATAAAAACCACTCCGATTAGAATTTAGGGAAAAAGTAATTTCTCAGTTACAAGAAACCTCATCTATTAGATAACTTCTGTTAGGTTTAACAGAAGTTGAATATCGAAGGAGAACACCCTGCTCCTTTTCCAGAGGAAATAATAACTCTACCAATTCTTCAAACTTCTAAAGAAGGGGAATTAGTTTTAGACCCTTTTATGGGTAGTGGTACAGTTGGAAGAGTTTGTGATAAGTTGGGAAGGAGTTTTGTGGGGTATGATTTAAAGGAATTCAGTTAATCAACCCTAAATGAATAGATAATCGAGTACGAACTATTGTTGTTCGAATCCGTAGATTTCACTCTCCAGTAATAACTATTCCCTGAACTTACTTCTACCCTTTTAGTGGTTGTTGTAAGGTTTTGATTGGAAGAGTTTGGATCTTGTAATCCATCAGTAGTATCTATGTATAAATCATAGGTAAGGGATAGATTCTCAGAATGTGACCCTTCCCATCGAAGTTCTACCTCTGTTGTGTTGGACGGAAAACTATATCCCGATGTTGGAGAGACAAGAGTTGATGGATAGGGTGGGTAACTACTCACTCCTTCACCCGATAGATAAAACTTCCAAGTAGAAGAATCTGATGTTTGTGAAGTTCCATTTCTCTTTGAAGTAATCTTCCACGAATAGGGTGTTCCTTTGTTAAGAGTGACAGATTTATTGGTTTGAGATATATTAGTTTGGTTTATGATTTGATTGGAATTCAAGTTAGTAATCCTAAGATCATAACTATCTGTATTACTCCCCGATGTCCATTGAAAATTGACACTACTTTCTGTTTCTGAAACAGATGTTCCTTCTTCACATACCTCATTGTTTGTAGGACTATTCAAGGTTGCTTGAGTGGGTGGATCTACTGTTTGAACAGGTGGAGTAATTATATCATCATCTCCAGAATCACTTCCACCTCCACAGGATAACATTACAATAGAAGTCATTAACATCGACAAGAAGATTAACTTTTTCATTCTCTTATGATTTTAATTGTTTTCTGAACAGTTTCTCCTTTTGCTTGAATTAGATAAATACCTTTGGGATATTGATCTAAGTTGACTTGAACCTTTCTATTGGATTGAATATCACTACAACTCATTCCAATGATATTCCCATCTCGATCAACAATCTTTAAATCAACTGTTTTGTCTTTTCCATGAATGTATAAGTTCACTAAATCTACTGTAGGATTGGGATAGAATTCTACTTTTTCACTAATAAACACCTCTTCTGTGTAAGTTCCTTGACATAGTTTATCGGTCTTCACTTCAATAAAGTTTACTCCCTTTTTGAGTTGTATCTCTGGGTTTGAAACATCAAATACTCTTTCTACTCCATTATGTACGATTGTATATCGATCGGATCCATCTAGAGAGAAAGAAATTGATTTTCTGGATTTGTTAACTTTTGCAGAAGCTGATAACGGAGCGGGTTCGGTAATATTGATATCAAAACATTGGTTATATCCACTCTCTCCTTCTACAGTAAAACACAGTTGATAGATCCCAGGAGAAAGATTTGAAAGGGTTTGTTGATATCCTTGGGATGAATTAAGATCAACAGGATTATCTCCATTTACTCGAAGGGTATAATTCAAATCTTCATCTTCAACTGTTATTGAAATAGATCCGTCATTTTCTCCAATACAGGAAAGACTTTCAACTGAAATACTAAAATTGTTTTGGGGTAAATTGAATACCATATCCTCAACATCCAGAATACCATCTCCATCTGTGTCTGTAATATCTTCAATCTTTATTTCACTTATTTTCACGTTATTACCATAACCGACTGACTCAATATTAATCTGTCCTGTAAAATATTTTCTATCTGGGGGAATAAAGTCTGAGGATGAAACAATTTTTTCAACATAATAAAATTCCTCACTAGAAGAATCTCCAAGATCATAACCCACTCTAAGAGTACCATCACTTCTACGAGGTGTTTGAAAACTTATGGATGTATACCCACTAGTAGGTAACTCACCAACAGTTAATGTAGAAGTATTCGAATCATACTCAAGTGAATTGTGTTTTATTTTGGCTGATAACTTGTAAATCCTATTTTGAGAAAAAACAAAGTCATATAACACATTACCATAACCTAACTTATCTACGACTATGTTCTCCATAACTAAAGTATCGTTTTGGATGTTATTAGAGAAAATCTTATTGGATAGATAATATGAATAAAGTTTTTCTGGAAAATCTAAAAGATTAAAATCATTTCTTATTTTTAATTTAGTTGGATATGAATCAACTACATATCCATTAATAACCATTTCACAAATCAAATCTAGTTCAGTGTTTCCCTCAAGTATTCCAAAATCTAAACGAAAGTTTCCATTATCTTCAACTAATAATACTGTATCCCCATTTTTAATTCTGTATGTAGCATTGTCATTTAAATAGTTAAGACTTCTCATACTAAGTGTGATAGTATCTTGAGGTGAAATAAACCAAAGAACTTCATTATCTGTAATAAGTCTATTTTCAAGACTTGGATATGTATTAAGTTCATCTCTAACAATATCTGAGATATCAAATTTTAATATATTTTTAAAAAATGGATATACATTCTTGTTTAAGGATCTCCCAATAGATAATGAAAGATTGTCAAGAGATTGATCTGGATTAGATACATTTGGTAATGAATTTAAATTTGATATGAAGTCTGGAAGTAAGTTATCTATTCCGAAAACTTCAAAAATCCCCCAAATTACAGTATTTTGATATGATCCATCGTAAAAATTATACCCATCTCTACCATGGTTAGGATCTTGTGTTCCAGTGAACTCCCAATTGAACAGTGAATTGATCGGATTCGCTTCAACATTTGAATAGTATCCGATAAAAGTCGAAAACTTTCTTTTCATTTGAAGAAATGTTTCATTTAAATCAATCTGAGAGGTATCTGTAATTATATCTCGTGTTGAGTTTAAATACATTGTATCTGCAAAACCTTCTGCAAATCCTCCATTTTTTGTGAAATCACCGTCATAAGGACCAGGATAGATAAGTTTATTAGAAAAATTAAACCAATTTCTTCCAAATTCATAACTAATTATAACATCTCTTTGAACATTTAAATCATTTTTTATGGTAAAGTAAATGTTTGAAAAACCACTTAATTCAATTCCTTTTGTTCCTAATAATCCACAACCACTTCCACATGATGTTGGTCCAAAAAAAACATTGGTTTTGTTATTGAATTGTGGATTACCTCCTGGAGGTTCGTAACCTGTTTTATCTAAATAAAACTTGTAGTATTTATCGATACGATCGAAGATTTTAGTCAAGGTTGATCTGTCTTCTATCATATAATTTTCAAGAAGAGAATCTATTATGTAAACTACAGTATAATTGGTTTCTATTCTATAAGAATTGTAGGTGTTACCGTTAAAAGCAGTATAGGTTTGATTTTCAAAAAGAACAAAGTTATCATTAGAATATTGAGAATACAATGTCTCAGATATCATTGTAGTTATTATCAACAATAAAATAAATCTAATATAATTCATTTTAATTAATTTATTCTTCAAATCTAGATTAAACAACTTAGAAATAAAACACCTGCATTTTAAATTGTATATTTATTTAATGACAAGATTTTATTTAACATTAATGTTATTTTCTCCATTTTTAATTTATTCTCAACATAAATTAGAAATAGAAGGAGAGTTTAAATTACTTACTCATAAAGATTCAATTAAAGTATTCTCACAAAACAAACTTCTTGTATTTGATAAAAGTTTAAATCTCGTAAGAGATGAACAGTTTTTTTTTGATCAAGACATTAATGATTACAAGATATTATTTAATAAAGATCAAACATTTTTTGTAAGTATTAGAGGGGGTGAAGTTTATAAAAAACAAGGGAGAGAGTCTTTTTACAGAATCGACAAATCCTTCGATCATAGAATGCAGTCTGAATCACCAGTTATTTTCAAGAATGATACGATATTTAAATTTGGTGGTTATGGATTCTGGTCAATGAGGAACTTTATCACCTATTTTGATTTTGACCAATCGGAATGGTTTCCATTAGAATATTCGGACAATAATCTTTCAAATGGATTTTCTAATACACTTTTCAGTTTTATTAAAAATGATTTCTACTTCTTAGGTGGAAATATAATGAATGGGTTATTTGAAATAAAACCAAATAACAAAATATTTTATTTCTCAAATTTAAAGAAAGAATGGAATGAAATAGGTGAAATAGAAACTCCGATTACTCTTGATGGTTACCACTTTTTCAACAAAAACTCTTTTTATATAATTTACGAATCTTTGGTTTCAAAAATCAACCTAGAAAATAAAACAATAACGAACTACAATAAACACAGTTCACTTTACTCAGGGATAAGATTTAAAAATGGAATCACAAGTGTTGGGGATAAAGTTTTTTATGTAACCATAGGGGATAAACAGTTGTTACTGAACAAACTTCCACTATCAGAATTAATAGGTAAAAAAATCAATGAAAAAAGACTTTTGAGAACAAATAATTTCTCTCTGCATTTATTAGTAGGTTTTATGTTTATCATTTTACTAGTAATTATACTAAGAAAAAAACCCAACCAATTAATAATAGTTTCAAATCAACAATTATTAATGGGAAGAAAAAAGACAGAAATTTCAAAGTTTCAATCTCAATTGATCAAGATTTTAATTAATAATAATCCAACACTCAATAAAGATTTTGATATTCTCAACGAAAACGGATATTTAAATAAATACCATTTTCAAAGAAATTTGAAGAATGATATTTTACAAATTAATTTGATGTTTAAAAGTTTAACAAATTCAAATCATGAAATGATAGTTGTAAAAAAAGATGAAGTTGATAAACGAATAAATATTTATCTACTTAATGGAAAATATAATTTCACACTTAAATAAATAACTTACTCCGATATAAAAACCACTCCAACCCATTTTGGAAAAAAGTTCTTTCTCAGTCACATGAAATCCTATCTTTGGAATAACTTCTGTTAAATCTAACATAAGTTCTCCACTTTAGTTTTTGAATAATTTAATATTGTGTAAGAATGAATCATATTCTCTGTTAATTCTTTCTTCCCTTATTTTTCCTTTCTTGTAAATAGAATAAACAAAGTTAGGTAGAATAGGTTTGTTCGATCGAACTGTTCTGTATCCATCGTTTATAAGAATATCACTAATTCGACGATATCCATAACCTTTAACATCGTGTAAATCTTTAATTATACGGTATAACTCCTGTTGTTTAGAATTATAGTGATAGGTATTTGTCAATTTGGATGACTTAACTGAAACATCAAACTTTATAATTATGCTATTTAAGTCATTGACATTAAATGAGTTATATGAATTTACATCATATATAACACAGTCGGTTACCGTGGAATAACCCTACCTTATTTAAAAATTCTTTTCAGGGAATAACTGTGCCGTTCCACTGTATTGTTTGTGAATGGCCTTATAAACACCTCTCTTTTTGTTTTTGGTTAAAAGCTCGAGTTGATCTTTAACAATCAGGGGTAAACCCTCAAAATCCTTGTGTCGAATAATGACTGCAAAGTCTTCTTTCTTTCTAAGCTGTTGCAAAAGGGTGTCAGCCAGAACTACTTCAACCTGTCCTTGACTGTAGTATTGACTAGAATAAGATTTCCAATCTAGGGCATATAGCGTCGAATTCTTTGGCGCGCTAGCGACTAAAGTCTTATCAGAATTATCTAGGAAAACCTGATCCACTGCTCCGCTAAAATAAACTGCGACCAATAAAAGCGGCAGTTCAAGGGCTAAAAATAAATGGATTTTCTTGAGTTTAATCCCTTCCCAATAATGAACAATCAATAGCGCAAAAGGAATCATCACCGGCAGGGTATAGGGATGAATTAAGCTTTTTGAAGAGGTAAAAAAGAACGGCGTCCAGAGTAACCAAAACAGCAGATAAAGACTCCATTGATCTTTAAATAGACCACGCCCCTGTGCCTTCATTTTTTTGATAAAACTACCGATCCATGAGAGCACTGCCCCAATCAAAAACAGCCAAACCATCCCCATGGGTTGCTGCTTAGGGAAACCGTATTTGTCTCCGCTCCAACTCGAGTCTAGGTAGCGTTTAAAATGTTCTCCAACGATAAAATAGTCGATAAATCCTGGAGAGCGCAGCTCTGCCCAGATGTACCATGGAACGGCTATCCCTAGCGAAACAAGTGCTCCTATAACTATGGGGAAACGCAATAAAGTCTTCCATTTAAAATCACTCAATGTACACCACAACAAGATGGGCGGAACAGTTAAAATTCCTACAATCGGTCCTTTGGTTAAAAGTCCTAAGCCCATTCCCACAAAGAGTAAATAGCGCCAGTAAGTCTTTGCATTGTCTTGTATTCCTTCCCAAAAAGAGAGCATCACTAAGGCGATTGAAAGGCTTAAAAAAGTATCGGTCGAGACCACCCCTGCGTGCAAGTAAAATTCGGGCAAACTCATTAAAACCAGACCCGGTAAATAAAAAGACATTTTGTTCGAAGGACGGTATTTTCCTACTAAAAGGACCATGGCTAAACAAGCCAAAAGATAAGGGAGGCGTACAAAGAATTCAGCTTCGCCAAAAAGGGAAATACTCGCTGCAGAAAACCAGGTCGATAAGGGAGGCTTCGCCCAAAAAGGAACCCCATAATCAATTTGTAACACGATCCATTCTCCGGTTTCAGCCATTAAACGCGCGATTTCTGCGTACCTCGCTTCAGTTTTATCCATCAAAGGCAGTGTCCCATTAAAAAAACCGCGAATTAAAAATAGCAGCACTAAAAGGTAGCCTGTCACAGTGGCAGCATTGATGGGAGGAAATAGTTTTTTCATTGTTTGTAACGACGATAAATAATGGCTAAATCTAACCACAATTGGAACATATAAGAGAATTTGACCCTAGAATCTTCTGTGTCTAACCATTGATCCAAGGGTACTTCTTTAGACTGGGCAATCATTTGTTTTTCCCCAAGGGTATTAATTAGGCGAAAGAAAATTTCTACATCAAATAACCAACGAGAACTAAAAGGGGCGTCAAAGGCAATAGGAATCAGTTTACGATCGAGGATTTTACAGCCGCACTGAGTGTCATAAACACTTATCCCCAGCATTTTTGAAATAACAGTAGCTATTACTCTACCAATTAAGAAACGATACCATTTACGTTCAATACGGTTGTCTGTTTTAAGAATACGGGACCCAAAAACAAAGCGGGTTTCTGCATTGATTTTTTCTCCTAAAAGTGTGCACTCTTCTAAAGAAGTCGAAAGGTCTGCATCGAGGTAGGCAAAGCGATCACAAGAAGCTTTTTGTAAAGCCAGTTGCATCCCTGCTTGTACGGCTCCAGCCTTTCCTTTATTTTCTGACAGCGCTAGTATTTCCACTTGTTGTGGAAAGTGTGCTGAAAGCGCTGTTAGTAGCGTTAAGGTGTTGTCTGTAGAACCGTCGTCTACTAAGACCAACTGCACAGCGGTTTGCTTAGAAAGAAATTGTTTAAACTGTTCTTGTGGAAACCGGTTGGCCTCGTTATAACAGGGAACGATAATGCAAAGTGGCATAAATTAAAATATGCCCCAAGATAAGCATTATAGAACAGCTTTAATGAAAAAGAAAATGAAGGAAAACTAAACTTAAAGCTAATGCCCAACCCCAATTTCTACTTTGTTTACTCGCCGGCTGAAACAAATTGAGCAAATTATTGAGTTGTCCTTTGCTAGCAATAATCCCCAGTAAAAGACCGCTAAAGATCACCCAGAATGCTCGTACAAAGTAATTCATCTCTGGGAAGATCAACTGCAGTCCAATGTTGATGGGAAGGGTGGCCACAAAGGCCAATAGGACAACTTTCTTGTTCGGTTTTGCCAGCAATACGGCGCTGCAAATCAACACCACTATCCCGCAATTAATATAGTACCGTAAATTATTGAGGGTATGGGTAAAGGCAGAATCTGGATTGTCAAATTTGAGGTATAACAATATCAAGCCCATCATCAAAGCAGTTCCTAAACTAAACAAAATCGCTTTGCGTCCTGCGCTAATTTTTTGTTGATCGGTAGCGGTTTTATTAAGGTAAGCCGCATAAATATCGGTTGACCACAGCGTGGCTAAAGAATTAAATGTAGAATCCACCGTACTCATTAAAGAGGCAAACAAACCACATAAAATGATCCCTTTTACGCCCACTGGTAAATAGGTTTTTACCAAATAAGGAAAGGCTAAATCTGGCTCCCCTAGACTATCGCCTAGAATGCCATAAAGTGCTATCCCCGGGACAATGATAATCACCGCCATAAAGTACTTGATCAACCCACCCACCATTAAACCGGTCTGGGCATGGGTAACACTTTTTGCTGCAAGGGCACGTTGCATCACGGTTTGATTAGCACACCAATAATTGATGTTTAAAAAGAAAAGCCCAAATAAGTGTGTCCAGGGTAAAGTGGGGTGATCAGAGGGTAAATGCAACTGCATTTTTTCGGGGGTTTTAATATACAATTGTTCCCAACCGCCTAGATGGTAAACCGCAGTAAGGCACACCACTATACCACCGATAAGCAAAACACTAAACTGAATAATATCGGTTTTAACAACGGCACTTAGCCCCCCAAAATAGGTATAAACCGCAGAGAAAATCCCTAGTATAACAATCAAGATCGCAATGCGAATAATTCTATCCTCATGTATAAAAGATAGCTGTTCGCCAAAGACCATATCAGCCGCATAAGCGCCCCAAAAGAGGGCTGCTCCCAGGGTGACCGTTGTAAACAAGGCAATATTGGCTATAGAGTAAAACAGGGCAATGCGCTGTCCCAGTTTTTGAGCAATAAACTGAGTAATGGTGGTGATTTTTTCCTTCAGAAAAAGCGGAACAAAAACAAAGGTTCCTATTAGAATTCCTTGAACAGCATTGATTTCGAGATTCGCTTGAGCTAAGCCATAGAGATAGGCAGACCCCATCATCCCTAAAAATTGATAGCCTTGAATATTCGTCGCAATGGTGGAAAGCGCTATCGAATACCAAGGCAAATTTCTAGAGCTTAGAAAGTATTCATCGGCAGAACTATCTGCGCTTATTTTTCCGCGCAGCGCAACAAATAAAACGATGGCAAAATAAGACAAGACAATAATAAAGTCAATCATATTTTATGTTCTAGGCCCGTTGGCCAAAGGGCTATTTGGCGTTGTTTTGGGCATTCGCCCAAAGGCTTCTGGGAGAGAGACCGTTTTAATTCTAGGCAAGACATGTTTTGCAAACAATTCACACTCTTGCTGGTGTGGATAACCCGAAAGGATAAAGGAGCGTATCCCCATTTCCATATAGCGTTCAAGTTTAGCGACGACTTGGTCGGGATTTCCCACAATGGCAGCTCCACAACCTGAACGTGCTAGACCAATCCCTGTCCATAAGTTGGGTTCCACATAGTATTTTTCGTCGGCTTCTTCGCGCAATTGAGACTGTCTTGCGACCCCTAAAGAAGCGGCGTCTTGCGCCCTATTGCGAATGTCTGTCCCTAGATCGAGATCTAATTTTGAGAGTAAGCCATCGGCATAAGCCCGGGCTTCTTCTTCGGTTTCTCGAACGATGACATGCACCCTTAAACCAAACTGTACTGTGCGGTTATAGCCTGCTGCTTTTTGCGTCATATTATCCATGAGGCCTTGCAGTTTTTCTTGAGTTTCTGGCCACATTAAATATACATCACAGTGTTCAGCACAAAGATCCACGCCATCTGGTGAATAGCCGCCAAAATAAAGCAATGGTCCCCCATTTTGCTGGTAAGGTTTTACCGGTTCAGTGGGTAAGTCAAGTTGGTAGTATTTCCCGTTAAAGTCAATGCGGTCTTGGGTCCAGGCTTGTTTAAGAATTTCAATCACTTCTCTAGAGCGCGCATAACGTTCTGGTGAAGGCAATTGTGTTCCCGGTAAATCAGAAGAGATGATATTGATGGTTAATCGCCCTTTTAACATATGATCTAAAGTGGCAATACTGCGGGCTAACATGGGTGGGTGTACTTCTCCACATCGAATAGCTGCTAAGAGATTAATCTGCTCGGTTAATGGCGCCATCCCCGCGACAAAAGACAAGGTGTCTTGTCCCACTTGATAAGAAGAGGGACATAGCACATTGCGAAATCCTAAGCGATCAGCTGTTTTGACAATCGCCGAAGTATTTTTCCAGTTACTTTTATAATTGGGGTTGCGGTGCCCTAAAAAATCATCGTCCCCATCGCACAAGGGAGCAAACCAAGAAATCTCTGCACCGTCTATAGGTTGGGGGGGAAGGTTTTTCATCAACACAAGGTTAGGGAAAAAATAGGGTTTCACAAAATGCCTTTGGCAAAGAATACCCTATTAATCTAGTCCTCTAAAAGTGCTACTATTCTCCCTAAGCTAAGACTAGAATTAATGCCCTAATCATCTCCTTAACTGTTTAACAACGGAACCCATTTTAATGAAATGACTTCGTTAAAGTCAAATTAGCCTAATCAATAACGGCCATAGGCTAAAGGGAATAATCGTTTGTGCTTTTCTGATTTTATGTATATTTAGGGAAAGAATATTTATGAAAACCCAATTGGCTATCCAGCTTCACAACCGAAAAATCTTTCATCATTATCTCAAGCAATATAGCTTAGAACAATTAAATAAAATCCCAGCGGGTTTTAACAATAACATTATGTGGAATATCGCCCATACGATGGTGACTCACCAATTGTTGATGTACAAGGTTTCTGGAAACCAAATGCATATTCGAGTAGAATGGGTAAAGCTTTTTGCCAAAGGCACTAAACCAGAACGTTCCTACACAGCAGAAGAGGTAAAAGAGATTGATGCAGCTTTATTTTCGACCTATGAGCAGTTTGAAAAAGATTTGGCCAGCGGCCTTTTTGCAAACTATACTCCGTATACTACTTCGACGAATATGGTGCTGGATAGTGTTGAAACTACGCAAAGTTTTTTATTATTCCACGATGGTATCCATCTGGGGTCTGTCCTGGCGCTAGCGAAATTAGTTTAAGCCTTTTGAGATTACGTCCATAATCATGGTGGCGTGAATTCTTGAGTTTTCGATAAACCATTTGTTGGTTTTTAGACCGCCACAAACGACCCCTGCAAGGTAAACTCCTTTTTGACTGGATTCCATGCTAATTTCATCGTAGATGGGTGTCTGATATTCGTCTGAATGAAAGTCAACTCCTAAGGATTCTAAAAGAGAAAAATCAGGTTGATATCCAGTCATGGCTAGGACAAAATCATTGTTGATCTCTATGTTTTTATGGGGGGTTTTTATCTGCACACTTTTTGGAGTGATAGCAGTAATTTCACTTTCGTAATATGCTTGAATACTCCCTTCTTTGATTCGATTCACAATATCTGGTCTTGCCCAGTATTTTACGTTTTGTCCCACTTCTTTTTCTCTAATGACTAAAGTGACACTTTTGGCCCCTTTACGGTAGGTTTCTAGGGCTACATCTACGGCTGAGTTTGCCGCACCAACCACCACAATATCCATTCCAAAGTAAGGGTGGGGTTCTTTGTAATAGTGCGTCACCTTTGGTAAGTTTTCTCCTGGGACATTGAGTAGAAAGGGTAAATCATAAAAGCCCGTCGCCATAACAATATTTTTTGCCGGGTAGTTGCCTTTGGGGGTGTGAACGATAAAGCCATCATTGGTTTTCTCGAAACGATCTACGCCTTCATATAAGTTTACCTTTAATTCCCATGCTGCAGTTACTCTTCTATAATATTCTAAGGCTTCGGCTCTAGTGGGCTTTGGGTTATGAGAAATAAAAGGAATTTCTCCTATTTCAAGTCGGTCAGAAGTAGAGAAAAACGTCATATTTTGAGGATAGTGATAGAGCGAGTTAACTAGTACACCTTTATCTAAAATTAAATAGTCCAGGCTTGCCTTTTCTGCAGCTATACCACATGCTAAACCAATGGGTCCCGCCCCAATAATGATTACATCTTTCATGGTTTAAAGATACAATGTTTTTTTTAGATCAAGAGAGCGAAAAAGATATGTAATAATTAAAATTTATATTTAAATAAAAATAATAATTAAAAACTATTAATAATATAATAAAAGCCCCTATTGCGACTGTTTTATTGTTTCAAATAAGTACAGCATCATTAAAATTGATTATAAACTTCGTATTATAAAGTATTGTCTGACAAATACGCTAAATAGGGAAAGTAAAAAAAAGCTTACTCCCCAATAAAAATTGACTAAAGCAGTAACTACACTGACGCCCACAGCCTCCCATAAAAGAAAAAATATAAGACCTCCAAAGTATTTTACAGAAGCGTGAAAAACATGGTCCTCAAATCGACCAATGATGTGTTTTAACGCTAAATGAACCGGTAAATTTGGCAGGCTAAACAAAATGACCGCTCCTTTATAAATGAGCAGGTTTTTTGAAGCGGCTTTTAAGGCTGGAGAAGATTTCTCTAATTCAGCTTTTAATACTTGAAACGCCTGAATTGTATTCTTTCTATTGATAAACTGCTTCTTTGCCGTATAGTTTTCGTCATTTTTGGGATACCAAAGACAAGCTTCCATTTCTAGTTGCAAAGCATCCCGCAAGGCATTGAGGCCTTTAGCCGGATGATCTTGATAAGAGCTAAGATAATCTTGAACATTAATGGGTTTTCCATAAACAACCGTACAGTCGTGCCTTGCATGAAGATGATTTCCATAGTTGATTCCTACGGGCTGCAAATAAATAGGATGTCGAGGGGAACGCAACTGTGCTTCGATTGCAAGCCTGGAGCTCCCTTTTGATAAGCGCAATAGATAGTATTGATCATGGTGCTTTCCTTCAGAAAACATCATCAGGTGTTTTTTTTGTGCTAAAAGCGCATAACAATGTTCAAAAACCTTTTGGTTGTTTTTGAGCTTATCATACCCATCTCGAATGCGATAAACCGGAATGGTTTGCATGGCATCGAGGAACCACTGCAAAGGCCCTCCAAAGACATCACTTCTAGTGAGGGAATGAACAGATCTTCCTGCTGTTGTCCCTACCAACAAGGGGTCAAGCAATGCGTTTTGATGGTTGGGAGAAAATAAAACGGCCCCGTTTTTTGGAATATTTTTCTTTCCAATCACCTTAAAATTTCTAAAATAAAAGAAATTGTATTTAGAGAAGATAAAACGAATAGATGCGTAAAATATTTTCTTCATTTTGGTTTACTTGGCATAAAGATAAAGTTCCCCGAAAATTCATGGGCACAATACACAAAAATAATAGTTTTAAGGTGGCTAATATTTAGGGAAAGGTTATATTTGCACTCTAATTATTACTATACCAAAAAAAGATTCCACATGGCATCAAATACAGGAAAAATTTCACAAATCATCGGGCCTGTTGTAGACGTTGTTTTTGAAGGAAAAGAAAACAGCCTTCCAAACATCTATGACTCGCTAGAGGTGAAAACTACATCAGGAAAACTTGTTTTAGAAGTTCAATCTCACATTGGAGAAGACACCGTTAGAACCATTTCGATGGACTCTACAGATGGCCTTAGCCGAGGAACAGAAGTAGCGGCAACCGGAAACCCTATTCAAATGCCAATAGGTGACGAAGTTTATGGTCGACTTTTTAACGTTATTGGAGATGCCATTGACGGTTTAGGAGATTTACCAAAAACAGGCGATGCTGGTTTACCTATCCACAGAGAAGCGCCCGCTTTTGATGAATTATCTACCTCAACTGAAGTTCTTTTCACAGGAATTAAGGTAATCGATTTGATCGAGCCTTATGCTAAAGGAGGGAAAATTGGTCTCTTTGGTGGAGCCGGAGTAGGAAAAACAGTATTGATTCAAGAATTGATTAACAACATTGCCAAAGGGCACGGTGGACTTTCTGTATTTGCAGGAGTTGGAGAACGTACCCGTGAAGGGAATGACTTGTTACGCGAGATGTTAGAGTCTGGCATTATAAAATACGGAGACGACTTTTTACATTCTATGGAAGAAGGTGGATGGGATTTGTCTAAGGTAGACAAAGCTGCCATGAAAGATTCTAAAGCAACTTTCGTTTTCGGACAAATGAACGAGCCACCTGGAGCACGTGCTCGTGTAGCTCTTTCAGGATTAACCATTGCAGAATACTTCCGTGATGGAGCTGGAGATGGCCAAGGAAAAGATGTTCTTTTCTTTGTCGATAACATCTTCCGTTTTACACAAGCAGGATCAGAGGTGTCTGCACTGCTAGGGCGTATGCCTTCAGCAGTAGGTTACCAACCTACACTCGCTACAGAAATGGGAGCGATGCAAGAGCGTATTACCTCGACAAAAAAGGGATCGATTACATCAGTTCAAGCAGTATATGTACCGGCAGATGATTTAACAGATCCAGCACCGGCAACTACCTTTGCCCACCTAGATGCTACAACAGTATTGTCTCGTAAAATTGCCGAGCTAGGGATTTACCCAGCCGTAGATCCATTAGATTCTACGTCAAGAATTTTAACGGCAGATATCCTTGGGGATGAACACTATGACTGTGCACAACGCGTAAAAGAGTTGTTACAACGTTATAAAGAATTACAAGATATTATCGCCATTCTAGGAATGGAAGAATTGTCTGAAGAAGATAAGCAAGCCGTATCGCGTGCACGTCGTGTACAGCGTTTCTTGTCACAACCTTTCCACGTAGCAGAACAGTTTACTGGAGTCCCAGGGGTGTTAGTAGATATTAAAGAGACGATCAAAGGATTCAATATGATTATGGACGGAGAATTAGATCACCTTCCAGAAGCAGCCTTTAACTTAAAAGGTTCGATCGAAGAAGCCATTGAAGCAGGAGAAAAAATGTTATCTGAAGAATAAGCATGTATTTGGAAATCATTTCACCTGAAGCCACACTATTTACCGGGGAAGTTGAGTCACTCACCCTCCCCGGAACAAATGGTAGTTTTCAATTATTAGAAAACCACGCCCCTATTGTGTCTACTTTACAAGCGGGAGCAGTAAAAATAAAAGGTAATATTACTGTTGCCGAAAGTGTTCAAAATCAATTTGAAAGCATTTCAAAAGAGGAGACGCTTTTTACCATTTCGTCAGGAACAATCGAAATGCGTGACAATAAAATCATATTGTTGAGCGACTAAGGCTTCACAACATTCTACCCTCCCAAATCCAAATTTAAAATTATGAAAAAGTATCTCTCACTACTTTTGCTATGTTTATGTTTCAATGCACTAGCACAGCAAGAGCAAGATTCTATTGCTACTAAGCAACTAAAAGAAGTGATTGTAAGTTCTACAAGAATTGATTTACCCTTGTCAGAAAATGCTCGTTCAATCCAAGTTATTACAAGAGAAAACATTCGTCAAGCGGGTGTAACCACCATTGCAGATTTATTACAGCAAGTCGCTGGGGTTGATATTCGCCGTCGCGGGATAGCGGGGATGCAGGTAGACCTTTACATTCGTGGAGGAAGTTTTGACCAAACCTTATTATTGATCGATGGGATTAAGCTAGACGACGCACAAACAGGACATCACACCCTTAATCTAGCGCTTCCACTAGAAGTGATTGAGCGAATTGAAATTATCAAAGGGCCTGCGGCTAGAATCTTTGGTCAAAATGCTTTTACAGGAGCCATTAATATTGTGACTAAGTCAAGTCTCGACACCACTGGAGTAGTTAATTTACAAGCGGGCTCATATAATCAAGTTAATGTAGAATCGACCGTAGGAACTTCGAAGGAAAATTTTAGCCTCTTAGCGCACTATTCTCACAAAAAGGCAGACGGTTATCGCTACAATACAGACTTTGAAAATCAAAATGTCTTTTTAAAAGGACAGTTTAACAAACAAAATTCTCCTATTGATTTTATCGCTTCATTTTCAGAGCGTAAGTTTGGGGCAAATGGGTTTTATGCCTTGCCTTCTTATGCAGATCAATATGAAGAAACCCAAGGGAGTTTAATCGCCTTTTCTTCTCGAATAAATAAAGGAAACTGGTTGTTGAAGCCCAGACTTTACTGGAGAAGAGGACAGGATGAGTACATTTTTGTACGAAGTAATCCAGCCATTTATCGCAATCTTCATATTACCCATAAGGTCGGGTTTGCTTTTGATGCCTCTAATACCAATAAATTAGGACAAACAGGACTAGGAATAGATTTCGCTAACGTAAGCATAGCGAGTAATAATCTAGGGGATCGCTCTCGTTTTATGACCACTGTTTTTGCAGAGCATCGTTTTCTTTTAAGCAACGATCAATTAGATATTACACCAGGAGTAGCTGTGACAAATTATACCGATTTTGGGACGCAACTTTTCCCAGGAGTTGATATAAGCTATGCATTATCTGAGGCTTTACGCATTTATGGAAATGTGGGTTATACCTATCGCATCCCCACTTTTACAGATTTATATTACAGTGATTCCACCACTTTAGGGAACGAGGATTTAAAGCCAGAAGAAGCCTTAACCGAAGAGCTAGGTTTGCGTTTGATTATTAACAACTTTCAGTTCTCTGCAGCCGCTTTTTTACGTCAGGCAGAGAACCTTATTGACTACATTCGCCCTACAGAAGAAGGTCGCTTTGAAGCGACCAATGTGCGCGAAGTCAATACCCACGGAGTGGAGTTAGAAGCAAAAACCCAATTTAAAATTGGCAACCAACCACAGCAATTACAAGCAGGCTATGTTTATTTGAAGGACGATGTCAAGTCTATAGCAGTAAATACGTCTCGTTATACGATTAACAGTTTAAGGCATCATTTTACGTTTAATTATCGCACAAATGTTACTAAGGATCTTTCAGGTAGCATTGCCTTTAAGCACGCACAGCGTCCAATGCAAGACAGCTATCAAGTGTTAGATTTGTTTGTGCAGTGGCAGATAAATAATTTGCGTTTGAGCTTTTCTGCCAATAATATTTTAAATGAAGTTTACAGCGAAAGCAACCTTGTCCCTATGCCTTTAGGGAACGGTTTAGTGGGAGTTCAAGTTGTTTTCTAGGGTTGTGACCATTTCATAAATCAAATGGCTTTCCCAGCCTCTGTATCGCAAAGCGTCGATCACCTTTTTTTTGCGTAGCAAAAGACTTCGATGTGCATTCGATTGCCAAAATTTCTCAGCTACAGCTGCAAGGGTTGTGAGATAATCCTCTTCAGGAATTTGTTTTAAAGCAATTTTAATGTTGTAAGGAGAAATATGACGCATTTTAAGTTCGCGTACAATGCGCTCTTTCCCCCATTTCTTAATACGGAATTTCCCGCGGGCAAAGCTTTGACAAAAGCGGGTTTCGTTGAGATAATTGTCTTGGATTAATTTCCCTATGATTAGTTCAATTGCTTGAGGAATCATCTTCATCTGCCGTAGTTTTTGTTCCACCTCTTGATGACAGCGCTCTTGATAGGCACAGTAATGCTCTATTTTTTTTTGAGCTTCCTCCAGAGAATAAGCAGTATGTTTTTGCATGGCATGAAGATACTTTATTTCATAAAAAAAGCGGCACTCAAAGGAGTACCGCTTTTATTTTAAGCACGTAACGCTTTATTGTTTTGATCACTAAAGCGATAGTGTAAATACTGGTAAGCATCTCTAGGAACAATTTTGATCCATTTTTTGTGCTCCCACCACCATTTTGTCCGAATGGAAAAGACGCCTTGGTTAAGGTAGGCTGCGATAAAAGGATGTACATGTAACTGCACTTTCTTTTTTCGATGCTTAGCATGCTTAACAATTTTGTTAAGGTCTGCGTTGATTTTATCAAGTAAAACAATTGGAGCTTCGACTTCTCCATTAATATTAGGGTTGGGTTCTTTTGTTTTGATATTCATCTCTGGACGAACCCGTTGACGAGTAATTTGTATCAGACCAAACTTTGAAGGGGGTAAAATCTTGTGTTTAGTTCTGTCACTACTCATCTCTTCTTTGAGATGTTCAAAAAGCTTTCGTCTGTTTTCACTAGAGGCGAGATCGATAAAATCGATCACAATAATGCCTCCCATATCGCGTAGACGCAATTGTCTTGCAATTTCTGTGGCAGAGATCATATTGACCTCCATAGCGGTGTCTTCTTGACTTTTTGCTTTATTGGATCGGTTTCCACTATTGACGTCTATCACGTGCAATGCTTCTGTGTGTTCTATCACCAAATAAGCTCCTTTTTGCATGGAAACTGTTTTTCCAAAAGCGGTTTTGATTTGTCTTTCAATGCCGTATTTCTCAAATATTGGGAGAGAATTTGCATAGTGTTTGACAATCCCTTTCTTTTTAGGAGCGATGGTTTCAAGATAATCTTGGACTTCTTCCAACAGGCCTTTATCGTCTACATGAATTCCCGTAAAGGAATCGTCAAAAATATCCCTTAAAATAGAGGAAGATCGATTGATTTCGCTCAATACTTTAGTAGGGTACTTGTTGATTTTAGACAGACTAGCGCACATTTTCTTCCAGCGGGTTAGTAACTGCTGAAGGTCGGCGTCTAGTTCGGCCACTTTTTTGTCTTGTGCTACAGTGCGTATAATAACCCCAAAATTTTTGGGACGAATACTTTGCACTAAGCGTTTTAATCTGTTTTTTTCTTCGCGATCCTCAATTTTTTGAGAAATCGAAATGCGGTCAGAAAAGGGAACAAGCACCATATAGCGTCCTGCAAGTGATAGTTCTGAACTAATGCGAGGACCCTTTGTCGAAATGGGCTCTTTGACGACTTGAACAAGAATGTGTTGATTCGAGTTTAGGATGTCACTAACTTTCCCTGTTTTTTCTATTTCTGCTTCGAACTTAAAGTTCTTGAGTAAATAGTCTTTTGTTTTACCTGTACTTATTTGTTTAATAAATTTCAATAAAGAAGGCAGTTTTGGACCTAGGTCATGATAGTGTAAAAAACCATCTTTTTCGTGACCTACATTGACAAATGCTGCGTTGAGACCTGACACAGATTTTCGGACTTTGGCATAAAATATGTCGCCTACCGAAAACTTGTTGTCTTCAACTTCTTTATTGAGCTCAATTAGTTTTCCATCCTTGAGTAAAGCAAAATCAACCGCAGAGGAATTTGATCGGATAATCAGTTCTTTATTCACTCTGAGTTATTTTGTGGCAAAGGAGAATCTCCCTAGCCGATTAAACAATAATTTTTCAGGATTTTAACCTGTAGAGTAAACCTTGTGTTGTTTACTCTATGTCAAAGAACAATGAATTTTTTAAAGTGAATTCAGATCACTATTTCTTTTTGTGGCGATTCGCTCTACGTCTTTTTTTACGTTTATGCGTTGCTACCTTGTGTCTTTTACGTTTTTTACCACTTGGCATAATAACTAGTTAATAGGGTTAATAATTACTTGACGGCGACTTTTGATTTTACGCCATTCATAAAAATTTTTGCAGGTTTGAATGCAGGAATATTGTGGGCTGGGATAATCACTGCGGTATTTTTAGAAATATTTCTTCCTGTTTTCTTTGCTCTGGTTTTAATCACAAAACTCCCAAAACCTCTAAGATAAACGTTCTCTCCATTTTCTAAAGAACCTTTAACTTCTTCCATGAATTTTTCAACAGTTGCTTGCACATCGCCTTTATCAATACCTAATTGATCTGATATGTTCGAAACAATCTCTGCTTTTGTCATTGTATTAGAATTTAAATATTAAACAAACCCTCTTCAAATTTGAGATTCGCAAATATATAAATTAAATATTACAATTATCCCCCCCTAAATCATTAATATTTATCAATTTAATCCTTGATATGCAGTAATTTTGTCCATAATGGAGTGGACTAAAACACTGTTGGATTGGTATGTGGAAAATCGCCGCGATTTTCCATGGCGCAAATCTAAGGACCCTTATCGCATATGGTTGTCAGAAATTATCTTACAACAAACCCGTGTTCAACAGGGTCTACCTTATTATGAAACATTTCTTTTAAACTTTCCTACGATTTTTGATTTAGCCGCAGCCACAGAAGAGAAAGTGTTGAAGTTATGGCAAGGCTTAGGGTATTATTCAAGGGCGAGAAATCTTCATGCTTCTGCGCGCTGGGTGGTAAACGATCGCCAGGGAATATTTCCCAACACCTTTAAAGAGCTTATGTTATTAAAAGGAGTGGGAGACTATACTGCTAGCGCAATTGCCTCGATTTGTTTTGAAGAGCCACAAGCAGTAGTAGATGGGAATGTATATCGCTTTTTGTCTCGATTTTTTGGCATTGAAATGCCTATTGATGCTTCTGGAGCACACAAGTATTTTAAAGAAAAAGCCACCTCTTTAATGCAGGGCGTTTCGCCCAATACTTTTAATCAGGCCATGATGGAGTTCGGGGCCTTACAATGCACCCCTAAGTTAACCGCCTGCGAAAAATGCCCTTTTGTTCAAAACTGTATCGCATATCAACAGGGAAAAGTCAATGTGTTTCCAATCAAAACAAAAAAAGTAAAAGTCAAGAACCGCTATTTTAACTACTTCGTCTTTACCACCCCTTTAAAGCAAACCGTTGTTTGTCAAAGGCAAGCCAAAGGAATCTGGCAAAATCTGTATGAGTTTCCTTTGCTCGAAACAAGCCGTCTCATCTCAAAAAAAGATTTGATTAAGCATCCCGATTTTCTTCAATGGAAAAAATACGGCATAGAATCTTGCGAAATAATCTACCCCAAAGCGATTAAACACATCCTAACGCACCAGCATTTATTCATTCAATTTTGGAACATCAATGTAAAGCATGAAATCCCAGAATCAATTGATTATAAAACACTTAAAGCTCTTCCTGTCCCGGTAGTACTAGAACACTTTATCGATAAAAATTACGATGATTAAAGTGACTTTATTATATTTGAATATGTATAACCCAATAAATCTTCCGTTATGAGTGGAACACTAAACAAAGTTATGTTAATTGGCCACCTAGGGGATAATGTAAAAATGCACTACTTCGATGGAGGTGGATGCATTGGACGTTTTCCATTGGCCACAAACGAGACCTACACCAAAAAAGATTCAGGTGAAAAAGTAACAAACACCGATTGGCACAATATCGTTGTGCGCAATAAGGCTGCAGAAATTTGCGAAAAGTATTTGACCAAAGGGGACAAAGTATATCTCGAAGGAAAAATTAAAACCCGCAAATGGCAAGACGAAAGTGGAAACGATCGTTACAGTACAGAAGTTAATGTAGACGAGTTTACTTTCTTGACGACAAAAAACACTTCAGAAGGTACTCCTCCTACTTCTGAACCAAAAGGAAAAAAAGACGATTTACCCTTTTAATTTTTAAACCTAATATTTGGATCCAGAGCCCGCCTTATTTATTTCAATTAGTACAGTAACTACCATCACTTTTGTAAAATGGGCTTTACTAGGGATTTTATTAACGGCTTCTGCTCTAATTTCAGGGGCAGAAGTTGCTTTTTTTTCGCTAACCCCTTCTGTTCTTGAACAAGCAAAAGAAGAAGGAAAGCGTCAAGTAGCACGTATAGAAGCCATGCTTAAAAAGCCTAAAAGGCTTTTAGCGACTATTCTAGTAGCGAATAATTTTATCAATATTGCCATTGTAATTTTGTTTGCTAGTTTAAGCGAAGGGCTATTTATAGGAATAGAAAACGCCTACCTACAATTGTTTATTGAGGTGGTGGTTATCACTTTTATTATTCTCCTTTTTGGAGAAATCTTACCAAAGATTTATGCCAACCGTAACAATCTGGTTTTTTCACAGTTTATGGCGGGGACCCTTTATAAGTTAGACCATTATTTTTTGTTCTATCTCACCCTTCCTATGAGTAAACTGACCTTGTTTATCGAAGGTCGCTTTGGGCAACGATCAAAAACATTTTCTGTCGATCAATTGTCAGAAGCGCTAGAATTAACAGAGCAAAGTGACACAACAAAAGAAGAAGATAAGATTCTCCAAGGAATAGTCTCCTTTGGGAATACAGACACCAAACAAGTAATGTGTCCGCGCATCGATGTATTTGCGTTATCCTCAACCATGTCTCTTAAAGAAATTGTCCCTTTGATTATAGAAAATGGTTATTCTAGGATTCCCGTTTACAAGGATCGTCTTGACGCCATAGAGGGAATCTTGTACTCTAAAGATTTAATGCCTAATCTTCATGATAAGGATTTTGATTGGACCACTTTATTAAGAGAACCTTATTTTGTGCCAGAGCACAAAAAACTAGACGATCTTCTAAAAGAGTTTCAGCAAAAGAAAATTCACATTGCCATTGTTGTTGACGAATATGGAGGGACTTCTGGGGTGGTAACTTTAGAAGATTTAATCGAAGAAATTGTAGGAGATATTTCAGACGAGTTTGACGATGAAGATATAGAGTATTCAAAAATTGATCACAAGAATTATGTTTTTGAAGCTAAAGTAAGCCTAAGGGACTTCTATCGCATCACCGATTTAGACCTAGAAGAAAATTTTGAAAAAGCAAAAGGGGAAGCAGAAACCCTGGGAGGATTTATTTTAGAAACTGCTCAAAGCCTTCCTAAGTTAAGACAAAAAATTCATTTTGAAAATGTGTGTTTTACCATTGAATCTATCGATAAAAAACGCATTAAACGTGTAAAAGTTACTTTTCCATGATAAGACACATTTGTATACTACTACTATTCGTTGTTGCATTGTCCTGTAATGATAATGTGATGTTACCAAAACCAAAAGCGCAATTAAGTCTTCGCTACCCAACCCCTGTCTATACAGAAATCAACAGTGATTGCCCTTATCAATTCAAACACAACACAAGTGCCTTTTTTGAGCTGCTGAACAATTGTGAAAGCAAGCTGTTTTACCCAGAGATGCGAGCGACAATTTATCTTTCTTACCGCTCAATTGAAAACAATCTAGACTCTTTATTAGCAGACGCTTATCAAATGCCTAGCAAGCATATTATTAAGGCAGCAGAAATCCCTGAAAAGGTTTTTATTAACCCAGACAATCGCGCCTATGGTGCTTTGTTTCGTATCGTAGGAGAAGCGGCTTCACAAGCCCAGTTTTTTCTAACCGATAGTACAGATCACTTTTTAGTAGGCTCTCTGTATTTCTACACCCGCCCTAATTATGATTCTATCATGCCTGCCGCAAGATTTATTGAACAAGACATGGTGAAGCTAATGGAAAGTTTAACCTGGAAAGAATAAGTTTTATTCTATCGAGAAAGCACTAACGGAATACGCCTCTCCCACCCCTTTAACTACATCAATAATCCCATTTGGATTAATTTGTGCGTCATCAAATTCGATTAAAGCGTTTTTTGAGGGAAAATCAACCCTTGCTTTTGAGATACCAAGGGTAGCATTGAGTTCCTTTTCTATCACTGCAGCACAGCCCATCGCACAAACCATTCCTTCAATGGTCATAGAAACGGTCGCAGTAGCAACCTCAACCCTAGTGCTTTCCTCTTGTTGTATAGGAGGGGTTTTCGTTTCGGGCTTTTTAGATTGACAACTACTGCCAAGGATTAAAGTCAGTAAAACAAGCAATGTTCTTTTCATGGGATAAAATTAGTGAATTAATCAATAATGTGTTTTATAGAAAAGGCGCACATTTGTAAAAAAAAGTAGCGAATGTCTGTCGCGGTTAAAAAGTGGGTTTATTTGATTGTCCTTTCGATTATTTGGGGAAGCTCATATATTCTCATTAAAAAGGGGCTGGTAGGTTTGACCCCGATTCAGCTGGGGACATTTCGCATTTTAATGACTACCATTATCTTGTTGTTAGTCGGTTATAAAAGTCTACGTGGTTGGTCTTTTGAGCAGTGGAAATGGTTGGTCTTTACGGGTTTCTTTGGTACATTTTTTCCCTCTTTTCTCTTTGCTTTTTCTGAAACAGAAATCAATAGTTCTGTCGTGGCAGTACTCAATGGATTAACGCCGCTATTTACCATTATTATTGCGTTTTTCTTCTTTCAACAACGGGTCAAGAAAAAACAACTGGGAGGTGTCCTAGTAGGGTTTTTAGGAACAGTCATCTTAGTGGCACAAGAGTTTAGTTTAAGCTCAACAGGAGATGGGAGATATGCCTTTTTAGTTGTTCTCGCGTCGATGTGCTACGCCATTAATGTAAATACGCTTAAACACAAACTAGAAGGTGTTGCCCCCATGGCAATTGCTTTGGCGAATTTTATCGCCATCTGTATCCCCGCATTGATTCTTTTATTGACTTCTCCTTTTCCATGGGACAGTTTTTATACCGATACAACTATTTTGACTTCGATGGGATACATCTTTATTTTATCTCTTTTTGGGACGGCATTCGCCAAAGTTTTATTCAACGAATTACTCACTTTTTCTTCCACGGTGTTTTCCATTTCCATTACCTATCTATTGCCTATTGTTGCGATAGGATGGGGGGTGTTAGATGGCGAAAGTTTTGGTGGTATACAATGGCTTGCCTGTGGTTTGATTTTAGGTGGAATTTGCCTGGTTACTGAAACCAAAAAAGCGCCTTAAAAAAGACGCTTTTAATCCTCTGCATTTTTCCTCTTTCAAATGCTATTGAAAATCTTCGTCAGTAAAAGAGATGTTCAACTCAATGGTTGAAGTGACAAAATCTATTTTCTGTGGACCAAATGATTGGGTAACGGTATGTGGAAATAAAATTCCGTCAACCGCTTTATAGTCGCCTATCACAGTTTCTTGTGTGATAGTGTTTCCACCCATTTCTTGGGTTTCACTGATCTTAATTTTTAAACCGCTATTTACGCTATAGAAATAAGATTTGCTTTCGCTCACTTTAATTTCATACGCTTTTGTCCCATCGACATCAACAATGCCAATGAGATTAATTTGAGCAGGGTCTAGGGTAATTCGGTAAAAACTGCCGTGTCTGGTAAAGCTTTAGCTAGAGCCGCAGCATCCATAGGCATGCGTTGTCCTTGTGCTTCATTATAGCCTTCGGTTTTATTGACAACCTGCTTCTGCACAATATTCCCCATCATTTTCACGGCGAGGAAAGATTGTTGTGCATTGGTCTTTTTGCTTTCGATTTCTAGGGTCATTCCTTGCATGCTGGCAGAGGCAATTTCTTTTTTCGATTGAACTGCTTTTGCTTTGTCTTTTCCGCCTATGGCTTCAAAATAAGCATTGATAACGCTACTTACATCTACTCCTTCTGATAGTGAGCTGTCATAATCTGGACGTTCCACTTTTCTTCCGTATTTATCATAAAATTTGATGGGAAGTGTTTTATCAAATGGAGCCACTTTTTCTAGATTTTCGAGAACTTCACTTCCTTTTCCAGTGACAAAAATGCGGGCGTTATTAAGGTGAAAATATTTTTGTGTTACACGCTGAATATCCTCGATGCTAACCGCATTAATCTTTTGTAAATAGGTGGTGTAAAAATCACTGGGTAACCCTTCTGTCAAAATAGAAAGTGCATATTGTGCAATGGTTGAAGGTTGCTCTAATGCAAGGACAAAATTCCCCACATATTTTGCTTTTGCTTGATCGAGCTCTTTCTGACTTACAGGGAGTTCTCTTATTTTATCAATCTCTTTTACCATTTCAACCACAGCACTATCAGTAACTGTGTTACGCACTTTTGCAGAAGCACGAAAACGAGCTTTGGTATACTTTGGCACCGAAAAAGAAGAATAGGCACCATAAGTATAGCCTTTATCCTCTCTAAGATTAATAAACAATCTCGATTGACCTCCTCCACCTAAAATTCGATTGGCTAGTAGGACTGCGAAATAATCGGGACTTGTCTTTTTAATTTCTGTTGTAAAAATTACTGCAATTTGTGATTGAACAGTGCTGGGCATATCGGTGAAATAAACACTCAATTCACTCGCATTCTTTGCAGGAATAAAAGGCTCCCCAACATTTTTTTTCCCTTTCCATGATCCAAATAACTTTTTAATCTGCTGTTTTATCTCATTAGGTTTTATATCCCCGATCAATATTAAATAAGCGTTTTCTGGAGTGAAATTAGATTCATAAAAGGTGGTAACATCTTCTAGTTTAGTGTTGGATAGTTTTTCTACAGTAAGATATTCCGCATAAGGGTGTTTTTCCCCATAACTAATAATACGTTCCACACGCTTGGCAATGGCGGCAACTTGATTGTCTGCGTTTTTAAGGTTTTCTAATAGTTTTGCTTTTTCTTTTTCAAATTCTTCTGGACTAAAGCGAGGTTGTAAAGCGGCATTTGCCATCATGGTTAAAACACGAGGAAAATATCGCGAAAGTGAACTGCTAGATGCACTTGCTGCACCAAAATTCATTCGAGCGCCTAAAAAATCAATTTCTTCTTCAAAAACATCTTTTTCAATGGTTAGAGAGCCTTTTCCAAGCATACGAGACAGCAGTGCATTCGCGCCTGCTTTTTCTCTTTCAAAAATGGGAGGAGTATCCACGTTAAGAACCGCTGTAACTCTAGGGAGTTTATGATTTTCTACCAATAAAACCTGAAGCCCATTCTCTAGTTTAAAGTAAACTGGTTCATCCAGTTGAATCTCTGGGGCTTTAGCTGCTGGCGGTTGTTGATTTCGGTCAATTTGACTATAAACAAAGCTTATGATAAAAAAGAATAAGCAGGATAAGGATAGTTTTTTCATCATCAAATTATTGTTTTTCTGAAGTAGGTAAGTAGTCCAGTATTAAACGTTGTTGTGGGTTTAGATACTTTCTAGCTACACGACGAATGTCCTCTCTTGTAATCGAGCGGTAGATGTCAATCTCCTTATTAATTAATTTTGTGTCTCTATAAAATGCATAATATTCTGCTAAAGAATTAGCAATGCCCTCGACCGAAGCATTAGCATTAACATATTCTGTTTCAAATTTATTTTGAATTTTTTGGTGATCCCTTTTAGAAATTAGGCCTTCTTGAATTTTAACAATTTCCTCGTTGATGGCTAGAAGCAAGTCATCAAAAGTGTTTTCCCCAAGTGGTAAGCCAAGGATTATGTATACTCCATAGTCTTCTTGATTAAGATTAAATGCGGCCACTTCTAAAGCGATTTTTTCTTTATCTACCATTCTCTTGTAGAGTCTAGAGCTTTTTCCATCGCTCAAGTAGGTTGAAATAATTTCCAATACTTTAGCGTCTCTGTTTGTCACCTCTGGGCTGCGGTAAGCGGTGATTAAAGCGGGAATTTGAATGTTTTTATCGTAGTAGGTTGCTTTTCTCTCCTTTTCAATCGGAGCTTCGGTTATGGCAATTCTCTCTACAGGGGGTCCTTTAGGAATCCGTGAAAAATAATTTTCAATCCATTGCTTAGATTGATCAATATCAATGTCTCCAGCAACAACTAAGACGGCGTTATTGGGGACATAGTACTGATTTCTAAAGGCAATAAATTCTTCTAAAGAGGCAGCGTCAAGATCTTCCATTGATCCTATCGAAGCGCGTTTGTATGGGTGTAAATCAAAAATGTTTTTTTTCACTTCATCTTGATAATACGCATAAGGAGAGTTGTCAAAGTTGGCTCTTTTTTCTTCTTTTACAACTTCGTTTTGGGTTTTTATACCCTCCTTGTTAATCACAGGATGTAACATGCGCTCTGCTTCCATCCAAAGACCTAGTTGGGTTTGATTTGAGGGGAAGATCTCATAATAATAAGTATAATCATCTGTGGTGTAGGCGTTATTTGTTCCTCCTGCTGCTGCAACTATAGAAAACCATTCCCCACGCCCAATGTTTTTGGTCCCTTCAAAAAGCAAGTGTTCAAAAAAATGCGAAAAACCCGTTCTGTTTTCTTTTTCGTCCTTTCCTCCCACGTGATAAAGAACAGCAGTAGTAACGACTGGTGCTCCGTTATCTTGATGTAGAATAACATGCAACCCGTTCGCTAGATCATATTCTTCAAACTGTACTTGTTGGGCATAAAGAGTAATCCCAAAAAGCAGTATGAATAAAACAGTAAGCGCTTTTTTCATAAATTATAACTTTAATTATTTGACGTGAAATTAGTGAGGATGTTACAATCTTTAATTCTTTAAAGCAATAAAAATCATAAAAAGTCATTATTAAATAAAGGTTAAATCGGTGTTTACAAAGTTATTTCCGTTATGGGTAAGTTTGAGTGCAATAATAGCACTTATTAATCCCGTTTTATTTACTTGGTTTTCAGGCCCATGGATTACCTATGGTCTTGGGGGAATTATGCTAGGGATGGGCTTGACCTTACAATGGCAAGATTTTAACCAAATTTTCCAAACACCAAAATGGGTTTTCCTGGGTTTATTGCTTCAATTTAGTTTGATGCCCTTAATGGGTTGGTGCTTAGGTGTTTTCTTTGAGTTACCGCCTTTTTTTGCTGTAGGTTTGATTTTAGTAGCCAGTTGTCCCGGAGGGACCGCTTCTAACGTGATTGCTTATTTGGCTCGTGCAAATGTTGCGTTATCTGTCGCCATGACCACTTGTTCTACCCTTGCAGGTATAATTTTGACCCCTTACTTAACGGCTAGTTTATCTGGAAATTATTTATCTGTTGACGCCTGGGGTTTGTTTTACAGTACCGTAAAAGTGGTTTTGCTTCCAGTGACTTTAGGCGTCATTTTCAATCAATATTTCCCAAAATTCACCAAAAAGGCGATCCCTTTTGCGCCCCCAGTAGCGGTATTATTAATTGTATTAATCGTTGCAAGTATTATAGGACAAGGAAAAGAGATTATTTTGAACGCTGGTTTAAATTTAATTTTAGCCATCATGATTTTACATCTTTTTGGTTTTATATTAGGCTTTGTGCTTAGTCGGCTATTTATTAAAGATATTGCCGCAAGTAAAACCATTGCGATAGAAGTTGGGATGCAAAACTCTGGTTTAGGGGCAGTTTTAGCGCGAGAAAACTTCACTAATCCAGCCACCGCAATCCCCTCGGCTATATCTAGTTTGGTACATTCTATTTACGGAAGTATCTTTGTTTCAGTTTTTAAAGAAAAAAGTAAAGTTTAACCTATGCAAAAAGTTGTTGTTGTTTCGGCTAAAAGAACTCCGATAGGAAAATTTATGGGAGGTTTATCTACTGTGCCAGCGCCTACATTAGGGGCTATTGCTATTAAAGGAGCATTAGCAGCAGCTGGAGTAGAACCTTCTCAAGTAGAAGAAGTTTATATGGGAAATGTCCTGCAAGCGGGTGTGGGCCAAGCGCCAGCACGGCAAGCAGCCATACAAGCTGGAATTCCAGATACAGTACCTTGTACCACGGTCAATAAAGTGTGTTCTTCTGGGATGAAAACCATTGCAATGGCAGCACAAGCAATCGCTTTAGGCGATGTTGATGTAGTGGTTGCTGGCGGAATGGAAAACATGAGCCTAGCGCCACACATTGTTCCTATGCGAACAGGAGTAAAATTTGGCACAGCCCAATTAGAAGATGTCATGCAAAAAGACGGATTGATCGATGCCTTTGACCAAGTCGCCATGGGTACTTTTGCCGATGCTACTGCGGTAAAACACAGCATTTCTAGAGAAGAGCAAGATGCTTTTGCTGTCGAATCTTATACCCGTTCTGCCGCCGCATGGACCAGTGGAGCGATGAAAAATGAAATTGTTACAGTTGCTGTTCCACAGCGAAGAGGAGAAGATAAAATTGTCGCGGAAGATGAAGAGTACACTAACGTAATGATGGAGAAAATTCCCAACTTACGTCCCGCTTTTACCAAAGGGGGAACCGTTACTGCCGCGAACGCCTCAACCATTAATGACGGGGCAGCTGCTGTAGTGTTGATGTCAGCAACGAAAGCAAAAAGCCTGGGGATAGAAGTCCTAGCGACCATAGAAAGTTATGCCGATGCCGCGCAAGATCCTAAATGGTTCACCACCGCCCCAGCAAAGGCATTGCCCATCGCTTTAGCAAAAGCGGGGGTCAGTCAAGAAGAGGTAGAACTCTTTGAATTTAACGAAGCCTTCTCTGTAGTAGGTTTAGCCAATATAAAAATCTTAGGCCTTGCGGCCGAAAAAGTGAATGTACACGGGGGAGCAGTTTCCTTAGGACACCCCTTAGGATGCTCTGGTGCGCGTATCGTGGTGACTTTATTAAATGCATTGCAAGTCAATCAAAAATCTTTAGGAGCAGCTGCCATTTGTAATGGTGGAGGCGGAGCTTCTGCACTAGTCATCCGTCGATAAATAGTGAAAAAATTCCTCTTCATAATCGTTTTCTATAGCAGTTTTGTTGCCGCTCAAGAAGCACATATTCTCTTTAATAGAAAGAATATGGCAGTTTACAACAATATTGATGTCAACCGTCTAGAGCGTTTATATGCCACTCATAACCCCGCACTGAAGCCAGTAACAAGTTATTTTAGCCCTATTCTGGGATTTGGGATGCATTATCTAACACCTGATTATTTTATTGGAATAGGCGTGCCCAGTTTATTCAACAACAAGCGTTTTCAAGACAATAGCGGTTGGGAAACCACCGCGACAGAACTAGCCTATGTTTATTTTTCTGGCGGAACAACGCTAGCTATAAATGAAAACTTCAAACTTGAACCCGTCTTGATTTATCGCGCTGTGCCCAATAGTCCAAATCTTTTCTCGGGCACCTTTGCTGTCAACTTTAAAGAGCAATTTTCCATTGGTGGGGGTTATGCAAATAATAACAATATGGCCTTTTTTATCACCTCAAAAAACGTAGAAAAAATCGAATGGGGTTATGGCTATGATGTTTTTACGTTTTTTAGAAAAAGTGTAACTTCATAGCTATAAACCATAACACTGTCATGCGAAGTATCGTTGTTATTTTCCTCTTTTCCCTTCAATTGGTTTGGGCACAAATTGACTTATCACCTTATGAATTGTCCATTACTTCTGAATTGGCTTTTGCTCCTGCAACAGAAGAAATCGATCAATTGCGTTTGAGTTTTGAGGCGCAAAAGTGGCCTGTAGAAGTGTTGCGATATACCTTATATCGCTTAAGACAAAATCCTTATTTAGTGAGTGCGTTTTTTATTCAGTTAACTATCGTGCATCCAGATCAATCAAAAAAGATTGTGATTCCAGTTCCAATAAATGAAAAATACATCAAAGCATTTAAAACAGAAGAAGGCTTTAATGAAAGCTATTACGATTTCTTGTCAGATACCTTTGAGTGGGTTTTAGAGCGTCTCTAGATAGTCCCTCAAATGATCATTTTCAAAGAGTCTTTGTTTGGGTTGCTCTAGCCCGACACGAAACATTGCAAGGGCAAGTTCTTCTGAAGTGATGCTCCTTTTTTTCCCTAAAAGCTTTAAAATAGGATAGCGTTTCCGGCTAAGGACATAAGCAAAGCTGGTTTCTTTTCTAGGGGTCACGGGATAGATATAACCCGGGCGACAGCTATAGAAAGTCTTTCACAACAACTTCTTTCAATTTGGGATGCTCAAGGGAAGAAGGCTTTCGCACTATGCTAACGACCTCTTTGATGTTAGGCGCCGCTAGTGCATGTTGTAAAATAAGTTGGCCTATCATTCCAGAGCTTCCTGCGAGGAGTGTTTTTTTCATTTATTGGCAGTATTCTTCTCCTATTGAAAAAGCATCATATACACTTTTTGTAACCTCACCACTTAATCTATTATCGGGTAAAAAAGAGGCTATGTCATTATCAGTAGAAACATCAAGGCTGTAATTAGCGTCTAGGATAAAAAAGTAGCGACCATCTCGACTCACCTTATCATAAATGTCCCCACACCTTTCTGGGGTAGTGCAGTGACTAACCAGATATAAAAGTAGTATTAAAGACAGTGAGTGCCGCATGCTAACAAGGTATAAAATTTATGCGATAGAAGAGAAAATGTAATGCATCTCTGTGGCAATTTCTATGGATTTGTTGAGATATGCGATTGTTTCTTCTGGGGTATCATCAAAGGCTTTTGGATCTTTATATCGCACTGGAATACGTTTTTCTGTTCCTGGAATAAAGGGACAATTTTCGTCTGCATGAGCACAGGTCATTATGGCAGCAAAATCCTTTGAAGGGCTCGATGCATCGTCATAAAGCTTTGAGAAATATTGGCCATAATCCTCTCCTTCCATACTAATCTGATAGTAAGGATTGTCGCCGTTTTCTTTGGTTTTGATGTCAAAACCTTGTGATAAAAGGGTGTTGATAACCCTTTCGTTACAAGCGGTAACTTCTACTCCGCCAGAATAAGTGTGGCAGTCAATCCCGTGATAGTGCGCCAGGACTTTTGCCCACAGTTGTGAGAATTGACTTCTTCTGGAATTGTGGGTACAAATAAAGTTGAGATGTAGGGGTTTATTTTGAGTTTTTTGAGTGTTGATATAGTCAATCAATACACCCAATTCCTTTTTGCGTTCTTGAGAAAGATCAGCAATAGGTAGTTTTTCAATAAGCTTGTTTAGTGTTGTTTTCATAGGATGAAAATACAACTCTATTCAAGACTAAAACCTATAAGAATGATTAAAAAAAAGTTAACGCACTCTTTTGTGTAAGCGAACAATAATTAGGCACATGGCTAACATTCCAAAGGCAGGAACACTTCTTAACAAAGGGTCTGCTACTTTAAAGTGCATCCCGATGGCGCCGATCATTAGAACCGCAATAATTTGGGCCGAAGGTACAACGGTTTGTTTAACCCGTAACCCAAAAAACAATGCCAGTGCTGCCAGTAGTTTAATCCCCCCGATGAGGTAAAATATATTTTCACTTAGGCCATAGGCCAAAAATTCTTCTTTGAGGTTGGGCGCGGCACTTCCCCGATAAGGAGAGGCTTGATCCATGTTTAAAAGCCAAACGTTAAACACAGTCCCAGACACAAGGACAATAAAGAGACGATAGATCCAAATCATAGTAATTTATTTTATGGTTGTTTTATTTCCGTCTTGATCAATCGCTACAAACACGATTTCACAGGCGCAATTCTCCTTCTTCACTTGTTCAATTAAATTCTCACTTTGGACCTCAACATGTATGCGCATAGAAGTGTTTCCCACTTCGATTAGGGTAGCGGTCAAAAAGACCAAATCCCCGATATGAATCGCTTTTAAAAACTCGATATCATCGACAAATTTTGTCACACAATTTTTTCTAGCATAACGAACGGCAAGGGCATAAGCCACTTCGTCAATCCACTTCATTACCTTTCCTCCATGCACATTCCCGTGATAATTTACATCAGTTGTTTGAGCGAGAAAAGACATGTTAAGCGTGTTTTCTTTCATATCTTTTCAAGTTAGTATAAATTCTTTAACGGGGGATTAAGCCGAATGACAAAATTTACACGGTCTTAGAAATCCTTTTATCTTTGAGCTAAGAATAAAACACATGAAAAATATTACAGTTGTTGGAAGCGGCGCCATGGGAAGTGGGATTGCTCATTGCTTTGCTCAATATGGGTATAACGTTAATCTGGTTGATCTTTCGAAAGAAGCTTTAGCCTTAGCGATGGTGAAAATTGAAAATAATTTAGACCGACAGCTCAAAAAGGAAGTCTTAACAGTAGAAGAAAAAACAGCGACCTTAGATAGGATTAGCCTGTTTACTGAATTAAAAGAGGCTATTAAAATTGCTGATTTAGTGGTAGAAGCTGTTGCTGAAGATCAAGCTGTTAAAGCCAAAATTTTTGCTCAATTAGATGCTCATGCTCCCCAAGACTGTATTTTAGCCACCAACACCTCTTCCCTTTCAATCACTACAATTGCGGCCTTTACAAAACGCCCCGAAAAAGTGATCGGGATGCATTTTATGAATCCGGTTCCAGTGATGCGATTAGTCGAAATCATCAAAGGGCATCAAACCAGTAAAAATACAGTAGAAACAATTACTAGCCTTACAGAACAAATTGAAAAAGTCCCTTTAGTTGCAGCAGACTATCCTGGTTTTGTCGCTAACAGGATCTTACTCCCCATGATCAATGAGGCGATCGAAGCTTTATTTCAAGGTGTGGCAGAGGTAGAGGCCATCGACGAAATGATGAAACTAGGAATGGGCCATCCTATGGGGCCTTTGCGTCTAGCAGATTTTATTGGGTTAGATGTATGTCTTTCTGTACTAGAAGTATTGCACCAAGGATTTGGGAAAGATAAATATGCCCCCTGTCCTTTATTGCGCAACCTTGTTGCTGCCGGAAATTTAGGCGTGAAGACTAAACGCGGTTTTTATGATTATAGCGATAACCCCAAACAGCCGATTCCACTTCAATTTTAAGCTTCGTTTGATTTGATAAAAGGCCATTCTTCTCATTTTATTTTACTCAACCTTTCGATTTTATTTATCAGCACTTCTGGGGTATTGGGAAGGTGGATTGACCTTCCGCCAGAGGTGAGTATCTTTTGGCGAAGCATTATTGCGATTCCATTACTTTTTGCGATCCTGAAATTGAGTAAGCAGTCTTTGCGTCCTGTTTTTCAATGGCAACCTAAACTAATTCTTGCAGGTTTATTTATGGGGGTCCACTGGGTCACTTATTTTTATGCCCTGCAATGGTCAAATGTGGCGATTGGGATGTTGTCATTGTTTACTTATCCCGTCATTACGGCATTTTTAGAACCCTTATTTTATAAAACAGCTTTTGAAAAACGTCATCTATTTGTGGGGGGATTGACCCTTTTAGGGGTCTATTTTTTAGTGCCTTCTTTTGCTTTAGCACAAACCCATGGTGGGGCATTAGCAATAGGAATCTTTTCGGCCTTTTGTTATGCAATGCGAAATCTCTTATTAAAAGGGGCAGCTCAAGAGCAGAGTGGCTTGCAGTTGATGTTGTTTCAAGTTGTTATTATTAGCCTGTGTTTTTTTTCCTTGATGTCTTTTGAAAAATTTGAAATGAGTATCCCTTTTTGGTGGGCCCTGCTTTTCTTAGCTTTATTTACCACCGTTATCGGGCACAGTCTTTTTTTACACAGCCTTAAATATTTTACCGTCACCACTGCTAGTTTGATGTCGAGTATAAATCCCCTTTATGGGATTTTAATCGCCTATGTTTTTCTCAATGAGATTCCTCACTGGGGTGTTTACATAGGAGGGGCATTGATTCTTTTTGCGGTATTATTTGAAAACCGATTTTCACGCTAAGCAAATCGTTGCAAAATACACAAACTGTTATATTTTATTTAATTGAAAAAAAATTAATCAAAGCGTTTTATTATGCAAGAATAATAGTTTACTTTTGGAATAGGAATAAAAATGCATTAACCCTTAAATAAAAAGGAAATGAAAATACTCGTATGTATTAGCCATGTACCAGACACTACCTCAAAAATCAATTTTGTTGAAAATGACACAAAATTTGACACAAATGGCGTGCAGTACATTATTAATCCAAATGATGAATTTGGTTTAACTCGTGCCATGTGGTTAAAAGAAAAATCTGGAGCAACAGTAGATGTAATTAATGTCGGTGGAGCAGAAACAGAGTCTACCCTTAGAAAGGCATTAGCCATAGGAGCAGATAAAGCGATACGTATCAATACTGAAGCGGTAGATGCAACCCAAGTAGCCAAAGAAATTGTAGCAGTAACCCAAAACGATGCATATGATTTAATCATTGCAGGTAGAGAGTCTATTGATTACAATGGTGGAATGGTGCCTGGAATGATTGCAGCCATGTTAGGGGCAAGTTATGTCAATAACTGTGTAGGTCTAGAAATAGAAGGTGATAAAGCCACTGCAGCAAGAGAAATAGATGGCGGTAAAGAAACTGTATCGACAAGTTTACCCCTAGTGATCGGTGGACAAAAAGGTTTAGTAGAAGAAAGTGACCTAAAAATCCCTAATATGCGTGGGATTATGATGGCGCGAAAAAAACCTTTAGAGGTGGTTGAGCCTAATGGCGCGACAGCTTTATCTACAACAACAAAATTTGAAAAATCAGCGCCAAAAGGTGAGGTCAAACTAGTAGATGCCGATAATGTAGATCAATTGATTGATCTATTACACAACGAAGCAAAAGTAATTTAACGATAAAAAAGTAGAGAAGATATGTCTGTATTAGTCTATGCCGAAACCGAAGCAGGTAAATTAAAGAAAGTTGCTTTTGAAGTAGCCTCTTATGGGAAAGCTGTTGCTGACCAAATGGGAACCGAAGTAATCGCAGTAACTTTTAATGCTGCAGATGCAAATGCCCTAGGAAACTATGGTGTGAGTAAAGTAATGAACATTAGCGCTGATGGAAACTTTGACGCAAAAATTTATGCAAGTGGAATCCAGCAAGCAGCTAGTGAGGCTGTAGCCAAAGTTGTTGTCGTTAGCTCAAGTGCTGACAGCCGCTACCTTACCCCCCTATTAGCTGTAGGATTAGATGCAGGTTATGCCACAAATGTTGTCGCTGCTCCTTCTAACCTAGCTCCATTTACCGTAAAACGTACTGCCTTTACCAATAAAGCCTTTACCCAAACAGAGATTTCTTCTGAAGTAAAAATCATTGGGGTTTCAAACAATGCCTTTGGTCTTGTAGAAAATGCTACTGCTTGTACGGTAGAGGATTTCGCTCCTAGCTTAGCCGCTTCAACTATTACCGTTGAATCTGTTGATAAGGCGACAGATAAAGTGACCATCGCAGATGCAGAAGTAGTTGTTTCTGGAGGTCGTGGATTAAAAGGTCCTGAAAACTGGCATTTAATCGAAGATTTAGCAGATACACTAGGGGCAGCAACAGCATGTTCTAAGCCTGTATCAGATATGGGATGGCGCCCACACAGCGAACACGTGGGACAAACAGGAAAGCCTGTCGCCTCTAATTTATATATCGCCATTGGTGTTTCTGGAGCGATCCAGCACTTAGCAGGAATCAATTCTTCAAAAGTAAAGGTGGTGATCAATAACGATCCCGAAGCACCTTTCTTTAAAGCAGCAGACTATGGTATTGTAGGCGATGCTTTTGAGGTTGTTCCACAGTTAATTGAAAAGCTTAAAGCCTTTAAAGCTCAAGCTTAAGATTCTTTGATATCCAAAAAAAGGCGATGATAAACATCGCCTTTTTTTATGCCAAAATATGCCGTATTTTAGTGAGATGAAGCCCGGGATTACACAATACCATTTTGGCTCCCTCAAAACGCAAATAGACGTGAACGCCTATGTTTTAAAAAACAGCAACGGTCTTGAGGTTGAGGTCCTCAATTATGGGGGCATTATTCGCCGGTTATCACTCCCTGATCGAGCAGGTCAATGGGAGAATTGTGTTTTAGGCTTTGACCAAATAAGCGATTATGAAGAGCAAAGTCCTTATTTTGGTGCAATTGTCGGCCGTTTCGGTAATCGTATTGCGCATGGAAAGTTTATGCTTGATGGAACAGAATATCGCTTGGCGAAAAATCATGGCGTACACCATTTGCACGGCGGAAAGAAGGGTTTTGATAAAGCCATTTGGCAAGTGCAAGAAGACATTACAAAAGAAGGAGTAGGTTTAATTTTAACCCACATTAGTCCTCATCTTGAAGAAGGTTATCCAGGAACATTAACGACGCAAGTTCGTTATCGTCTTACAGAAGAAAACACCTTAAAAGTGGAGTATAGAGCATCTACAGATCGCCCCACAGTATTAAATTTAACCCAACACAGTTATTTTAACCTTTCGGGGAATCCACTACAAAAGTGTTTAGATCATCACTTACAAATACAAGCCGATCACTTTTTAGCTGTTGATCAAAACATGATTCCTAGCGGAGAAAAAATAGCGGTACACAAAACGCCATTCGATTTTACAAGCGCTAAAAACATTGGCGAAGCCATAACAAAACCTCATGAGCAACTAAGCGTCGGCAAGGGCTATGATCATTGTTATTGTTTTGATGCAGCAGAAGACGAATTAAAAAAAGCAGCCACACTTTTTCATCCGCAGAGTGGAAGAAAAATGGAAGTATACACCACTTCCCCTGGGATGCAATTGTATACTGCAAATCATTTAGACGCCCCTTTTATTCGGAATGGAGCTGTTTGTTTAGAAACGCAGGGCTATCCAGACAGCCCAAATCAAACGCACTTCCCCTCAACGATTTTAAGACCAGAAGAAACCTTTGAGTCTTCCACCCACTTTCACTTTTCCATTGATAAAAACAGATAACATGAAACAACCTCTTGTCTCCCCTTTAGACCGAAACGCAACCCCACAAGCCGAAGAAATGGCGCAATTTTATGAAGAAACTTTAGGCTTTACTCCTAACAGCTTATTCACGATGATGCACCGCCCTCGTATCGCCAAAGCCTTTCTTGAAATGAATCAAGTCGTAATGGAAAACAAAGGAAGGGTGAGCAGTGCGTTAAAAAGAGAAATCGCTTACCTCTCTAGTATGACCACCGGTTGTCGTTATTGCGAGGCCCATGCTATTCGTGCTGCAGAACGGTATGGTTCTTCAGCAGATCGCATGCATCATATCTGGGAATATAAAACCTATGCTGCTTTTACCGAAGGGGAAAGGGCTGCTTTTGACCTTGCCATTGCAGCTTCTCAAGTGCCTAATGCGGTAGACGAAACCTTAGCAGAAAATGCACGTCAACATTGGGAAGAAGGAGAAATTGTAGAGATCATGGGGGTGGTTGCGCTCTTTGGTTACCTCAATCGTTGGAATGATAGTATGGGAACTCAGTTAGAAAGTCCAGCTGCAGATTCTGCACAAAGTTTACTAGGGCATAAAGGCTGGACGCGCGGAAAACATCAATATTAGTTTAGCTACCTGCCCAAGGGCTACTAAGAAACCTGTGAAGAATGGCTGAGAAACTTCCCAACTCAAATCACTTTTCGAAAAAGGAAGGATTAAAAATCTATTAAATATCCAATATTCAAACGAACAAAACCATTGTTGCTGAGTTCCTCCTCGCTCGGCAGCGCTTTTGGAAGGTTAAATTGATAGGATAAATTCAAGTCCCACCGGCCAACATCAAAGCTTAAAGGAAGCTCAATTTGTACATTGACCAGAGCAAATATCTCTTGTTCAATTGTTGTGATAATCTGACTAAAACGTCCACTAGTAATCTCTTCTGTTGATAACTGTTGGCTCCAAAGAAACCGTAAAACTGGAGAAAATTTCAAGGCCCATTTTTTATTTTCAACCAAGTTTAATCTCCATGTAGTGCTAGGACTTAAAAAGTAAGAAGAGTTCCCGCCAAACAAATAACCTGAGCTTAGTCTAAATTTTAATGATTGGACGCTATAGCTCACACTTGCACTCAATCAATTCTGATTCAATTCTTCTGATTGGTCTGTGAAGAACATTCTTCCGTAAAGGAAACTTGTGCTCCATTTTCTTTTTTTATCTAAATGGGAGAAATACCCCGCGCTAATAGAAACGATATCCCAGTTAGGGTTTAATCCGCTATAATACGCTGACCCCAAATTGAAAAAAAGATGATTTCCTCGCATATAGGTAAGACTGGGCTGAACACTGTATTGTTCAATTCCAAAATCACGTCCTGAAAAATACGCTTGCTCATCAAAGCCTACATTGAAATATAAAAAGTCTGTTTTTAAACTATCAAAAATTTCCTCTGGATCTGTGGAGTCCAGATCAAAAAGGTCATCGAGAACTTCTTCGGTTTGGGGTTTATTCTCTTGTGCTTGGCCGTAAATAAAGCCTAACAACACTAAAAAAAACAGTTTCTTTCTAATCATCTTTTATGTAAAAAAAGAAGGCCTAGTTGACCTTCCTTTAAATAATTTAAGCTTTAATTTCTTAATTGCGTCTTTTACGACGTTTGAGGTTTTGTCTTCTTTCTCGAAGGTTTTGGCGTCGCTCTACTAAGTTTTGACGTCTTTCTTTTAGTGCCAATCGTTGTTCTTCTGTTACCGTTTCACGAAAAGCATTACGCAAATCTTTTATTTCTGCTTTATTGGCCTCTAACAAAGATTGTTGTGCTTCAGAAAGTGTGCTCATTAAAGCTTCTCTGCGGGCTTCGCGTGTTAACTCTTCATTACTCAAAATGGCCAGTTGCTCTTCCGTAAGCGTTTCGCGAAATGCTTCTTTGTTTTGTTTTGCCAAAGCCTTCTGAGCTTTAATCATTTCAATCTGTTCAGGAGTGTAAATACGCTCAGGTGTTGTTTGTTCGGTCGGCTCTTCTTGTGCTAAAGTAACTTGCATCGATAAAACACTAAAAAGAATCAAAAGGGTGTAGTTTAGTTTTTTCATTATTATGTTTTTTAGGTTCGGATTCTTAGACACCTGTTTTCTTTTAAAGTTTTAATACTCTGCTAAAATGTACTGTTCTTCAAACAAGTCGTCAAAAGTGGCATCGTCCTCCACAAGCGAGTCAATAATGATGGCTTCAAAATCAAACTGAGTTGATGTCGTTTTCTCCATTTCAAAAAGTCCAATTAATAATAGCATTGAGGCGGCAATTCCAACCCACAAAAACCGTTGCCCACGATTACTTTTATTTACTTTTAACAGTGTGTTTACTGTCATTCTTTTTTTGGATTCTTTAAAATAATCTTCTGGAACAGTATATCCTAATTCTGCTTTTTTATGTTTCTGTTTCATATTGCTGCTTTGATTTTTTCTTCCAGCTGTTTCCTTAAATTGTAAAAAATGGTTTTTACTGAATTTGTGTTTATTTTAAGTGTAGCGCCTATCTGGTCAAAGGTTTGCTCTTCAAAATATTTCATGAGAAAAACTTGCCTTTTCCGCTCGGGTAATTCTGCCATAAAATCATGTATTTTTTTCTCACAAGCAGCAGCATCAAAATAAGGATCAGCAGTTAGTTTTGCTCAATAAAGTTAAGCCACCTGGTCAGAAACCTCCATTTTTTTTCTCCCTGCTTTTTCTAAATGACGTATGGATTCATTGTAAGCAATTCGATACACCCACGTCTTTACACTGCTTTTTTGCTTGAAGTTTTTAATGCCCTTGTAAATTTTAATATAAGTGTTTTGTAAAACATCGTCGGCATCTTCATGAACTAAAACTAGTTTTCTAATATGCCAGTATAGCATCTCGTGATAAAGCGACATAATGGCTTGAAATGCCAAAGTATAATCTTTATCATTTAAATAATTAATTAAGTGCTGTTCTTTCTTTCTAACCAAAAGAGGTGTTTTTTGCTTAGACCCTAAAATGCAGCAATAGTTTTAAATCCTTTGAGACAAGCTTGTTTTAAGGTCTTCGCTTTTAGTCAATTCTGCTGTTTTAAAATACTTTTTTACACTGCCTTGACAAAAAAGTAACGGAACAATCAATTGCTTTTCGTAATTTTAAATAACCATAAACCTTTTTTGTATGAAAACATTACTACTCATTTCGCTGTTTTCGCTTTATTCATCTTCCGCTGCTTTCCCCGATGATTGTCGCGTAAGACTGCGTTATCTCAACTTTAATGAGATGAGCGAAAAAGAACATTTACAATGGCTCAACTGTGCCTTTGATGCCATAAAAGGCGGGGAAAACCAACACTTAAAAACCTATGAAGAGTGGTTGGGTACTACCCCAGACTATGCCGCCTTTCGAAAAGCATGGGCGGAAACTTTTATTACAAAAAGTAAGAAATAGGAAAAGTCATTACAACCACTTTAATTGAGTACTTTTAAGTCAAATTAAAGTCGTTCGCTGTGATTGTTGCATTAAAAAGTCTTTTTGGGGAAATTTTTGAAGAAGCCTTACTTGAAGAAATTACTAAGGTTGGCACCCTAAGGGATGTCCCTGCAGACTTTGAGTTAATTGACATAGGCGAGCCAATTAAAGGAGTGCCATTAATGTTAAATGGTGCCATTAAAATTTCTCGTGAAGACGTCAATGGAGATGAACTTCTGCTTTATTATCTAGAAGAAGGGGATTCTTGCACCATGACGATGGCTTGGGAAATGGGACAACAAAAAAGTCAAATCCGCGCGGTAACAGAACTACCCTCTCGATTAATCATGGTGCCCTTAAATGCGGTAGAAGATTGGTCTACACGTTTTCCCTCCTGGCGAAAATTTATTTTTCAAAGCTATCACAAACGCATGGAAGAACTATTAGCCACTCTTGATAGTATTGCTTTTGATCAATTGGAAAAACGTTTGTGGGAATATCTAGTGGAAAAAAAACGAGTGACAAAAGTAAATACCCTTTCTATTACCCATCAAACCGTTGCCCAAGAAATGCACAGTTCTAGGGTAGTGATTTCTCGCTTACTCAAACGCCTTGAGGTGGAAAACAAAATACGTTTGCATCGCAACGCTATTGAGCTTTTTGAGCCAGTGTAACTTGGGTTACATTAAGTCTGAGGAAGCTATTGTACTTTTGTATTAATGATGAACCTGATAAAACAATTCTTTCCGATTTTTGAATGGTCAAAAGAGTATTCTTCTTCTGCCTTAAAAAATGATGCCTTTGCAGGGCTAACGGTGGGGATCATGTTGATCCCTCAAGGAATGGCCTATGCCATGATTGCTGGCTTACCTCCAGTCTATGGCTTGTATGCAGCCCTCTTTCCTCAGATTGTTTATGCGCTTATGGGTACTTCTAGACAACTGGCCGTGGGTCCAGTCGCAATGGATTCCCTTTTAGTCGCAGCAGGTTTGGGAGCACTCTCTTTAAGTTCTACCTCAGAGTATATTGCTTTAGCGACTTTTCTCGCCTTGTTTATGGGGGCGATTCAACTGCTTTTAGGGAGTCTAAAACTAGGCTTTCTTGTCAACTTTTTATCGAAGCCAGTCATTAGCGGATTTACCTCTGCAGCAGCAATTATTATTGCATTAAGTCAGCTTAATCACCTTTTAGGAGTTGATTTTCCTAGAAGTAACAAACTACACGAACTTTTTTCCTTTTTGTTGGAATTAGGCCCTCAAGCGCATTTATTAAGCGTCCTTATTAGTGTCTTGGGGGTTTCTTTTTTAATGCTTCTCAAACGTCACTTCCCACAATTACCTGGCGCCTTAATTTTGGTGTTGTTAGGCACCTTTATCGCAGCGCAAAACAATTGGGAGGCACTAGGGGTTAAGGTCGTAAAAGAGATTCCAGAAGGCCTTCCTGCCTTTCAACTCCCCAGCGCTAGTTTAAGTCAGGTTTATGATTTAATTCCATTGGCTCTTACTTTAGCCTTGATTGCTTTTATGGAAGCCATCTCTGTCGCAAAAGCCATTGAAGAAAAAGAAAAAACTAATCGCCTCAACGCAAACCAAGAATTAATCGCCTTAGGAACGGCAAATATTGTCGGCTCTTTATTTCAGTCCTATCCTGCTACGGGGGGGTTTTCACGCACCGCAGTTAACCACGATGCAGGTGCTAAATCTGGAGTCGCTGCCTTGTTTAGTGCTGCTGTTGTGGGACTTACGCTCCTCTTTTTTACCGCTTTCTTTTATCATCTTCCCACCGCTGTTTTAGGTGCCATTATTCTTGTTGCTGTTGGAAAATTAATCGATTTAAACTACCCTAAACGCTTGTGGAAAAACAATCGAAACGAGTTTTATATTCTTATTTTTACCTTTTGTATCACCTTGTTTATAGGGATTAAAGAAGGTATTATGCTGGGCGTTTTTGTCGCTTTATTATATATGATTTATCAAAACACTCAGCCACATATTGCTGTTTTAGGCCGCATCAAAGACACCCACTATTTTAAAAACATCGACCGTTTTACAAAAGATGTGGTAACCTATCCCCAGGTGCTTATCCTTCGCTTTGACGGACCGCTTTTCTTTGGGAATCAACGCTATTTTAAACAAGCTTTTTCTGCTTTAATTGAGGCACAAGAGCTGCCCACAAAACATCTCGTCATTGCCGCTGCGCCCATTAGCTATATCGATGCAACAGCCTTTGAAATGCTCTCCATCTGGATGGAAGAGTTAAACACTCAAGGCATCGCTATTCACTGGACAGGTTTAAACGGCCCTTTACGGGATCGTTTTCATAAAAAAGGGGTGTTTGGCCCTTCTCATAAAACCTCTATTTATTCTTCTTTAGATGCAGCTTTAAATGCTATCCAAGGTTCTGCTCCTTCTGAAATCGAAAAATCAATCGCTTCACAACGAAATAAAATTTAATTTGACGCCTATTATGATTATTGAACAAATCTATACCGGCTGCCTCTCTCAAGGCGCGTATTATATCGAAAGTCAAGGAGAAGTCGCCATTATTGATCCATTAAGAGAGGTCCAGCCTTATTTGGATCGTGTGGCTAAAGCCAAAGCAAAAGTGAAATACATTTTTGAAACGCATTTTCACGCCGACTTTGTCAGTGGACACCTTACACTCTCTAAAGAAACCGAAGCGCCTATTGTTTATGGCCCTAATGCTAATCCAGACTTTGACGTTATTATCGCTAAAGACGAGCAGGTTTTTCCGCTTGGAGACGTAAGCATTGTGGCTTTACACACTCCTGGGCATACCATGGAAAGCACCACCTATTTACTAAGGGATAAAGACGGAAAAGACCACGCTATTTTTAGTGGTGACACTCTTTTTCTAGGCGATGTAGGGCGTCCAGATTTAGCGCAAAAAGCCAATAATATCACACAAGAAGATCTCGCTGGATTCTTATTTGATAGCCTTCGAAATAAAATCATGCCTCTTGCAGACGACGTAACGGTTTATCCCGCTCACGGTGCCGGTTCTGCCTGCGGAAAAAACATGATGAAAGAAACCGTTGACTCTTTAGGGAACCAAAAGAAGATGAACTATGCCTTAAGAGCAGACATGACCAAAGAAGAGTTCATCAAAGAAGTTACAGATGGTCTCTTGCCTCCTCCTTCTTACTTCCCCTTGAATGTAAAGATGAACAAATCTGGCTATGAAGATATTGACAAAGTGCTCGAAAGAGGGACTCGCGCTCTAAGCCCAGAAAAATTTGAAGCGATGGCAAACGCACAAGATGCATTGATCTTAGATGTGCGTCATCAAAACGACTTTGTACAAGGACACATTCCACAATCGATTTTTATTGGGCTTGATGGAGGCTTTGCTCCCTGGGTAGGCGCTTTAATCGCCGATGTTAAGCAGCCCCTACTCCTGATCACCCCAGAAGGAAGAGAAGAAGAAACCATTACCCGTTTATCACGCGTTGGTTTTGATCAATCCCTAGGCTATCTCGACGGAAGTTTCGCTGCTTGGAAAGCCGCTGGAAAAGAATATGACAGCATTAGCAGTGTAGAAGCTCAAAGCCTTGAAACTTCCATTGCTCAAAACAAAGCAACTGTTTTTGATGTGCGTAAAGACGGAGAATTCCTTTCAGAACATATTGAAGGGGCAACTAATACACCGCTGGATTTCTTAAACGATCACTTAGGCGCATTTCCAGAAAACGGAAGTTTCTTCTTGCATTGTGCTGGTGGGTACCGCTCTGTCATTGCAGCCTCTATGCTTAAAAAACGAGGCATCCACAACATGATCGATGTTAAAGGGGGCTTTAAAGCCATCAAAGAAACCAATGTTGAACTAACGGACTATGTTTGTCCTTCCACACTATAATTTATTATGATAGATTTTGTACTTCAAACATGGCCCTGGTATTTTAGTGGCCCTATGATCGCTTTTGTTCTTTTCTTGCTACTTTGGACAGGGAAATCCTTTGGCATGTCCTCCAACTTACGCACTTTATGTGCGGCCTTAGGAGCAGGAAAAAAAGTGTCCTTTTTTCAATTTGACTGGAAAGCGCAACGCTGGAATTTAGTCGTTGCCTTAGGCGCTGTAGTGGGAGGATATGTTGCCGCAAACTTTCTAAGCGTTTCAACCGCTGTTGTGATTTCAGAAAGTGCCATCAAACAATTAAACAGCATGGGCATTCAAGACGCTGGGCAAGCTTATATGCCCGCTTCGCTTTTTAGTTTAGAGGCGTTTAGCTCGCCAAAAACCCTCTTGATTTTAAGCCTTGGAGGCTTTTTTGTGGGCTTTGGTGCTCGTTATGCGGGGGGCTGTACTTCTGGTCATGCCATCTCTGGATTGAGTAATTTCCAGTTGCCGTCTTTAATCGCTGTCATCGGTTTCTTTATCGGTGGCTTATTTGTTAATCAC
>Ga0209603_1000422_pt1 | contig 51985 bp, 49 predicted proteins | sample COGITO_mtgs_1206_FD_184812 | JGI IMG/M metagenome (GOLD analysis project Ga0209603, IMG submission 184812) | Pelagic marine microbial communities from North Sea - COGITO_mtgs_120607 (SPAdes) (version 2) | ecosystem: Environmental > Aquatic > Marine > Epipelagic ...
TAAGACTTCTACTCATCAAAAATAAGTTGACCAAATTAGTATGTAATAAAATAGTACATAGCACAGAAAAAGAACTATTAGACCTCTTATCAGGTATTTCTTCATAAACTAATAAGTTTTGAATAGAATAAAGTTATTTACTTTTATTATAACAACATTGTTTTTGACAACTGTTGTCTGAAGATACTTTGTCTTTTATTTCACAGCAAGGTTCCGATTTATTAATATCAGAAATCACACAGATATTATTATCAACGGGCATATTATAATTCATAGCTGAAACAGTTAGAATTAAAGTGAAAAAGGAAAATATTCCTAGAACGATACTATTCATTATAACCTCTCTTAAAATTGTTGTAGAATTAGTTATTGACTATATAAAATTAAGATAAAGCTTCTATAAATTGAAAACTCAAATTTTAATGCTTAATGTTATTTGTTAAATTTTCAAATCCAAAAGTTTGATGTAAAACTGAAAAAATAAAAACAAATACAATTAATTTTTGTGAAACGACTTGAAAAATAAGTGCTGAATTATTTAGATCAGCAGAGGGTCCATAGTTTAATACACCTACATAAATAAATATTGATACAAAAAAGAAAAGGTAACCAATTGCATACCGTTTTTTTATAGTATTTGAATTGAATATGAGATACGCGTAAAAAAATGAAGTGAAGAGAAAAGAGTAAAATATATTATTCGCAAAAAACTTATGACTTTCCAAGACGAGGTCAGATGGTGTAAGACCCGTACCAATTAGACATAATGATCCAGCAATAGCAAATAGAGATCCTAATAGTGAAATAAAATAACTCAGCTTATCACTTCTAAATAGAGAAGGAATCGTTAAGTAGTAAAGTATAAAAGTAACTCCAACTATTGTTAAGGATAAAGAAAAGAAAATCATTGATAGATAATTTGGATCACCATTCCTTGCCGCATATGCCCCCATATCAGAAAAGAAGTTTTCTGTAAAAGTATACCCTTTTGCTTCTTTATTATACATCGTTCCTCCTGGGTATAATAACATTCCAGTTATCTGGAAAAATATAAATAGAACTGTTGATATACGAGGAATAACGATAAGGCGTGTATCTCTGGATAGAATCTTATTTAAATCAATATTATGCATACACTAATTTTACTAGAATCGAAGAAGTTTAATACTATGCTAAATCATAAATAATTATTTGATGAACAAGACAAATGAGGTCTACCTAGTTGGAAGATTAAAAATTGTTTTTGTTCCAATTAATGCAGCCAAAAATACGATAATCTTTAAAGCTAAAAGTTTAGTTGCTAATGCAAAAAATATAGCATAAAAAACGAAAACCCACATCATTGATAAAGAAAAAACTTTTGCTCGTAAAGGCATCCCTTTTCCTTCACGGTAATTTTTTACGTGAGATCCAAAATATTTATGATTAATCACCCAATTATAGAGCCCCTGCGAACTTCTAAAATAACACGCGGCAGCTAAAATCATAAAAATAGTCGTTGGTAAACCAGGAACTACAATTCCAATTAGACCAATTGCTGTAAGTAATAGCCCTAAGATTAACCATAGCCATCGAGTAAATATATTACTCGATGGCAAAATGTTATGTTCTATTTTACTCAATTATAATTGTGTAAACTGAAATGAAACAATCCCACTAGTATAATCAAGGAATTGTACTTTATATGATGTATGTCCAATATACTCATAAACAATAAAAGTTTGATCTGCGTTAACTATACTCGCTGTGTGAGTTGTCATATTATAATTTATAATTTCATTTTCTTCACCATATTCGACAATGCTATTATCCTGGAACCATGAAGAGTTCTGAGCTGGAGGAACTGTGATTTCTGAGAATGTACTATCAGATAATTGAGCATAAACATTACCTAGTACAATATTTGGCATCCCATATGATTGCCCTCCAAAACCTACTTGCTTTGATTGAGCAGATATATGCCAGACTTCATCTGACTGTACTTCTGATTTGGTGGCCAAATTATAGTAAAAATTTGTCTCCATTATATCACTGGTTACAACTTCAGTGCTATTAGGAATGATATTTCCATTAGTATCATTCGTTTCTTCACATCCAATTATGAAAATTATAGATAAAAATGAAAAAAGTTTAAGATTATTCATTTATGTTCCTTTGTTAGTTATTGATTTTTGTATTTCTATGTATGCAACTCTCCCGATATAGGGGCCATAAACATCATTTGTGAAGTTGCTTACATTATTAATTCCAAGCAGAATTTTATTTGTCTTATTTAATCTATATTGTATCACAAGATCCGATATCGAAGAACCTTTGATCGCTTTTTCGGAAGAGGTATAATCTCCAAGGGAAGGATCAAACTCTTGAGGAAAATAGGTTCCTACTAACTTATTGTTGAAAGATAATAATATCTTATTTTTAAGTAACGCAATTGAGATTCTTGAACCTAGAGAATGAGGAACAGTATTAGGTAATTTATTATTATCTCCATCAACATTTTCAACGTAGTTGTAGGTAGAACTAAACGATATTTTTGATCCAATTGCTAACTTAGATGTCCATTCAAAACCACTGAATTTTGCAATATTTATATTGCGATAGCTTAGTATACCTGGCTGGGTTGCATAATCTTCTATGAGATTATTAAATCTATTTTGATATAATAGAAGACTAGTTTGAAAATTTTCATTATTCGTATATTCAACCCCTAAAGTCATTCCTCTGGAAACTTCAGGTTTTAAATTTTGATTACCAATAACGGTATATCCAAATTGAACATGTTCCCAGTCTATTAAAGACTCCATAAAAGATGGAGATCTAAACCCATAACCATAAGCTCCTCTCAATTTCCAATTATTTTTTTTATAGGAAACTGCAAGCCGGGGGCTCACAACAACTGTGTCTTGAAATCGATCTAATCTTGCCCCTGTTACTAGATCAAAAGAATTATGAATATCAATATCTGTCTGGATGAAAACACCATTTTGTTTAAAGGTTTGTTTTCCTTCTTTAATCCTGTCGCTAAAATAAACTGGTTGGGAGAACTCCATCCCATATACGAGGTTAAAGTTTGGATAATTTTTTGTGTACATCACTTCATATTCTAAATCTTTTTCTTGTGTGAAATCTTTTTTATTGATGAGGTCATCAATATCTCGAACTAAATATTCCCTAGAATATCTCGAAGATCTAATAGTCTGTTCAATTTTTGCAAAGTCTGAATATTTCCAATCATACTGTAAAGAAACTTGTGATCTAAATATTTCTGTAGAATTATTAAATAGAATATCACCAAAAGCTGATTTAGTAGAACCTTCATCATTTTGGCTAAATGTTTGAATATTTAAAAAGAATGAATGTTTACTTTTATTTGACCATCTAATTTCAGTATTTGAATTTATTTTTTTTATCAGATCAGCACTTATATATTCAAAGTTTTGCCCCTTGGAAAAATTTTGAAATGTTAAGTCACTATAAAAAGTGTAGTTTTTTAAAGGCATTGTAATATTCGAAGAAAGGATTGTATTGATTGGTTCACTTTTAATTTGCTTTATATTGCTTCCAAAATTTGTTCCACGCGCACTAATGTTAAAAATTTTGTTTTGTTTTGAATTATCGGTGATAATATTAATGATTCCCCCCATTGCATCGGAGCCATACAAAGCGGAACCAGGGCCTTTAGTGATTTCAACTTTTTCTATTCGACTTATACTAATTTGACTAAGATCTACTCTGTTGTTAAATCTTCCTGTAATTGGTTGACCATCTTTCAAAATCAATATATAACGTGAATCTAACCCTAGGAGGTTGAATATTGATCCTCCATCAACATTCACTGTGCTAGAGACCCCAGCTCGTTGGTTGAGAAGCTCATCAATAGTAATTGCGCCCGAAGCAATAATTTCTTTTTTACCGATAACTTCAGTTGAAACAGGAACATCTCTCAATAAATACCCACTTCGCATACTTGTTACAACGACATCTTCCATTTGCAGTAATGTTTCTTTAAGTGTTATTGACAATGAAGTATCTATATTATCAAGAGTTACATATTTACTTTCATATGCAATATGGTTAAATGCTAACTCTAACATTTTGTAATCATATTCTATTTCAAATTTCCCTAGTTCATTTGAAGTTGTACCAATATTTGTTTTTACAATTGTTATTTCAACATTACTCAATGGTTTCCCTGAGTTTTGATCTGTTACAACTCCTGTAATTTTTCCGTAAATAATTCCATTAATTATTAGAAAAAGAGCTGATAGTTTAAATAGGTTTTTCATCTAAAGTTTAAAGAAAATTATTTTTCAGTTAGAGGATCGGTAATGAGCTGATTGAGTAATTTTTCAATTTCTTTTTCTGAAACTGAATTTTCCTTATCACCCATAAATATAAGCCCCATAAAGAGTCCTCCCAATGCTTTAAACATTAATTGAGGTTGAATTTTTGGAAATTCACCCGCATTAATTCCATCTTCAAGTAAACCTTGTATTACTGTGTATAGCCTGTGCTGGTAATCTTTCCATGGCTGTTCAGCTAACTTAACCGCTTTGGGTGCACTGAATAAAAACTCAAACAAACCTGGGCGCTTTTGGGCATTTTCAGCAATTTTCATTAATAAGTTAACAAAAGTTTTTCTAGGTGATCCTTGATCTGCAATCACAGGTTCCAAAGATTCCCATATTTTCATCCAACCTTCGCTCAATATTGCAGAGAAAACATCTTCTTTAGATTTAAAATAATAATATAATGTCGCTTTACCAAACCCGGAGGAATTTGCAATCTCATCCATTGTAGCACCTTCTAGACCTTTTTCTTTGAAAACTTCCAATGCACCATCGAGAATACGATCTTTTCTCATTTTTCTTTCTTCTAATTGGCGTTTTGAGATTGACATAAATAAACCTTTTGTTAAGTTATCGAATTGCGGTTCGAAAAATAAAACAAACATTGAAGTCTTACAAAATGTAATTAATTTTTATTGTGATATTTTATAAATTATAAACATGTAAATCACTAAAACTTTAAAGGCTTAAAATGAATCAAACAAAAGTTCTACATTCCTTAAATAACATATTAGAATTAGAGTTAGCTGGTGTTGTCAGATATACTCATTATGCTTTTATGGTCCAAGGACCTTACCGCTTATCAGTTGTACAATGGTTAAGAGAGCAAGCGCTTGAGTCTTTGACACATGCAGAAGCTGTTGGGGAACATATTACAAGCTTAGGCGAACACCCAACCTTAAAAATAAGTGACCTATTAGAGACACACAAGCATTCCACTGAGGATATTTTAAATGAATGCCTTGAGCATGAAAGAAAAGCAATTAAAGCATATTATAATTTATTAAATGCAGTTCAAGGAGGATCAATCATGCTGGAAGAATATGCAAGAACTCAAATTGCGGCTGAAGAGATGCATGAAGCAGAGCTCAAAAAGATGTTACGAGATAATTTCTAACCATCTTTTAAAAGTTTATCATAGACAATAAGAATCGAATCATTTGAGACTATACGACTTATTCCGTATCCCTTTAAAATAGATTCCAACTGCATCGATAAACCAGCTTGATAATAATCGACAAGGTAATCAAGACTTTCAATTTTCTTATTACCTTTTGAATAGTGCTTTATATTGTTAATTGCATTAATTACTGGTAATAATTCATCATTATTCGAAACTTGAAGAATAGATTTAAATTGTTCAAATGCAGCTTTCTCATCCCCTTTTTCTTCTCCCAACATTACATGTAGTAAATCATGATTATCATTTAAAAGGTTAAAAGCATTTAATTTTACAATAAAAAATTCTCTTTCCGTTTTTATTTCTTTTCTATCACAAGATCCAATTAAAAAAATGACAAAAATTAAATAAGATTTTTTAAAAATGTGATTTTCTTGGAATAACATACTTAATCTTTCTTATTGTGATTATAACCAAACTGTTCTTTCATAACCATCTCAACACCATTTAAAAGATAAAAAAAGTCATTTAAGGAAACTTTAACCTTAAGGTTTTCTTTTACTAATTGGAGTTCAACATTCTTAATTTTCCCATTTATTTCTTTACTCTTGCCATTTAAATAATAATAAAATAAACGAAATTGACAGTTTTTCAGTTTCATATCAATGTTACAGAAATTAACAGATATTTTATTCTTTTTATTAACCCATAAAATGGAAATATTTTTTTTATTATACAGTTGAAACATGAGAAACCGCCTTTAAGTTATTTAATGATATTGAGACTTATTATCATTAAATTAGTAAAAATTGAAATCTTTTCATAGAGTTTATTTATAAATCCACAACAGATCTTACTTTTTTTGTAACTTTTCTAAAATTAAAGGTGTAAAGTATGAAAAAAAACCATCTGCACCTGCCCTTTTAAAAGAAATTAGACTTTCAAGAACGATATCATTTAAGTTTAAATAATTCATTTTTGCAGCAGACATTAGCATCGAATATTCTCCAGAGACCTGATAAGCAAAGACGGGTACTCTAAATCGATCTTTACATTTAGAAATAATATCAAGGTACGGCATGCCAGGTTTAATTATAACCATGTCTGCTCCTTCAGAGATATCCATTTTGACTTCATGTAATGCAACGTCAGAATTAGCCGGATTCATTTGATAGGATTTTTTATGGTGAGGTTTTATGAGTTTTTTTGAATCTATTGCATCTCGAAAAGGACCATAAAAAGAAGATGAATATTTCACGCTGTAAGACATTATCATTATATCTTTAAATTCATTCTTTTCTAGCTCTTCTCTTATTGCCAATACCCTTCCGTCCATCATATCAGAGGGGGCAACAATATCACAACCAGCTTCGGCTTGTAAAATAGCCTGCTTTTTCAGTATTGATATTGTTTTATCATTATCTATTTTATCATCAGATATTACTCCATCATGGCCATGACTTGTAAAAGGGTCTAACGCGACATCACATATTATACCAAGTTCAGGAAAATATTTTTTAATTTTACGTACAGCATTACAAACAAGGTTATGCGGATTTAATGCATCAGTTCCAATTTCATCTTTTTTATCATTTTCAATCTGTGGAAATATTACAATCGCTTGCAGGCCAAGTTTAATTAAATGTTCTATTTCTGGAATTAATTTATCTAAAGAATACCTATAAACTAATGGCATTTTTTGAATCTCTTGTTTCTGATTTTTACCATCAATAATAAATACTGGCCATATAAAATCATTTTGACTAATTGATGCTTCTTGTGTGAGATTTCTTGAAAAATTTTTCATGCGTACTCTACGAAGTCGAGTAAATGGAAAAGACCTATTCATAATATTATATTATTGAGTTAAAGGGTTTAAGGACGACAAATATTAAAATACCAAATAAAATTAAAAATGGAACTTCATTTATCATTCTATAAAATATAGAAGATTTTTTATTCTGATTTACTGAGAATGCAGATACATATCTACCTAAATTTATATGGTAAAGTGTTAATGCAATGACTAATAAAAACTTCAATAAAAGCCATAAATATAATCCTAGTTTGTAAGCCATAAAAAGACCTGTAATCCAAACAAGAATTGCAGCAGGATACATTATATAATAATATAACCGACGCTCCATAATTTTGAAAATATCTGAAGTGTTAGCGCTTACGCTTTTGCCTGAATGATAAACAAAAATCCGTGGTAAATATAAAAGTCCTGCCATCCAAGCAACGACAAATAGAATATGGAATAATTTTGCCCATAAATAAATATTAGCCATTACTTATCACCACTTTGCCTTAGGCGGGAGAGACATTAAGATTGCATCTGTATTCCCACCAGTTTCAAGTCCAAATTTTGTGCCTCGGTCATAAACTAAATTAAATTCAACATAGCGACCTCGTTTAAGGTGTTGTGTTTCTTTGTCAGAATCTGTCCATTCTAAATCTTTCTTCTCTTTTATAATTTTTTCTACATATTCAAGAAAATAATTACCTACATCTTTTGTGAAAGAAAAATCTTTTTTTATGTTACCCGAATTTAAATAATCAAAAAAAATTCCGCCAACACCTCTCATCTCATTCCTATGTTTAATAAAGAAATATTCATCACACCATTTTTTATACTTGGAATAATAAGTTTCATCATGCTTAGAGCATAATTTTTCCAGACTTTTGTGAAAAGACTGTTTTTCTTTTCTAAAATCCAAGCAAGGAGTCAGGTCTATTCCTCCACCGAACCAACTTTGCGTTGTTTCTAAAAACCGAGTATTAAAGTGCATCGATGGTATGTTAGGATTAAGAGGGTGAAGGACTACTGATATACCAGTTGCCCAATATGATGGATCACTTTTTGCACCAGGGATTCTTTCTCTCATTTTTTCAGAAAAAACACCGGATACTGTAGATATATTCACTCCACCTTTCTCAATCAAACGTCCTCTTATTGTGCTCATTAAACCACCACCATCATGAGAATGATTCCATTTTTTTTCTATGAAAGAAGAATCCTCATATGACTCAATCATTGAAATGATATCACCCCGTAATTTTTTAAACCAAAGTTCAGATTCCATTTTCATGAGATCACCACCCTTTAATATTTTCTTTTATGAGATTACCTATCATATTCACATGATCTTTTCCGCTGTTTAGACAAGGAATATAGACTAATTCTTTTCCTCCATTTTTTATAAATAGTTCAGAATATTGTATTTTTATTTCTTCTAAAGTTTCTAGGCAATCAACACTAAATCCAGGTGAAATAATATGCAGTTTACGAACACCTTGCCTTGCTTTTTCTACAATTATATCATCAATATAGGGCTTGAGCCACTCTTCTTTACCAAACCTAGATTGGAAAGCTAATGTATAGACTTTTTTACTAAGCTTTAAACTTTCAGCGACCAGTCTTGCTGTTTTATGGCAAAAGCAATAATAAGGATCTCCATTTTGAAGATATCTCATGGGCATACCATGAAAACTGAAAATAAGATGTTCTAGATTGCCTGCTTCGCTAATACTTTTTGAGATTGAGGAAATGTAATCTTTGTTATCATGGTATCCATTAACAAAACGAATATTCGGTACCCAAGGCCATTTAGAGAGCACGTTTGAGACTTCATCAAATGTGCTTGAACTTGTTGGAGATCCCGCCTGTGGGTATAATGGAAGAACTAATATTTTGTATATATTTTTTTTTCTAAATTTTTCCAAAGCGTACTGTACTGATGGATTTCCATATCGCATTCCTAAACTAAAATGCAAAATAGGATTCTCATTATCTTTTTTAATGTTTTCTACTATTTTTTTCATTTCGACAAGTAAAGGTGAACCCTCATTGGTCCATATTTTTTTATAAAGAACAGCAGATTTACTCGGTCGAATATTCAGTATTATCAATTTCAGAATCAAAAACCATAAAACTCGATTAATATCAACAACCCTTCTATCAGAAAGAAATTGATTTAAATACTTTCTTAGTCCTTTTCTATCGGGAGAATCAGGAGTCCCCAAGTTCGTAATTAAAACACCTATTTTTTTTGAGTAACTTGAATCAAAACCTTCCATTTTAAGAATTTCCCGAGAACACAGATCTAATAGTTTCTATGAAATACCTAACATTTTCTTCAGGTGTTTTGGGTAAGACGCCATGATTTAAGCTACAAACCCAACCTGATCTTTGTTTTTGATCTAATGTTTTCATTTGTTCTATAAAGTTGTTAAAATCTTCGATAAACATTTTATGAGGCTTAAGTAAAGATTTTGGTGAAAAATTCCCTTGAATGAATCCCCCGTTATTATTTTTTAAATTATTCAAAAATCCAGTTGACTCGGGGTAGACTAACCCTGCTAGTCCTAGACTATTAATATTATTTTCTATATTGTTAAAGACTTCCATATTCTTTGAAAAATAAGCGATTTTTTCTTTGAAAGGATGAAATAACTGACTCTTGAGACTTTGAAGATATTTATTTTTAAAGTAGCTACTATTTAACTGTGAACTATTTGTATCAAAAATATAAATATATTCAGCCCCAGCATCTAGCTGCATTGCGATATTTTCTCTTAGCAGAGGCATCATTATATCATATAGCATTTTTTCAATAAAAGTCTCCTCTTGTTCAATAGATACAGTACTTTTATTTTTATAATTGAGCCCGTAAGAAAGTATTGTCCATGGACCACCAACAAAACCAACAAAACTTTTATTACTTGGTAATATTCTTTTGGTAAGACTTACAGCTTCTGCTTGGAAACTTAATTTTTCATGAACATAGTCTGATGTTATTTTTAAATTTGATGAATCTGGTGTTAAATAATTACTAAAAGTAGGGCCTGGATTATAAGATAGATCCAATCCTAAAAGTTCTAATGGAAAGAGTATATCGCTGAAAAGAATAGCAACGTCATAATCAAAATCATCGATCGGTCCAAATGCAACCTCAGCCGCTAATTCAGGTGTTTTACAAAGCTCTTCAAAAGTATAGTTTTTCTTAAGATTTTGGTAATGTGAATGATATCTTCCAGCCTGCCTCATGAACCAAATAGGTGGGACTTTCTGAGGTATATTTTTTATTGCATTTTCAAAATTTTTATTCATTTATTATTCTCTTTTAGATTGCTTTCTAGCCAATGAGAATAAGAAAGATATGGTTTTATCTTATTTCCTTTTGGCAAAATCTTATTTATATGATTAAAAGTATTACCAAACCCACAGCTGTGATTTCTGTCAATGATTTCAGGGTGTTCTTTAAAAAATTCATCAAATTGTATTGGACTCATCCAGAAAAAATGTGTCTTATTTGAAATATCTATACTTTTAAAAACATTAGATTTTAGTCTTAGATGATATGTTGGTATTAATTGATACTTTTTTGATAATGCTTTTGAATGACTCAGTTTAAAAAAATTGATTTTTCTAGGTAAAAAGTTTTCTAGGTTCAGTTTACCTTCGGCACCAAGGTTATCTGATGTTCCATTAACCCAAGTACCTTTTTTAATGGCAGACTTCCAACATGTTAAACCACTTGTCCATATGATGTTACTGTCATGAACTTTCCCTGAATTTTCAAGAACATTTTTTCTACTTAGATAGATTAGACTATTTTTTAAAGATTCAATCTTTTCTGAATTATCAACAAACTCTCTTTTGAAGATTTTTTTATCAAAGTCCAGAATAGGGTATAATTTATCTTTTTTTATATTTTTACTATTATCGAAGTTGTTTTTTTCTTCTGATGAAAATTTACTTAAAATTTTCCCTTTTTCAGTTAAACCCTTCAAAGATACAATTTCTTTTTTATGCCTAGACCATATGGAGACTCCAATTTTTTGTTGGCATCCACCACCATATCTAGATAAGATCTTTTTTTCGTCTAAAACATTATTATAATGTTCCAGATTATTTATCTTGTTTAAAAAGTTTAATAAGTTTTTTCTATTATTTTTTATTTCAATGCCTATTGCTCCTTGTCCAGCAGCGGTAGGGAAAATTGATAATGGAAGTATAACCCATTTATTATCGTTAAGAATTTCTTTTATGAATTCTGCTGTGCCTTGATTACCAAATTCTAACAATCGATCAATCGCAACTTTTGCTAATATGATTCCATCAGAATGTCCTTTTATAAATTTTTTCAAACGTGTTTCAATATTTCCCCTTACTCCTTTAAATAATATGTTTTTGATTTGTCTTGGTATAATATCAGGAAGAATTTCAGTTAAATTGTGCTTGCGTCTTGGTGATGAAGTAAGTAATTCAATATTATTATTATCACTATGAAGAAAACTTTTTTTAAAGATCAGAAGATCCCTCATATCACCTCTTTTCAACGTCCCTGCGATAATTGTTTTTTTTGTAGGTATCACAGGTATATCTTTCCAAGAATGGACAGCTATATCATAATTACCTTTAATTATTGTTTTTGAAATATCTTTAGTGAAAAGGCCAATCTGTCCAGGTGAAGATAAATCTATTGTCTGATCTAGATCAGCTTTTGATTCAATAGTGTGGAATTCAATCTTAGTATTTTTGTAATATTGATTTATTGCAGAGCCGACTAAGCTAGCTTGAATCTTTGCTAAATCACTTTTTCTTGAAATAATTTTTAAAATTTTGTACATATATACTTTCAACAGAACAAATGGTTTGTAATTTCGACCATTGATTCTAATCAAATTTTAAAGTTACATAAAACATAAAAAGTAAAATGAACTATAAAAAATTTATAGATAAAGAAATTGTACAATTCAAAAATAATGGTTTTTCTCGAACCTTTACTCCAATATACAGATACCAAAATTCTTTTCCATTTTCAAAAGTGCAATTCGAAACGAAGATGGAGAAAGAAGAGCAAACCCCGGAACCAAATACCCAAATATGGTGCTCTAATGATTATCTAAATATGAGTCACAACCCTGAAGTAATCGATGAGATGGTTTCTGTCATTCGAAAAGTTGGTACTGGATCTGGAGGTACAAGGAATATTTCTGGGACGACACCCTACCATAATAATCTTGAAAAAAAATTAGCAACCTACCATCAGCGCGAGAAAGCTCTGGTTTTCACTTCTGCATATGTTGCAAATCAAGCAACGATTTCAACATTGTGTAAAAAGATAAAGGACATCCATGTGTTCTCTGATGAGCTGAACCACGCATGCTTAATCGAAGGAATTCAAAATTCAAAGTCCCCGTACTCCATTTTCAAACATAATGATCTTGAACATTTAGAGGAACTACTCAAATCAATTGAGATAGACCAACCTAAAATTATTATTTTTGAATCCTTGTACTCAATGGATGGTACTGAAACAAAAGTCAGTGATTATGTCAAACTTGCTAAGAAATATAATGCTTTAACCTATTTAGATGAAGTCCACGCTGTGGGTTTATATGGGAAAGGAGGACGCGGAGTTGCACATAAAAATGGTGTTTCTGATGAGATTGACATTATAAATGGAACATTAGCTAAAGGTTTTGGACAAATAGGTGGTTATATAGTTGGAGATAAAAGCCTAATTGAATTTATAAGATGTTTTACTCCAGGATTTATTTTCACAACTTCAATGATGCCATCTATTGCTGCTGCTGCTGCTAAAAGTATTGATATTGTTGAAAAATCAGATCGATTACGTAAAGATATATTTTTTAAAGCAAATTATTTAAGACTCAAACTAAAAAGAATAAATATACCCTTTATAAACAGTAATAGCCATATTATCCCACTTCTAGTGTATGAAACTGAAAGAGCAAAAGCATATTCTAATACATTATTAAAATATCATAAATGCTATGTCCAGCCTATCTTTTATCCAACAGTACCTAAGAACAGTGCTCGCTTAAGAATAACGATCACTCCAAAACATTCATTGGATGATATTGATAACCTAGTTCTAGCTCTGAAAAATGTATGGGGAGAAAATACAAAAAGTAAGATTTCACATAGGCTCAATACATATGCCATTTAATCTATGTTAGACTTCATGTCTATAACCTGAATTATAGATTTCGCATTTCTGAAAATTTCATGAGTATGCGCATACTTAAACTCTGCATTTCTTCCTATATTATACAAATTTTTAAATTTTTTTAAATAATCAAACATAGGCTTAATTCTTTTTTTAGTATCTATATCTATTATGGGATAAGCATTCTCCATGCGAAGACATGTGTGCTCAATTATATTATTTTTTTTAATTAACTTATTTTTAATAAGGCAATTACTTATTAATTGATATAAATCCATTTCATTTAGGTTTGAAATATTATCATTTTTGGAGCATGGTATTTCTATTACGATACACGTTCTACTTTTAGGTGCTAAAGCCTCACTTCTATTTTTAGGTTCGTAAATCCTTGTGAAAGGAAATTTAGAATCAGGATAATACATAGACGCATTTTTTGAAAAATATGGAATATCAAGATAAAGAATACATAGCCTTAAGTCTCTAAATTTTATTTTATCGAGAATATTAATTATGTTTTTAGGAGCAGAGGGTTTTAAGTTTTTTAAAAAAAGTCCCAATGGAAGAGTATTTATGAAAATATTATTATTAGAACTTTCAATATCATGTCCTATGTTCTCTATATAAGATCCCACATGGTTGATAACTTCAATTGAAGAGTTCAATATTATATTTTTTGATCCTATCTGATCACTTAGTTTTTCAAAAATATCTCCAAAACCATTTTTAGGGTAATAAAAAGTACCATCTAAATGTTTTTGATCTGTCTTATTGAATGAAAAAATTGTCTTAAGAATATTATAAATACCATGATTGTTTAATCTTCCACCCGAAATTTCAACAGAGAGTTTTTGTGCTTTTTCACCCCATAATTTTTCAGTGTAATTGATCAAAAAGAGGTCAGATAAAGTTTTACCATAATTGGAATATGCGAGTTCTTTAAAGTTCTTTGGATTTTCAACTTTCCTAAAATGAAGAAGTAAAATATCTTTTAGAATATTTTTAAATTCTGAAGTACTCGTTTTTTTTAAAACATCAGTAATATTTATCGGGAAATTAACCATTGATCCAGCATGAAAAATCTGACTTGGTGCATCAACTTTTAATAAATCATCTTTTAGTAAATTTTTAATCATTTCAGTTACTTCATCATATTTATCATGTAGTCGATGAGCACCGGTATCAAATTTAAAATCACCTACTGTTAAAGTTTTACAATTACCTCCGACTTGGGTAGATTTTTCAAAAATTTTAAATTGAATACTTTTCTTTTTCGCAAAGAACCCCAATGCTAAACCAGCTGGACCTGCACCTAAAATAGTTAAAGATTTTTTTTTATAATTTTTCATTCTAATATTTTATATCTCTCTATTTTAGCCCACATCCTATTTACATAAGGATTATGAAAAAAAACTGTATCTAGAATAAATGAATACTTCATATCATCAAAACTAATAAAATTACCAACTAAAAAAGTATTTTCAATATTTTCTAAATTAAGATTCTGTAAATCAGCAACTTCTTCTATATTTTTAAATGAATTTTTTAAACCATGGGATTTTAAATAAAAATTGATAAGTGGAAAGCTAATAATTGTGGCATCACTTGGAAGATTGCTAATTGAATCTTTTAGCTTAGAAATAGAATTTGGTTGTTTATGCTGTAAAGCTAGATGAGTGCTTATTGAGATTAATGATAAAAAATAAGCTCCAGTTATGATATTTATAGAAATTTTATTTGTATTCTGAATATATTTTTGACCTAAAATAACTATTACAAAAATAAGTATTAGAACAGGTAAAATATGCCTACTCTTATAAATTACATTTTGAAAAAAGAAAATCCATCCCAAATAAATAATTGTTGAAAGGATCAGTAATTTCAAGCTTTCGTCAAATTTATGATGCTTAACTAATGCTGTGAATCCTAATTTTAAAATATATAAGAAAGAGACAGAGAGTATTATTGTTTGCCAGGATCTTCCTCCCCAGTATCCACCAAAACCATCGCTCCATATGCCTTTAAATAAATTTACTGATCTTAAAGCCCAATCAGGATCAGTAATAATAGTTCCACCAAAATTAGTAAAATGACCTCTAGAGTGTTTAATTGCTGATGAAAAGAAAGAGTCTATACCGGTAGTAAAGATAAGTGGGATAAGCCATATTACACATCCTAAAAAAAAGGAAAGTAATAGTCTTAATCTTTGCTTTTCTTTGAATATATTAAATAAAAAGGGTACAAGCATAAAAGGTAGATATGAGAGTCTTATTCCAGCTAATATACCTACAAGAAAAAAACCTATTCTCAAGTTATGAAAGTTTTTATTTTCATATAGTAAATAAAAAATGATAACAGTTGATATCGATAGACCAAGTAAATCAGGCATATATCTATTGCTCATAATCCAAATTATTGGATTAAAAAAAATTAATAGTGAGCAAAATACACCAATCCGACTATTTAGATCGATTCTACAAATTTTAAGAGTGTAAATAATTATTAGAAACACCGAAGTGCCACCGACAATAGAAAATGAAATTCCAGTACTATCTATAATTAGATTTATAACTTTTGAAAAAAAATAAAAAACTACATAACCCGGAAAATGTGGCTGTAGTCTTGTTATATCAAATTCTTTAAGACTGAGCGCAAATCTTAGGCTATCTATATCTTCAATATAATAAATACTCGTAAAAATTCTTGAGACTATACAAATCATAAATAATATAAAGTATGTTTGTTTTTTATTGAGGATCATAAGAAGAAGTTAGAATAAAAAAATAAAGGGTCTTAAGATTTAAGACCCCTTATTTACAGTTTTAGATATTATTACTCTAAAGCATTTTACCAGCCCGACATATTAGAATCTGAAAATCCATACGCAGCTTGTAATGTTGATTTAATAGTAGCCAGATTAACTCCATGGTAAGTACCAAAAGCAGTTGCTCCATCTGAAGGATGAACTGGAGCATCTCCCATTGCGTCAACAATAGTATTCAACTGAGAATCAGAAATCAGTTTAAAATCATTGTATTGAAGAGCTATAGTAAAGCCTCTCATTTCAGCCCAATGCTTATTTAAATCAGCACAGTCTGCCGAAAGTGGGTCCGCGGTTGAGCCTGATTCTAATAAACCAGTCATATCTGTATAAACATCATTAACATAATGAACTACAGTTGCAGCTATTACTTTTTCCCAATTATTAGCAATAATGGTTCTTTGTGCATATATTTCTTCTGCAGTTGCCTCATTAGCAATTAAAGTTCTACCTTCTAAATACGCATTGAAGATCGCTGAAGTGAAATCGACCATAGCATCTGGTGCACCGGCATCTCTTTTAGCAGCATTTACAGCTAGACCAAATATATATTCTGATTTAAAATCAATGGCTCCATTTTGATCCGTATCATAATAGGTCCCTGATTTTCTATCGTTATCATCGCTATATCCCGTGTTATAGTCACGAGCAGCACCAAAGTAGCCAAAGGATTCATCCCAATGATGCTCCATTTCAGTATATGGTGAAGTTCCACCTTTTGCTTCGGAATTATCATCTCCTTCTAAACCAGCTAAATAATTTGATATCCCTTGTGAATAAGGTACCGCTCCTAACAGTGTTTTATTTATCATTTGAGATAAATTCAATCCATTTTCATCAGTAACTGCTAGGTGTGATCCAATATTATCAGCATTTGTGCAATTATCAGCAATTGTTTGCATCCACCCTGTGACAAGAGCTTCAGCAGTTTGGTTATACCCTAAAACAACATCACCATCAGTCTTACCTATTAAGTTCTTTCCAGTTGAAATACTAGTGTATTTAGTTTCTACTGGATTTGGTGTAGTTGAAATCCAAGTTGAAAGATCTAATGCATCATCATAATTATATAGATTCATCATACTAGATAACTCAATTGCATGGCCTGATTCATTTGAAGGATAATCTGTCATAGTTTTCAAATCAGTTAAGAGCATATTCCGAACTGTTTGACCTGAATAAGAGACACTACTTTCTCCTTCATTAAACCTACTTTCAAAAACATATGATGTGGGTGTATCAATTGTATTATCAACTACATCATCTTTTGTATCTTCACATCCATAGAATCCCAGTATTAGTAAGGATAATATTGTGAGGACTATTTTATTTATTTGCATTACCTTTTCCTTTTGTTGTTTATAGTTATTGAGTCTTATTATCATTAGAAAGTAAAAAAAAATTAGAATTTATACTCTAAGCCACAATTCAACTGTCGTCTTGGACCTGGAATAATTCCTGAACTCAAATTAGCTTCTTCTTGCCCTGGATTCGAATGTAAACGAGAGCCAATATAAATCTCATCAGTTATATTTTTTCCTGAAAAAAAGATGGAACATTTTGAGTTGATATTATATCTTGAGGATAAATTATAAATTTGATATGCGGGTATTGGACCTTTTATCCCTTTATTTGCAGTTTTTGTGATATTTTCAAAATCTGTGAAGACTTCACTAACATATCTCATATCAATTCTAAAAGACAACTTTTTACTATAAGTACTCTCTATACCTATATTAAGATTATTTTTAGGTGCATAAGGTAATTCATTGCCCTCTAAATCTGCAATTGCACCGCCAGCCTTGATGTTAGAAGCGATTTTCCCTTCTAATATTTTAGTTGATAGGTATGTATATGAAATATTCAGGTTTGGTATATAGCTTTGAAAATATGATAATTTTATTTTTCCATTTACTTCAATCCCTGAGTTACGAATTTTACCTAGATTTTTGAATGCGGTACCTCTTCCTGCAGCAACTAGATTTTCAATTCCAACATGAAAAAAGGAAGATTCAAAATCATATAAATCACTAAATGTTCTAAAGCCAATTTCTTTATTCCAACTCTTCTCAGATTTTAAATCTAGTCCTGAAACATCACTCGTATTTTCTCCAAAATTTAAAATTTTAAGTGCTCCACTTGAAGGCGGTGTATACCCGCGATGTATGCCCCCAAAAAATTTTAAATTGCCAATTGATTGAGTAAAACCAAATCCTGGAAGAATAACGTATTCTGTTTTATCCAAGTAAAGAGAACCCTTAAGTCTATCGACTCTCTCCTGCTCAAATATTTCAAATCTAAAACCTGGTCTTAAATTTAAATTTCCTAAAATAATAGATTCTTCCATAAAAGATGAAAAAGCTGTTGATTCATAATGATGGCTTTGCTGCCCTTCTGTAACAATTGGATCATCAATTGTTCCAGAATAATAATAACCAATTCTATCATCAACAGACTTTCCGGCTTTTCTATCATCAATAAACCTTTCCCAATAACCCCTAAAACCAATTTCCATCTTACTCTTAAACTGAAAAAAATTATGATTTATTTTATAAGAGCGCTCTATTCCCCCAACATAGAATGTTCGTAAAATACCAAAGTTATCAATTCCATTACCCGTTCGAGCAAGGTCATTAAAAGTGTTCGTTGGAGCTACTGGTAATGCTTCAGAATTATTTAAGTCTGAGGCCAAAATAAATATATCATTCTCCCTCCACCATCTTCTATCGAAATAACTAGTAAATAAAGTAGTATTTTTACTAATTCGATTACTAATTCTTTCAGTTTGAATTACATCAGCTGCAAGTCTAAATATTTTAAAATTATCATTCTCTTTAGGGTTATAGTTAGGGTCATTTTCAAAAGACCACTCAGTCAATCCAGTATAAGTCGCTTCTGAATCCTCAAAGTTAAAATTAACTTTAATATAAGTATTTTTATTTGGTGAATGTCGATAACTTGCTTTCAATGTACTATTTAGTTGGTAGAATTCATTATTATCTCTAAAACCATCTCCTCTTTTTAACAGAAATTGGAATTCAGGTTTAAGTTTATTTTTACCCCAACCACCGGCTTCAATAAAAAAACTTCCATATCCATTTTCACCACTAGTAAGCTTAAATAATCCCCCATAATCATTTCTTGGTTTTTTCGTAAAATAATTAATTACCCCACCCATAGTTTGTGGTCCATATTTAATAGCACCACTTCCTTTAATTACTTCTAGTTCTTCAATCCTTTCTGCCGGAGGATTATAGTACATATTGGGATAAACATAAAGCGCCGGCTGAATTGGAACTCCATCTTCTAATATCAGTACTCTAGAACTTCTTCTTGGATTTAAGCCCCTTATTCCGACACTGACTCTTGAATTACCAATTCCATCATCTGAATAGCTATTAACTCCAGCAACGAAGTCTAACATTTCTTGTGTTCCAATAGGGTTAATCAGCTTTATTGATTGTGCATCTAATACTGTTGCTGAGCCTGGAACATTTTGATATTCAAGGTTAGCTTCACTTAATATTTCAAGTTTTTCCATTTCTATTGGTTTTATATTAAGACCAATATCCAGAACTAAACTTTCATCCTTAATTTCTAATTTCTTTTTATATTTTTCAAAACCAATATAACTAATGGACAGTTCATAACTATCTCTAGGAATGGATTCTATTTTGAAAACCCCGCTTTGATCAGAAGAAGAACCAAATTCTTCACTTTGACTTTTTAAAATAATATTAACATCAGCTAAACCAAAATTATTTATTTTATCAAAAATTTTCCCTGATAGAGAACCATTCGCATTGAGAAAAGAAACTAACATCAATAAATGTAAAAATATTTTTATCATTAGATTAAAAAATCTCCGGGTTCTCTAATGAAGCATTACTTTTTCCATCTTTTGAAAAAATAAGCAAACCATAACTTCCACCTTCATCCTCATCAACGGCTTGAGGAGAGAGTAGCGCATCATCTTCACAACCAATAGAGAGACATGATAGGAAAATCGCTAGAAATATAATTTTATATACTTTTTTTGCATTATTCATAATTAAAACTCTCTGTAATGTTTTAGGGGTTTAAAAGATTGATTTTGGGATACCTTAGATTTTGGAACTAAGAATAAAAAAAAATTTCAAACCCCTTGAGTACATATCTATTGTTAATGAGACTTATTATCAATTAAAATTAAATCAACAACTTTATTATTGTCAACAGCTTTCATTAAAATATTTGAAATAAAAATCTAAAACCCTTATATTTAAACTGACTGGTCAGTTTATTATGAAAGAAAAACTAAAAGAAAAAAGACAAGCTCAAATAATCAATTCTGCTCTAGCTATTGCTCTGGAGAAAGGTTTTGAGAATAGCCGAATGGATGATATTGTTGATCATTCAAAACTATCAAAAGGAACTATCTATTATTATTACAAATCAAAAAAAGATCTCTACTTGAGCCTTGTTGATTTTTGGTTTATTGAATATAGCACCGGAATATTAAGCACTCTTGATAAAAAAGAATCTGCATCTGATCAATTGATTGCTTTATTTACCTATTTTATTTATCAATATAAGAAGAGTCCTTCTACCTTTGAGCTGATGATTGAATTTTGGAGAATGTCCAGATTAGATAATGATTTTAATTATAAACTTCAAAAAATTTATACTCAATTCTTAGACTATATAGCTGAGATTATTTTAACTGGCATAGATAATGAAGAGTTTAAAGACGTTGACCCTAAGATTACTGCTTTATCAATTTTGATAAATATCGAAGGCATAAAATGGTTTAGTATTTTTGAAAACTCCAATGTAGAGGCTCATGAATATATGGAGACTATAACAAAATTTATTTTAAAAGGTTTAAAAAAGAACAGCACATAAAATTAAGAACAGATATTATTTAACTAAAAAACACCCATTCAAAGGAACTCAACATGACGAAATACTTTATCAAAAAAAAAGAAAAAAAGAAAAAAAGAAAGATTAAAAATATAGATATTGCTAACTTTGATATTAATTCTTTTTTATTCAATCCCAACACTCGTAAATAAAAAAACAATATGGTTCAGTCTGTAATAATTGATGCTGTTCGGTCTCCAATTGGCCTTAAAAATGGTAAACTAATTGGTATTCGGCCAGATGACTTATCTACACAAATTATTGTTGCTCTTTTAGAAAGAAATAATAAACTAGACCCTAAATTTATTGAAGATTTAATTTTTGGGTGCGCGTTCCCTGAGGGTACTCAAGGAATGCTAATTTCAAAAGGGATCGCAATACTAGCCGGTTTGCCAGACACAACAGCCGGTTCAGTTGTCAATCGGTTTTGTGGTTCTTCAATGGATGCTGTACACCAAATTAGCACCAAAATTGAATCTGGTGATATTGAAGTTGGAATAGCTGGAGGTGTAGAAGATATGTTTTCTGTACCTATGGGTGGCTTTAATCCTGATTTTCATCCTGACCTTGCAGAACAAGAATACTATATTGGAATGGGTGAAACAGCAGAAAGGCTAGCCACTGAAGGGAATATTTCTAGAAGTGAGCAAGAAGAATTTGCCATAGAGTCTCATGAAAAAGCACTAAAAGCTTCTAAAAAAGGTCTGTTTAAAAATGAAATCATACCAATTAATCTTTATGATGAGCACATACTAAGCCAAGACGAAGGTCCTCGAACTCCAAATCTTGAAAAGATTAAATCCCTTAACCCTGCTTTCATGGAAAAGGGTAGTATAACTGCAGCAACATCAAGTCCTCTTTCTATAGGGTCATCTGCGTTATTAATTACAAGCAAAAAATTTGCTGAAAAAAATGGTCTTAAAATAAGAGCCTATATAAAAGGACGTTCAACCGTGGGGGTAGATTGGCGAAAAATGGGTAAAGGCCCATTACCTGCAACAGAAAAAGTATTACAAAAAACAAACCTTTCAATGAAAGACTTAGATGTAATAGAATTGAATGAAGCTTTTGCAGCACAAGCTCTTTATGTGATTAATTCTGGCTCTTGGGATAAAACTAAGATAAATAAAAATGGTGGTGCAATTTCCCTCGGACATCCTCTAGGATGCTCCGGTGCTCGAATTATAACAACTCTATTGAACGTAATGGAGCAACAAGATAATAAAAAAGGATTAGCCACTATGTGTATTGGTACAGGCCAGGGAATAGCAACCATTTTAGAAAGGACATAGAATATGAATTTAAAGATTAAAAAAGTTGCTGTTTTAGGCTCAGGCGTAATGGGAGCTCAAATTGCTGGGCATATAAGTAATGCAGGAATTGAGTGTTACCTTTTTGATATGAATCAAGAGCTAGTAGAAAAAGGAAAAGAAGGTCTTATAAGTCTAAAGCCTGCTCCATTATACAATATTAAGAATATGGACTTAATTACTCCATGTAATTACAAGGATCATATTAATAATATTAAAGAGGTTGATTGGATTTTAGAAGCAGTAGTAGAAAGACTCGATATAAAATTATCAATTTATGAAACTCTTCTACCACATTTAAAGGATACTGCGATTCTAACTTCCAATACTTCAGGAATCCCATTAAAAGAACTAAGCAATTCGCTTCCAATCAAACTACAAAAACGATTTATGATAACTCATTTTTTCAATCCGCCTAGATACATGCAACTTTTAGAATTGGTGAGAGGTAACAACACAAGTGATCAGACATACCAAACGATGGTTCATTTTGGTGAGAACATTCTTGGTAAAGGAATTGTTCATGCAAAAGATACTCCTAATTTTATTGGAAACAGGATTGGTGTATATGGAATAATGGTCGCAATAAATCTTGCAATTAAATATGAGTTAACAATTGAAGAGGTAGACACCCTTACTGGTCCAATATCAGGGCGACCCAAAAGTGCAACATTTCGAACCGCTGATGTTGTTGGACTAGATACTTTGAAAAGTGTTTCTTTGACAACGTACGAAAAAGCTGTAAAAGATGAAGAAAGAAATCTTTTCCAAATTCCTGAAGTTCTTCAAAAATTAATAAATAACAATCGTCTAGGGCAGAAGACTCGAAAAGGATTTTATAAAAAAAATACTAATGGAGAAATAGTCTCAATAGATTTTAGCACAAATTCTTATTCAGCTCTTAAAGAAGTTAGATTTGATTGCCTTCGTGTTGCAAAAAATTATCAGAGTACCGATGAAAAAATTAACGCACTTTCCTCTGGCAATGATAAAGGGAGCAAATATTTTTGGGAAATAATGGCTAGAACTTTAATCTATAGTGCGAATAGAATACCTGAAATTTCTGATGATATCATCAATATTGATAATGCAATGAAATGGGGATTTGGTTGGGAATTCGGACCTTTTGAAAGTTGGGACATATTAGGAGTACGAAATTCTTGTAAAAGGATGACCGTGGAGGGGAAAAAAATACCCAAATGGGTTTCAGAAATGCTTTCTCAAGGGAATGAAACATTTTACGCAAAAAAGAATGGTTCTCTTTTCTACTGGTGTTCAGTAGAAAAAGAATTAAAGACTCAACAAAAGAATGATAAAGTCATCAATTTAAATTTATATAAGACTACAAATAAAACTATTAAAAAGGATCTTAGTGCAAGTTTAATCGATTTAGGAGATGGTATATTAAATGTAGAATTTCATTCAATTCTTCAACCAACCTTACATCCAATTGATAAATCATATATAGATATAATAAACGATGGATTAGATTTGATTGAAAAAGGGGACTTTAAAGGTCTGGTAATTGGTCACCAAGGAGAAAATTTTTGCGCAGGTGCTAACCTAAATCTTCTATTAGAATTAAGTACAAATCAAGATTGGGATACACTCAGCTATGCGGTAAAAACAATGCAGGATTTAACACAAAGAATACGGTTTTCAAAAGGCCCTGTTGTTGCAGCACCATTTCAATTAACACTTGGTGGCGGTGTTGAATTAATTCAACCAGCTGCCCATATAATTGCCGCTGCTGAGACTTATATGGGTTTAGTCGAAATTGGAGTAGGTTTAATTCCTGGAGGAAGTGGAAACCTACGTATGATTTTAAATGCATTGAATCAAAAAAATCAAATGGGTGCATTCCAAAAAATTCAAAAAATATTTGAAACAATTAGTTTTGCTAAAGTTTCGACAAGTGCAGATGAGGCTAAAAGATTAGGGTATTTAAATAATACTGATAGTATAATATTAAATAAGGACCATTTGCTGAGATCAGCTAGAACAAAAGTGCTTGAGCTGTTAAATGATTATCAAGCTCCAGATTATCGTAAAGATTTAAAATTACCTGGGAAAGGTGGCCGAACAGCTTTAAATATTGCACTGAAAGGGTTTAAACTGCAGGGGAAAATTTCCGATCATGACTGTAAAATTGGAGAAAAATTAGCATATGTTCTAACTGGAGGAGAAAAAGCGGGACTTACTGCGCCCGTTGATGAACAGTATATCTTAGATTTAGAACGTGAAGCATTTATCTCTTTAGCAGGTGAACAATTAACTCAAGATCGAATAAAATATATGCTGAAAAAGGGAAAGCCCTTAAGAAATTAATATTATTTATATTTTATTAACTTTTCATAACATTTTGGATCAAATTCTTAACTAATTAAAGAACACTGGCTATGGTAAAAATCTTTTTCATATTTTTTTCGCTAACTATTTTATTTTCGCAACAACCCTATGATGGTATGACTATCTACTCTCCAACTTCTGGGAATGGTGCTTTAGTTACTCATTTAGTCAACAATGATATGACCACAATCAACTCCTGGAACCATACTAATGGTGCTGCCAGCATGCCATATTTATTAAAAGATAGTACTTTAATTTATCCTTACAGAGTCTCAAACCCTTCGATGAATTCTGGAGGTGTAGGAGGTGGAATTTCTAAATATTCATGGGAAGGAGATCTTCTTTGGAGTTATGAATTTGCAAATGATATATATCAGCATCATCACGACGTAGAACCATTGCCGAATGGTAATATTTTAATAATTGTTTGGGAAAGAAAAACAATTGCTCAATCAATCGCTGCTGGTAGAGAATCATTGAATAATTCATTAAATGAAATCTGGTCTGAGGCAGTTTTAGAACTAGAACCTGTTGGTTTAAACGATGTAAATATAGTTTGGGAATGGCACTTATGGGATCATCTTATTCAAGACTATGACCCGAATGTTGATAATTATGGTGTTGTTAGTGAGCATCCTGAGTTACAAGATATAAATTATGGAAATGCGGGAAGCAACCAGGGTCCTGGAGGGCCCAATGGGGATTGGAAACATTTCAATGCAATAGCGTATAATGAAGACCTTGACCAAATTGCTCTCTCCTCCCGTTCGCATGACGAAATTTATATTATCGACCATAGCACAACTACAATTGAAGCTGCTGGACATAGTGGTGGAAACTCTGGAATGGGTGGAGACTACTTATTTAGATGGGGGAACCCACAGGCTTATCAGAGAGGGGTAAATTCTGATCATCTGTTAGGAGATCAGCACGGTGTCAACTGGGTTCCAGAAGGATATCCTGGGGAAGGTAACCTGATAATTTTTAACAATAATTATTCGAATAATAATTCAGCTGTTTTTGAAATTATTCTACCACTTAATAGTAATGGCACATATGATATTGAGGGTGGTCTGCCCTATGGCCCGAATGAACCAATTTGGATACATACCGGTGGCTTTCATACACAAATGCAAGGAGGTGCATTTAGACTACCTAATGGAAACACCCTAATTACTGATTGCGATGACTCTTATATCTTTGAGGTAACTAATAATAATGAAGTTGTTTGGAGCTATGATAACGGAGCAGGACAATCTTTTATTGCTAGAGCTCAAAAGTATCCTCTCGATTATCTAGGTGACGAATTCCCTGAATATATAATTGGAGATGTAAATTTTGACCAATTATTAGATATTCATGATATTCTGTATATCTCTGATATGAGTTCTGGGTATGGCTTTAATTCAACTCCTCCGGCAGATTTTAATGAAGACGGTTCAGTTAATATTTCAGACTTGATATTATTATTGCAGTCTATAATAAATAATTAGTTCAAGATTAATTTTAAAGACTTATCAAAGCAATTACTCTTAAGAACTCATTAATATAGTAATACAGTCTTTATGAGCTATAATCTTCTATTTCAAAAAATACAAAAATGGTTCATCCGACAATCATTAGAACACGCCAAGAGAACAATATTCATATCAATTAGTTTAACTCTTTTGGTCGGTTATGGAATGCGTTTTTTAATAATTGATGATGATTTAATGAAAATGCTGCCTAAAAATTTAGATTCTCGGAAATCTTGGGAATCTATCCAGCAAGAGTTTGGAAGTACCGAGTCAATTTATATTGCATTTGGAAATAAAAGTAAATCAGTTTTCAATAAGAAAGATCTAGAAACTTCGTGGGATTTAGTCAAGAAACTTAGAAAACTCAAGTCTGTTGATAATATAATTAATCTCAGTACAATAACACGCATCGATAATGTTGATGGTTTTTTAGAAATAAAACAGCTTCAAGGAGAGGCTGTATTGAATAAGAATCAAATAGAATCTATTCAGGATTATCTAAATAAAAATTTAAAAACTAAAAAACAACTAGTAAGCAGAAATGAATCTTTTTTGTTAACTATCGTAAATCCAAATACATTAAGTGGTTTAAACTACTTTAGAGATGATGTTGTCGGTGTATGCTCAGAAGTACTTGTTGATTATGAAATTCATTACAGCGGAACAGCGTACATTACTGGCTCTATTCCTCAATTAATTAGAAAAGATGTTAAATTTCTTATCCAGATTGGTTTAGTTATTATGATATCTATACTATTAATTAACCTTAGGAATATTGCTGCAGTTTTAATGATTTTAATGGTAATTATTTTTTCTCTTACTTTTATGATTGGATCAATGGGGTGGCTTTTTCGATTTACAGGATCAGATAAATTTTTATTTGCTCTACTAAATACTTCAATGCCAATAATATTATTAACTATTGCAAACTCAGATGGAGTCCATGTAATAACTAAATATTTTAAAGAGATTCGATTTTTGAAAGAGCCTAAAAAAGCATTAGTTAAAACGATGGAAACACTCCATCTACCAATTTTTTTAACAAGTATCACAACAATAGGTGCTTTTTCAACAATGGCCTTCTCCCCTCTTGAACCTCTTGTGGGCTACGGAATTTGTATTTCTTTAGGCATTGTTTGGGCATGGGTTTTGAGTTCAGTCACTCTGCCAGCTCTGATAATTTTACAAAAATGGGACGTAGAATCGAAAGGTCTTAGGACTGTAAGCCTTTTTGAGGTTTTAATAGACCGTTTAAGCAATACCGTGCTTAAATATCCTAAGAATATGCTTATATCAGGGTTATTTATTATTTTTATCTCCTTTGTAGGTGTTTGGAGTTTGAAGGTTGATGTAAATCTATCAAGCTTTTTTAAACCAGGTTCAGAAATAAGAGAAAGTATGGATTTTATGGACCAAGAAATGACCGGTACAATGGACCTAAGAATTCGGCTTGAAGCCGATATGAAAGATCCATCAATACTAAAAAAAGTTGATACCTTACAACAATTTATTGAAAAGAACGAATTAATTACCGTTACGAATTCAATTTCGGATGCTGTAAAGCAAATGCACCGGATTGTCATGGACGACAGCCTTGTTTATGAAACCATTCCTAACGAAAAAGAGAAAATAAATAACCTCTTCTCAATGTATTCTTTATCTGGTACCATTGAAAATTTTTCCACACTGGTGAACGAAGAATATTCTTCTGGCCTTATAACTTCTTTTAGTCAAGTGATGTCAACCAACCAAGTTTTTTCTTTTATAGAAAAAATATCTTTTTATATAAGTTCAAAATTTGATAATAATATATCCATAGACATTACTGGTATGATCGTTGTTATAAGAGATATGGTTATACTAATAATTAAATCTTCAATTATGAGTATTCTGTTATCATTACTTTTTGTTATCCTCGTTGCATCGCTATTTTTTAAAAGATTTATTTGGGGTTTACTAGCTGTTCTTCCCTTAAGCGGAGCAGTACTTTTAAATTTTGGGTTAATGGGCCATTTTGGTATTACATTAAATCATATTACCGCAATATTATCTTCAATTATTATTGGTGTTGGTATAGATTTCGCAATTCATTTCATCGCTCAATACAGAATGTTTCAAAAAAATAATGTCAAAAAAAACCTGACTCGAAAAACATTTAAAGAGACAGGCTATCCAATATTACTTGATGCAGCTTCTAATATGGGGTTTGGAGCTTTACTTTTTTCCTCTTTTATTCCTGTTCAGTTTATAGGTGGTTTGATGGTTCTTGCAATGATTTCGACTTCTTTTGGGACATTAATTATTCTTGCGTCTCTCATGCAAATAATCAAAAAATATATTTTAACGAATTAATGGTTTTTTTAAAAACCATCTCTTTTATTTTTGTCTCTTCATTTATAGTTGCACAGAATGGCCATGAGATTGCATTAAATATCTATACAAAACAATTTCCAGATGATTTAACAAATACTATGAACATGAAATTAGTTAATTCAAAAAATAAAATTAGAAACTATACTATGAAATCAAGATCAATTGATAAAAATAGAAAACAAATTATATGGTTCTTGGAACCCAAAAGTGACATGGGAATTTCATTTTTGAAAATTGAACATAAAAACAGAGATGATGAAATGAAAATGTGGCTGCCTGCTTTTAAAAAAATAAGGCGAATAAGTTCGAGAAAAAAAGGTGATTCTTTTATGGGTTCTGACTTAAGCTATGAAGATTTATCAACTAGAGATATGGAAGATTACCTATTTAACCTAAAAGAAGATCAAAATCTGAATGGTAAGATTTATTATACATTAGAAAGTATTCCTAAAAAAAAGCTTAACTCATTCTATAATAGCCACGTTTCCTTGGTGGACAAGATCACTTTCAACATTGTCAAAGAATATTCTTATGATTTGAATGGAAAATTGCTAAAAGAAAAAGAATATACTTATAAAAAAATAAAAATGTTTGATACTCTAGAATATATCAAGGTTTTTAATGTTCAGAAGAAGCATTCAACTCAAATAAAATTTACAAATATAGAAGTGAATAAAAATATTAGTGAAGATTCATTTAGTGAACAAAACTTAAAACGCATACCTGCTAATTAATGATTATTAGGAATAAAATTGCTATTTAAAAGAATTCTTAGAGTTTACTTAATTATTGGAAAAAACTTCAGTTATTGGATAAGTCCTTTATTTACTGGTTTTCTAATTTTAATGTTAAGAATATTTATTGGAATAGGTCGTTTTTTAGATTTACTTTTTTTCCCAAGCCTAAAAAATAAATTAAAGAACCCAATAATAATAGTTGGTAACCCTCGATCTGGAACAACATTTTTACATCGTTTTTTAATAAAACAAAAAATAGGAACAGGGTCACAACTTTGGCAAATGATCTACCCTTCCATCCTTATTCAAAAATTAATTAAACCAGCTTTACCTCTTCTTGAAATGATTAGTCCGGCAAAGCATCATTCTACAAAAGCTCACAAGACTAGCCTTACCTCAATTGAAACTGACGATGTTTCACTATTATTTCGCTATTTAGATGGTTTTTTCTTTTACGGATTTTTTCTTACGTTTGACAAAGAAAATTTATTTCATTGGGTTGATCCTAAAATAAATGATAAAACTGAAAGAGATTTTACATGGTTCGAATCAATGTGGAAAAGAACTTTAATTTCAAATAATGCAGATAGATACATAGGTAAACTATTTAGCTTGAGTAGTAGCTTACCCATATTTCAAAACAAATATCCAGATGCAAAGATTATATATATGATTCGAGACCCTTTAAACGTTATTCCATCTGGTTTAAGTTTGGTAACAGGAGTACTTGATAAGAAATTTAATTTTTGGTCTCTTGATGATCAAATCAAAAAACGTTTTATAAAAAGGTTATACTTTGCTCTAGTTGAACTTCTTAATAGGTTTCATGATGACTGGGTAAATAATAAAATAGATAAGGAAAAAGTTTTTATCGTACGTTTTGATGATATGATGAATAATTTTGAAGAGCTCATGGATGGTCTCTCTGCTTTTATCGAAGTTGAAAAAAATAGTGATTTAGTTGAAGAAATTGAAAAAACAGGAAAAAGTCAGAGGGAATATAAAAGCGAACACTCTTATGATTTGTCAAAGTTTGGTATAACTGAAAATCAAATTAAAAAGGACTGTAAAATGGTTTATCAAACTTTTTTCAGTGAAAGATGATTAAAATTTTAGCTTTTCTGTTTTGTATATTTAATACCGGATGGTCATTGACTCTTTCTGAAATTAATGAAATTAAAAACTGGGAATTGTTGCAAGATAATATTGTAAAAATTGAATGGGCAACATATAAAAAATATCGTATAAGTAAGGCTGAAATGATTTTTAACCATAATATTAATTCAATATCCTCAAAAATTGAAAATATTGAAAATTATCCAAACATATTTGAAAGAGTTACAGCCACTAAAAGGCTTGATGTAGATATTATTCAAGTTATTCTGGGCTTACCTTTTCCTTTTTCAGGGAGGGACTACGTAATCAAATATAAAAAAGAAATATTAGAGGGTGATGATTCATGGGTTTTTATATTTGAATCAGTTACACACCCAAAGGCTAGATTAAAACCAGGACATGTAAGGTTACCAGATGCTACGGGTATATGGATCCTAAAACCTATTTCTTCAAACATTACAAAAGTTATTTATGCTTGGAATGGAGAATTACTTGGTAATTTTCCTGAGGTGGGTCTCCAAAGAGCATGGATGACTCAGGGTACAGAGGTATTAGTATGGCTAGAGAAATCACTTAACGATATTGATAAACAATGAAAAAATATATAGCATTAGCCTTTTTATCCATTTTAAATGCAAACCCAATTTCCCCTGAGAATGGTTCTGTCCTAAATTTTATTCATGTTCTATTTGAATGGGAGCAAATATCAGAGGCTAACTATTATGAGCTAGAAGTGTCTGACGATATCAATTTTTCAAATATTATTTTCAATAAAATAGATTACACATTATGTTATATTGAGAAAGATTACATAGAATGGAACCATGATTATTTTTGGAGAGTTAGATCTATAAACAATTCAGGTCAAATAAGTGAATGGAGTAATACATTTAATTTTTCTACAACTGAGAGTCTTTCGAATAGTAGCGCATTAATTATTGATGACTTAAATATTCAACCCGGGGTAACAATTTTTGGAGCATTTTTTAATTACTTTTCAGCAGCAATTGATCAGACAGGAAGAGAAATTTGGAATTCAGGTACAGATAACTTTGTTTATTATAGCTCTAATGAATATGGAAATATTTTTGGATGCTCTTTATTATCTAATGCAGAAAATAATCTTCCAGGGAAAGAAATATCATTTGAAGGCTTTCAAATTTGGAATGAGCCCAATGAAGATTTCTTACACCATGATTTAATTCGTCTTCCCAATGGAAATTATCTAGGTATAATTGAGACTTCGACATTAGGCCCTATTCCAATTGGAGAATGGACTAGCCTTTTTCAAAATTTAGGATTTTTAGCTAACGGAGTTACTCCTGAATTCCCATGGGTTGGAGATAAATTGGTTGAATGGGATAAAGATACGAAAGAAATAGTTTGGTCTTGGAATACATTTGATCATTTTAGTATGTCTGACTTTGATCAATTTGGAGGAACCTGGAATGAAGCCTATTTCAGTCTACATTATGATTGGACGCATGCAAATGCTGTGATTTTTGATGAAGAAGAAAGTGCTTTATATTTATCCTCAAGGCATTTGTCTCGAATAACCAAAATTGATTACCCTTCTGGAGAAATTGTTTGGAACCTTGGACATCAAATGAATTCTGATGATATAGATTATGGCTCTGATATAGGTTTCAGTTTTCAACACAGCCTTCAAATATTAGAGAATGGAAACTTATTAACCTTTGATAATGGCAATCTATCTGAAGAATTCCGTGGAACCGAAGAACCAATATCCAGAGCTATTGAAATTGAAATAGAGGATTCCTCTGCTACTGTTGCATGGTCCTATGAATTATCACCCGAACTGTTTGGTTTTGCCTCAGGTAATACCCAAAAATTAGAGAATGGAAATGTATTGATCACAACTGTTGGAGGAGGAGGGAGAAGTTTAGAGGTTAATACTTCTGGAGATATCATATGGGAAGGACTCTATAACTTAAGTTTACCCGATGGGGCTGTTTACCGTGCTAATCGAATTCCTGATATTCATCCTTCTGCTTATAGCGTAATCATTAATAACTTTTTAGAAAGTAATGGAAATGAGGGTGTTTATTTATCCGAAGATGATCCGGAACTTACAATTACTATTCATAATGAAAGTGGCTTCCCTTTAAACCTCCATGCTAGTATTTCAGATGAAGCAGGTTGGTTTTCGAGTGAGGTTATGCAAATTGAATTAGAACCATATTCTTCTGATAATATCACCATGATTGCAAGTTTATATGAATCAATTAATCAAAATTTAATTGAACTAGAATTCAAGGATGTAAATCATCCTCAAAAAAGTAAGGTTATCTCCACCCTAGGCTTCATGACACCATTAAAGATTAACAATGAAATTTCACCAGAAGATTTTAATCTTTTACAGGTCTATCCAAATCCATTTAATCCACAAACAACAATAAAATATCAAACATTTAGGGATGAAAAAATTTCACTACAAATATTTGATTTAAATGGAAAGTTAATGGACATTCTCACCGACAAATTTCATATGATAGGAAATCATCAAATAATTTGGGTTGCAAACCAATATCCTACTGGAATATATTTTGTAAAATTAACCACCCACTCAACTTCTGAAACAAAAAAAATATTACTTTTAAAATAAAATGAAAAAAAAATCTATTTTTTTACTCCTATTTTTTTTCCCTTACTTTGCTTTTTCTTTATGTGATAGTACCTTCATATATTTTTCAGAATTACCTTCCAACGTTACTATTCTAGTTGGAGATACCTGCTTGAGTAATAGCGATATAGATGTTTTAGACAGTTTAATCTCTCAAAATGGGTTAGATTATAATTCGCCACTAGAGCTAGGTACTCAGACTTGGTATAATGGAAGGCTTCGTTTTTTAGTTGCTGGTAACTATGGTAATAGTTCAGGTGTGAATGATACAATATACTCCTTACCTGATAATTTTGGAGATTTAACTTCTCTTGCCTCCCTATACTTAGAATGGAATAGAATTTCAGTTCTTCCTCAATCGTTTAGCGAGCTTTCAAGCTTAGCTTCAGTATATCTTAATAATAATATAATTACTTCTCTTGGTGACAGTATTGGAAATCTCACAAACTTATTTTTTTTAGATGTAGGATATAATGAATTAGAGTTTATACCTGAATCAATCTGTAGTCTCGTGAACTTATCTTATTTTTGGTTGTTTAATAATAATCTCACTTCTTTACCGGACTGTTTTTGTGGAATGGAACTCGATTGGATAAATGATGATGATGGAGGCTATCCATTTTTTGCAATGGGAGCTAATAATTTGTGTGATAATATTCCTGCTTGTGTTATGAACACAGAGCACTTTGAACTCAGTTTAGACCAGTTTTATTATTCTTTTCCTGTTCTCTCTCCACAAGAATGTGACACTGTAACTACATCAGTTTCTAACGTGATTTTTCCTTATCAATTTAATATCTCATCGCCGTATCCAAATCCCTTTAATCCATCGGTTAACCTTGATTTGAATATCCCCTATGATCGCCGAATGATGATTGAAATTTTAGATTTAAAGGGAAAACGGATTGATATAATATCTGATGGGAAAATATATAAACAAGGTAAGAACAATATAACCTGGTATTCAAAGAACAATCCTTCTGGAATTTATTTTTTTAAAATACAGGATAATAATCAAACATTAGTTAAAAAAGTTATTTTGATGAAATGATTAGATGAAGCTAGTGTAATAAAAATATGAAATATACACTTATACTAATTACTATAGTTATAACTCAACTAATTAAAGGTGAGTCTTCTCCATTTGTTTTTACTGGTTATTCAAATTTCTCATACATTTCAAGGCTAACGGATCAATCATTAATTAATATCCCTTATAGAATGGGTTCTTTAAATTTTGAAAAACAAGTAAATGCACTATCTTTTAATGGAAATTTCACCCTTGAGTATAACCTTAAAGATGATTCTTACTTTCTAGAAACAAGTAACCCGCAGGATTTTACATTAGATATGAGAGAGTTTTATATTACCTATAGCAAAAACAATTATGAATTAAAAGTTGGAAAACAAATTCATTCCTGGGGCAATGTCGATGAGAATAGCCCTCTTGATAACGCTAGCGCATTTGATTATTATTACATGTTTTTTGGAGGTATTGAACGAAAACTAGCAACGCTATCAGCTGGATTTGATTATTTTTTTGGTGATTTTCAAATTAGAACTGTTTTCTCTCCTATTCATTCAACAAATCGGCTACCATTAGGGAATGATGACTTTCCTGTTGAGTTGCCTATCTATCCTGACCCCAATGAAATAATCCATATTTCATCATTACCTTATGAAGGAGGGCTATTTTTAAATTATTCTTCTAATTTTGGAGAATTATCTTTTTCATCCTACAGTGGCTATGATCGTATTTTTAATTTTTCAGGTGTTAATGAATATTACTCCTCTTCGGCCTCATTTTTTAAACCATCTCCAGATCTTGTTTTTGGATATCGAAAAACAAATCTTTTTGGTTTTGGTGCAACTATCTTGAATAAATATTTTACATTACGTTTTGACATTGCAAACTTTGAAACAAAAGATAAAAATAAATCAATAGAAAGACCCGATCCATCACCAAATTCATTTTACGATAGTCTTGCTTTCTCATTCCCTATTAGTGAAGAGGCACAATACCAGCAATACACAATCCAACTGGATACTGAATTACCTTTTGGTTTCGATCTTGCTGTACAATATTTTGAACATGATCTAAAAAATTATAATGCAGTCGATACTCTTCCAAATGTGGATGTAGACATACCTGGTTTTGAATATGATCCAGAAACCATGCAACCCAAAGATTTATTTACTCCTGGAATGGGTGTTCCTTTAGCTATTTTAACAGATAAGGCAATATTTGTTATTTTGAAAAAGACTTTATTAAGAGAACAAATATATTTGAGCCTAACATCAATGATAGATGCTGTGCAACATAATAGTATTAGTGGATTTCCAGGTTACCTTAATGAAATGAAGGTCGAATATTTAATAAATCAAAACCTTAAGCTATTAATTGGAATTACTTCTATTAATGGTTCAGAGAATCACCCTGATGGTAAGAATTATCAATTTAAAAAGATGGAAGATTTTTCTCACTCCAGGTTCGAACTAAAATATTATTTTTAAGATATTTAAAAATTGAAAGTAAAAATCACAGGAACAGGTCTTTATTTACCTCCTAAGGTTGAGACATCTAGAGAAATTTCCATGTTGATTGGAAAATCGGAAGAATGGATTATCAGAAAGTCTGGAGTAAAGGAAAGAAGAGTCTCTGAAATAGATGTAGATAAAATGGGTGCATATGCAGGTAATGAAGCATTGGGGGATGGTCCATTACCAGATCTTATCATAAATGCTTCTGGAGTTCCCAAGCAAACAATTCCAGATACGTCTACTTTTTACCAAAAAGAAATGGGATTGAAAGGTATTCCTTCATTTAGTATACATTGCACATGCTTATCTTTTATCGCAGCATTCCATACGGCGAGCTCATTAATTCAAACAAAAGCTTATAAAAAAATTTTAATTATCTCAGCTGATCGTGGTACTCGTGGGAGAAATTTTAATGAGCCTGAAAGCGCCTCTCTTCTTGGTGATGGTGCAGCTGCAATCATACTAGAACCCTGTACTTCTTCAGATTCAAGTAAACTTATGTATTTTAAAATGAATACATGGCCAGAAGGTGCGCATTTAACAGAGGTACGAGGCGGTGGGACCAACAAACACCCACAAGATCCTGAAACATTAATATCTGATAATTTATTTACAATGGATGGTCCAGGTATTTATAAAATAGCACGAAAAGCAGTATATAAACTTATGCTTAATACTCTTAAATCAACTAATTTAACAAAAGAAGATATAGATTTGGTAATACCGCATCAAGCTTCTGGTAAAGCTGTGGAAGCTTATATTGAAACAGGTGGCTTTAAAAGAGAAAAAGTTGTAAATATTGTTTCCAAATTTGGTAATTGCGTAGCAGCATCAGTTCCAATGGCACTTGTGAAATCAATCAAAGAAAAAAAGATAAGAAGAAAAGATAAAATATTATTGATTGGTACAGGTGCAGGGCTTTCTGCAGCTTGCGCTCTTTTAAGATATTAGAGCTTTTACTATTTATTTGATAAAAATTTATTAGAGAACATGTCTTCCTTTAAACCAATATTTGGTCTGAAAGATAGTACTTCCATGATAGTTTGATTACCATTTTCTTTTTTCATTTCTAAAACACCTGGCGTAATAAATCCATCTTTTTCTATAAAATCTTTTAAATGAAGTGTTTTTTCTTTTTGAGATTCACTTTTATAGAACTCTACTTTATTAATTTGCCATGTTTGAGTATTGACCCATATTTTTTTTGAAAAGTATGAACTTTCACTTTTTGGCCATGCCATCAGGACTTTACACTGATAACCATCTAAATACTCAGTTCCAATTATTGAAAGACTATCTGAATTAGACTCATTGTTTTCTAAATCCTCGTAGATAAAATCTGTATTCAGAAATGTTTTTGATTTTTCTTTAGCTTCAATTCTTTTTGGTTTTTTTAGTTTAGGAAGAAAAAACCACTGATCCGTTTTACCATTTCTGTGGACCCAGCTTAATAAACTTGTTCCTTTTACAATTTTAGGACTTTGAAATTTTGCTAGCGATTTTGAAATAAATTTTCCGGAATTATAAAGTTTTGTATATCGAATAAACTCTTTTGTTTTTACTTTTTTTTTCCCTTTTTTTATTCGGGTTACTTCTAACCTAACTTCAATTATTGATGACTTTGGTTTTCTAGTCTGATATACATTATCCATTATATCATAAGCTGTGAGTTCACTTGCATTTATTGCTGAGAAAAGAAAAACAATATTTAATATAATTTTAATCATTTTTTTTGGTTTTATCTTTAAGGATAAAGAAAATTGAAAAAGGTGTGAATAAGATGGATATAATGGAAATTAAAAGATAGTCTTGTTTATATTTCAACTCAACATACCCAGCTATTTGCAGACACATAAAAACATAAAAACATAGAATGAAATCTAAATAATCATCCATTATGTAGAAAGCATACTCTTTCAATGATCTATCTGATATATCTAAAGCAAGACCCGATTTACTTAAACCAAATAAAATCATTGCTAAGGTAATCAAAATAATTGAAGAGCTTATTGTAATATCTAAGTTGTTTTTTTTCATTTATACAAAAACCTTGGATTCAGTAAACTAGTCAAAGCAGGTAAAATCGCTAAAGCTCCAAATAAACAAAAAGTTATCGAGCTCATTACTAAAATACCAAAAATTTGGACAGGAACAAAAACTGAAAATAACAATGATGAAAAGCCTAAAATAACAGATAAACCATTAAATAAGATTCCCTTACCCGATATTTTAAAAGTATTGGTAATCGCTTCATTAATCGATTCACCACCTCTTATATGATCACGTAGGTGCCATAAAAAATGTACGGTGTAATCCACTCCTACTCCTACTAAAATACATGTCAGCATAGAGGTTGTCATATTAAGCGGTATATCTAGGTAGCCCATTAATCCAAACATCATAGAAACGGAAACAAACATTGGTAATGTTGAGAGAACACCACCTAAAAAAGATTTAAAAACTATCGTCATTATAATAAGAATGATTATCAAGGAACAAAAAAGACTAATAAGTTGGCCTTTAACAATTAAGCGGCTTAAGACACCCATTAAAGTTGCTGCACCTGACAACTCCATTGGCGCAGAATCATAAAAGTTTGCAGCAATAAATTGCTCTGTATCTTCAACAATGTCTGCTATTTTTGAAGTTTGTACTTGTTTTAATCTCAAAAAGACTTGGGTATTTTGAGGCTCTTCAATATCATCTAAAATTAAATCAAACTCATCACCATCTGAAGATAACGAATATAAAAACATATACTGAGATATAAGATCTCTGTCATCTGGAATTATTTCTAACGATGATTTTCCACCATTAAAACCCGCATTCATTTTTTTAATCACATCGCTGATGGAGTAGGTTTTTGTTACAATATCAAACTTATTCTTTATATGGTTTGTTAATAGCTCAATATCTTTTAATATTTTAGGATCATAGATATCCCCTTCTATTAAAATACTCATCTGTGTCGAACCGCCAAAGGCTTCTCCAATTTTTGTATTGGCTATTCTTAGCTTTGATGATTCTGGGAAGTAATTATCAGGGTTTGTATCAACTTTAAGATCTTTTATTCCGATTGAAACCAACATACATAAAATTGAGAATGATACCAAAACGGGTATTCTATATAGGGTGAAATATTTTGCCATACCTACCAAAAAATTATTAATAGTAGTCATACTTTTTTCTTTTGTTATGTAGTGAGGTCTAGAAACCAATACAAGTACAGAAGGGATTAAAAAAATACTTAAAATGAACGATACTAAAATACCAAATGAAATTAAAAGCCCCATTTCTCGTGCTCTAGGTAGAGCATGAGTAAATAAACTTAGAAAGCTAATAATAGTAGTTAGACCAGCCAAAAGGATTGGTATACCTACTTTTCGGATAGTTTTTCTTAAAATTTGTCCTCGTGTAGAACTAGTATCAGATTTTGAATATTCAAAATAGTGTGAAATAATATGGATGCCATAATTATTTGCTATTGCAATTAACATAACAGGAATTAAAGTCCCAATAAAAGCCATAGACATATTTAACCAACCCATAATACCAAAAGTCCAAATAATGGAAAAACCAACTACAAAAAAAGGAAGAAATACTCCTGTCCAGCTCCGAAAAGAAAGCATCAATAAGAATATTCCAAGTCCAATTGCAATGGGAGTAAAAACTCTCATATCTCTTTGCATATTATCTACAATTGTAGCCTGAGTTATGGGAAGGCTGGAAACAAAAAATTCTTCTGGATAACTAAATTGATCAACTAGATTATTAATATCTTTACGAAATTCAAATTCATCGAAGTCAAATGATGAATTAATCTGACCGATGAAACACATTTTAGTATAATCTTTAGAAATTAAATTTTCTATAACACCTGATTTATTCAACTTATCTAGGAATGTGAAATAATCAGATGAGTCTACGGGGTAACCTGTTAATAAGGGCTCAATTTTAAATCCATCATCAGTGGGTATTATATGTTTTTGATTGAAGATAGACGTAACTCTACTAATAAGTGGCATAGCTTCAAGGCTATCTTGAAAGGAAGATAATTTTTCTAATGTTTTGGGATTATTCAAGAGACTATCTGACTCTACCGCAATAATTATAATATCACTTCCTGAGAATAGTTGATCTACTTTTTCGATAGATTCAACAATTGAGTGGTCTCGGGGTAACATAGATCGAATACTTGGATCTAGCTCAAGATCAAATACTTTCCATCCTAGAACTACGGTAATAAAAATCACCCCAGCAATTATTGTTCTAGGATAGCGAGCGTCTAAATTAAAAAGCCAATTGGATATTCTTCTAAGATTCATAATATTTTAGATGATAAATTTAAGTGTTTCAAATAAAAAATGATATCCGTTCTAACTCTTTTTTCTAATTAAGTATCACTGATAATGGTAAAAAAAATTCGAAGCAAAACTCAAACTATCGTACTCTTTGGAAATGGAGATGTTCCGATTCATAGAGAAACTAAACATGTTCTAAACAATGCAACCTCATTTATTTGTCTTGATGGTGGTGCAGATAAATTAAACTCTCTTGGATTTGAACCAAATATAATTATAGGAGACCTAGATTCGATTAAAAGCTCATATAATTGCACTATAATTGAAGAAAAGGATCAGAATAAGTCTGATTTAGAAAAGGGTCTAATCTGGTGTATGAAAAATGATATTAAACGTCTTTCCTTAGTTGGATTTTCAGGTGGTCGAGATGATCACAATTTTTTAACATTTTTTATCATGTTAAAATATGCAAAAAGAATAAAGATGACTCTTTATTCTAACTTTTCAAAAGTAGTTTGTGTAAAAGATCAAACTTTTTTTAAGAGTATTCCGAACCAAACTATTTCAATTATTGCTCCAGATAGAGATATTTTAATTACTACATCCAATCTAAAATACCCCTTATATGAAGAAAAACTTTTATTTCCATCTCAAGGAATTAGCAATCTAACTTCAACTGGAACTTCGTATTCTATAAAAGCATCAAACTGGGTTTGGGTTTTTGAAAATTATTTATTTTAGTTAGATGCACCTTATCGATTCCAGCATTATAGTCGCCTATTTTATTATTTTAATATGGATTGGAGTCTTTCAAAAAAAAATAAAGACTCAATCATCTGAAAATTTTATTCTATCAGGAAGAAAATTGAGCTTAGTTGGTTTCATTGCAACACTAGTAACAACTTGGTACGGAGCTATTCTTGGTATTGGTGAGAACACTTACCTCTATGGAATTCAGACATGGTTTATATTTTCATTTCCATATTACATATTTGCAACTCTATATGCTTTTTTTATCGCACCTAAAATTCGAGAAAATGGACACACATCTATTCCAGATCATTTTCACAATCATTTTGGAAAAGCATCAGGTGTACTTGCTGCTGTATTGATTATTTTTTTAGCAAGTCCAGCACCCTATATTTTAAGTATGGGAGTTCTTATAGAGTATTTTTTTCAAATCAACCTTGGTCTTTCTTTGGTTATTGCCACTCTTTTCAGTGTTTTTTATCTATGGAATGGGGGGTTCTCTGCAGTTGTAAAAACTGATTTTTTTCAATTTATATGTATGTTTATCAGTTTTTTTATTCTTTTAGGTTTCCTTTGGATGAAAGTTGGCAGCCCATTACAGATGATTCAAGCTTTACCTGTGGGTTTTACAGATCCTTTAGGGGGGAATACAGTTCAATATGTTCTTGTTTGGTTTTTTATTGCTGCTTGGACATTTATTGATCCTGGTTTTTTTCAACGATGTGCAGCTGCAAAGACACCTGAAACAGCAAAAAAAGGTATCCTAATTGCTATTGGATTTTGGGCTATTTTTGATGCTTTAACTATTTTCTGTGGTTTATATGCAATTAACCTCTTGAAAACAGACCAGGCTTTACTAACATATCCTTTATTGGCTATTGATATTTTACCCGTTGGTTTTCTTGGATTATTTCTTATGGGTATCTTTGCCATAATCATGTCCACAATTGATTCACTAAGTTTTATCACCGCTATAACATTCGGCCGAGATATTTTATGGCGTTGGACACACAAAAAATCTGATAAAGAACAGAGTATTCCTTTTATTAAAGTTGGATTAATTCTTACATCTACCACCTCACTTACTTTAGCTTATTTAATCCCATCAGTTGTTGGTCTATTATTTACCCTTGGATCAATCATTATCCCTTCGTTAATCTTTCCATTTCTAAGTTCACTAGTTATGAGAGACTTTCGTTTACCTGGTAAAATATCTGTAAGGTGGATACTTATTCCACTTTTCATATCCTTTTTCTGGCTGTTACTCTCGAATACTCTAGGTTTTAATTTTTTAAAAATTGAACCATTTTATCCTGGAATGATTGGTTCATTCATTTATTATTTTTTCATTATAAGAGGTCACCAATGGCAATTGAAATAGAAAAAAAATTCCTTATAAAACGTATCCCTATCGAACAAATTAGTTATTCAGAAAGTATAAAGCAGGGATATATTGTAAGTGATAAAAAGAAAGTGATAAGAGTTCGGGAAAAAGGAAGTGATTTTTTTATTACAATTAAAGGAAATAAAATTGGAATTTCTCGATTTGAATTTGAATATAAAATTCCTCGATCAGATGCTCTTGAACTTTTTGAAAACTTTTGTGAAGTTGGAACAATAGAAAAAACAAGGCATTATGTGAAAAATCTTAGTCATACATGGGAGATTGATGAATTTCATGCAGAAAACCAAGGACTGATTGTTGCCGAAATTGAGCTAAATTCTGAAAATGAGAAGTTTGATACTCCTGATTGGGTTTTAGATGAAGTAACCTCTGACCCTAAATATTATAACATGAACTTAACGATGAAACCATATAAAAATTGGAAGGATAAATGAATCTATCAATTCAAATAAGAAATTTCAGAAAGGATTAGCCTTTTAAATTTTTTAAGAAATCAATAATCTCCTCCTTAAAATTGAATTAAAATAACTCTAAAAAAGGCTAAATCTTTAGTTTTTAGAATTCAAATTCATCTTTAATTAATTCAGCCCAAATAATCAACCTTTCTTCTGTAAGCTCTTCTTCATTATCGTTGTCTAGGCCAAGTCCTAGAAAGTTATCTCCATCTAATGCTAAAGAATTGTCAAAATCATAATCTTCAGTAGGCCATTTACCAATTAATATTCCACCATTTTCTTGAAAAGGTTTGGCTAAAAGTCCAATAGCATCCAGAAAATTATCAGAATATCCAACTTGGTCACCGCAACCAAAAAAAGCTGCGGTTACCCCTTCAAAGTCTAAATTTTTATATTTTTCATATACAAAATTCCAATCATCTTGAAGCTCTCCTATATGCCAAGTAGGACAGCCAATAATTAGTTTTTTATATTCTAACATTTTTTCAGGATCAGTATCTGCAATATTATATTCGTCAAGTTCAAGACCTTCCGACTCCATATACTCTCTTAAAAAGACTGATGCTATTTCTTGGTTACCTGTATTACTTCCCCAAAACAATCCAATCTTATTTTCCATTTTTTTCCTTTATGTTAAAAATTCTATATTAAAATATATAAGATAATGAGTCTCATTTTCAATAAAAAAAGAAAATTAAAAGTATCTGCCGTGTCTTTATAATTTACTAATTTGGATTAATATATTTTAGAAACTAAAGAATTAATTAAAGCCCCTTAGAATAATACGTCTCATCAATGTGACTTTTGAAGTCTAATTTATTTTTCGAATATTAACATTCCAGGACAAGGTGTATATATTTTTATAGGCAATTTCATGTACATTTATAAATAACGAAATCTAATCACTAGCATTCAGAAGAATTCTTATAGGTATTGGAGATATAATAACCTTAAAAAAGAACATAAAATAAAAGAATCATAAGCTGGATATAGATCCAGCTTATGATTTATTTGTAAGGATTAAGAGGCCAGAGTCTTCCCAACAGAACCAAGATCTTTAAAGGCTTCGTCCAATCTTTCTACCATAGACTCCTCTCCTACTCGCAGATATTTTCTAGGATCATATTGTTTTTTGTAAGGTGTTCCATCTTCAGGATCAATTTGATGTTTAATAAATGCTTTGTGGTTTTCTTCTACATAACTTCCAATTGCTTTGGAATAAGCAAATTGTGTATCTGTATCAATATTCATTTTGAACACACCATAAGTTAACGCTTCTGCTATTTTTGCTTTATCTGAACCAGAACCACCATGAAAAACCAGATCTAGTGGTTTTTCACCTGTTTTACATGTTTCTTGTACTAAGTCTTGAGAATTTTTTAAAATCTCTGGACGAAGTTTTACGTTACCAGGTTTATATACCCCGTGTACATTACCAAAAGAAGCAGCTAAACTAAAATGTCCAAGAGGTGATAATAATTGGTATGCTCTCAAACAATCTTCTGGTTGTGTGTACAACAATGGATTATCAGCTCCAATATCATCATCAGATCCAACTCCATCTTCCTCTCCTCCAGTCACACCTAACTCAATTTCAAGGCTTAGGCCTACAGGAGCCATTCTTTTTAATAACCGTTCACATTCAGAAAGGTTGAAATCAATATCTTCAGCTGAAAGATCTAGCATGTGAGAAGAAAATAATGGTGATCCTGTTTTTTCAAAATGTTTTTCACTATGTCCAACTAAAGCTTCTACCCATGGGATTAATGCTTTATTCGCATGATCTGTATGTAAAACAACACAAATACCATATTTTTCAGCAAGAAGGTGCACATGCTGGGCAGCAGAAACACTACCTAACACTTTTGCTTCAAATTCATTTGATAAACTTTTTCCTGCGTAAAACTGTCCACCACTATTAGAGAATTGGACAATAACATCAGATTTATTTTTTGCTGCAGCTTCCATTACTGCATTTACAGAATTTGTCCCAACTGCATTAACTGCGGGTAATGCGTAGCCGCCTTCTTTTGCCGCTTTTAATAGTGTTTTATAGTCTTCTCCAGTAACTACACCTGGTTTTAGTGAATGTGACATGGTACTCCTTTTTTTATTTAATATTGCCCAATTTCTTTTAACATAGATTGATACCAATCTAATGAGGTATCGAAAGGTTTTCCACCTTTGATTCTCTTGAAATCAATTAGCTTAAGCTGACCGTCCTGGTCATCATCTAATCCTGCAAGACCACTCTCCCCTTGAAGAGCTTTCTCTGCTCCAAAAAAAGCTGATTTTTTTATTAATTCTAAATCTTTTGCATTTGCTTTAGCTGATCGTGCAAAATAACCACTTTTTTGAACAAGTGTTTTTTCTGCACCTAACTCTTTCGCAAATTGTTTTGCAAACCACTGCCCAGGATTAATTTCATCCAATCGTACATGACCAAAAGCGTCGCGCGGAACTACTTCTCCATTAGACTCAAGTTCTCTTATTATAGTCTCTTGCCCGGCACCTTCACTCAGAAAAATATTTACACCGTCTTTTTCGTCCATAACCTTTTTTAGACGATTTACTTCCGATTGAAAATCAAAATCTTCTTCGGGAATATAAATTGCATCAACGTCCCATTTCTTTTGTTCAACCAATAATTCTGATAAGAATGTTCTTTGTTTCATTCTATTTCTATAATCTAAAGCAGTCTGGGCTGTTAGCCAGCCACAATGCCTACCCATGACTTCGTGAATAATAAGCTGCCTTGTACTTGTAGTATTTTCATTAACTATATTTTCAAAAAACATAGCACCTTGTTCCGCTGCAGTCCATGCTCCTAGTGTCTGAGTAACAGGAAAGACATCATTATCAACAGTTTTGGGCATTCCAACTACAGTCAAATCATAACCATTTTCTTTTAAATAAAATGATAATTGAGCTGCCATTGTGTTGGTATCATCCCCGCCGATTGTATGAAGAATGTCAACACCATCTTTTGTTAGTTGTTCGGCTGCAATTTTTAGGGGATCTTCGCCTTCTTTTACATATCCTCTTTTAATACAATCGGCTACATTTGTTAGCTTGACCCTACTATTTCCAATAGGTGAACCACCAAAATCGTGTAGAACGTTATAATTCTTTTTAACAGAGTCTGGAAAAAGAATTGAGCGACCAAGTAATAGTCCTTGATATCCATTGAGATATCCAATTAACTCAGCATCCGGAGCTATATGGTTATATTTTTCAATAAGGGCTCCAATCGAGGAGGATAAGCAAGGGGCTATGCCACCGGCTGTTAAAAAAGCTATTTTCATATATTGTAATTAATTTGATTGATTGTTAGCTTTAAAATTATGAATAGTTATCAGTAGAATCATTAATAAAAGCTAACTATTTACATTTTATTGCGCACAAGAAGGATTATAATTGAATAAAATACTTTGGAAACCTAAAATATCAAAAAAATCCCACGTTTCTAATTTTATTGATGAATTAAATAGAAAGAACAATCTTCAGATTGATAAATATGAAGAATTGTATAAATGGTCAATCTCTAATCCAAAACAATTTTGGGAAGAGACATGGAAATATTCAAATATTATTTCTTCCTCTCAATACCATGAAATAGTTGATGATATAACGAAAATGCCTGGAGCTGAGTGGTTTTCCGGAGCGAAATTAAATTTTGCTGAAAACCTACTTAGGTTCAGAGATGATCGCCCTGCAATTCATTACAAGAATGAAAATTCAAAGATTAAAACAATTACATATAAGTCTCTGTATAGATCAGTTGAAGCTTTATCTTTTTCTCTTCGATCTATTGGAGTTAAGAAAGGAGATAGAGTAGCAGGGTACATATCAAATATACCCGAAGCAATTATTGCAATGCTTGCCAGTTCATCTATAGGAGCAATTTGGAGTTCAACTTCACCCGATTTCGGTGTAAATGGAGTTCTTGATCGCTTTTCTCAAATACAACCAAAAGTTCTCTTTGCTACAAGCGGTTATTCTTATAATGGGAAATATTATGATTCATTAGAAAACGTACATGATATCACACGAAAAATTAAAAGCTTAATAAAGGTAGTTATTATAAACCAAAGAAAAGAAAATGTACAAAAAATTAAAATTCAAAATTCGATCCAATATGAAAATTTCATATCAAAAGACCCTGAAGCGCTTATATTTGAACAACTACCATTTAACTACCCTCTTTTCATTCTTTATTCATCCGGGACAACAGGTCTTCCAAAATCTATCGTCCATTCTGCGGGGGGGACATTAATACAGCACCTTAAAGAACTTTATTTCCATTGTGATTTAAGTAGGAACGACAATATCTTTTATTTTACTACATGTGGTTGGATGATGTGGAATTGGCTCGTATCAAGTCTTGCTGTAGGATCTGCGATAACTTTATACGATGGTTCTCCATTCTATCCCCAAAAAACAACATTATGGGAAATGGTTGATGAATTAAAGATCTCTATTTTTGGTACAAGCGCTAAATTTATTGAAGCCTGTATGAACTCCAAACTTAAACCTCAAAATATATCAACACTTAAGTCATTACGAACCATACTATCCACTGGATCACCTTTAATAGAAGAGTGCTTTGACTATGTTTATAAAGATATAAAAGAAGACATTCTGCTAGGATCCATCTCGGGAGGAACAGACATCATTTCTTGTTTTGCTCTTTCAAGCCCTCTTTTACCGGTTATAAGAGGTGAATTACAATGTCGTGGGCTAGGAATGGACGTCTACGCTTATGACCAAAATCAAAACAGCTTAATTGGTGAAAAAGGAGAGCTAGTGTGTTGCACGGCTTTTCCTTCGATGCCGATCTATTTCTGGAATGATCCAGATGGAACTAAGTATAAGAAAGCTTATTTTGAGACATTTAAAGGTATTTGGCATCATGGAGACCTTATTTCTATTTCTAAAACAGGAGGAGTCAAAATATATGGAAGGAGTGATACTACTCTTAATCCAGGTGGGGTACGAATAGGCACTGCTGAAATATACCGAGTATTATCTTCTTTATCGTATATAGAGGATAGTTTAGTTGTTGGGCAAAAATGGAAAGCAGATCAACGTATTATTTTATTTGTACAATTAAAAAATAATGCAGTACTAGGTCAAGACCTCATAAATGAAATAAAAACAAAGATATCAAAGGAATGTTCACACAGACATACACCTAGTAAAGTACTACAAGTAGCTGGAATTCCTTACACTATGAACGGTAAAAAAGTAGAACTTGCAATCAAACAAATTTTAGAAAATGAACCGGTACTAAATATAGATGCTCTTAAAAACCCAAAAACATTGGAATACTTTAAAAATATACCAGAGCTTGAAAAAGACTAGTCTAACTTGTAGAGGACTTCTAAAAGATCTGCAACTCTATTTGAATAACCCCATTCATTATCATACCAGTTCAATGTTTTAACATAGTTGCCACCAATTACACGAGTAAAAGGTGCATCAAAAATTGAAGAATGCGGATTACCAATTATATCAGTTGAGACAACAGGTAACGTTGAATATTCTAGAACATTTTTTAAAGCACCTGTTTCTGAAGCACTATGAACGGCATCATTTATTTGACTAACTGTCACATCTTGTTCTAATCTGACATTAAAATCGACTACGGATCCATCAGGAACAGGGACTCTCATTGCTATTCCATCTAGCTTACCATTTAATTCCGGTAAAACTTTTCCGACCGCTCTAGCAGCACCAGTTGTCGTTGGGATAACATTTTCAGCTGCAGCTCGACTTCTTCTCCAGTCTGAATGAGGTACATCTGCTAAACGTTGATCATTGGTATATGCATGTATTGTGTTGATTACACCAAGCTCAATACCGAACTCGTCATTTAAGACTTTCGCCATTGGTGCTAAACAATTTGTAGTGCAGGAAGCATTAGAAACTATTTTATGCTCTGGCTTCAGACCGTCATCATTCACACCAAGAACAACAGTATAGTCTATCTCATCTTTAGCGGGGACAGTGAGAACAACTCGTTTTGCACCGGCCTTTAAATGATTCTCAAGTTGAGATTTCTGACGAAATATACCTGTTGATTCAATGACAACGTCAACGCCCATTTCACCCCATGGTAACTCCTCAGGGTTTCTTTCGGCAATAAGCTTCACACTTTGACTCTGTGTTTTAAGGATATCACCTTCTAGAGATACTTCTTCTGGAAATCGACCCATTACAGTATCATATTTCAAAAGATATGTCAGAGCTTCTTTATCAAAAATATCATTAATTGCGACAACATCAACGCCAGGCCTTGAATTTAAAATACGAAAAACCGAACGTCCTATACGTCCGAAACCATTAATTGCTACTTTCACGATTTTGTCTCCAATTCTGAGTATTTATCAATAACATCTAAAATTCTTTTAGAAAAACCCCAACCATTATCATACCAACATAGTGTTTTCAAAAGAGCATCTTTTGTAACCATTGTTGCTTTTTCATCAAAAACCATTGTTTCTTCTCTACCGCTAACGTCACTCGAAACGATTGGATCGCTTGTGTATCCAACAATATTTTTAAGAGAATTTTCAGAGAATTCTTTAATTGCATGATTAGCTTCTTCAGCTGTTGGAGTCTTTTTTAACTCGGTAGTCAGATCTACACAAGAGCCATTAGGCACAGGTACATTAAAAGCAATACCATCTATTTTACCTTTGAATTTTGGCATAATTTCCTCAACGATAGAAGGAGCAAATGTTGAATTTGGAATAATATTTTCTGCAGCAGAGCGACTTCTTCTTAAATCTAATCCCGCAGCATCTGCTAACGGCTGATCCGCAGTGTAAGCATGCACAGTAGTCATCATTGCTCTTTCAAGTCCAAACGATTCATCTAACATTTTAAGCATCAAAGCTAATACTTGAGTGGTAGAAGATGTCGTCGAGATAATTCTATCAGAGGACTCAATGGTTGAGTCATTAATCCCAGGGATAACATATCTATCAATTTTCTCTTGAGGGTTTCTTGTTGTAAAGACCTTCTTAGCACCTGAATCAAGATGCATTGCTAGGTCTGACTTTTTAAGAAAACGGCCAGTAGCATCAATTACAATATCTACATCATATATATCCCATGGTATTGTACCAGGTTGACCACCACTAATAACCCTTACCTTTTGGTCTTTGACTTTTAAATAGTTTCCATCTAAAGTTACCTCGTCTTTCATTGACCCATGTACTGAATCTCTCATTAGCAAGTAATGAAGCGCTTCTAGAGAACCAAAGTCACTAATAGCAACAAAGTTATATCTTGGATTTTCATATCCTAGTCGGAAAATATTACGACCAATTCTTCCAAATCCAAATAAAGCTATATTTATTTTTTTCATATGTATTTAATGTTTTTAAGTTTAGTAAAGATTCAAATCTACGTAATATATTTTTGCATGTAAATTAATATTAATTTGCATATTCATGCTGCTAATCCTTATATCTTTCGAATTTATCTCTGTTTTTTATAAAAGCATACAGAAGTAAGATTACAAAGATAATACCTAAATTCATTTTTTCCCTGATTGACTATGACCAAGAGTACCATACCTATCATTTAGAACGATAATTCCATCCATATCACGATTTGATCCAATATAAGCGGTTGCTTGTTCATATTTGTTGTAAGTCTGAACATAACCATTTTCCTCTTTTCCTGTACCTAAATACAGAGTTCTTTTCTGATCTTGGTTATACGCTGTAATAAATCCGCCATGCCCATCATCACGTATGGTAATAGAGTTTACTATAATATCTCCTAGATTCCCTTCATCAACCACTGCTTCGTCTGCACCGAGCAGAACAAAAAAAAGCGTTGTCCCAAGAGCACCGATAAGAATACTTCTTAAATCTATATTTTTCATTAAAACCCCTCTTCTAGTATTAGTTTGAAAAGATTCGCTAATCAATTATTTTAGCTTACTCTTAAAGTCACTCATGTTTTTTATGGAACTATTTTTATCTAACTGATCGTCATTGAATTCCTTGTGCCATTGCTTTTTAGCATACAAAACCCTTAAAATGATGATCGATGTGTACGAGAATAAAAGGGCAATATAACCAATAACATGAAATAGATTAGTTCTATCAACGAAAAGAAGTAAAAAAAATAATATTACCGGCATCCATTTTAAAATTCTATTAAAGAGCGATCTCATAATTAGTTCAGTTCTTCCTCAATGAACTTTAACATCTTTTTTTGTTGAGTTAAATATCCCAATCGTGTTTCTACATTTAAATATCGAATCCCTCGCCTTAAAGCCTCCCAAGACAAGCTTCCATCATCTGATATTGTTGTTTTATTTTGTAAAACAACGTTAAAAGGACCTTTTGCTAACTTTTTGAAATCTTTTAAATCGGTACAAATAATAAAATCCCTTAGGTTCTGGCTCTTCTTAATTGATGTTAGTTGACTGTTCGCCTCCTCATCCATCACGTTGTATCCTCTGAAATTATTATGCAATGCGATTAATAATCCCCCTTTTGGTGGCATCAATATATTTAAAAAAGCTTCTCTTTCTAAATCAATTTCATCCAATGCTTTTTTTAAAGAACCTGGCGCCCAATCTGGTTGAAATTTTCTTAATGCGTGGTAAGTACCATTCCTTGAAAAAATTCGATTTGGATCAATTATAGTAGATTTATAGGGAATTTCTCGGGTTTTGTTATCAATAAAAAATGCTATTCCATTATGATTTTGAATGTGATGTTTTAAAGCCATCTCTGCAGTCTTTTCATCTCCATGAATCCAAATATAGCGATTCGGTGAAATTCCATTTTGAATTAAATGATACTTAACACCAGCAAAATTTATAAATGTCTTAGAATTATATTTAATCCTTAGATCTGAGGCTGAAATATTTGAGATTAAACATATAAAAAATAATTTTACAAAGGTGAAGTATAACAACTTTTTTTTATTATTAAACATTACTCTATAATCAGAAATTTAATAAGAGAAAAAACTACTCTTTTTCATCTTCATACATTCTGTACCATATTGCTAATGATAATGATCCAATTATAAAAACGATAGCAACAATAAATAAAATTAGTTTAAAGCTCATTTCATACACCTTTTCTTAAATGAAATTTTTAAAGTAACATAACTAATAATCAACGGCGGAAAGCCAATTTTAAAACTTTGTAGTATTTTCCCTTTACATCCATACTGAGATTTTATCTTCAGAAAGATATTTATTTAAAACGTTTTTTACTTTTTTAAGAGAATTTATTCGAACTTTCTTTTCAAGAGAAACAACACCATCTTTAATTTCGTA
>Ga0209603_1000426_pt1 | contig 51738 bp, 38 predicted proteins | sample COGITO_mtgs_1206_FD_184812 | JGI IMG/M metagenome (GOLD analysis project Ga0209603, IMG submission 184812) | Pelagic marine microbial communities from North Sea - COGITO_mtgs_120607 (SPAdes) (version 2) | ecosystem: Environmental > Aquatic > Marine > Epipelagic ...
ATTAGGCGCTAAGTCCGTTGGCCAAGGTAGCTCGGCTTTAAAAGAAGTTGTAACGTCTCGGCCGTTCCACTCTTTGATTTGTACATTTGCAAGTAACCATTGGTTATTTTCAAACTTGCCAGTGTCCGCTTTTAATTGACGCGTTAATTTTAAATCGCTGTTAAAGTCGAATACAGAAACACCAAGTAGCTCACCAGATTCAGTTACTTCTCTGATATTGACAAAAGTGTCTGCTTCTTTTGCCCATATTCCTTCATCGGCAGCATAAATATCACCGCCACTTATCGCTTGGGTCTTTAACTCATTCGCTTTTTTTATCGATGCAGGTACACCCCATTCAGAAAATACCATCATCGCCAGAATTAAAATTGTACTTGTCTTTAAAACGGCACCAACCACATTTCCTTTTGACAGTCCAACAGCCTGCATAACAACAAGCTCTGAACTAGACGCTAAAGCTCCTAATCCAACTAAGCCACCTATCATGGCCGCCATGGGGAAAAAGGCCTCAAAATCTTGAGGTATTAAAAACAAAGAATATAAAGCAGCTGTAACAGCTGTGAAATCGGCACGACCGATATACTTTAATTGCTCAATGAAACGAAAAAGCGAACTTATTCCCACTAAAATACCAAGCGTAACCATGATAGAACTAATTACGGTGCGGCCTACGTAGCGCTCAATTATAGACATCCCTAACATCAATTAGCTTCCTTTCGTTGTTTACTCTTTGTGGCTAACCAGAACTGCCTTAATTTACCACCGCTAGACCTATCCCGAAGTAACAATAACGTAGCGGTAAATATGCCAATAATATGAATCCACCATAAACCAACCGACAGCGGGATACGACCATCTTCAAGGGCTGACTTTGCTAGTAGAAGTAAAATGTAATAAGCAAAGAAAATAACAAGTCCTGGTAGAATCTTACCAAAGCGACCTTGTCTTGGGTTTACTGAGCTAAGTGGCACTGCGATTAGCGCTAAAATTGGAATGGTCAATGGTATAGCGATTCGCCACTGGAATTCCGCTTGCGCTTCAACATCATCAGAGTTCATTAATTCAATAGTGCTCTTTGCTGCTAAATTTCGACTTCTTCGCTCAACAGCTTGTTCTTCCATTAATATTTGGTATTTTGAAAAGTTAAGGCGCTGAAGATCTGAGCGCTCATTAAAATAATAGCGGTGACCCGCAGAGAGAATCAAATCTTGCTGACCATTTGGTAGGTCTTGTAATTTTCCAGACTGTGCAAAAACAACGCTCTCTACACCCGACTCACTGGCTTGCGCTACAAAAACCTTTTTCATTTCTGATGTGCTGCGCTCAATGTCATGAACAAAAACAACGGAGTCGCCTTTCCCGGCTTTTTGAAATCGTCCGGCGGTAAGTGTTGATAACACACCTTCTGCGGCAGCATTCTCTCTAACTTGGTATTCGTATTCAGCTGAAATAGGCGCTAGGTATAGAGTGATCGCACCACCAACTATTGCAAGCATAGTGGCAAACAAAAGAGCAACTCTGGCTACATACCACTCGGAAACCCCCGTCGCCTTTAAAACACTCATTTCTTGGTCAGCGTATAGTCGACCATAGGCTAGCATTACGCCTAAAAAGGCGCTTAGGGGAAGGATTACAGCCGCAAGTTGTGGGAAGCGTAAGCCAATGATTGATGCCACTAAATAACCTGGGATTTTGCCTTCTGTTGCGTCAGCTAAAACGCGAACAAAAGTTTGGCTCATGAATATACTCATAAGAACTATAAAAACCGCAAACTGAGACTTAAAAATTTCTGCAGTTAAGTAACGTAAAATTATCACTCACAAACCTTATAAAACTTGTACTTTTACTGGAATAATGCCGATTTTTGAGTAAACTTCTTATTTTCGCAAGAAATCTTTTTTATAGCAGGCTAAACTCATGCTATAACAATCGGACAACAAGCCTTTTTCTAGACTTAAACTTTTGTGCAAGGCTAGATTATAATGGTAAATCAGTGAAACACCGATAAAAATTTTAAATTTAAGTGGAATACTAAAGGCTCACTTATATTTTTGGAGAGATCATGGAATTTAGTGTAAAAAGCGGCAGTCCCGAAAAACAACGCAGCGCATGCATTGTTGTAGGTGTTTACGAACCTCGTCGACTTTCTCCGGTAGCGGAACAGTTAGATCAAATTAGTGAAGGATATATTAGTAACCTTTTACGTCGTGGCGATTTAGAAGGCAAACCTGGTCAAGTTCTATTATTACATCATGTACCTAACGTTCTTAGCGAACGTGTATTATTAGTAGGTTGTGGTAAAGAGCGTGAACTAAACGAGCGTCAATATCGTCAAATCATTAAGAAAACTATAGATACATTAAACGAAACCGGCTCAATGGAGTCAGTTTGTTTCTTAACTGAAATGCACGTTAAAGGCCGAGATACTTATTGGAAAGTAAGACAAGCTGTTGAAGCGACCATGCATAGCCTGTATAGCTTTAACCAGCTTAAAAGCAAAAAAGACGAAGCTCGCCGTCCACTACGTAAACTTGTATTCAACGTGCCTACGCGTCGTGAATTGGCGTTAGGTGAGTCTGCTATTGAACATAGCTTGGCAATATCAAATGGTTCAAAAATGTGCCGTGACGTTGCTAATATGCCACCAAACATTTGTAATCCTGCTTACCTTGCTGACCAAGGTAAAACGTTAGAAGAATTTGATAACGTTTCGGTTTCTACTGTTGGCGAAAAAGAAATGGCTGAACTGGGAATGAACTCCTACTTAGCGGTTGGGCGTGGCAGTGACAATGAATCTATAATGACCATCATTGATTACAAAGGTGGTAACGAAGGCGATGCACCAATTGTCCTTGTTGGTAAAGGTTTAACATTTGACTCAGGTGGTATTTCAATTAAACCATCTGCTCAAATGGACGAAATGAAATATGACATGGGTGGAGCCGCTGGTGTTTTAGGGGCAATGCGCTCACTAGTAGAACTTGGTCTTCCTCTAAATGTTGTCGGTATTTTAGCGGGCTGTGAAAACATGCCAAGCTCAAACGCTTATCGTCCGGGTGATGTTTTAACAACGATGTCAGGTAAAACGGTAGAAGTTTTAAATACTGATGCAGAAGGGCGCTTAGTGTTATGCGACGCGTTAACTTATGTTGAGCGTTATGACCCTGAGTTAGTTATAGATGTTGCTACGTTAACGGGTGCTTGTGTTGTTGCATTAGGCAAGCACGCAACTGGTTTATTAAGCAGCCATAACCCGTTAGCGCACGAGTTACTAAATGCATCAGAGCAATCTGGTGATAGAGCATGGCGTTTACCTTTATGGGACGAGTATCAAGACCAATTAGAAAGTCCGTTTGCAGACTTTACTAACTTAGGCGGTCGAGATGCAGGAACCATCACAGCTGCATGTTTCTTGTCTAGATTTACTAAGAAGTATAACTGGGCACACTTAGACATTGCAGGAACAGCTTGGGTAAGTGGAGGTCCTAATAAAGGGGCAACCGGTCGTCCAGTTCCTATGCTTACACAGTTCTTAATGAACCGTGCAGGTATCGCGGTTGAGCAATAAGCTCAATCGTTTTTATAATTTATAAAGTTGGGCCGTTATGAACGTAATTTTTTGGTTGTTGTCAGACAAACATAGTTTGCCTCAAACCGATGAAGCCAAAAATATTTTGCCTCACTGGCATTATGCCTGTGTTCTAACGGCAGACTTATATCGACAGCACAAAAAAGTGTTGTTAGGCGCGCAGGATCAAGATCACGCTCATCAATTAGATGAGTGGCTCTGGCAATTTGAAGCAAACCGCTTCATACCTCATAATTTACCAGGAGAAGGCCCACATTATGGTACTCCGGTAGAAATAAATTGGCAGCCAAGTCCTCAACGCCGTCAGTGTTTTGTAAATACGAACAATCACATTCCTGATTTTTATCAGCAGTTAAAAGGGATAACTGAGTGGCACGACTTTGTGCCAGCTGATGATGTTGGTAAAGCCGCAGCACGCGAACGTTATAAAACACTTAAGCAAGCAGGTTTTGAAATCACAACCTCGCCTATCCCTGACTCAATCGTTTAATCGAAACAAAATAATTCAAGGCTCTTCTTAAAATGGATAAAACCTATAATCCAAGCGACATCGAACAAACCCTATATCAAGAATGGGAAAACAAAGGTTACTTTAAGCCAAGTGGCGAAGGTGACAGCTACAGTATTGTTATCCCACCGCCAAATGTCACTGGTAGTTTGCATATGGGGCACGCATTCCAACATACGATTATGGACGCGTTAACTCGATACAAGCGCATGGATGGTTTTAATACATTATGGCAAGTTGGTACAGACCACGCTGGTATCGCAACTCAAATGGTTGTAGAGCGTAAACTTGCTGCAGAAAATAAACCAACTCGTACTGAAATGGGACGTGAATCATTCATTGATAAGGTATGGGAATGGAAAGGCGAGTCTGGCGGTAATATTACTAAGCAGATGCGTCGACTAGGTAACTCAGTAGATTGGGAACGTGAACGCTTCACAATGGACCCTGGTTTATCAAAAGCCGTTGAAAAAGTATTTGTTGATTTATACAACGACGATTTAATTTATCGTGGTAAGCGACTTGTAAACTGGGATCCAAAACTTCAAACGGCGATTTCTGATTTAGAAGTTGAGAATAAAGATAAAAAAGGCCACATGTGGCATTTCCGTTATCCATTAGCTGACGGCCAGAAAACAGCAGACGGAAAAGACTACTTAGTAGTTGCTACTACACGCCCAGAGACTTTATTAGGTGATACGGCGGTAGCGGTAAACCCAGAAGATCCTCGCTATAAAGACTTAATCGGTAAGTTCATTAAATTGCCATTTGTTGCGCGTCGTATTCCAATTGTGGGTGATGAACACGCAGACATGGAAAAAGGCACAGGTTGTGTAAAAATCACGCCAGCCCACGACTTTAATGACTATGAAGTAGGTAAGCGTAATCAATTGCCTATGATTAATGTTTTAGACTTTACTGGTCATATTCGAAAAGAAGCGAATGTTTACAATACCAATGGCGAAGAAAGCGACGAGTATAGTACAGAACTCCCTGAGCAATTTCATGGCTTAGAGCGCTTTGCTGCTCGTAAAGCGATTGTTGCCGCAATGGATGAAATTGGTTTATTAGAAGAAATAAAAGAACATGACTTAACGGTGCCTTATGGCGACCGTGGTGGTGTTGTTATTGAACCAATGTTGACAGACCAATGGTACGTGCGTGTTGAATCTATGGCTAAAGTAGCCACAGAAGCTGTGCAAAATGGCGACATTGAGTTTGTGCCTAAGCAATATGAAAACATGTATTTTGCTTGGATGCGTGAGTTGCAAGACTGGTGTATTTCACGTCAATTGTGGTGGGGACATAGAATCCCGGCATGGTATGACAATGACGGTAAAGTTTATGTTGGTGCTAGCGAAGCGGAAGTTAGAAAAGCAAATAACTTAGGTGATGATGTTACACTAAGACAAGACGACGATGTTCTTGATACTTGGTTCTCATCAGCACTTTGGACCTTCTCTACAATGGGTTGGCCAGACAATATTGAAGATCTTAAAACCTTCCACCCAACTGACGTATTGGTAACAGGTTTTGACATTATTTTCTTCTGGGTTGCTCGTATGATCATGATGACCATGCACTTCATTAAAGATGAAGACGGTAAACCACAAGTACCATTTAAAACAGTTTATGTTACGGGTCTTATCCGTGACGAAAACGGCGATAAAATGTCAAAATCTAAGGGTAACGTAATTGACCCATTAGATATTATTGACGGCATTGAATTAGAAACGTTAGTTGAAAAACGCACTGGTAACATGATGCAGCCTCAATTAGCGGCAAAAATTGAGAAAAGCACTCGTAAGCAATTCCCTGAAGGAATGACGTCTAGTGGCACTGACGCTTTACGATTTACTTTGTCTGCATTGGCGTCTACTGGCCGTGATATTAGTTGGGACATGAAGCGTTTAGAAGGTTATAGAAACTTCTGTAACAAGCTTTGGAATGCCAGCCGCTATGTTCTAATGAATACTGAAGAGCATGACTGTGGTCGCGATTTACCAGCAAACAGCCCAGAGTTAGAATACTCACTGGCCGATCGCTGGATTCAAAGTCAGTTACAAAAAACAGTTGAAACAGTGCGTGGTCACTTAGACGCTTATCGTTTTGATTTAGCATCAAGCGCTATGTACGAGTTCACGTGGAATCAATTCTGTGATTGGTACTTAGAATTAACTAAGCCAGTTATCTTTAAAGGAACTGAAGCGCAACAAAAAGCGACACGTAAAACGCTTGTTGATGTGCTAGAAGCTCTGCTTAGATTAATGCATCCAATTATGCCATTTATCACAGAAACGATATGGCAACGTGTTGTTCCACTAACGTCTTTAGGCGACTCTAAAGCTGACAGCATCATGTTAAGTCCCTTCCCTCAATATAATGAGAGTGCGGTTGATGAAAAAGCCTTATCTGACGTTGAGTGGTTAAAGCAGTTCATTTTAGTAATTCGTAATATTCGTGGCGAAATGGACTTATCACCAAATAAACCGATTAGCGTAATTTTAAGAAATACGTCTGAGCAAGATCTGTCTAGACTTGAAGAAAATAAAGCCTTCTTAATTGCATTGGCAAAATTAGAAGACATTAGTGTTTTAGCTGACGGCGAAAAAGCACCAGCTTCAGCAAGTGGTGTTGTTGGTAGCATGGATGTATTAATTCCAATGGCTGGCCTAATTGATAAAGAAGCTGAAATGGCGCGTTTGAATAAAGCCATTGATAAAAACAAAGGTGAGTTGAAGCGTGTTACAGGCAAGCTATCAAACCAAAAGTTTGTTGATAATGCGCCACAAGAAGTGCTTGAGAAAGAACAAGCTAAACTTGCAGAATACCAGCAGAGCCTTGAGAAGTTAGAGCAACAGTTGGTAGAAATTGAGAATATTTAAATAAAATAAACTTAATTTAAATAGCTCAAAACGATTAAAGCCAGTATGAATTTTATTCTGCTGGCTTTTTGTTTGCCTTATTTTCAAACATAATTGTTTTAGCTTCATGAATCCAATCATTACTTGTTTGAATGTGCTCTGAAATTTGGCTGGCACCAATAGAAAGCTCCACTGATTTAACTGAACCATCAGCCAATCTAAAGGTAATGTCGCTATTGATTCTCTGTATGTAATCTAACGCGGGTCTAAACTCTGTATTTGGTAAAACAATAATAAACTCGTCTTCAAAATAGCGAGCAACGGCATCGTTATTTCTAACTTCATCAAGCAATCTTGAAGCGACGGCTCTTAGAGCTCTATCGCCATACTCTTTGCCATAAGACTTGTTGATCGACTTTAACTGTTCAATATTCGTTAAAATTAAAGTGGCAGGGACTTTATGTCTATTAAACTGCTCTATACAAAATCCGATTTGTTTTCTCAACGCGTCATATTTTAGTGCACCACTAACTGCATCTATTGAAGACAGTTTGTCTATCTCTTTATAGGCGTTTCTAAGTTTTACTAAAGCAACATCTAATGCATCTTCCGTTTCTTTTAACTCAAACACATCTTGTATCGAAAAAATAAAAAAGCTTGGCCTATTAAGTTCATCTCTTACTAGTGAAGCCGTCAGCTTTGCCCAAACTAAATGTCCTAATTTATGTCGGTAGCGCTTAACCCGAGTAAAGTTTTTTCTAGTATGACCAGCCAATATGGATTTTGACCATGCTAATCGCTCTTTAATATCTTCAGGCATCGTTAAGTCTTCAAAGGTGAGATCAATTAATTCGTTGTAGCTGTACCCTAAAATCTCACAAAGTTGACGGTTAATCTTTATAAACTTGCCGGAAAGTGAAACAACGGCAATACCAACGGCAATATGATCAAACCCCAGCCTGTAAACACTGTCTATATTTGTTGAATCAATAGAATTATTGTAAGGACTATCGTTAGAAAAATTTGTTTTCATTTAGTTATTATTATCCATGAGTTGATTTATAAGCATAGTGCGATAATTGAAAAACCTCCAGTCCGTATTACCCAAATAAGGTAAACAAGTTAAAGTGGAAAATGATCATTGATCATTTGCAATTCATAAAAACAGATACTAAAGTGATATCAAAATGATATCTATTTAAGGAAGCGATATGAATGAGAAGAATGGTTTTTCAGTAAATGGGTTTGTAGCCGCGCCAGTGCTGGCTTTGTTAACCTTCGGAGCGGTAAGGTCAATCAGTATACCTTTTCAAGTAGCTGACCTGTTGTTAATTCTTTTAACAGCTACGTTAGTTTTGTGTTGGGCCGGCTTTTTTATGGTACAACCAAAACAAGCGCGGGTATTAACCATGTTTGGCTCATATATGGGAACAGTTAAAGAGACTGGCTTGAGATGGACAATTCCATTTTTTATACGCCGAAATATCTCTTTACGTATTCGTAACTTTGAAAGCGGTAAATTAAAAGTTAATGATAATCAAGGTAACCCGATAGAAATAGCGACTGTGGTAGTTTGGTCAGTAGAAGACAGTGCCAAAGCCGTGTTTGAAGTTGATGACTATGAAAGTTACGTGAGCATTCAGTCGGAAGCTGCGTTAAGGAATTTGGCGACATCTTACCCGTATGATATTTATGAAAAAGACGAAGTCGCATTGCGTTCTCATCCTCAAATTATCTCAGATGCACTATCCAAAGAAGTACAGAGCCGATTAGAAGATGCAGGCGTAAAAGTCATAGAAGCTCGAATCAGTCATTTGGCTTACTCACCTGAAATTGCCAATGCGATGTTACAAAGACAACAAGCAACCGCCATTATTGCAGCGCGTGAGAAAATAGTGGAAGGCGCCGTTGGTATGGTTGACATGGCATTAGAGCAACTGTCTGAAAAAGGTATTGTTGAGCTTGATGAAGAACGAAAAGCTGCAATGGTAAGTAACCTATTAGTTGTATTATGTGGTGATCAAAATACTCAGCCAATCATAAACGCAGGCTCACTGTATTAGTAGCTAAGTTTAAATTTAGAAAGAAGAGTGATAGTGTATTTATTGCTCTTCAAATGCTAAAAAGTACAAACTAAAAGGTATATAGTGACTAAAAAAAAGAGCTTCCCACTACGAATTAATGAAGACGTATTTCTTGCCATGCAGCGCTGGTCAGATGATGAGTTACGTAGTTTAAATGCGCAAATTGAGTTTGTTTTGCGAAAAGCATTAGTCGACAGTGGACGAGTAAAGCTAACCCAAAAAGTAGTTACAGAGTTAGTTGATGACGTGGAAAAGAAATCATAAAGTTAAGGAATAGTAATGAAACAACTCATGATACTGTTTTGCCCAATTTTAATGTTATCTGCCTGCTCTCCGGCGACTGATAGCAATAAAGAAAGCCTTGAAAGTGAAAGCTCTCAACATCAAAGCTCTCAAAACCAAAACTCGCAAAGTTCAAGTCCCCAAACCGCAACCTCCGCTGATAACAAAGACCTAAAGTATGAAAAGCTTGATAAATACCTCGAACTACTTGAAGAGCATAATAAGCTTATGGGCACTGTTGCTATTCGAAAGGATGGAGAGTTAGTTTACGAAAAAGCCATCGGATACGCAGATGTAGAAAATAATATTAAAGCAGGTGTTAATAGCAAATTTAGAGTTGGTTCTATCACTAAGTCCTTTACTGCTGTATTAGTCATGCAAATGGTTGAGGAGGGTAAACTTTCGTTATCTCAAAAACTTTCAGAATTTTACCCAGCAATCCCAAATGCCAAAGAGATTACGATAGAGCAATTACTTGCACATAAATCGGGTATTTTTAATTTTACCAATGCGCCACAATATCCTTCCTACATGGAAACGAATAAATCAAAGGAGGAATTGTTAGAAATAATTTCAGTATTTCCACCTGATTTCACACCAGGTGAAAAGTTCTCATATTCAAATTCAAACTATGTGCTGTTAGGTTTTATTTTAGAAGATTTAAGTAATGAAACCTATGCAGACCTAATCGCTAATAAAATAGCGAAGCCACTTGGCCTAAACAACACTTATGTAGGTGAAAGTATAGACACCAAGAACCACGAGGTGTTGTCATATCGGTTTGTAGGAGAGTGGAGCAAAGCCACGGAAACTAGCATGACGATTCCTTTAGGCGCTGGTGCAATGGTAAGCACTGCGGCTGATATTAGTGCATTTTTTCATGCATTGGAAACGGGGAAGTTAGTTAACATGGACTCCTTGTCAAAAATGAAGAAGGCTGGCGAATATGGCTTAGGAATGATGTCTTATCCGTTTTACGACAAAGTTGGCTTTGGTCATAATGGAGGTATTGATGGTTTTGTTTCTAATGGCGGCGTTATTGAAGGTGAGGGTTTAGCAATAGCGGTGTTGTCTAACGGCGTTAACTATACCTTTAATGATGTTTTAGTGGCTTTGTTAAGTACGCATTTTGATAAGCCATTTGAATTGCCAGTGTTTAAAAAGCACAAGCCGGTATCTGATCAACTTGATTTAAGCGTTTATGAAGGCGAATATGAATCAGAGCAAATCCCATTAAAAATAACCGTATTTATTGAAAATGAAGTGTTAATGGCGCAAGCGACAGGACAAGATGCTTTTATTTTAGAGCCTAGCTTTGAGCATGGATTTGCATTTAAACCTGCGGGTATTTTAATGGAGTTTGAACCTGAAAAAAACAGGTTCACTTTAAATCAAGGTGGTGGCAAGTTTAACTTCACTAAGATTTAGGCTCACTAGCCTTAACTCTTAACCAAAGTTCTTCCATTTCATCTAGAGACATATCTGACAGAGGTGTTGAGTGCTCTTCCGCGAGCTGCTCAACGCCTTTGAAGCGTCTTGAGAACTTGTCATTTGCCTGCCGAGTTATTTGTTCAGGGTTTAGCCCTAAATGCCTAGATACATTTGTTAAAGCAAAAAACAAATCGCCAAGCTCATCTGCAATACGCTCTTTGTTGGTATTACTGTTATTTTTCTCTTTGTTTTTTTCTATTTCAATACGAAGCTCAGCAATCTCTTCTTCTACTTTATCTAGTGCTCCGTTTACATCGGGCCAATCAAAACCAACATGAGCAACACGTTTTTGAATTTTATAAGCTCTATTTAGAGCAGGCAATGCATTAGGAATATCATCGAGAACTGAGGTTTTACTCTGTTTAGAATTAGCATTTCGTTCTTGTGTTTTTATCTGTTCCCAGTTGTATTTTATTTCACTGTCATTCAACGTTTGGTTTGAAAGTTCACCAAAAACATGAGGATGACGGCGAATAAGCTTTTCGCACATGAGGCTGGCAATTTTTTCAAAATCAAAAAGTTCTTGCTCTTTTCCAAGCTGAGCATAAAACACCACTTGGAATAAAAGATCGCCAAGCTCTTTTGGCAACTCTTCAAAGTCTTCCTGCTCTATAGCTTCAGCAACTTCATATGCTTCTTCTAATGTATGCGGGACAATGGTTTTAAAGGACTGTTTTAAATCCCATGGACAACCGCCGTTTGGATCTCGCAGTTGAGACATGATCCATATTAGTTTGTCGATAGCGGGCTTGTCGGTGTTCATCATATTTTAAATTCTCTGTATTCGTTAAAAAGCTCTAAAACTTAAGACCCTATGACCTTTTAACTTTCATGACTTCTTCTACTTGGCTTATTTTATCTAGTACTCTATTAAACGCACTCAAATTATAAACCTCTAACTTTAAGCCCATAGTCACTACTTGGTTGTTTACGTCTGAGTCGGTGCTCATTGCCAAAACGTTTACTTTGTCATTGGCTAAAATAGTGGTGATGTCGCGTAATAATCCGCTTCGGTCGTTGGCAAATATTTTTACGTTAGCAACAAAACCACCAGAGTATTGTTCGGCCCAAGATGCTTCAATAAATCGCTCAGGGTGCTCATCCATCACTATCTTAAATTGTTCGCAATCCGAGCGATGTATTACTACGCCTCTGCCTTGTGTAATGTAACCAACAATGTCATCACCCATGATTGGATTACAACAGCCGGCCAGTTGATTCATTAAATTGCCAACACCATGTAAAACCACGCCATTTTGGTTTTTCTTAGACTTTTTCCGAGGCTTTTGAATTAACCTAGGATCAATCTCCGGCTTAGGTTGATTGGTTGCCTTTGATTCGATGTAATTAATAACTTGGTATAAGCGAACGTCACCTGCGCCTATAGCGGCAAGGAGATCATCTAGTGAGTTCATATTAAAGCGCACAACCGCGTGTGAGGTTTCGCTCCAATCAATATCTAAACGGTTAAGCTCGTGCTCAACCATTTGTTTACCTTCAACAATATTTTTATCTTTGTCTTGCTGTTTAAACCAGGTTTGAATTTTTGCACGCGCTCTAGAAGAGTGAACATAATCTAAGTTAGGGTTTAACCAATCACGTTTAGGGTTTGGCTCTTTGCCGGTAATGATCTCAATTTGATCGCCGGTTTTAAGCTGGTAAGTAAAAGGAACGATTCGGTTAAATACTTTAGCACCAATGCAACGATGGCCAACATTTGTATGCACATAATAAGCAAAGTCTAACGGCGTTGAGCCACTTGGTAAGTCAACAACATCACCGTCAGGTGTAAATACATAAACCCGATCTTCAACAACCTGATTATGAAGCTCTTCAGCAAAGTCGTTGGTATCGGCCATCTCCTCTTGCCATTGCAGTAACTTTCTTAGCCACGCAATTTTCTCTTCATAACTCGACATCTTAACGTGTTTGTTTTTGCTGTCGCTTTCTTTGTATTGCCAATGTGCAGCAACACCTAACTCGGCTTCTTCGTGCATTTCTTGCGTTCGAATCTGAATTTCTATTGGTTTACCGTGCGGACCAATAATCACTGTATGAATAGACTGATAACCATTTGGCTTAGGTGTTGCTACATAGTCATCAAACTCAGAAGGAATATGTCGCCAGTTCGTATGTATAACACCTAATGCACCATAGCAGTCTTGTAGTTTGTGAGTAACCACTCGCACTGCGCGGATATCAAATAGTTGAGAAAATTCGTAGTCTTTCTTTTGCATCTTTTTATAGATGCTATAAATGTGTTTTGGACGGCCATAAACCACAGCCTCGACTCCAATGTCCGTCATTTTTTCAGACAAGCTATTCACGAAGTCTTCTAAGTACTGTTGTCTGTCAGCACGTCTTTCTTCAAGGCTAGAAGCAATGTTTTTATAAACCGTAGGCTGCAGATATCTAAATGAATAGTCTTCCAGTTCCCACTTTAACTGACCAATACCAAGCCGATTGGCTAGTGGTGCAAATATGGTTTGAGTTTCTTTGGCGGCTAATACACGAGTTTCCTCATCGCCACTTTTAATATCTCTTAGGTAAACAACTTGCTGACTTAACTTGATTACAACCGCTCGTACATCTTCCACCATTGCCGTTAACATGCGACGGATTTTTTCAGCTTGAGCTGCAGAGTGTTTTATACGAGATGACAACAAGCCTAAATTTGCCATTTTACGCACTGAGTCAAGCAGCGCTAAGGTAGAGCTACCAAACTTGTTAGTGATTTTTTCTTTGAGTTTTTTGTCAGTTGCTTGAGGGCCATAATACGGATACAGCAGAGCAGCAATTAGGCTTTCGTCATCCATGCTTAGCTCAAGCATGATCTCAACAATTTGTAAGCCATGGCGGACAAAGTCAGTATCATGGACTTTATGCGCTTTCGGCGATTGTTGCTCGGCAAGTAGCCAATTTACGCCATTGCCAATTACCTCTACCGTGTGTGATTCGAGGCCCGTGTTCATCAGCCACTCATTTATGTCGTGACTGGATAATACGTTTTCTAAATTGTGAACTCGGGTAACTGAAACCACACCTATTCCTTACTTCATTTTTCTAATAACACCATAGCTTCCATATGAGCCGTATTTGGAAACATATTAAGAATGCCGGCTTTTTTCAACTGATAATCTGCCGCTAGCAGTATTTTTAAGTCTCTTACCATAGTAGTTGGATTACAAGATATATATAAGATTTGTTTAGGTTTTATTTTAGGGATCGTTTGCATAACGGCCAAAGCGCCATCTCGCGCCGGGTCTAGCAATAATTTATCTATCGGTTTAAGCCAGGTTGGCGGGCGTTTTTCGTCAAAAACAGAAAGGTCAGCTTGATAAGCTTCAACATTCGTTAAGTCATTTAATTGAGCGTTATGTTTAAGCTGTTTTACCATGTTGCTAACACCTTCCACGCCAATCACTTGTTTACTGCGTTTTGCTAGCGGCAAAGTAAAGTTACCTACACCACTAAATAAGTCTAAAACCGTGTCGTTTGCAGTTGGTTTTAGCCAATCCATTGCTTGTTGAACCATTTGGTCATTGACGGCTTTATTTACCTGAATGAAATCTTTAGGCGAAAACTCAAATTTTACATTATCCGTTGAATAATGAAGTTGTTCACCATTGGCCGCGCTATGTTGATGTAAAACGTCATAGCGACTATCACTATATTCAACAATTAGGTGCACATTAAGGCCAACAGCAAAGTCTATAAGGCGTTGCTGGTCAGCAAGGGAAAGCACTTCAGTAGCGCGTAAAATAGCGCATTGATAATCATCTAAGTCAAAAAGTTGGATGTGCGTAAGGTTTTGTCCAGTCTCCAGCTCCAATAACGTTGGTTTAATGGTTAAGGCTATTCTTTCCAGTGTCGGGGCTAAAATTGCGCAACTGTTGATGTCTACAATATGTTTAGATTTAGACTCTCTAAAACCTAACGTAAGCTTTTTCTTGCCCGTCCACCACAATGCAAGCCTTGCTGCGCGGCGGTAACCCCAAGATTCGCTTGTAATAGCTGGTTGCCAAACACCTTCGATAGAGCCTAATTGCTTTTCCATTAATTGTTTTAATACGCTTTCTTTTTCAGTAACTTGATCTTCATTAGCTAAATACTGCAACTGACAACCGCCACAAGTGCCAAAGTGCTCACATTCTGGGGCTATGCGTTTTTCACTTTCTTCGATAATTTCTATGATTTGCCCCTGAAGGACCTTATCAGTATAAGTAAGAGGTTTTATTTTGGCTGTTTCACCAGTTAATAAGCCGGGAACAAAAGCAACTTTGCTATGCGGGTTAGACACAATTGACTTCAAACTTAAGTCATACTTTTCGGCAACACCATTAAATTGAGCGAGCTGTTTACCAGCGGAAGCGTGCTTTCTTGATTTAAGTTGTTTAGTCGGCTTGAAAAATTTCGCCATTGTTTGTGTACCCGCTTTGAGTTAAGTTAGATAAATACTAAAAAGAAACGTTATTATACTCGAAAAAACCGAATGAAATCTCACCTTTCCATGCGTCATTGGGCGTTTGTTGTCATTATTTTACCAACTCTGTTCATCAGCCTGATTTTAGGTAGTATTTTAATTTATAAAAGACATACAGAACTTGAGAATGTATTAATCGAAAGAGGTTTATCTCTTGCAGAGCCACTGGCTATGTTAGCGGGAAAATCTATTCAGCAACAAGATAATGAATTTTTAAGTCGTTCTCTTGATTTAGCTCATCGACGAGGTAGCCCTGCAGTCAATAATATCTCTGTTTTTACAGCCGACCACAGATTAGTTGTATCTACTAATGAACATGTTGATATTAGAGAAACTAAGTTATCAAAAGGTAAAACGGTTTCCTCTAAAAGCACCGTTGAGCGTTACGGCGATATTGTATTTGTTAGAACGCCAATTTGGGGAGAGAACTTAGACAGCTCAAAAGCCTTTGTTATTAAAGGCGATGAACGTACCCTCTACGGTTACTTGGTCTTAGAACTAAGTAGGAACAAGGTATTACTTCAGCAACAGTCTTCACTCCTGCTCATGATCAGCATTTTGATCATCGCTTTATTTGTTAGCTTCGCATTTGCGCAATACTTTATTAAACGACTAATCAACCCGATACATAAAATAAATAACGTTATCAATAAAATTGTTCAAGGCGATACAAAAGTACGTTCAACAGAACTTTACCTAGCCGAGCTCAACACCTTGAGAGACGGTATTAATACATTAGGTAAAAAAATACATTTAGCTAATGAACAGGCTGAACACAATATTAGTGAGCATACTCAAGAGCTAACTCAAACAGTCGAGCTACTCGAGATTCAAAATGTAGAACTAAGCATTGCAAGAAAAGACGCCCAAACGGCAAATAATGTTAAATCTCAATTTTTAGCCAATATGTCACATGAATTGAGAACACCATTAAACGGGGTTCTTGGGTTTACTCGACAGCTGAAAAAAACGCCGTTAAATGATAACCAGAGTGACTTTTTAGAAACCATTGAATCATCTGCGAAAAATTTACTCAGGATTATTAACGACATACTCGATTTTTCGAAGCTAGATGCGGGGAAAATGGAGCTAGAATCTATTCCATTTTCTCTAAGAGATACTGTCAACGATGTCATGACGCTGATGGCTCCCACTATTTTTGACCGCGGAATCGATGTTCATTTAGGAGTAGAGTCATCTACACCAGATTCTTTAAGAGGAGACCCAGACCGAATTAAACAGGTTCTCCTAAATTTAATGGGTAACGCTTTAAAATTTACTCATCAGGGTTTTATCCGTTTAGATGTGCAATATAAAGGCGGTGATGAACATGGTCACAAAATTAAATTTGTTGTTTCTGATACAGGAATCGGCATTGATAAAACCGTTATCCAAAAGTTGTTCTCTGTGTTTGAACAAGCGGACAGTTCAGTCACCCGTCGTTTTGGCGGAACAGGTTTAGGTTTAAATATTTGTAAAAAACTCATTGAAGCTATGGGCGGGAATATCAGTGTTAAGAGTGAAAAGGACCAGGGCAGTAGCTTCTATTTTGACATCGTTGTTAAAGAAAATAACATAAGCGTTGCCGAACCCATTGATGTTGCGGACATCGCAGGGAAACGAATTTTAGTATTTGATAATAATGAACAGTCGTTAAATGACATTAATTTATTATTGTCGGATTTTACTGAGCTTCAAATCACAACCTGTGAAAACCAAGCTAACTTCTCTAAATGGTTAAAAGAGCCTTTTGATGTGGTTTTAATCTCTAGGAACGTTTCTCCAAGTACAATCGGACTGTTACAACAGTTTGTATCTGAAGCAAAAGAGAACTGCGAAAATGTTATCGCAATGATAGGTAGTATTTCGCCTAATTTAAAAGAAGCCCTCATTGGTTCTGGCGCAACAGCTTGTGTAAGTAAACCGATAAACCACAAAAAGTTGATAGATAGCCTAAGCGCACCTTTTAGAACTTATCAACAAACTGAGCAAACCAAGTCTATTTCTTTTAACGGCTTGAAGGTTTTAGCGGTTGATGACAATAAGTCTAACTTAAAATTGTTAACCACTATTTTGACAGAGATGTCGGTCGTCGCAGATACGGCATATGATGGTTTGCAGGCAGTTGAAATGGCGAGGAAGTATCGCTATGACGCAATTTTTATGGATGTGCAAATGCCTATAATGGACGGTATTACAGCTTGCCGTGAAATTAGATCTTCGTCATTAAATGAAGATATACCTATTATTTCAGTTACTGCGCATGCAACTGCCGATGAGCAGGTCACTATTTCTGAATGTGGCTTTAACGACTATTTAGCTAAGCCCATTGATGAACAGGTTTTACGCCAGATACTTATTGAGTTCTCCGGTGACGCATATAATGTTTCAAACAATAAAGCGGCAAAGCAAGATGCAGTCTTAAAGAGTGGTGCCGCGCCAGATTTTGCAGGGTTCCATCACATTAACTGGCCTATGGCATTAGAAAGAGCAGCTGGCAAACGAGACTTAGCAATACAGATGCTTGATATGTTGATTAAGAGTATTCCTGATACAATTGACCAAATTAATGCTGGTTTAGCGTCTAACTCTGTTGATGATGTGCTTACCGCCGTTCACAAATTTCATGGCGCTTGTTGTTACACTGGGTTGCCAAAAATAAAGAGTTTAGCTGAGCAAATAGAAATTAACTTAAAAGCAAATCGACAAACTAAGAATGTAGAGCCTGAATTGTTTGAATTGTTAGATGAGATTGAGTTGTTAAGAAATGAATCAATGAGCTGGCAACTCAGCTAAATTATTTTTTCCTATGGCTCATCAGGCGTTCAAGAGACTGTCTTAGCTTTTCGTCACTTGATTTTGAAATGGTTAAAATAGAATTTGCCGCGTCATCTGGAATAAAAGAAGACTTAGTAACCTTTTTTTCAACTGCGCTTTTAGATTTTGCAGTAGACTTTAAGTTATTTAAAAGTGTACTTCTTGGACTCACTTTCATTTCAACCGTAACGGTACCGGGATTGATTTCGCGTCTCACGTGCGAGAGAATGTTAGATTGGTGCATTTTAAACGCCGTTGCTATAGTTGCAGATGGTGTTTCTAAATAAAGTATTGAGTTTTTAAAGTTGCTTACAATGATATTTTGCGCGATATTGTCGCCCAAAATAGAAACAAGTAGCGTTTGAATGGCTCGAAAATTGCTGGTTTGTTGTTGGTAATTAACTAAATTTGAACTGGCTTTGTCATGCGACATTAAATCAGATAGAGATTTTGGTGATTTCACAACAATTAATCCATAAAACTAGGTAGTATTTAATGAGTTTAACACTTATTTACAAAGGAAAGAATGTTAGCTTTAAGGTCAAAATGCCTAAAGCGCAATGGCTTCCTATTGCCGCTATTTTCCTGATTGCTACTGTTTGGTTTATAAGCTCTTCGTTAATTAACAATAACGACACTGATCATGTAAGGGAGCAATTGCTCCTAGCTCAAAAAGAATATAGCGATGAAAAACAGCAGCTCATGGGCTTAAAACGCCAAGCAGAGCACCAATTAAGTGCGTTGACGCTAAAGCTGGGTGAAATAAAAGGTCAGGTTAATAGGCTAGACGCCGTGGCTAGTCGAGTTGCTACACAAGCAAATATTCCTGCAGAAGAGTTTAATTTTGATTTAGAGTCGAGTGTTGGCGGGCCAAACTCAGAAACAGCTAGCGATGTTATGACCAGCGTTGATGGCTTGTTTTCAGAGATGGAAGAGATGCTTGTTAAGCTTGACGGTCAAGAAAGACGAATGGCAGTACTTGAATCCATATTAATGAATACCCATATAGAAGAGGAAATATTTGTTTCTGGCCGACCGATAAAGTCTGGTTGGTTATCCTCTTATTTTGGCGTCCGTAAAGACCCGTTTACTAGTATGCCTGCAATGCACAAAGGCTTAGATTTTGCCGGTGATGAAGATGCAGATGTTGTAGCAACAGGGGCAGGCGTGGTAACGTGGGCAGATAGTCGCTTCGGTTACGGAAATTTGGTCGAAATTGACCACGGTGATGGCGTGGTTACTCGATATGGTCACAATAAATCTTTATTGGTTAGTGTAGGTGACATAGTTACTAAAGGCCAAACGGTCGGAAAAATGGGCAGTACGGGTCGTTCAACAGGCCCCCATGTTCATTACGAAGTGTTAAAACGCGGTAAACAAATTGACCCATTGCCTTATGTTTACCGAAAAGCAGACTAGTTAAATTTATAAACCAGGATTGGTAACTATCTAGTTGAACAGGAACTAAACAGTCGGCATAGCCGATTGTTTTCATTATAAGAACAGTCAGAAGTAAAGCTGAAAAATATGATCTCTTCACTATTAACAAAATTATTCGGTAGCCGAAATCAACGTACGCTAAAATCCTTAAATAAAATCGTAAAAGCGATTAATGCTCTTGAGCCTCAATTTGAGAGTTTATCAGATGCTGAATTAAAAAATAAAACCGTTGAGTTTCGTACTCGACTTGCTGAAAACGAATCCCTAGATGATATCTTGCCAGAAGCTTTTGCTACTGTGCGTGAAGCTAGCCGACGAGTTTTTGAAATGCGTCATTTTGACGTGCAAATGATTGGTGGTATGGTTTTAAATTCAGGTAGTATTGCTGAAATGCGTACTGGTGAAGGTAAAACGTTAACTGCAACCTTACCTGCATATTTAAACGGCTTAACCGGCAAAGGCGTTCACGTTATTACGGTGAATGACTATCTTGCAAGCCGTGACTCTGAGTATAACCGTCCACTTTTCGAATTTTTAGGAATGAGCGTTGGTTGTAACATTCCTGGAATGAACCACGAAGAGAAAAAAGCCGCTTACCAAGCAGATATTACTTACGGTACCAACAATGAATTTGGCTTTGATTACCTGCGCGACAATATGGCATTCAGTGCCGATGAACGTGTTCAGAAAAGCCTTAACTTTGCCTTAATTGATGAAGTTGATTCAATCTTAATTGATGAAGCTCGTACGCCGCTTATTATTTCTGGACCGGCTGAAGATAATTCAGAAATCTACATTGAAATTAATAAAATTGTTCCGCTACTTGAACGTCAAGAAAAAGAAGACGAAGAAGGTGTTGAAGGCGATGGCGATTACACTGCCGATGAAAAGTCTAAACAAGTTTATCTAACTGAACGTGGTCAAATCCGTGTAGAAGAAATTTTACGTGAAGCGGGTGTGATTGCAGAAGATGACTCACTATTCAGTGCAACTAACATTCCTTTATTACATAATGTTTATGCGGCTTTACGTGCTCACATAATGTATCAAAAAGATGTGGATTACATTGTTAACGGCGACGAAGTTGTCATTATCGATGAACACACTGGCCGTACAATGGAAGGGCGTCGTTGGTCTGAAGGTTTACACCAAGCTGTAGAAGCAAAAGAAGGTGTGAAAATTCAAAATGAAAACCAAACTTTAGCGTCTATTACTTTCCAGAACTTCTTCAGAATGTACGACAAGCTATCTGGTATGACAGGTACAGCTGATACAGAAGCATTCGAATTCCAACAAATTTATGGGCTAGATACAGTTGTAATACCAACCAATAAACCAATGGTTCGTAATGACATGACTGATTTAGTTTATCTAACTCAGCTAGAAAAATATCGTGCGATTATTACCGATATTAAAGACTGTCAAGATCGTGGCCAGCCTGTGCTTGTAGGTACGGTTTCTATTGAATCTTCTGAGTTACTTTCTCAGTTACTGAAGAAAGATAAAATAAAACACTCGGTATTAAACGCAAAACAGCACGAAAAAGAAGCTCAAATTGTTGAAGATGCTGGTCGTTCAGGCTCAGTTACAATTGCGACTAACATGGCCGGTCGTGGCACCGATATTGTTTTAGGTGGCAACTGGAATGCTGAAGTTGCACGTCTTAAGAATCCAACAGACCAACAGATTGAACATATTAAATCTGAGTGGAAAAAACGCCATGATGATGTAATCACCGCGGGTGGTTTACATATTATTGGTACTGAACGTCACGAGTCTCGCCGTATCGATAATCAGTTACGTGGTCGTTCTGGTCGTCAAGGTGACGCAGGTTCATCACGTTTCTATCTTTCAATGGAAGATACGCTAATGCGTTTATTCGCATCAGACAGAGTAACTGGCATGATGCGTAAGCTAGGTATGGAAGAGGGTGAAGCAATTGAGCATCCTTGGGTAAACAAAGCCATTGAAAATGCACAGCGCAAAGTAGAAGCCCGTAACTTTGATATTCGTAAGCAATTACTTGAGTACGATGATGTTGCTAATGATCAGCGTAAAGTTATTTACTCACAGCGTGATGAATTACTTGAAGATGGTGATATTGGTGAAGTGATTGAAAGCATTCGTCGTGACGTTGTTGCAACAGTACTTGATAGCCATATTCCGCCACATTCTCTTGAAGAAATGTGGAGCTTAGAAGCGTTAGAAGAACAGTTATCAGCTGACTTTGGCGTTGATATGCCAGTGCGTAAATGGCTAGAAGAAGACAAGAATTTACACGAAGAAACGTTGAAGCAACGTATTAGCGAAGAAATTGACGCTATGTATGCTGAAAAAGAGCTGCATGTTGGTGCTGAAGTTATTCGCCACTTTGAAAAAGCGGTTATGCTTCAAAGCTTAGACCAACACTGGAAAGAGCATTTAGCTGCTATGGATCACCTTCGTCAAGGTATTCACTTACGTGGTTATGCCCAAAAGAACCCTAAACAAGAATATAAGCGTGAATCGTTTGAGCTATTTAGCACAATGTTAGAGCAGCTTAAAATTGAAGTAATTAAAGTTCTTTGTCGTGTTCAAGTTAAAGCAGAAGAAGATGTTGAAGCCGTTGAAGAACAGCGTAGACAAGCAGAAGCTGCGGACCTTGAGTTCCAACACGAGTCATCTAACCAGTTAGCTTCAGAAGAGCAAACAGAGGTTAATGTTACAAGTCGAGTTAAAGTTGGCCGTAACGACCCTTGCCCTTGTGGTTCAGGTAAAAAATATAAACAATGTCACGGTAAGTTAAGCTAACGCTCATCTCGCTTAACAACATTGATAAAAAGGTGAGCTTAGCTCGCCTTTTTTGTTTCTTGCATTTAATAAAAGAGTTAAAGAATGACAATCGTTAACGGTAAAACTAAAACCGAACAAAAGGTCGTTAGAGTCGCGGCTGCCATCATTCAGCAAGGTGACTGCTTTTTGCTAAGCAAGCGGCTTGACCATTTACACCAAGGTGGTAAGTGGGAATTCCCAGGCGGTAAAATTGAGCTAAACGAAACAGTTTCTGCAGCGTTAGTTCGCGAGTTACAAGAAGAGCTTGGTATTACGGCCACTCATCAATCTGATTTTCATGAGCTAGTCTTTGATTACCCGGAAAAGCGAGTTCAGCTTTATTTTCAACTGGTTACCGAGTTTAACGGCGAGCCAGAGGGTAAAGAGGGCCAAGCAGTGCAGTGGTTTAGTAAAAAAGAGCTGTTAACCTTGCCATTTCCTGATGCGAATAAACCAGTATTAGCTATGCTAGAAACACAATTATAACCCTATGTTTTGACCTAATTAGCAAACCATTAATTGAGTAGATACACTAATATTGTTACACTTCGGCGCAATTTTGAGTCGTTTTAAATTTAAAGGTTATTATAAAATTCATGTTTGAGATCAACCCGGTTCTAAATCAATTAGCTGATATTCGCGAACGTACTGAAGTACTTCGGGGGTACCTTTGACTACGCTGCTAAAAAAGAGCAGTTAGAAGAAGTTAGTGGCGAGTTAGAAGATCCAAATGTATGGAACGATCCTGCTAAAGCGCAAGCACTAGGCAAAGAGCGCTCTATGCTAGAGGCTATTGTTAAAACCATAGATGACCTTGACCAAGGCTGTGAAGACGTTGATGGCCTTATTGAACTAGCGCAAGAAGCAGAAGATGAAGAAACTTTTGAAGAAGCGCAGTCTGAATTAAACGATTTAGAACAAAAGTTAGAGCAACTAGAATTCAGAAGAATGTTCTCTGGTGAACTTGATGGCAGCGACGCCTATATAGATTTACAGGCGGGCTCTGGCGGCACAGAAGCGCAAGACTGGTGTAATATTTTACTTCGTATGTATTTACGTTGGTGCGAAGCCAAAGGCTTTAAGACAGAACTTATTGAAGTGACAGATGGTGATGTTGCCGGTATTAAAGGCGCAACTATTCGAATTAGCGGTGAGTATGCCTTTGGTTGGGCAAGAACAGAAACTGGTGTGCATCGTTTAGTACGAAAGTCGCCATTTGATTCAAACTCTCGACGCCATACTTCTTTTGCGTCTGCTTTTGTTTATCCAGAAGTGGATGACAACATTGATATTGATATCAATACTTCAGATTTAAAAATAGATACATATCGAGCGTCAGGTGCGGGTGGTCAGCACGTAAACACCACCGATTCAGCGGTTCGTATTACTCACGTACCAACGAATACGGTAGTGCAATGTCAGAACGAGCGCTCACAGCATAAAAACAAAGACCAAGCGATGAAGCAGTTAAAAGCAAAGCTTTATGAGTTGGAAATGCTTAAGCAAAACGAACAAAAACAAGCAGCTGAGGACAATAAATCGGATATCGGTTGGGGCAGTCAAATTCGTTCATACGTTTTAGACGACTCACGCATTAAAGATTTAAGAACAGGTGTTGAAAGTCGTAACACGCAGGCTGTCTTGGATGGCGGTTTGGACAAATTTATTGAAGCAAGCTTGAAAGCTGGGCTATAAGACTTTAAATAAATCGTGCAAGTAAGTCTGTTAAGTATTAATTAGACAGTAGTACAGACTTACACTAAAAAATAAATAGTACATAAATCATTAGATTAATCATTTTACGGTAATTGAGAACATAAATGACTGAACAAACTCAAGACGCGAACAAACTCATTGCAGAGCGTCGTGCAAAGTTAGAAAACATCCGCGAAAACTGCTCGGCTAATGCACATCCAAACAAATTTCGTCGTGAACATTACAGCGACGACCTTCAACAAGAGTTTGGTGAGTTCGAAAAAGAAAAGCTAATTGAAATGGATACAAAAGTATCTATTGCTGGCCGTATTATGGCAAAGCGCGGTCCGTTCATGTTATTACAAGACATGAAAGGGCGCATTCAAGCCTATGCCGCAAAAGACGTTCAGAAAGATCTAAAAGAAAAATACGGTGTATTAGACATTGGCGACATCATTGGTGTTTCTGGTGCTTTACATAAGTCTGGAAAAGGCGACTTATACGTTAATATGGAAAGCTACGAGCTTCTGACTAAGTCTCTTCGCCCATTACCAGAAAAGTTTCATGGTCTAACGGACCAAGAAGCTAAGTATCGTCAACGTTATGTTGATTTGATCACAAACCAAGATACTCGTAAAACATTCGTGATCCGTTCTAAAGTAGTAGAAGGCATCCGCCGCTTCTTAGCAGAACGTGAATTTATGGAAGTAGAAACACCAATGCTTCAAGTTATCCCTGGTGGTGCAACTGCGCGTCCATTCATTACTCATCATAATGCAATGAGCCGTGACATGTACCTTCGTATCGCGCCAGAGCTTTATTTAAAGCGTTTAGTTGTTGGTGGTTTTGAGCGTGTGTTCGAAATAAACCGTAACTTCAGAAACGAAGGTCTTTCAACTCGCCATAATCCTGAATTCACAATGATTGAATTTTATCAGGCGTATGCTGATTACAATGACTTGATGGACTTAACAGAAGAAATGTTACGTACCGTTGCTAACAACGTATTAGGTTCAGCCGTTGTAATTAACACGGTTAAAGATTCAGAAGGTAACGTTGTTGAAACAAAAGAGTATGACTTCGGACAGCCGTTCACTCGCTTAACAATGTCTGATGCGGTCCTTAAATATTACGATGAAGCGGCTAATAACCCTGAGTGGGCTGCTGCAATTAAAGATCCAGAAAACAACCTAGACACGTTAAAAGTTATTGCTAAACAGCTTCATATTAAAGAGCCTGAAGTTGACGGTATTTGGGGTGCAGGTAAATACCTTTGTGAGATTTTTGAAGCAACAGCGGAAGAGCAACTAGATCAACCAACGTTTATTACAGGCTACCCGTGGGAAGTATCTCCATTAGCTCGTCGTAATGATGAAAACGCGTTTATCACAGACCGTTTTGAATTCTTTGTTGGTGGCCGTGAGCTTGCAAATGGTTTCTCGGAGCTAAATGACGCTGAAGACCAAGCAAACCGCTTTAAGAAACAAGTTGAAGAAAAAGATGCCGGCGACATTGAAGCAATGCACTTTGACGAAGACTACATTCAAGCTCTTGAATATGGTTTACCGCCAACGGCGGGTGAAGGTATTGGTATCGATCGTTTAGTAATGTTGTTTACTGATTCACCAACCATTAAAGACGTTATCTTGTTCCCGCACATGAAACCAGTTGCGAACAATGATCAAAACGAAGAAGACGCTGAATAAGTCGTTTATTTAGCCGAACAAACTTAGCCATAAGGGTTTAATTATCATTTAGTTAAACTCTTAGAGGCTCGATAGGAAAGGAGCGCTTGTCGCTCCTTTTTTTGTTTAACGCAAAAAAGTCATGACATTTGTCACATCAAATTAGTGACAAACCTCTCTAATATTATCTCCGCTTTTCTTCAATACTAATCCTGAACTTAAAAACAGGAGAAACACCATGAAAGCAATTAATAAAAATACAAAAATCGCAGTGACATGTTTATCAATATTTGCCAGCTTAGTTATGTCGACTAAAGCATTTTCTGGCCAAGTAGAAATAAACCAAATTGAAGAAGCAGCTAGTGTGCTTAATGTAGCAGAGCTTAAAGTAATGAGTGAAAGCTTTGCAGGATACGACAAAGCGTTGGGGCTTTACCGCTTGGGGCTAAGTCACAGTTTAATGGGTGACAACGAATCAGCGAAAGTTGCTATTGATGCATCTATGGTTGTTCTTGAAGAGCTAGCTGAAGAAGAGTCAAACAATGTTGAAGTAAAAGCATTATTGGCACAGGTATATGGATTTAAAATATCTTTAGAGCCGTTAAAGGGGGCTTACTATGGAATGAAATCGGGTAGCTTGCTTAACGAAGCTGAGTCACTAGCCGCATCAAACCCAAGAGTACAGTTAGTAAAAGGTATTGCTAAGTACAATACACCGCCTATGTTTGGTGGCGGACAAGATGACGCTAAAGAAGCCTTTGAAAAAGCAATTGTCGCATTTGAAGATGATGAATACTCAAACTTTCATTGGGGTGAGGCAGAAGCTTACACTTGGTTAGGGCTTATCAAACATCAACAAGGTGACAAAGCATCAGCTCAAGCTGATTGGGAGAAAGCGCTTACAATCAACCCTAATTATGGTTGGCCAAAAATGTTGTTGGAAAAAAAATAAGTAAATAAATTGGTGACTTACTGATAGGGTAAGTCACTGAATTAAAATTAATAAAGAGATTACCTTAAGTGAGTATAACGATATGAACTCTGAAGCCAGCAAGTCATTCATCATTCCTCCGATAGCTAATACGGCAGTAGCTAAATGGTCCTACTTTTCTCTTATATTTTCGATTTTCTACTTTTTTAATGTGATTGCAAATTTTGAGGCTTATAGCGTTGCTAACTTAGCTGTAATAGCATTTATATATTTAACATTTATCGCTTTGTTTATACTTATAACTAGAGCTAATGAAGGCAAAGCAGCGCTGCTTATATTGTTAGTTATACTGCTATCAGGCATGGGGGCTTATTTTACGCCAGGCACTAGTGCTCTTTTCGGGTATGCTGCATTTTTTAGTGGCTTTTATTTCTCTAAATCACAAGGGCTGATTTTATTTTTGGCCAATATAGTCACTCAATTCTTAGCTGCTTATATATTTAATTACTGGAGCCCGTTTTTTCTTGGGCCAACATTAGTCATTTCATCAAGTTTGTTTGTTTATGGTGTGTTTAGTCAAAAAGAGTTTGTTTTCAACGCAGAGCAAGATGAGAAAAATCAACAAATCGAGCAAATCTCTACCATTGCTGAACGAGAGCGAATTGCACGAGATATGCATGACTTACTTGGGCATACACTATCTTCGTTAGCACTTAAGAGTGAGCTGTCGCAAAAGCTTATGGAGAAAAAACAGTTCGAAATGGCAGCACAAGAAATTGGCGAAGTAGCATCATTGGCAAGGACTTGTTTGTCTGAAGTTCGGCACGCGGTGTCGGGGTTAAAACAAACGGGCTTATCAGCAAAAATTATTAGCCTGGGTAAAGAGCTAGATGCGATGAATTTTAATGTGACCACTGATATTCAATATAAAAAGTTGGATGCTAAAACAGAGTCGGCACTGATTATGATTTTCAAAGAAGCGACGACAAATATCTTAAAGCATAGTAATGGCAATGAGGTACATTTTGCCATAAAACAGACTGATGATGATTTGAAAGTTACGATTTCAGATAACGGCACAGTAAGTAATATTAAAATAGGAAACGGCTTGCAAGGCATAAAAAGCAGAGTTGAAGAGTTAGACGGGACGTTTTACTGCAATAAAAACAAAGAAAACCATAACTTTACGCTTAGTATTATCTTAAAAAATGATGTAAACAGGGATGGGTTGGTCCAATGATAAACGTAGTGGTTGTAGAAGATCAGGCAATGGTGCGGGGGGCTATTAGTCGCCTTTTAACATTGGAAGATAATATTGATGTTGTTGGTGAAGCCGAAAACGGAGATGCGGCCATAGAATTATTAAGCCAGTTGCAAAACAGTAATCAGCGCGTAGATATCGTTCTTACGGATATAGAAATGCCTAACATGACCGGCATTGAACTAGCAGAAACCATTAAGATAGAGAAACCAGATATAAAAGTGGTGATAATGACTACGTTCTCTAAGTCCGGTTATATTAAACGTTCAATTAAGTTAGGAGTAATGGGGTTTGTTTTGAAGGAGTCTCCAATAGACGATCTTGTTCATGCATTAGAACAGGTTCACCTTGGTAGAAAAATTATAAATCCAGAATTAGCACTTATGGCTCTAGACGATAATGACCCATTAACGGACAAAGAACGCAAAGCAATTAAACTTGCTGGTGAAGGCCTTAAAACATCAGAGATTGCTAAAAAGTTGTATTTGTCTGAGGGCACTATAAGGAACTATTTATCAGAGGCAATTGCAAAGTTGAATGCGACCAATCGAATAGAGGCCGCACGAATTGCTAAGCAAAAAGGGTGGATTTAAGCTTAGTTCTTTAACTGAGTTAGTCACCCGCACTTTTTATTAACTGAGCTATATCATTAGCCCAATCGGTTTTTGGAAACTCTAAAAAGCGACCTAATTCAGTACCATCTTTATAAACAATAACGGTAGGTGTTTTTCTTATCGAATGTTTTATAGCTTCGTCTTTTGGATCTGACTTTGCTGTGTCTAAAGCATAAAAAGTAGGTTTTATATTTTGATTATTCACTTGTTCAAATAGTGAAATCAAGCGAGGGACTTCCCTTACACTGTCATGACACCATTCTCCAAAAAAGACCTTTACCTCAACAGGCGTAGCAACTGCTCGTAACGGCGCTAGATCTGCCGTGCTATAGCTGATGTCATCTTTATGTTTAGCAAATGATTTGAATTCTTTAAGGATAGTTGGGCCTGTAATTTCCCCCACATAAAATTCACTACTTGTGGCGTTGCAGCCAGTGGCCATAATTGATAGTAAAAGTGCAATAAGTGTTTTATTCTTCATAGATTAAACCTGATGTAATTTATACAGTGCTAACCATATTAAAACACATGGCACTGAAATGGTGGAATAAAAACTGATGAAAAAGAGTATCACGTTATGGATAACGGCAACATTGTTGGTGTTTTTTAGCTCATTTACTTGGTCAGCTAAAACTTACCTTACAACGGCTAAAGTTGATGTTTATGATGAGCCTTATGGCAATATTATTCAATCATGGCCTAGTCATACATTATTTACTTCTAATCAAGAAGATAACTTATGGATTAGAGTATCAGGTCACTTCCCTGAGGGCGAGTGGCAGTCAGTTTTTCCTATGTGGTACGTAAAATTTTCAGAAAACTTATCTCTTCAAAAACCTCAATCATCTAACGCGCCAGCAACTATTTTTCACGTAGAAGAAGATGAACTGGATAGCAACAAAAAAGGCGCGCAAGCTTATCGTTTGCTTGAGCAGGCGACTGTTTTTAATAGACTTGGTGAAGCGCTTGAAGTTTGGCCTAAAGGCAAAAGTTTTACTAGTGCCTATGAGAATGAAGATGCCCTTAAAGTAACCGGACACTTTCCTAACGGTTCTAGTTGGCAAGCAATGGCTGAGCCAGTTTGGATCATTAAACCTGTACGATTACAAAATAGAACACAGCCTAAAGCTATTGTTAGAAAGGAAAATACCAAGCGTCTTGTTATTATTGATAAGTCGGCATTTAATATGACGGTTTATGAACAGACTCCGGATTCACTTGAGGCAATATTGACAACGCCTGTAGCGCTTGGATACGACCGTTGCTTACCTAAGAGCCAAGGCGGAAAATGTTACTACACTCCAGAAGGTGAGTTTGAAGTTGAATTCAAGCTGTTTGATTCAGACGGAATAAAGTGGTGCATACCTAAAAAAATGGAGGCTGAATTTACCGATAAAATAGCACGTGGCGAAAGGTGTTGGCGTGGAATTATGGGACAACACGCTCTTCATTTTGGGGATTCATTGTTTTTGCATGGTACTTCAAACCCAGACTCAATTGGGAGCCGGACAACTCACGGGTGTGTAAGACTTCGTAATAGTGATATTGAATGGGTATATCGCTTGTTAGAAAACGGTGACAAGGTCATTATTACTTCAAACAAAGTAGAAATGGTGGCTAACCTAAAAGAGAAGCAACTAGAGGCGCTAGCGAATGCCAATGCCTCTAAAAAAGCGGCGGAAATTACGAAAGCCAAGGCTGCTGAGGTTAACGCACTAGAAGCTTCTAAAAACTCAAGTCCGCAGGAAAATTAAGGTTTAACCACTGGAAGCTGTTTTGCTTTCCAACCTAGCATGTCACCATCTAAGTGAACAAAACCTTTAATGCCATTTTTTCGCATCATTGCTTCTGCTTTATCCGCCCTGCGACCACTACGACAATAAACAACAATGGTTTTATTAATAGATTTTAGTTTGTCTAATTCATCAATAATCGCGTGATGCGGGATATTAATCGCACCTTCAATGTGGCCTTCTGCATATTCACTTGGCGAGCGAACATCAAGAACTTGATAATTTGTTTTGTTTTTTAAGTATTGTTCAGCGGAAATCTTAGGTGTGCTATTGGCGAAAATAGCACTACTGAATAAGCTTAAAATAAGTGAAACCATGACTAAAACTGTTTTATTAAACATGTCTAAACCTTAATTTTGAAAATTTCCAATAAACCAAAATAAAAGAATAAGAAGAAGCAAAAAACCGGTAAAGCGTGCAAGCCAATGACGCAGCTGAGCAATAGCACCGTGATTAGGCTTTTGTCCTTCATTTATTCTAAGTCTTGGTACTTTAACATCATTAAACATAGTTGGCCCGGCCATTTCAATACGACAACCTGCCGCTACAATACTCATCCAAACTAAATCAACAAGGCTCTGCTCTGCAGGCCATTTGTTTTTATGGCGTTGGAATAATGACCACCACCCTGGACTAGATTTAAAAACTGAAAAAATTGGAGCTATTAAAGCGCTTAACAACCAATCAAACGAAGTTTTTATGGCCGTTATAGGTAGGCCAAAATCGCTGTATTTGGGATTTAAAGCAGGCCACTGTTTTGTCACTATATCCAACACTCTATACGCTAGGCTAGCTAAACCGCCTAGGGCAATAAACAGTACAACAGGCATTAACCAGGTAGTAACCCAAGCATTAATTTCTATTTCCAGCGCACCCTTTGTTAATCCTAGGGAGGATAATCGTTTGGTATCAAAGCTAGCCGTTTCACTTAAATAATCTTTTGCTAAGGTATTCTGTTTAGTGGCAAGGGCTTCTTCTAACGCTTTGTTTACTTTAGAGACTGAGTGATAACTGAGGCTAATGTACAATAATACGGCTTCAGTCCATATGTCATAAGGCATTACAAAAAGTAACGACCATACAATCACAGCGACAAATACAAAATAAGTGAGCAACGACATAAAACCTGAGATTCTGCGTTGCCGCTCTGTACCTGGTTTATTAACCTTGAGTGCAATGGCGTCTGCTAATAACGCACAAAGGCGAAGAGGAGAGTATTTAAATGGAAGTGGGATTAGCCATTCAATAACAATAACAATGGCTGCTGCCAGTAGATGTGGAAGTTCAGCCATTGTTTCTAACATAGTAATAGTCGCTTTTATTTAATTTTATTTAAAAGCTTCATCACTAAATCCGAAGAGTTTTTAGATGCGATTTCTAAATATGCATCAAAACTCATAGGCGATTCTTCACCAGCAATGTCTGAAAGAGAACGAATAACCAAAAACGGCGTGTCCATTTGATGACAAGTTTGTGCAATGGCCGCACCTTCCATCTCTACTGCTAACATATCTGGGAACTGCTGACGCGTTGCTTCAATTCTAACCGGATCGCACATGAAGCTGTCACCTGTGGCAACTAAACCAACTTTGCAGGTAATGTCAGACATTTCTTCAATTGACTCTTTTGTTAACGACACAAGCTTTTCATCTGCAGCAAAGCGCGCTGGCATATTTGGTACTTGACCAAATTCGTAATTGAAAGCCGTCACATCTACGTCGTGGTGAACCACTTGATCGCCTACAGCTACGTCGCCAACTTTTAATTCTTTGTCAAAACCGCCAGCTGAACCCGTGTTAATTACATAGTCAGGTTTAAAGTTGTTAATTAAAAGGGCGGTGGCAATGGCTGAAGCTACTTTACCTATACCAGATTGAACTAAAACAACTTCTTGGCCATTTAATTCACCAGAAAAATACTCATAGTTAGCAATTTTAGTGGTTTTTAAGTTGTTAATATTATTCTTTAAAATGGCTACTTCTGGTTCCATTGCGCCAATTATCGCAATTGTCATATCAAGCTCTCTATATAAATTAGGATAGTTATCTATCAATCTGAAATTAAGAGAAATTATAATAGAGCAATGGCGGCTTGGCTATGTAAAAGGAGCAAAAACAATTCACTTATCTCAGTGTCAAAATTAATACCATTTAAATGGCACACTATCTGCTTAGTAACGGTAGAGAATTATCTATCGTTCACTGGAGAATAGTATGGAATGGGTTTTAGTATTGCTAGTCGGTTTAATTTTGACCATTGCCTTAGTAGCAAGTCACTTTATTGACACCAACAATCCTTATCCTTTTAAAAAGAAAACGCAGCTTTTTACTAATGTAGAGCGTGGTTTTTTAGCGTTGTTAGATAAAGCGGTGGGTAACGACTACCGAATAGTGAATAGAGTAAGATTACAAGACATCATCGAAACAAAAGAGAGTGTTAAAGGCCGTGCCAAACGCTCTGCAATGATCAAAGCGTCAAGCAAAGTGATTGATTATGTATTGTGCGACCCGCAAACTTATCGAATTATTGCAGCGGTAGATTTAGTTAACCAATCAAATGGTGGACACAAATCAAAGCAAGATTGGTTTGTTACTGGGGCTTTAGAAGCCGCTGGTATTCCACATATTCGTATTAAGGTAAAAGCGGGTTATAAAGTGGATGAAATTCGAAATGGCATTCTTTATAAAATAGGTAAAAAAGAGCGCGCATTCCCACCTGAACCTATCTTTAAAGGTAATATCCCTCGTAGACCTGTAGGTGCTTTGTCTGCAGGACAAGTTAAGGCTCAATTGGGCGGCCTAGGCATAGCTAAGGCGTCTTAACTAGATATTTTACAACCATTTAAGCCAGCCTATTAAAATCTATGTTTATCTAGCATATCGGTTTGAGTAGACAAAAGTTGGCTAATCGTTGAGTTTGTGGAGTGACTTAGGTAACCTGAGCACTCCAATCGAAAACAGAACGTTAATTAATGGAAATAGAGTTAAAGTTTCTTATCCAACCAGACTTAGTGAAAAAGTTTACCGCTGCACTAAGCGCTTCACATTTTAAAATCACCAATACTCATAAAAAGCAGTTGAGAAATGGCTATTTTGATACCGCTAATCAAGCCCTCAGAGATTTTGATATGGGCCTTCGGATCCGTTCTAGCAAGTTTTCTGATGGTCAAATTAAAGCTGAACAAACGGTAAAGTTAGCTGGCCAAGACATTGGTGGTTTGCATCGCAGACCGGAATTTAATGTTGACCTACCTACGCCCGTAAGCTTAATGGCAGACCTGTCTTTGTTTGACCAAAAAATTTGGCCAAAAGGATTTGCAGTAAGTGATATTCAAGCCGAATTAAAATTACTATTTGAAACAGACTTTGAACGAACCACATGGTTAATTGAAATGCCATCGGGCACTGTAATTGAGTGTGTTCTTGATCAAGGTGTGATTAAGTCTGGCGGTCATCAAACCATTATTAGCGAAATTGAATTAGAGTTCGTTTCTGGCCAAGAAAAAGATTTATTTAACCTAGCTCAGTTTGTTAGTAGCCAAGTAGATGTGCGATTAGGCTTTTTAAGTAAGGCCGCACGAGGTTATCAACTACTTACAGGTTCATCGCTTAAATGCACAGAGTTAAACGGTATTGAGCTTAAAAGTAATATTGAGTTTGAGCCAGCGCTTATTCAAGCAGCCTCTGAAGCTTTAAAGTTTGTACAACACAATGAGCAAGTATTTTGCTCTTCAATGTCACCAAAGGCATTGCGAAAAGTCATTGATGGCTGGTCGCTTATTATTCATATTCTTAAACTGTTTTCTGTTACCTTGGCACAAAGCCAGATTGATCAGTTCATTGAATCTTTTGAAACCATACGTCAGCAGCACAAGTGGGTTGATGGTTTTTATCAACTAAATCAGCTAGTCAGCAGAAAAAGCCCTTACCGAAAAGAAATTGAAAATAGTGAACATCTACCTGAGTTGATGGCACAGTATCAATTGCCGGAACACAAATTAATGAAAGCGGTGGGCTTTTTTAGTACTAACGAATACAACCGACTTATTTTGAATTTTGTTCAGTGGTTAACGCAAAAGCAATGGCGAAATGCACTACCACTGAATGAGTTATGCACATTAAAAGAGCCTTTAACTGAGTTTTCAAACTTGTGGTTAGAGTCGGCGTGGCAAAACCTTCAGGTAGCGTTAGCCAACTACAAAAATCACACTGACAAAGAAAGCTTAGTAGCACTATATTGGCCTCTGGTTGAATCTATTTTAACGGGCATTACGGTGGGCAATTTATACGGCGAACAAAGCCAGTCAATGCACAATGGGCAACTTGACTTGTTGGTTGGTTGCGAAGAATTTTTGCTTTTAACTCGATTAGAAAAGCTTATTGTGCGTGATACAGAAGCGTGCAGTGAAAGTAATGATGCAACGGCAATTATTCCTGAGTCAGAAAACGCGGATTATTTATCTTGGGTAAAGGGCAAACAACAAAGCTTAAATACGGCGTTGTCAGCTTCAATAGGAAGCGTTAGCCAAATTAAACCATTCTGGTAAAACGTGATATTAGAATAGTGATAGTTAAACCTTAAACCTTAAACCTTAAAAATAAACCGTAATATCAAAATAAAGATATTTAAGTAGTGAAATTAAACCGTGAATACATTCCAATCATCGAACAATGATTCAAACTCTATAGAGGCATTAGGAGCTAAGCGTCTTTCCGCGCTTGTAAATGCACATAATGTAGACGTCGACTTTGATGATGCTTCTGCTTTGCAGTATCTGCTGGCGATGAGTGATTTTATTTTTAGGATGTGCGGTAGATATCAATTTATTTTTGAGGATTTGGCTGCAAGCTGCGTGGCCAAAGAAGCTCAACTTGTGTTGCCTCAGTGGTCTATTTCAGAAACTGAATGGCTGTCTTTATCAGAAGCAGATGCATTAAAAGCCTTGAGAGATTTTAGGCATCATTTAATGGTAGTTATTGCCAGTCAGCACTTTCTAAAACAAATAGACATAAAAACTAGTATGCGATACTTGTCTGAATCAGCTGATTTGTTTTATGTATTGGCTAGGCAGTGGGCTGAATGCCATTTAGCTCCTCGATGGGGAAAGGCGATAAATGAATGCGGGCAACCTGTTCCTTTAATTGCCCTGGGCATGGGTAAGTTGGGCGGTTACGAACTTAACTTTTCATCAGATATTGATCTTATATTTTGTTATGAGAGCAAAGGCACAACGGCTGGTGGTCGTAAGCAAGAAGACTTTCAAACTTACTTTACTAAGCTCGCTCAAAAAATTATTCAGCTATTGGATTCTGTCACCCCTGATGGTCAGGTATTTCGAGTCGATATGCGTTTGAGGCCATTTGGCGATAGTGGCCCTTTGGTAAGCAGTTTTGCCGCTCTTGAAGATTATTACCAAGAGCAAGGCAGAGAGTGGGAGCGATATGCTCTTTTAAAGGCAAGACCGTTAGCCTACAGCAAATTTATTACGGCCGAGGAACAACAGTCACATACACAACTTATTAGCATGCTTAAGCCTTTTGTTTATCGTCGCTATATCGACTTTAGTGTGATCGAGTCTTTGCGCACCATGAAGCGCCAGATTGAACAGGAAGTTGTCAGACGAAACTTAGTTAATAATATAAAGTTGGGCTCTGGCGGTATAAGAGAAGCGGAATTTATTGTTCAAGCTTTACAAATGTTGCGCGGCGGTAAAGAGCCACAATTGCAGTTACCCAGCTTTTTATCGGTTTTACCTGAGTTAGTTCGGCTCAATGTATTTACTGAACAAGAAGGCATTAATATTGAACAAAGTTACTTGTGGTTAAGAGATTGCGAACAATATTTACAAGCCTTTGACGACAAGCAGACCCAAACATTGCCAAGTACTGAGCTGGACCAAGAACGATTATTAACGCTATTTAATGTGCCAACCTGGGACGTGTTTTTAACAACAGTAGAGGCCGTTTCCACGCAAATTCACGACATATTTGATGAGCTGATTGGTGAATCACCGGAACATCAAAGTAGCCCAAATAATAAGTTAGTAGAAAAGTGGCAAGCAATATGGCAGTTAGATCTGCAAGTAGACCTTCAAGAAAGCACAGAGTTAGAACCTTCTCTGCAGAGCTCTAACGACCTATCGGCTTCTGCTGAACATTTAACAACCAAGGTAGCTCCTAATTTAACAACTGAGGTAACCACTAATTTAACTACTAATAATTTAATTAGCTGTTTGATGGATCAAAAGGCGGACTTAATTAAAGCGGTTCTAAGCAGTAAAGGCCGAGACCGACTCGACTTATTAATTCCGCATTTAATGGCAGAGTGTGACGCTCAAAAAATATCGGTATCGCAATGTGCTGATATCTTGAAAATCATTAAACGTATTACGGCTAGAACAACATATCTGGCTTTATTAGTTGAACATCCTGGAGCATTAAAGCAATTAGTGAAGCTAGTGTCTTCTTGTCACTTTATAGGCCAAGAATTAAAGCACTTTCCACTTTTACTCGATCAATTAATCGACCCAAAGCTTTTATATACTATCCCTAAATTAACCGACTACGCTGCTGACTTAAGACGAAACCTGTTGAGAGTAGACGCCGATGATCTAGAATTGCAGATGGAGATTTTACGACAATTTAAGTTGTCGTCGCAGTTAATTATTGCAGCGTGTGATGTGTCGCAAATTATTGACTTACCCACGGTAAGTAATCATTTAACCGCATTGTCCGAGGCAATACTGCATCAAGTGGTTAACTTATCTTGGCAACAAATGGTCAGTCGATATGGTTATCCGGAAGGTGCGTCAGACGAAGATAAGAACTTTGCTGTATTGGGATATGGGAAGTTAGGTGGTTATGAGCTTGGTTATGGTTCCGACCTCGATGTGGTTTTTGTCCATGGTTGTGCGTCAAGTAGCCCGACTAATGGCAAAAAACAAATAGATTCAAGACAGTTTTACTTAAAATTAGCGCAGCGAATTCTCCACGTTTTTACTACTAGAACGCCCAGCGGTATTTTATACGAGTTAGATACCAGACTTAGACCTTCAGGTGCGAGTGGCTTGCTCGCTATTAATATTAATACATTTGCAGAGTATCAAAGTACTGAAGCTTGGACATGGGAGCATCAAGCTCTTGTGCGTGCAAGAGCAGTTATGGGAAGCAGATCATTAACGGTGCAATTTGAAGAGATTAGAAAGGCGATACTTAAGTCAAAGCGTGATACAGAATCGTTAAAGGCAGACATCTCTAAAATGCGAGAAAAAATGTGTGCGAACTTGTCCAAAGAAACTTCAGAGTTATTTGATCTTAAGCAGAGCCGCGGTGGCATTGCCGATATAGAGTTTGTTACGCAATTTTTGGTATTACAATACAGCGGTGAGTACGCAGGGTTAGCTGACTATTCTGACAATAAACGATTGTTGGAAATTAGTTCAGAGCTAGGGTTGATAACAAAGGCTGAGTGCAATGGTCTTTGGGAAGCCTACCAGGAGTACCGCAAGTTATATCACCAGCAGTCATTAAACTTGCAAGAAAAGTTGGTGGGGCGAAGCTCAATTGAGCGTCATAAAAACGTGGTACAACAGGTTTGGCAGCGCTTATCTTTGAAATAATGGGTGCCAACAATAGTTTTTTTTTAAGCCCTATTTACATTAGAAAGTAAATTCAAAAAAAATTTCAAAAAATTGTAAAAAAATTTATCTATTTCAGTTGAAAACCTCATTAGTACCCCCACTAATAGTGCAAGAATTAATTTAACCCCTTTTAATAAGTTGTTTTCGGAGTAAATCTCATGGGTAGAATCATTGGTATCGATTTAGGTACAACAAACTCTTGTGTTGCTGTTTTAGATGGTGACAAGCCTCGTGTAATTGAAAACGCGGAAGGCGATCGCACAACTCCTTCTATTATTGCATACACAGACGAAGGCGAAATCTTAGTTGGTCAACCAGCTAAGCGCCAAGCGGTAACAAATCCTCAAAACACATTATTCGCTATCAAGCGCTTAATTGGTCGTCGTTTTGAAGACAAAGAAGTTCAACGTGATATCGACATCATGCCATTTAGCATTGTTAAAGCTGACAATGGTGATGCATGGGTTGAAGTTAAGGGCGAAAAAATGGCGGCACCTCAGGTGTCAGCTGAAGTTCTTAAGAAAATGAAAAAGACAGCGGAAGACTTCCTAGGCGAAAAAGTAACGGGTGCTGTAATTACCGTTCCTGCTTACTTCAATGACTCTCAACGTCAAGCAACAAAAGACGCTGGTCGTATTGCTGGTCTAGACGTAAAACGTATTATCAACGAACCGACTGCTGCAGCATTAGCATACGGTGTTGGTAAAAAAGGCAGCGACAACGTTGTTGCTGTTTACGACTTAGGTGGTGGTACATTCGATATCTCAATCATTGAAATTGATGAAGTAGATGGCGAGCAAACGTTTGAAGTATTAGCGACAAACGGTGACACGCACTTAGGTGGTGAAGACTTTGATAACCGTGTAATCAACTACTTAGTAGAAGAGTTCAACAAAGATCAAGGCGTAAACCTTAAAAACGACCCGCTAGCAATGCAGCGTGTTAAAGAAGCAGCTGAAAAAGCTAAAATTGAATTATCTTCAGCACAACAAACTGAAGTTAACTTACCATATGTGACAGCGGACGCTTCAGGTCCTAAGCATATGAACATCAAGATTACTCGTGCAAAACTAGAGTCTCTTGTTGAAGATATGATTCAAGCAACGTTAGAGCCATTAAAAATGGCACTTAAAGATGCGGACTTATCTGTAAGCGACGTAAACGACATCATCTTAGTTGGTGGTCAAACACGTATGCCTAAAGTACAAGCGGCTGTTACTGAGTTCTTCGGTAAAGAACCTCGTAAAGACGTTAACCCTGATGAAGCGGTAGCAATTGGTGCAGCGATTCAAGGTGGTGTTCTTTCTGGTGATGTTAAAGACGTATTACTACTAGACGTTACTCCATTATCTCTAGGTATTGAGACAATGGGCGGAGTGATGACTTCTGTAATTGAAAAGAACACTACGATTCCTACTAAGCAATCGCAAACGTTCTCTACAGCAGAAGACAATCAGTCAGCGGTAACAATTCATGTTCTTCAAGGTGAGCGTAAGCAAGCATCAAGCAACAAATCGCTTGGTCAGTTTAACCTAGAAGGTATTCGTCCAGCTCAACGTGGCGCACCACAAATTGAAGTAACATTTGATGTTGATGCCGACGGTATCTTGCATGTATCTGCGAAAGATAAAGATACAGGTAAAGAGCAAAAGATCACTATCCAAGCATCTTCAGGCTTATCAGATGATGAGATTGATGCAATGGTACGTGATGCAGAAGCGAATGCTGAAGAAGATAAGAAGTTTGAAGAATTAGCACAAGCACGTAACCAAGCTGATGCATTAGCACACGCAACTGAAAAGCAAGTGACTGAAGCAGGCGACGACCTTCCAGCTGAAGATAAAGAAGCTATCGAAAAAGCGATTAATGAGCTTAAAGATGCATCTAAGTCAGGCACAAAAGATGAGATTGAAGCTAAGTCTCAAGCGTTAATGGAAGCATCTCAAAAGCTGATGGAAATTGCGCAAGCAAAAGCCCAAGCTCAAGGTGGTGCCGGCGCTGAAGGTGCTGAACAAGCAACAAACGCTGCAGACGACGATGTTGTTGACGCTGAGTTTGAAGAAGTGAACGACGATAAAAAATAATCGTTAACACTTTGTAAAGTTTGAAAAATTAACATGGGCGTTTTATACGCCCATGTTTGTTACTTAAATATGGTTAATTTACGTTTAATTTCTTGCCTTTTTTATCTTAGTTTTTAAATAAACCAAAGTGATAAAAAGCGAAGTAATTAAAATAACAAGGTACTTTTTTTATTATGTCTAAACGCGATTATTATGAAGTTCTAGGTGTCGACAAGGGCGCATCAGAACGTGACATCAAAAAAGCGTACAAACGCCTAGCGATGAAGTATCACCCAGACCGTACCGCTGGTGATAAAGACTTAGAAGTTAAATTCAAAGAAGTGAAAGAAGCTTACGAGGTTCTTTCAGACGAAGACAAGCGCCATAAGTACGACCAGCATGGTCATGCTGCGTTTGAGCACGGTCATGGCGGAGGCGGCGGTTTCGGCGGCGGTCATGGCGACTTTTCGGATGTATTTGGCGACGTTTTTGGTGACATCTTCGGTGGTGGTCGCAGAGGCGGTGGCGGTCAACGTCAGCAACGTGGTTCGGACTTGCGATATAACTTAGAAATGAGTTTAGAAGACGCAGTACGTGGCAAAGAGCTTGAAATTAAGGTGCCTACATGGGTTTCTTGTAAGCCATGTGATGGTTCAGGTGCAAAAGCTGGATCTAAGCCAAAAACCTGTGGTACTTGTCACGGAGCTGGTCAAGTTCAAATGCGTCAGGGCTTTTTTGCTGTACAACAGCCATGTCCAACGTGTCATGGTCAAGGTCAAATTATTTCTGACCCTTGTAATAGCTGTCATGGTCAAGGTCGAGTTGAAAAGACTAAGACGTTATCAGTGAAAATACCAGCAGGTGTAGACACTGGTGACAGAATCCGATTGGCGGGTGAAGGTGAAGCTGGAGCAAATAGTGCACCAGCGGGTGACTTGTTTGTTCAAGTACATGTAAAAGACCACCCTATTTTTGTTCGCGACGGCAGCAACTTATATTGTGAAGTACCAATTGGCTTTACAACTGCGGCGTTAGGTGGAGAAATTGAAGTTCCAACACTTGATGGTCGAGCAAAGCTTAAGGTTCCATCTGAAACTCAAACTGGCAAGATGTTCCGCTTGCGTGGTAAAGGTGTTAAGTCTGTTCGTGGTGGTGCGGTTGGTGATTTACTTTGTAAAGTAATGATTGAAACACCAGTCAACTTAAATGACTCACAAAAAGACTTACTAAGACAGTTTGAAGAAACAATGTCAGGTAAAACGTCAAAGTACCGTCCAAAAGAGCAGGGCTTTTTTGACGGTGTTAAGAAGTTTTTTGATGACTTAACTGGTTAATATTTATAGTTAATTCATACAATTGACATACTCGAACATAAAAAGCCAGCATCACTGCTGGCTTTTTTGTTTATGCAATATTCTGAATTTTATATTTTTTTAGTTACTCGTGAGAAGTGTAAGCCTTTAATTGATTCCATGTATTAACTTGATAACTATTAAGGTACACAGGATTAATAAAGCGTAATTCTTTTTGTGTGTTTTTCTTATCAAACTGGCGTGCGTAGAAGCTTGCTAAGTATAACCTTGAGGTTGTAATAGATATATCGTGGCCATCTAATAGCGCGTAATCTAGCGCTTTTTTTAACATCAATTCAGCGTTCTGCGGATTATCCAAGTAGACATATGCTTGTCCAATATGCCCGTAAATTACCATTATTTGTTGGTTATGACGGAGTGCCTTAGCATAGGGCAGGGCAGAAAGGTAAGCGGCTAAAGACTGCTGATGATCACCAGTTTGCCTGTATAAGTGCCCAAGATTGCCATATAGCTCTAACTTAAAATGATCATCTTTACTGTTTTTAAAACGTCTTTCTAGTGACAATAGAATACTCAATGACTCATCATATCTTTTAAGATCTAACAAAAGATTGGCGATACGAATGCTTCGAAGTGGGGCATAAAAAGAGTTGTTAATTTCAATAAGATTTAACTTTGCTTCTTCTATTAACTTTAATGCTTGGCTGCGTCGTTCACTAACTATTAAAACCTTAGCTTTATATATCGTAAGGTAACTTGAGAATAGCGGAGGCGTGTTCTCTATTTTTATAGCCGTAATTGCTTTTTCTGCAGCTGTAAATTCCTTTATGCTAATTAATGACTCAATTTGTAAAAGCTTTAAATTGAACCAAGGTAAAGTGTAAGGCGTGGAGCGCGCTATTTTCTGATTTGCTTCAGCTAGACATTCTTTTGATGGCACAGAGCAGTGCTCAAAGTTTTTGAACATGTTACTTGCAGATACTTTGAGCGAACATATGCACAGAAAACTGCTTATTAACGCTAAACGGACAAAGTTCACTAAAACTCTCTTTTAACTCGTTGTGTGGCAAGTTATTTAATAAAGTTGATAATACTATTATGTTTTTTCAAATCAAGGACGATAATGAGAGAGTGTTTCTAAAAAACTAGAGTTTAGTAGTAAGTGTGAGGCTAAGATCCTGAATTTACTGAATTTAAAGAAAAAGCCAGCAAGGCTGGCTTTTTAGTGTTTTTATATTTAGTTTTTATACTTTGAATTGGCCCATTACTCTTGAAAGTTGGTCTGCCGCAACAATCATGGCATTAATAGAGTCTGTAGCACCTTGTGTTTCTGTGACAGAATCATCTGCTAATGACTTCAAGTGCCCAACATTTTTAGAAACAGAATGCGCAGTTGCAGTCTGTTCAGTACTAGCCTGAGAGATCGATTCAGTTTGTTGCTGGATCTCATGAATCGCAGTGGTAATTTCTCGTAACGTCTCTTCAATCTTTTGAGTTTGACTGATGCTTCGTTGAGCGTAGTCACGACTTTCTTCCATAACACTCTCAGCTTGCGACGCACTACTACGAAGGCCTTCAATGATATTTTGAATATTGGCGGTAGACTCTTGAGTCCGGCTAGCTAATGTTCTGACTTCATCAGCTACAACCGCAAAACCTCTGCCTTGCTCGCCGGCTCTCGCTGCTTCAATAGCCGCATTTAGTGCAAGTAAGTTAGTTTGTTCTGCGATAGTGCGAATAACATCGAGTACTTCACCTACGTTTTCAGAATCTTGTCTTAAGTTTCTTACCACATCAGCAGCGCCCAATACATTTTTAGATAAGGCGGTAATGTCGGTAATAGCGCTGTTAACGACTTTAGCTCCATTCACCACTTGTTCTTCGGCAAGTGCGGCGTGCGTCATTGCTTGAGACGTGTTTTTTGCCATTTGTTCACTGGTATACGCAAGCTCTTCCGAAGCACTAGCTACTTGAACAATTTCAGACTTTTCTTTATCAACTAGTCTTATGATCTCAGTTGAAGTTTCTTCTACTTGCGCCGACCTATCATGCACGTGATGTGAAATCTCGATGGACTCTTTAACTAACAACTGAATTTTGCTGATAAAGCCGTTGAACTCTGCTGCTAATGTACCAATTTCATCGTGTCTAGAGTCGTCAATTCGTTTTGTTAAATCGCCGTCACCTCGTGAGATGTCTTTCATCGCAGAAACAAGATTTTTAATTGGTTTAATAATTGGTTTTGTTGCTGCATAAACTAATGCACAAACCACTAGCATTGTTATTACAACCCAAGCTGTGTTTTTCGCAATGGCATCATTTACAGGTTCATCAATGACAGTGTCTGGCACTACAAAGCCAAGTCTCCATCTCATTTTAGGATAGTCACTTTCAATAGAGGTATATAAAACCGTGTGCGGTGTGTTGTTCCAGGTAACAGACGACTTACCTTTTGATCTTTTTGTTACTAACTTTGAAAAGTCACCAAAGCCCTCCGCACTTCTAAAGTTATCGTCTACATCTTGAATAAGTGAGCCTGGAGGAAAGTCTTCGCTGAAGCTTGGGAAATAAACGAGCTTACCTTCATCTGTGACTAAAAAGGCAAAACCTTCGCCTTCATACTTTATTTTGCTTAGTAGCTCTTCACCAATGGTTGTAACCAAAATATCCATGCCTGCTATGCCAATAAGTTTTCGTTTACTGTCATAAAGGGGGGTTTTTACGGTGGCGCTAATAGAACCATCATTGGCATCGACGGCAGGATCAGAAACGTACAACGAGCCTTTTTGTTGAGCTTCACCCCACCAAGGTCGTTTGCTTGTGTAGTAATTTAAATCGTTGTGTCGACCTTCAAGGTCAAAATATTCAAAGGTATTGCCTGAACCAAAAAAGATGCTTTTTATTGTTGGGTCTTGGTCAGAAAAATACTTAAAGTATCGGGTGATTTCACGATGTTCTTCGTCAGAGCTTAAGTCGCCGCCGCGATCATTATAGTTGCTAAACCAGTCCAATACTTGAGGACTAGCAAAAACACTATGAATAACTTGGCCTTTGGCTTCGAAGAAACTTTTTATTTCCATCGCATTACTTTCTACGATGTTGCCAATGCCGGACTCAACCCGCTTAACAGTATCTTCTTTGACACTGAAAACATGGTTTGTACCAACAATTATAGACAAGATAAATAATGGAAGAACGGTCCAAAAGACCAATTGACGAGCAATAGATTGGTTTATAAAGCGCATATTTTACTACCTAACTACGTAAGTTTTATTATTATTATTCCTTTCGAATCTAATGTACCGTATGTAGATAAAATGCACAAAACTTTATATAAAAAAAAGGCCTACCAGTTAGTAAGCCTTTGTTTAATATTGGTATATACTAAATTTAAAATTAGAGCCATTGCTCCAATTTGGATTTTATTTGTTGATAATTAGCGCTATTTGGCAAAATTTCACTAAAGTAGGCATCACCACCTAGGAATCTATCTTTCTCAGCTAAGATACCTACAGCACCATCTAGGTTTACAAAACTAAGCTCGGCTTCGCTACTTGAAAATAGCCCAGCTTGACGTTTAAATTCAAACTCTTGGTAGCAGTTAACGCTCGACTGAAACCCGTTACCACGTAGGTAGCCCTTTTCAACATCCACTTTTAAGATTTTATAACCTAGCTCGTACATGGCTTCTACAGCGTGTTTTTGAAAAGAGGTAGGGTGAATGTCTAAATAGTCCTTATCGGAACTATCTAAACCTTTATCAATATCTAGCCCTGTGGCGATCCAAACTTTAGACAGACTGTTGGCAACAGCGGTAACTGGGGTTTCCGGATGAAGAGAAATAGTCAGATCGTACTCTATAGTTTGGCCAGCCTCTAAAATTGAATTACTTAGACCGAGCTCCTGTGGAGTCATCGCCCAACGACTTAAAATAACGGTCTCGTTAACTTTAATTTCGCTATCGCCTAAGTCCTTTTCCGACTTAGCACTGGTGCATAGCGCTAACTCTAAACCATTAATATCTTGCTCAACGGAATCACTCGCTTGAATAACAACTCTTAAGTTGCATTCACCTCCTGGATTAAGTTGCTCAGATAAAATGAACGTATCCACTTTAGCGCTACCAATACCGACACTTGCTAATAATTTTTTAAACATATTTAAGCCCTAACTATCCTTATGATTATTTTATATATAAGGTATTTAGCTAAAGAATCAAGTAGCGTTATATTTTGTTACAAGTTTAAATTACTTAAAAACGACTCAGTTTAAAATTACCTTTAACTATTTATTATTTAGTTGTTTAATAACAATGTAATTAACGTTTTTGAATAAAGGAATAACGAATGAAAATGTTTAAATCTTTAGGCTTACTATCACTATTAGCAGCATCGTCTTTGTCTTATGCCGAAGCTGGTGATTATGGCAAGCCGAGCTGGGACTATGTTAGCGTAGGTTATGCAAGCATGGACTTTGATGCCAACAGTACAAGAGAAAGAGTTACTTTTACAGGATATGCACTGCAAGGTGTCAAATCCATAGGTGACGACTACTTTGCTGAACTCACTTATATGACAGGTGAAGATGATTGGAAAATAGCAACGGGTGGTGTTGCTTTAGTATCAAATTTAGAAAATACTTATTTGAAAGTAGGCGCAGGCACCAAACGCTCATTTGATAAAATTGGTGATGTATCATTAAGCGCTGGCTACTTAAAGTACGAAGTAACCGTTCAAGGGCAACAAGTAGTGCCTGAACATGACAATTCAGGTGTATATATAAGTGCTGGCTTAAGCAAAAAAATGAGAGATACAGTTGAACTGTTTGGTAGTGTGAATCACCGAAGATGGGAAGAGACTATGGCTGAGTCTGGACGAGACTCTGAGACTCAAGTCAGCTATGGGGCACGTATATATGTTGATAATGGTATTATTATTTCTGTAACTAATCGCTTTATAGACTACGGTGATTTTCTAGACTTGTCAGTTGGGTATAGATTCTAAAGAGGACGCTGGAATAGCTATCTGGCGTTGTATCAATTAAGCGGCAGATATTATAAGCCCTTTTTTAAAGGGCTTAAATAAGCTTGCATAACACTTCGTAACTTTGTGCCTTTAACACCAAATGTAAGGTCTTGTGTTGTGGTATTGCTAGTAATTAAAGTACCCGCCATGCGATCCCATATAGCCAATGCAGTGCCAAAGTTTTTATCGATATGAGGCGTTGCCTGACTATGGTGTATTTGATGCTGAGCTGGTGAAATAAACCATTTTTCTATCCGTTTATTCCAACACAACCAAACTTGAGAATGTCTTAAATTTGCCCCAAGCAGGTTAAATATAAATACCGCAACATTCGCACCTGCAATATCGTAAAAACTCAATTTCGATTTAAATAAGTACACGCCTAAACCTATTGTGATTGCGTTAACTAATAAAAGTCGTGAGGCATATAAAAAGCTTTCTATAGGATGAGTCCGATAAACGGTTAAAGGCGTCATCACTTCAGCACTGTGGTGTAGCCTATGGAAACGCCATAAAAACGGAACCTTGTGCATTAGTGCATGTAAAAGGAATCGTGTGAGGTCATCTAATACAAATAGGAAGGCGGTGAAACTAGTAAGTACAACCCACTCTGGTGCGACAATAGTGATTTCGCCAAAGACTGCAGTTAACGTTTTATGAGTTGCAATAGCAACTGGAGCAACAGCAAATAGCAGCGGCGTGATTATCCATGCCTTTATTAGTAGGTTTATAAACCAAATTTTACTATCTAGAATTGATGAGGGGTGAAAAAGTACTTCCCGACCAAATGACTTGCGCCAATTCCACACTCCTGTTTTTTTGTACTCTGTGCGGTAGACTAAAAAAACTAATACAAATGTTGATACTAAATAACCCCAATAAAGCCTTTTATTAGGGCTAAGCAAATGAACGTTGGCGTCTTGCCACAAGAGTGACAAAACGTTATCCAATTCATTAAACACTTCTATTAGCATTTTAGATATTACTTACTAAAAATTATATTTATAACCAACAAACGCTTGTTGAGGTTTACTTGGTCTAGCGCCAAATGGTCGCCTACTAACTAACGCAACTTTGTCGGTAATATTATCGACTTTAAAGTAAACCGTATGGTTGGCATTAATATAATAGTTTGCAGATAAGTCGATAACTGTATAACTGTCAGTTTCTAAACCAGATAACGCGACATTGTCACCAGCCGCTTCCGGCATACTGCCTACATATTTAACTAGTAAGTTTAGTTGCCAATCGTTGCTTTCTAGACCTAAGTTAACCGTCAATTGATCTTCTGGTAAATAAGGTACTGAATCACCAGCGGTTACATCACCCCACAACTCAAAGTCAGAAGCAAAGTCAGATTTAAACTCTGAATGTGTTCGTGTATAGGTAACGGACCATGGCAAGTCTAATTCAGAGGTTAAGGTTTCACGGCGCTGTAAGTTAAACTCAAGACCAGTAACATCAACCTCTCCACCGTTATATTCTTGATCTAACTTAGCTGTGTTAGTACAAGAAGCTGAGGTAGAAAAAGAACAGCTTTCTTTTAAGTTATCGAAATCATTGAAAAATAGAACGGTTTCAAGTTGGGTCTTTTGATCGTTGTATCTTAGGCCAAGCTCATAGTTGACACTACTCTCAGGTTTAATCTCAGCATTTTGTTTAGGGCTTGTTGGTACAAAACCCTCATGAACGCCACCAAAAATACCAAGTTCAGAGGTTAATGTGTAAAACGCAGATGCACTGTAAAGCCAAGTTTTAGACTCTTTTTCTTGCCAATCGGTATTTTTACCTTCGGCTTCATTTTGATAACGGCTGTCAATAATTTCACCGCGTCCGCCTATGGTGATATTCAGATCATCAATTTGAATTGTATCCGCTAGATAAATAGACACGGCTTCTGTTTCTTCATAATCAACGGTCGTGAATTTGGTGCCAATTTGATCTGGCGTCATCACACTATCTAGCATCAGATAGTTTTGCTCAAAATGATCACGATCAATTCTATCTTTATGGAATCGAATTCCAGTGCTAATGAGATTTTCAAAACCGGCCAGTTCAAATGATAGTTTTAAATCACTCTGTAAACCCTTTGAATAATAAGAACGGTCATTAGTCCCTACAACAATTTGCTCATAAATTTCTTCAGAGTTTTTTTGTCCAGTTAGCACTTGATAGTAGTTTTGGTTAACTTCTGTATTTGGATTGGCAACAATTTCCTGCAACGTACGGTCAATGGCACCATTGCCTATTTGATTAAAACCATTCACTTTGCGCCATGCACGCTCAAAAGTATTGTTATACAAACGCGTGGTTACGTTAAAGCTATCATTGGATAGGCGATGAGTGAATTGCACTTGTTCGTGATCCCAATCCATATTGCCCACTTGGCTAGCAGCGTAACGACGATATGGACTCTCTTTAAAGTCAGTATCCGTTAAGCCCATGTAAGTCTCATTTGAAACTTCATCTGCGGCGGCTAACTTAAGCTCAAAAGACTGTTCAAGGTTTGTGTTAAACAAGCTAATTTGATGATCAAAAACAACTTTGGCCATCACGTCATTTTTATCAAAGCCAGTATCTTTTTCAAAAAGGCTGTTTTCAACGAAGTCGACGTCCTTAAAACCATCCGCTTGTGTATGCAAGGCTTCAATAACAAAACCAAGGTTACCGCTATCTAACGATACTGAGTTACCAACATGTCCGTGGAGCTTTTTATAACCGTTAGAGCCTAGTCCAACTTCGACTTGACCCTCAAAGCTGTCAGGTACAGCACGCGTTGTCATATTTAAGGTGCCAGCTACGGTATTCGGTCCAAATTTTATAGCCGCAGGCCCTTTTACTACTTCTACAGATGTCATTCGAGCAACCGTTGGGAAGTAATATGCCGCTGGCGCAGAGTAGGGCGCTGGACCAATTAATACGCCGTCTTCAAGAATATTGATTTTTTTAGAGCGCTCAGGCGTCACACCCCTAAACCCAATGTTAGGTCTTAATCCGTAACCGTCTTCTTGACGAATATTTACACCAGGGACATTAGCCAACACACGATGGATGTCGTCATATTCGTACTTTTCTAAAATAAGCTCATCAAGCAAGGTGGCAGAACCAGACTCTTTACGCAGCTTGTTGTCTCGGCCAATTATTTGAATGTGTTCAATGTTTTTTGATTTTTCTACGCTGTTTGGCGCTTCATTATTTGTTTCACTTTGATTAGCCAAAACTGGAGAAGAGGCAATACTTAAAGCGGACAAAACACTTAAGGTGATCATTGATTTCATAGCTTGATTTTTCATTAATCAGCGTCTCCTGCAGATGAGCTTGGCAGTTGTAGTGATAAAAATACGATAAAGGCAGACTTTAAATTATCAGTGACTTTTTTAGTTTGAGCGTAAAGCTCTTGCACTCTTGCTGGGTTATTTTGCACGGCGTCGGCAAAGCTACCTTCAGTCTCAAAAGACTCTATTGCGGCGATAGCAGCGGTAATATCGGCACGCATTTCATTAGCTAATGATTTGGCGTCAACAGCAGTCAAGTAATCGTCAAATGCAAGTTGAGTCGCAGGGTCGCTTCCTTGGAAAATTAACAGCATGGCTTCTAAGTTAGATTGTACATTTGCAAGTGAGTGCTTGCTAATGTTTGACTCTATGTCGTTTAGGCAGGTTGATGTACCGCAGCTATTTGTTATAAGCCCAATTGGCGAACCTAGTTTAGCGTCCTTAGTAATAGTATCTAAATAAAACAGCCCATCGGTTAAATGGTTAATAGCAGCATCAATATTCTCAAAACTAGAATTGCTGTTTGAGTCATTTGCTGTTTTTAAACTCGTTTCAAAATCAATAATAGTGTTGCTTCCGTTTTCACTACTCCAAGCTGAACTTAGCTCACCAGCAGTTGCAACTAAATCTGATGCAACTTCGGTAGCAAACTTACAACGTGCAACTTTGCGTTCAAGTTCAGGTCTATCATTCCAACCTTTTGGCCCGAGGCTATCGGTTTTACAGCTATGCGCTAATGACTCTGTAAATAGTAAGTGCTCCAAGGCGTCTAGGCCTTTGCGGTTAGCGGTTCTGTTTTTAATGTCGTAAGGACTGCCTGAGACGTTGCCGTTTTCAAAATAACTAACATCTAAATCAACAGCGCATTGGCTATCAACAGGCCACGAGTAGATTTGGTTTCGCAAATAACTCTCATCAGTACCCACAGGGCCAACTTGCATCATTTCTACTTGTTGCCAGCTGTACATGGTGTTTTTCCATGCTTCTTGCGCTGTCGTTTTTAGAGTGGCGTCTTCTGCCTGATTCGCTTGTAACGCTTCACAATAAGATTCAACCGCGACTAGTTGATTCTGAGCGTTTACTAAAACATCTTCAATTGCAGGTAAATAAACGTGATCAACCAAATCATTAACCATTTGTTGTTTATCAAATGTAGTGTTGGTACTCCCTGAACCTGATTGTGCACCACTAAATCCTGCTCCAGACGTACTGTCTTGCGAATCGCTACACGCTGCAGTAATTGAAAGAGTGCATGCTATGAGAATTACTTGCTTAACATGCTTTAAATTTGTATTCATTTAAGTTGAACCCCATTACAAGATGTAATTGTTTTAATCTTTAAAAACGCAAAAAGGCCGACAAATGTCAGCCTTATTATTTTAATGTTAGTTATTACCAACTAGTAGTATTTTCTGCATTAAATTCATAAGCTTGTTGAAGTACAAGCCTAACTTCAGCTAAATCTAATAAATATTGAACAACGCCGTCACCTGATAGTACGGGAGCGTCTTGTAAAAGTTCATTAATTTTAGTGTATTGGGCATCAGTTAACTTTTTATGCGGGTTAAACTGAAGGCTAATAGCAAAGCCTTTTAGTTCAGACCAATGTTTTGCTAAATCTGCATAGTTAAAATCTTCAGTGCCTAAGTCAGCATAATCAGCTAGAACGTCATTTACATAGTGCACAACGGTTGCTGCAATAGCATATTCCCAATTAGCAACGGCCTCGTCACGGAACTCTAAAAGTGAAGCCATTTGAGCATCAGTTAACTCAGCACCAACATTTTCATTAATTAATGCGCGGCCTTGTAAAAAGGCTTGCATTGCGGCTTCAGTAAAGTCGGTCGGCATTGAGTTTGAAGCGGTGCCAAGATCACGTTTTGCTGCGTTTTGTGAATGACCAAAATTATATTCTGAATTTAAATCAATCATACCGCTTGTATCTGTATCGTACATGCCTTGGTAATTGTCACGTCCACCTTTGCTTGCGATTTCTTCATCTGTATAGCTAAGGTAATCGCGAGCTGCACCAAAGTAACCAAAACCTTCATCATATTGATGTTCTAAGTTTGTATA